>Ga0136846_1221101_pt1 | contig 52513 bp, 22 predicted proteins | sample HopSoiMetagenom2_FD_96841 | JGI IMG/M metagenome (GOLD analysis project Ga0136846, IMG submission 96841) | Grasslands soil microbial communities from Hopland, California, USA - 2 Assembly 2016 (version 4) | ecosystem: Environmental > Terrestrial > Soil > Grasslands | place: USA: Hopland...
CGGCTCGTGGCTTCGAAGGTCTCAGCATCTGGCGTTGTGATGAGCACCTATGTTCCGGCTGGAGATATTGCGCTTGGCACAGTTGGTTAAGCCTAGCCGAGACACATCATGGATAAGAACGAGTTCCTGATAGAACTTTCTGAGAGCGACCGAACCGAATTTGGTCGCGTACCCTTTGTGAACCAAGGGGAGACACAAAGGGTCTTCTCCGCCGTGTGGGCGCTTGAGAGTCAGGTCAATAACGGCGGTTTTGAGCAGTACTTTGTGAGCTCCGACGGTGACACCGCGGAGTTCGCGCCGCTGGCGCTACGCACGATTGGAGCTAATACTTGCGCCGATGTGGTCGAACGGGCGCTACGAGCTCTGTCATCCACGCCGCTGCCGGCCTCCCAGACCGTCCGAGAGGAGTTGATTGATTCTGCTCCTGACGAGGTCAAGGACAAACTTGAGGAACTCGACCAGGCCTTTTTCGCCTATCCAGACGACCTGACCGCCCTGCTGTTTGCTTACGTCGCGACCTATCCAGAAGCCTTCGGACCGGTGCCTACGATGGGAGACGCCTAACACCGAATTGCAGCGGACGACCACCTCTTCCTCGCTTCGCTCAGGCGAGTGTTCGCCGCTGAATTTAAGTCGTTAGGCTCCATCGTCACTCATGCAGGCCACGCCACAGAGAGTAGTCAGAGTGATCGTCGATCCTCAGGAGCGTTTTGAGATAGCTCCTGAAGGACCAACTGAGATGCAGGGTACTGTCGCGAGTGAGGGCGTCAAAGGAATCCCCCAGGTCTTTTCGCGAGAGTTTGCTTGAGGCATAGGCGCGTACCAGTATTCCCACGGACCCAGCGACCTTGCTTCCATGCCCCTCTAGAATCTGGCGCAGAGCGAGGTCGTCCGTCAATATGAGCGATTGAAACGCCTCAGCCCTTGCCAGAACGAAGACCTGGGCGTCCGCCGGCTGGATCTTAGGCCCGATCGTGCGCAGGGCTTCCTGCCATTCCGAAGTCTCGACTGGGGAGATCCTGAACTTTACGCCTACCTCCTGCAGGGAAGTGGCGCCCGAATGCCGGTCCGCGAGCTCTCGCGCGACGAGGTCTGGAAGGACCAGCGGCTCCACTACGGCGAGCGTCGCCAGTTTTCCGATTTCTTGGAGATGAAGAACCGGTCCGGTATCCGAGATTGCCTCAGGCACCCTTCAGGCCCCACTCGAAATCGCGGCGCAGGGCGTCTCTCTGGTAGTCGATCTCTCCAAGCCGTTCCAAGCCCAGCTCTTTGAGGGCAATATCCCGGGAAACCTTCCCCAGCAGGTACGCCTCGGTTAGAGCTTCCTGGTAGAGTGCTTCTACTCCGGCCTGCAAAGCCTGTGCGATCACCGTGGCCTCATCCTCCCCTGTCTGGGTGACGAGAAAGTCCAAGTGCTCCCTCAGCGCTGTGTTTCTCATCTCATACCTCTCGAGGAGAGTCTACCACCCTGGACGCTTCGGGAATAGGAACGACCTGCCGCCGATGCTCCTCTCCCTCGCCGGGCTCCCAGCCCAGACGCAACCTCCTGGCGGCACCCGCGGGGCAGCTCGACATCGGCGAGGCCTTCGCCGAGTGGTCCGCCCTCCCCTGGCCCGCCAAGCCCTGAGCTCGGCCGCCAGTATACGACCATCGTATACTGAGTCAATCCGGACCGGGCGTCTACCTTCGGGACGCTTATACGCCTGCTCCGGCACCCAATTGACGAGTCTTAGAGATCAGCGTAGACTCCAACCCATGTGGAATGAATAACTTCTCCGGGAAGCCTCCGGCAAGCTCCTCAAGGTCGAGGTCCACTTCTCCCTCACACACGAACGAGCTTGCCGAGTCCCCTGACGACCTTATCGAAAGTGCCACTCCCTACGTTGACTGCGCCGTCTTCGACTGACCGCGAGCAGACGCCTAACGGCGGCGGCGGGCGTAGGAGTGGCTGAAGAGTGGCTTGCTTTTCCTGCGAGGAGGTACTGGCGTGCTTAGGTCTCACGGAGTTTTGGTGGCTCTTCTCTGGGCACTACTGTTTCCCATCCTCGGTGTTCAGGCCAACGCCGCGGAGAAGGCGGCACCGCTGGTCATTGGCGACGTGTTCACGATCGACTCGAAGATCCTGGGCGAAACCCGGCGCATCAACGTCTATCCTCCGCCTGGCTACGCGGAGTCGCGCGACGCACGGGTTCCAGTGCTCTATATGCCAGATGGCGGTATGGCCGAAGACTTCTTGCATGTGGCTGGTCTTGTACAGATCGGTGTGACCAATGGGACGATGCGATCCTTCTTGTTGGTGGGAATCGAGAATACGCAGCGTCGTCGCGATATGACCGGCCCCACGGAGAACGAGAATGACAAGAAGATCGCGCCGCGCGTGGGAGGCTCGGAAGGGTTTCGCCGATTCATTCGCGATGAGTTGATGCCGCAGGTGAAAAAACGCTATCGTACGACGAATGAAGCGGCGATCGTTGGAGAGTCGCTGGCCGGGTTGTTCGTCGTGGAGACGTTTCTCCTGGAGCCCGAGTTGTTTGATACTTATATCGCCATAGATCCCAGCCTTTGGTGGAACAACCAAAAGTTGGTAAATGGCGCGGCAGAGCGGTTGCGTTCGCGGCCGAGCCTGGAGAAGACGCTCTATTTCGTCAGCAGTGACGAGCACGAGAATGCGGAGATCATGCAACGGTTTGCGGAGGTGCTGAGCAAGAATGCGCCGTCACGGATCCATTGGCACTATGAGAAGATGCCGGAAGAGAAACATTCTACGATTTACCATCCAGCAGCACTGAAGGCGTTCCGTACGGTGTTCGATCCACACACGGCGGCGAGCAAGCAGGTCCCAAGCCGCTGATGGAACACGATTGGGGAGCTCGGCGGTCGCGGATCGGCTTATACTTTCGGCGATGGCTTGGATCTGTTTGACGCGGCAGGCGCCTGAGCGTCACGAGCGCTCTCCCGGACGACTCGAGAATCGACGTTGCCCGGGAGAGGTGCCGCTCGTCCTGGTGACGGTGCTGCTGCTGTCGTCGCTGGGCTGCGCCGGGCTTGGACAGCGTGGTTCGCGCCCGCTCGCCTCGCCGCCGGCTCCGCGTCGTGCGGACACCGAGGCACAAGCTGATCATCTGGAAAGACCCGGCCCGCGGCGACGAGCTCTATGACTTGGTGGCCGACCCGGCGGAAGCGCACAACCTCGTCGCCGAGCCCGCGGCGCAGGAGGTGCTACGCGACCTGCGCTCCCGCCTGCGCGTCTGGATGCAGCGCAACGCCGACCCCGCCCTCTCCTGGCCCACCAAGCCCTGAGCTGACTTGGCCTCGATGCTTAGGAGCCTGCGCGGCAGAAAAACCGATCAAGGACATCAAGGACAGCAGGGACAATAAAATCCGGACCTGGCATCAGCCTTGTGTCTTTGAGGTCCTTGTCGTCCCTGATGTCTTTTACGTCCTTGCTTCTCGTTTCTGCCGCGCAGGCTCCAAGGGTCCTCCAGAGAATGCGCAATGCTTGGCTCTTCGGGACGCCTATACGTCTGCTCTGGCACCCCATTGACGAGTCTTAGAAATCAGCGTAGACTCCAACCCACGTGAAATGGATAACTTCTCTGGGAAGCCTCCGGCAAGCTCAGGGGTATGAGCGTTGACGATATGCATTCCCGGGTGGCGAGGTGAGGGCGGATAAAGGTTAATCTTGCGGTTAGACGTCGGAAGCGCTACCCTCGGAGATTTCAGCCAACATCGGAGGTCTGAATGCGAAGAGTCACAGGCATTGGCGGCATCTTCATGAGCGCCAAGGATCCCAAGGCGCTATGCGATTGGTACAAGAAGCACCTCGGGATTGACGTTCAGGACTGGGGTGGAGCAGCCTTCACCTGGACTGACTCCGAAGGCAACCCGACCAAGGGAACTACGATCTGGTCGGTCGGTCCAGCGGACGGCAACCACTTCGCTCCGAGCAAGTCGACCTTCATGGTCAACTATCGAGTCGAAGATCTGGCAGCACTTCTCAAAGCACTGCGCGAGGAAGGTTGCAACGTGCTGGAGAAGACAGACGACTCGGAGTACGGGAAATTCTGATGGGTCATGGATCCAGAGGGCAACAAAGTTGAACTTTGGCAACCGCCGCAAGGGCAATGAAGTTCGGTTACTCGCGAGGAGGACCGACGTCTAACCCCTCGCTCAACCGGACGCCCAACAGCCGGCTTCGCCGTCTGTCGGTCGCCGGTTAACTCGAACGTTGAGCGGACTCGGATCGAGCATGCTCATAGAAATCGGACATGTGGAGGCGATCTTCCGGTATCCCGTGAAGTCCATGGGCGGCGAACGACTCGAGGCCGCCGGGCTGGGCTGGCACGGCCTCGAGGGCGACCGACGCCTGGCATTCCGGCGGATCGATGACCGCAGCGGGTTCCCGTGGCTAACAGCATGCAAGCTTCCCGACATGCTCCTGTTTGCTCCGCACCGCCGTGAAGACGGTGCTCAGGGAGACCTTCCCACGCATGTGCGCACGCCGGATGGCGAAGAGATGCCTGTCTTCGGGGAGGACTTGGCCACGGAGGTCGGACGTCGGTACGGGACTCCCGTGCAGATGATGCAGTTGAAGCATGGCATCTTCGATGAAGCGAGCATTTCCGTGATTGCCTTCGATACGGTGAGCGAGATCGGACGACTCGCAGGGCGCAGCCTGGACGTGCGACGATTTCGCCCGAATGTTGTAGTTCGGTTACTGCGATCAGTTCCCTTCCAGGAGGACGAGTGGTTGGGCGGTGTGCTCTCATTCGGCGAGGGGGAAGACGCCCCCGCCATCACCGTTACGATGCGCGACGTTCGCTGCTCGATGGTGACCCTTGATCCCGACTCAGCAAGTTCTGCGCCAGAAGTGCTGAAGGCGGTCGTTCGTGCGCACCAGAACACCGCGGGAATCTACGGCGCGGTCACTCGCATCGGTCGACTGGCGGTCGGACAGACCATATTCCTCTGTGCGGCGACCGAGAAAAGGGAACGTGGGTGATCGAAACACAATGTCCCGGCCGGAGGAGAGAAAGGAGATCAGACAAAAGCTAGGATGGAGGCGCTTCTCCGCTGTCTCGGTTGGCATGAATGACGAAACCTTGAAAACATACGGACGCCGTTATGCGTCCATGAAAGGATCTTGCGAAATGTCATATCTTAGTCGTCGGGTCATCATCCCTTTCATCAAGGAGCATCCTTTGATCGGGGGTGTGGCTTTCGCTGGCGTGGCTGCACTCATGATGGTCGATAGCCTGCAAACCGCAGGGCGAATCAAATCTCTGCGCGACGCTACACCGATGCAAGGAGTCGTTTCCGCTGTGACGCAGGTGTCTTCCTTTCCCCCGAGGTGGGATGCCGACGTGCGTATAGGCAACGGTCAAACGGTGCAAGTTCGGGTGGGTAACGCCCGCTTGAATTCGTTGCAACCGGGTACGAGAGTTGCCGTGCTTCTTCCCAAGGCCGGTACAAGCGGCATTCTCGAAGAGCAACGACCGCGAGAGAGCTCGATTGACCTCGGGTTGTTTGATGTCACGTCATTGTTCTTCGGAGGACTTGTTATGCTGGCGGCTGGAATAGTCGTTGCGGTGGCTGGTAACCGTCTCATGGGGCCGTCCGCATATCTATGACCGGAAGAAGGCTCTGGCCCTGTGCCGTGAGGTTCTCCCCGGTCCTCCGGCACGACCGAAGCCGCCGAAGACCGATTGGCGCTAGATGCGTACTCGTCGGCAGGTGCCGCCGAGGCTCCTGCCGGGTCGATCTGTGTTAGGAGGCAATGAATGGCAATCAGCACCATCGACGAATCACAACGCAAGGCTGCAAGAGTCGTGGGCTGGGCGTATCTTCTTGCCATTCCACCGGCGGTATTTGCCGAGGTTGCCGCAGCCGCGCCGAATATCATGGCGCACGAACGACTCTTTCGGCTGGGCACCGCCAGCAATCTGGGCGTCTTCGCGTTGGATGTAGTGCTAATCACGGCTCTCTACGTGGTGCTGAAGCCGGTCAATCGGAACCTTGCCTTGCTCGCAGCATTCTGGGGGCTGATCGAGACTGCAATTCTCGTTGTCGCTACGCTGGGTGACCTTGAGGCTCTGCGGATCTTGAGCGGCGCTGATTACTTGCGCGCCTTTGAAGCAGATCGACTGCAAGCCTTGGCGAGGCTGTCGATGGGCGCCCATAGCTCCGCATATCGTGTTGGCCTGGTTTTTGCCGGACTTCGCAGCACGATGTTCTGCTATCTGTGGTTCAGGTCCAACTTCATCCCGAAGCCATTAGCTGCCTGGGGAGTGTTTTCGTCCCTACTGTTGGCGACGTGCACGTACGTTTTCATCATCTTCCCCGAGCTGGCGAAGATCGTCACAGTAGGCTATTACGGCGGACCGATCTTCATTTTCGAGCTGACGATGGGCTTTTGGCTTCTGTTCAAGGAATTGCGTCAATCGCGCAGCCCTCAAAAGGGCGGCCTTGAGAGCCGCCCCGGCGGGTCCGCTTCCTAAAACGAGAGCGAGGCCTAGCAGCCGTACCAGGGTACGCCGCAGTAGGACCTGCAGAGCGCCAGTTGGCAGGAGCACTGCTCGCACCCGCCATAGGTGCAACACTCCCTGAACTGGTCGAAGCAGGCGCTATCGCAGTCGGGGTCGACGTCGGACATCCAGGTCGGTCGCGGCGTCGACAGATTCAGGGACGACGTGCCTTGCGGAGTCTTTGCCGGCGCGAGCGGCGTCATGAGCGCCGGAGACTTGAGGTGCAAGGGAGCGAGCGTGCCCGCGGGCCGCGACGTGCCGGCCGCCAGGGCCAGCGAGGAGACACAGCAGAGGACGAGGGTGAGCACCAACGACAGCCTGAGGATCCGTGTCATCGTAAGCTCTCCTGAAGGAAGGGTACGGCCTGGACGACCACCGCCGCACCCAGGGTTTCCCGATTCGACCGCGAGGGTTCGAGCAGGCGCCTACTTCGGAAACCGCTTATAATTGCGATTAGAACAAAAGTCAAGACTTCAGGGCGGCCGGGCTTGCAGGTCACTTTTTGAAGAAATGGCCGAGGAGCGCAGTAGGGCTGCGCTCCTACGGAGCACGGAGTGGACTAGTCGTCGTCTTCGTCGTCGCCGACCACGAAGAGGTGGCCGTCGTTCTGCGTCAGGATCCTGCCGTCCCTGGCGATGGAGAGCGGCGTGTAGGCAGCGCCGATGGCGAGATCGAGGAAGAGGTGATCGCGCAAGCTGCCGTTCGGGCGAATGGCGTAGAGGCCGCCGTCCTCGCTGTTGACGAAGACGTTGCCGTTGTGGTCGACCGCCGGAGCGTTGACGCACCACTCGAAACCGGCCGGATGATCCGAGACGCAGCTCACATGGCCCTGGGCGTCACGCGAGCAGCTCTGGGTGTTGGTGCTCTGAAAGTGCCACTCCGGCTCCAGGTTGCTGTTGAGCCGGGTGATGAAGAAGGCCTCCGGGGAGGCCGGGTTGGTGGCGGTGCGGTCCTGGGGGCAGAACGGCGACGAGGGGATGTTGCAGTAGGCACCGACGGAGTAGTGATTGTCCTTGGTGATGATGGAGTAGGTGCCGTCGTGCGGGTAGACCGCCGGCGTGTCGTCCCAGCCGAAGGGGTAGGAGGCCAGGAACTGCCCGCTGGAGCTGAACTTCATCAGGTGCCCCTGAAGGTAGGGGTAGATGGAGTAGGCGCCGTACAGGACGCTGCCGTCCGGCAGCACCACCGGCACGGAGGTCGAGTCGTCGATCACCATGCCGCTGCCGTTCCGGTTCTGCCACGGGTCGATGCCGGTGGGAGTGCCGGCGCGGCAGCCGCCGGGCGAGCCGTTGGGCGGCAACGTGACGTTGCAGCCGTCGGTGAACCGGTTGGCGAGCGAGGCGGTCCACTTCGGCGTCAGGTCGGGGTTCACGGCGACGAGATACCCCTCGAAGATCCAGAGGTGCGCGGTGGTGACGATGTAGATGGTGCCGTCCGGCGCGATGGCGGGAGCGGAGCTCACGGGCACCCGCTGGACGCCGCAGGTCCTCGGGCTCGGCACGGCGTCCGGGCTCGGCGGCCATGGCAGGTCGGCGATGCGGAAGATGCCGCGGCACTTGTCGCCGGCGCCGGGCGTGCCGGGCGTCAACGAGGCGACGGTGGCGGTTTTGGCCGTATTGTTGGGCGAGACCTTCACCAGATACGAGGCCGGCGGGTTCACGTCCCAGGGGTTGTCGTGGTCGAGCTTGAGGACGTTGTAGTAGACGTTGCCGGCGGCGTCCGCGGAGAGCGGGCCGGCGACATAGGTGTCCGGGTCGAGCGTGGAGCCGAAGGGATTGATGCGCGCCACCAGGTGGCCATCGGACTTGGCGACCTTGAAGATCGAGCCGCCGAAGCCCGGGACGTAGACGGAGTTGCCTACCAGGACGGCGTGGAAAACGGGCTCCACGAAGGGGCCGTTGCCGGTCAAGAGGCTGAGGAAGGGCACCGGCTTCCAGTCGCTCTCGAAGCTCCAGGCCTCCGACAGGTGGCCGTGCACCCGGCGCAGCTTCTTCTCGTTCCAGGTCTGGGTGTTCCAGTTCTCGATACTCGTGTACACCCCCGACTTGAACTCCATATAGACGTCGTCGCCGTCGGTCAGCGGCACCTGATAGTGGACGTGCAGGTCGCCAGCCCCAAAGGTCGGATCCGCTTTCTCCGCATCCACGAAGGGATCGTAGACGACGTCGTCGAGCAATTTCCGGGCATGCTGCCCTGAGACGTTCACGACTCCCGTGTGCTGCGGGGTCCGGCCCCACTGCGGCCAATCCTGGGACCAGCCGGGCAGGCTGGCCATCGAGAACAAAGCGAACAATGCCAGCGAGCGCCCTCCGAGGCGCCGGCGAAATGCGAGGCCGCGCAGCAGAGCGCGGCGGAATGATTCATTCATGACGGTTCCTTTTTTGTCGGTTCAGAGGTTCAGTGAGTGGAGTGCTACACGGACAGAACGCCGGCGTGGCGGCTTTCCCCTCACCGGGCCGGAGATGCCGCCTCGCCAGGAAGGCGGTGACCTGCTCGCGGCGCGGGCTGGAACCACCGGAGTGGGCAGATTGAAAATTGGATTTTGAATCTGCCCAAATTAAACGGACGGGGAACCGGCGAGCCAGCGGGCTCTGACGGTTGAAACGTCGCGCAGCCCGGGACCGGTGAGGCGGAGGCGGACGATGTGCGGAAGGCCGGCCGGGGCGCTCCACAGGGCGGCCAGCTCGCTCAGGTTGGAGGCGGCGGGGGACAGCAGCAGGCCGCCGGAGGCGGTCTCTGGGAGGATGCGAACCGTACGGTGGAGGCCGCGGTCGTCCACGGTCTCCAGCAGGATGGGGGGCAAGCCGAGGAGCCACCGTTCCAGCCGGCCCCGCCAGCTCGGCGCCAGGTCCAGGGCGGCGAAGGTCCAGCTCCCTGCGGCAGGAGCGCCGCCGACGTCGATCCAGCGGCCGGCCGCCACGGCGACCTCCCCCCGGGGCTCCAGGCGCCAGACGAGGGGGCGCGGCCGGCGGCGCAGGACCAGGAGGTCGGGCGCGGGCCGCCGGGGGTCGAGCTCGTAGGAGGCGAGGATGGCCCGCCAAGCCTCGGGAGTGTCCCAGAGCGGGTCGCGCCCGTCGACGCGTCCGCCGTCGACGAGCAGCAGGCCGGGGGCGGCGGCGCCCGCGAAGTGGCGCGCGGCGAGGGCGTCGAGCCGCCGGGTCAAGGTCGCGTAGAGCTGGAGCGTCGGGCTCGGCACCCAGCGCAGGCCGTTGGCCGGCAGGTAGGAGAGCTCCCAGGGGAGCACGTCGACCCCGAGCCCGGCGGCGCGCACGGGCGCCACGAAATCCTCCGGCAGCCGCGATGGCGCCACTGCCCGCTCCTGGTCGAGGGCAAAGCGGCGCTGCAGGGCGGCAGGGTGCAGCGCCGCGGCGAGGTGCCGGCAGCCCTGGAGGCCGAGCACCACGTCGAACCGGCTCACCACGACCGGGACGCCGAAGCGCAGGGTGCTGGCCGTGGCAAGGAGCAGGAGGAGCAACGCGGCGATGCCGGTAGCCCGCCGCTCCGCCGGGCGGCGGGCAAAGAGGAGCCCCAGAGCGACGACGCCGAGCACGAAGGGGAAAAACGCCACGGTGTGGGTCCTGTCCCCGCGGATGAAGCCGTGCTGGAAAGCCAGCCAGACGGGCAGGAGGAAAACCGCCCAGAGGCCGGCGAGGCCGGCACCATTCGCGCGGGCCTGAAGGAAGAGGCCGGCGACGAGGGCCAGGGCCAGGAGGCCCGCCGCCAGGTCCGCCGGCGCCGCCGGCTGTCCCATGCCGGCGGCGTAGCCGCGGGCCAGCTCCCCTTGCAGGCCCAGCCAGCGCCAGGCGTTCCCCGGTCCTCCGAAGAGGAGCGGCACCGCCACGGCGAGGGCCGCCGCCAGGCCGCCGGCCATCGCGACCAGCAGGCGGCCGCGCCCCGGCAGGCGGCGTATGAACGCGAGGAGGCAGAAGGAACCGAGGAGGGCCACAGCCGAGAGGCCGAAGCTGAGCTTGATGACGCCGAAGACGACGGCGAGAGCAGCGGCGAGAGCGGGCGCCCAGGGGACGCGGCAGGGCGCCACAGGGGCCTCGGCCAGCTGCGGGGCGAGCAGCAGACCGAGGGTGAGCACCAGCCCGTAGTCGGCGCCCAGACCCAGCATGTGGCTGACCAGGAGGAAGCCGGCGAAGGCAAGAGCGCCAACGCCGTCCGCCCGCCGCAGGGCACGGGCGAGAGCGACGGCGAAAAGCGCGTGCATGCCGAGCCAGAAGAGCAGGGCGAAGAGGACGTGGCGACCCAGGTCGGCCGGAGCGAAGAGCCAGCCCAGGGGACCGTAGGTGAAGGCGACGTCGCGACCCGGCAGGCGATCGGTGAGGGGCAGGGCATTGACCGCATAGGCCCAGGAAGCGTCGAGGCCGCGGCCCAGCGTGCTGCCGACGCCGGGGAACAGGAAGAGGACGAGGACGAGCCAGCAGGCCGCGGCGGCCAGCCGGGAATGCGGGCCCTGCGCCGGCAGGGCGCCGCCGGGGGGAAGCAGGGCCGTCGGGATCGCCACCCCGGCATCCTACCCGAGAGCTCGACCGCCCCGGGATTTCAATCCCGGGCGACTCCGGATAGGATTACCCTCGCATGGCTCGCAAAGAGATCGCTCCGCAGTCCCCCTCCCCCGCCGCAGGCTCCTTCTGGCAGCGCAACCGGCGGGAGCTGACGTTCCTTCTCCTGTTCGTGATCATCCTCGGCGGGAGCTTCACCTTGATCTCCGTCAACTGGGTCAACGACCACGCGGTCGAGCCGTTCACTGCCGGCATCGCGCGGGTGAGCGGCGGCGTGCTCCACCTGCTGGGGCAGAACGTGACGATGAGCGGCACCGTCATCCGCACCCCCCGTTTCGCGGTCAACATCCGCAATGGCTGCAACGGCATCGAGGCGATGCTCATCTTCCTCGCCGCCGTGCTCGCCTTTCCCGCCTCCTGGAAGTCGCGGCTCGCCGGCCTCGTGCTGGGCATCCTGGCCATCCAGGTGATCAACCTGGTGCGGGTGGTCGCCCTGTTCCTTACCGGCGTCTACTTCCCGAAGATCTTCGACACCTCGCACACGGTGATCTGGCAGACCATCGTCATCCTCTTCGGCGTGCTGCTGTGGATCTTCTGGGCGAACCGGTTCGCCGTGCCCCCGGCCCGCGAACCCGCCACCTGACGGCGGCCCGATGACCACCGCGAAGAGCCCACGACGGAGCTGGGCACTCCAGTTCATCCTCAACGCCCTGCTCTGGGTGGTCCCCGTGGCCCTGGTATGGCTCGTCGCGACGCCGGTCTACAACCGGTTCCTGCTGGGCAGCGCCGAAAATCTGGTGCGGCTGACGGAGAGCCCGAGCGTCACCAACCTGCTGCGCAAGGACGACCACTTCGCCTACGTCCAGCGGCGCGACTTCCCCCCAGCCAAAAGCCTCGTCCACTCCTTCCGGGTGACGGACGTCCACTTCCACCTGCTGATGCTCGGCATCCTCTTCCTGGCCGTGCCGCGGGTGCCTTGGCGGCGGCGGTTGGAGAGCCTTGGCTGGGCAGTGCTCATCACCGTCTTCTTCGACATCTTCCTGATCTTCTTCTACGTGAAGTTCACCTACGCCACGCAGCTCGGAGCCTGGAGCCTCGCCCACTACGGCCCCTTCGCCCGCAACTTCTGGGGGCTCGGCAAGCACCTCCTGGACCTGCCGTTCAAGTTCTCCCTCCCCTTCCTGCTCTGGGCGGGTTTCTACTTCAAGGACCTGATGGCCGAGATCCGACCGCAGGCGTAGCGATCCCGCGCAGAGCGTACACCCGGGCGTTGGCGTCCTGGTAGACGGGCTCGAACCAGCGCTGGAAGGCCGCGTCCTCCGGGAACGGCAGCTCCCTGGCGAAGGCGGCGGGAAGCAGGAGATGGTCCGCTCCCAGGCGGCGCAGCTCGTGGTGGAAAGCCGCGGGGGTCGGAGAGGCGGCGAGCACGCGGCCGTAGCTCGCCGGCCCCACGAGGTCGCCGCAGAACCGTCCGCCGGCGAAGTAGGTGACCTGCTCGGCGTACAGACCCCAGACGGTGTAGGCGCCGCGGGTGCGATTGAGCCAGGCGACCGCTGGATAGAGGGGGACCTTGCGGGCGAGGAAGGCGTCCCGCTGCGCCGCCGTCACCGGCAGCGCGCCGTTGCGCTCGACGGAATAGAGGCCGTAGAGCCAACCCGGCAGGAGGCAGCCCAGGCAGAGGACCCAGGCGAGGAGCCGGGAGCGCCGCCATGGGCCGGCGCAGACCGCCAGCGAGCCGGCCACGGCCACGCTGACAAGAGGGAGGACGGGGACGAGATAGCGACTGTCCCGCGGCAGCCAGGAGCAGGCGAGGGCGTAGGCCGCGGCCACGGCCAGCCAGAGCCGCACCCGGGCGTCGCGCACCGCACCGGCCGCAAGCAGGGGGAGGGCGGCGAGATAGGCCGGCGACAGCGGAGGCAGCCGGCCGTAGGACTCGCGGGCGAAGACCAGGTCCCAGGACAGGCGCGCCGCCCGCACCAATCGCTGCAACAGCGACGTGTGCTGCCCGGGAAAGGGCAGCGACTGCCAGGGGCTGGCGCCGAAGAGCCCGGCGGCATAGGGGAACACCGGGTTGCCGGTGAGGAGGAAAATCCGCAGATACCAGGGCGCCAGCACGGCCAAGGCGATGCCGCCGAAGAGGAGGACGTCCAGCGCCCGCTCCCCCGCCGGCCGCGCCCTCCCCAGCGCCACCAGCAGGACCGCGGCGCCCAGGAAGTAGAGGCCGAGGTACTTGACATCTGCGGCCGTGGCGGCGAGGACCGCGGCGGGCACCAGCCAGTGCCGGTCCCCCGTCTCCCGCCAGCGGTCCGCGGCGTAGAGGCCGCCGGTGGCGAAGAGGGTCAGCCCGGCCTCGACGTAGCCGGTGCCGGCGAGGTAGGCCACCAGCGGGCTGCCGAGGAAGAGGGCGGCGGCCAGCGCGCCCGCCGCTCGCAGCTCCGGAAAGACCCGCCGTGCCCACACCGCGAGCAGGGCGGCGGTGAGCAAGGTGGCCAGGAACTGCACGCCCTGGGCCGCCACGTCGCGGCCGAAGAGCATCACGGCCGCGAACAGGATCTCGTTGGCCTGGGGAAACACGGGGAAGCGCCGGTCGATCAGGTACGGCACGCCGCCCGTGGCGACGAAGGCGCGGGCGAAGGGGAGGTGGTAGAGGGTGGCGTCGAAGGCCGTGGGTGGATAGAGGGCCGGCAGGACGAAGGGGACGAGGATCAGCGCGAGGCCAGCCACCCAGGCGGCCCGGAGGCCGCCGGCGCGGAGATCTCCCCAGATCTCTCTCCATACCGAGGCTCCGAGGACGTGGACGAGCGCCGCCGCCAGCAGCACCGGCACGGTCTGCAGCCGGCCGGCGAGGCCGAGCAGCAGCAGCAGGTGGGCGGCGAGGGCGAGCCCGAGGGCCATGGAGATCGCCCACTTCTCCAGCCGGCCGGAGAAGGCGAGGCCCAAGGCCCGGGTGGCGCCACGGCCCAGGACCCAGGCCGTGGCGGCCAACGCCAGCAGGGGGAGCACGAAGCCCGCGAGAAGGCCGGCCGTGGCGGCGATCCAGCTCAGGGCACGAAATCCCCTTCGCCGGGCCAGGGATCGCAGGCGCTGTCGAGGGGGGTGGCGCTGAAGCCGGCGCTGAAGCGCCCCTGGGCCTTCATGACCGTCCCCACCCAGGCCTGGCGGGGCACGCTGCCTCCCGGGGCCGGAGCCTTGAGGTTGAGGAAGAGCCAGCCGAAGTTGAAGAACAGCGGCAGATCGGGACCTCCCACGTGCACCCGGCCCGCTTCCGCCGGGAAGGCCTGGACAGGCTCGTTCAGCTCACACTGGGGCTCACACATCTGAGGGGAGAGGGCCTGCTCCTCCTCGTCGAAGGTCACCTCGTGGACCAGGACCAGGGGGAATCCGGGAGGCATCGTACCGCAAGGGAAAGGCTTGACGGTCTGGCCGCTGTCGCGCCACACCACCAGGTCGGTGCCGCCCGCGAACGCGCCGCCGTTGACGTAGCGGGAGGCCCACGTGGTGGCCAGCGGCTCGCGATCGTCGATCCCCGAGCCGTTCACGTAGCGGCCGTAGAAGGTGGCTTCGCCCGGCTTGAAGCCACCGGGGAAGGCCTCGATACGGACCAGGTTCTCGCCGTCGGCGTAGTCGTTGGAGGGGTCGAGGTAGATGAAGTCCCCCCACAGGACGTTCTGGTCCGTGGCCGCGCCGCCGGACCCGAAATACCCGGGGTCGGCCGGCGTCTGCGAGACGCAGTGGCTCACCGTGTCGACGGTGACGTAGCCGCGGGCGACGCGGTCGCCGAGGTCGCGGCCGGCGCAGCGGCCGAGCATCGGGGAAGCCTTGCCCGTGTGGAGGGCGCGCAGGTGCTCCAGGAAGGTCGCAGGCAGTGGCGGCGACGGCAGGATGCCGTTGCAGGAGGCGAAGTTGACGTCCTGCGAGAACCGGCCCCTGGGGCTCAGGGTGTCCCGCGGATCCTGCCCGGCTGTGGCGGTATGCGGCAGGACGCCGTTGAAGAGGTCGCGCAGGTTGAAGGTCTGGACGTCATACCCGGTCAGGTAGACCGGGAAGCTGAGGGTCGGAGCTCCGAGGTCCGTCCACACCACGACGTTGGTGAGGACGGCGGTGGCCGAGGCATTGTTGACGGAGAACAGGGTCGTCAGCCCGTCGGCATGGTCGAAGTCGACCTCGAAATAGGGCAGCAGCAGCGTGGCGGCCGGCGCATTGTCGAGCGAGCACTTGTCGGCGAGGGCCGGCGCGGGCGCGCAGAGGACGGCGGCGGCGAGAAGACCGGCGAAGTATCCTTTCGTCATCTCTCCACCTCACGGCACGAAGAACTGGGGATCGCAAGCGCTGTCGAGGGGAGTGGCGCTGAAGCCGGCGCTGAACTTGCCCTGAGCCTTCATCACCGTCCCCACCCAGGATTGGAGGAATGGAACGGCTCCGCTCACCGGCTGAGAGAGGTTGATGAAGAACCAGCCAAAGTTGAAGGGCGTCGGCAGGGCGGGAGACCCCACGTGCGCGCGGCCCGCTTCCGCCGGGAAGGAGTCGGGGGGCGGCCCGGCGGGACAGGAGAAGGGGCCGCAGGGGAAGGTCTGAACGCTCGTGCTGTGCTCCTGCTCGTCGAAGATCGACTCACCACCGATGTGCAGGGGGAAACCGGGGGGCATCGTGCCACAGGCGAACGGCTGGACGATCCGGCCGCTTTCGCGCCAGACGATCAGGTCGGTGCCGCCCGAGAACGTGCCGGCGATGGCGTAGCGCGAGGCCCAGGTAGTGGCCAGCGGCTCGCGATCGTCGATCCCGGAGCCGTTCACGTAGCGGCCGTAGAAGGTCGCGTCGCCCGGCTTGAAGGCGCCGGGGAAGGCCTCGATGCGGACCAGGTTCTCACCGTCGGCGTAGCTATTGGCGGGGTCGACGTAGATGAAATCCCCCCACAGGACGTTCTGGTCCGTGGCCACGCCGCCCGGCCCGAAGTACCCTGACGGAAAATTTGGTGTCCTCAGGGTGCACTGATTCACCGTGTCGACGGTGACGTAGCCGCGGGCCAGGTTGTCGCCGAGGTCCTGCCCGGCGCAGCCGCCGAGGACCACCGAGCTCTTGCCGGTATGGGCGGCGCGCAGGGACGCCAGGAAGGCCGGCGGCAGGGCCGAAGGCAGCGGCAGCAGGCCGGTGCAGGAGGCGAAGTTGACGTCCTGCGAGAACTGGCCTCTGGGGCTCAGCGTGTCGGACGGGTCCTGGCCTGCCGTGGCGGTATGCGGCAGCACGCCGTTGAACAGGTCGCGCAGGTTGAAGCTCTGGACGTCGTACCCGGTCAGGTAGACCGGGAAGCTGAGGGTCGGCACCCCGAGGTCCGTCCAGATGACGACGTTGGTGAGGATGGCGGTGGCCGAGGCGTTGTTGACGGAGAACAGGGTCGTCAGCCCGCCGGGATGGTCGAGGTCGACCTCGAAATAGGGCAGCAGCAGCGTGGCGGCCGGCCCGTTGTCGAGCGAGCATTTGTCGGCGAGGACCGGTGCGGCCATGCAGAGGACGGCGGCGATCAGGAAGCAGGTGAAACGCGCGTTCATCGCCGTCTCCTCGCTAGTTGAAGGGCTGCGGGTTGTTCGGCTGGCAGCCGGTGGAGAGAGGAGTGGCACCGAAGCCGACGCTGAAACGGCCACCGGCCTTCATCGCCACGCCCACCCAGCCCTGCGACAGGTCGAAGGGCTGGTTGAACCCGAAGTGGCCGAGGTGGAGGTAGATCCAGCCGAAGTCGAAAGGTACGGGGAGCGGCTCCGTCCCCACCTGCAGCCGGTTCGCCTCGGCCGGCAGTTGGCTCGGCGCCGGCAGGGGCGGTTGGGGATCGATGGGAAAGACCGGCAGCAGGAACGGGTTCTCCTCCTCGTCGAACGCCACGTAGGCGCTCAGGAGGAGCGGATACCAGGAGGGGAGATGGCCGCAGGGGAACGGCTTCGTGACCTGCCCGCTGTCGCGCCAGACGATGAGGTCCGTACCCTCGGTGAAGGCGCCGGAGGCCAGGAAGCGCGCCGCCCAGTCCGGCGGCAGCGGCTGGCGGCCGTCGGCGCCCGAGCCGTTGACGTAGCGCCCGTAGAACGTCCGCTGGCCGGCGAAGGCGGCGGGGTCGGCCTTGAGGCGGATCAGGTTTTCCCCGTCCGCGTAGACCTTGGCCGGATCGACGTAGAAGAAGTCGCCCCAGAGAATGTTCTGGCTGGTGGCCACTCCCCCGGGGCCGAAGTAGCCGGGATCGCCCGGCACCGTCGTCGCGCAGCGGCTCACCGTGTCGATCGTCACGTAGCCGCGGGCGATGTGGTCGCCGCGGTTCTGCCCGCCGCAGGCGCCCCACACCGGCGAGGACTGGCCCGTGTGGGCCGCCCGCAGGTGGTCGCGCACCGCCGCCGGCAGGTCCGACGGCGGCAGGAAGCCGTCGCAGGAGTGGAAGGCGATGTCCTGCGATTTGAACCCCTTGGGACTGATGGTGTCGGAGGGGTCCTGGGCGGCCGACGCCGTCTTGGCCACGCTGCCGGCAAAGAGGTCGCGCAGGTTGAAGGTCTGGACGTCGTAGCCCGTGAGGTAGAGCGGGAAGGTGAACGTCGGCACGCCGAGATCGGTCCAGACCACGACGTTCGTCAGCACCGCCGTGGCGGAGGCATTGTTCACCGAGAACAGGGTGGTGCGGCCGTCCGCATGGTCGAGGTCCACCTCGAAGTACGGCAGCAGCAGCGTCGCCCCGGGACGGTCGTCGAGCGAGCAGATGCCGGCCACCGCCGGCGCAGCGGTGGCGACGGTCAGCAGCGTCAGGGCCAACACACAGCGGGTGAGAGCGGACTTCCACGGCAACGTCAGGGTTCGACCCATGGAGCCTCCTTGCGGTCTATGTCAATAGACCATAACACGCCAAGGAGTGGTACGCAATAGGCTACAGCGCGACCGTCTGGCCGAGGGTCTCCATCGTCAGGTCGCTCAGCAGGGGATCGAGCGACTCCTCGGCATCGCCACGCTCGAGACGCTCGCGGACTCCGGGATCGGCCATCAGACGATCGAGGAGGGCCCGCTGCACGCGCTCGCGCCGCAGCGCCTCGACGTAGGTGACGTTGGTGAACGAGATCAGGTTGTAGAGCGGGACGTAGCGGTCCGGGTAGAGCTCGTTGAGGCGGCGCTCGACCTTCTTGCGGAGCTGGAACTCGTGATCGCCCACCAGGTCGCGCAGCTCGTGAAAGTGCTCCAGCGCGAGGTCGCCGATGGCGTCGGCGTTGGGTTTGCGCTGGGTTTCGAAGCGGGAGAAGACCTGCCGCCAGTCGCCGCCGCCCTCGAGGATGCAGTCGGCGAGCACCGAGCAGTCCTCGAAGCCGGAATTGGCCCCCTGGCCGTAGGAGGGGACGATGGCGTGGGCGGCGTCGCCGATCAGCAGCACCTTGTCCTCGAAGGTCCAGGGGGAGCAGCGGACGGTGATCATCGAAGCCTCCGGCCGGCCGAAGAAATCGGCCACCAGGTTCGGCAGCAGGGGGAGCGCGTCGGGGAAGGAGGTGCTGAACAGCGCCGTCAGGTCCTCAGGCGTGCATACCGACGAGAACGCCGGCGCCGCGCCCTCGTAGGGCATGTGGAGCGAGAGGGTGAAGCTGTGGTCCAGGTTGGGGAATCCGATGAGCATGTAGTGGCCCCGCGGCCAGATGTGGATGGCGTTGCCTTCGAGCGCCCAGCCGCCGTCGGCGGCGGGCGCCACGTTGAGCTCCTTGTAGGCCTGGTCCAGGTACTCCTGAGTGAAGTCGAAGCGCCGGGTGCGCTGCATCTGCGTGCGCACGGCGGAATGGGCGCCGTCGGCGCCGAAGAGGCGGTCGCCCGGCAACTCCGTCAGCTCGCCGGAGCGCAGGTCGCGCAGGGTGAGCGACGGCTGGTGGAGGTCCACCTCCAGGATCTTCTGCTTGAAGTGGCAATCGAGGGTGGGCTGCTCAAGCGCCATGCCCAGCAGGACGCGGTTGAGGTGGTTGCGCGACACCGAGTGGATGGCCTCGCGGCGGGTGCCGTAGGGCTGGTACTCCAGAGTGCCGTCGACGCCGTGGATGACGCGGCCGTAGCAGGGCACGGAGATCGACCGCACGCGGTCGCCGACGCCCACGCGGTCGAGGGCGGCGAAGCCCCGCTCGCAGAGGGTCAGGTTGATCGATTTCCCTCCCGGCGCCTCGGCTTCGCGGAAGTCCGGATAGCGGTCGAAGAGCTGGACCTGGTGGCCCAGCCGCGCGAGATAGATGGACAGCAGCGAGCCCACCAGGCCGGCACCCGCAACGAGGATCGTCTCCATCGGTTTCCCTTCAGGCGGGAGCGACGACGCTGGCGAGGGCCCCGGCCAGCTCCGAGAGTCGCCGCTCGGGGTGAGCCGCGGCCTCCCCCAGCAGGACCGCGTATCCCGCGAGCAGGCGCTCGGGCTCTCCCGGCGCCAGCACGTTGGCATTGTATCCGAGGTCCAGGCGGATGCCTCCGGGCACCTCCCGGACATAGAGCGTCAGGTCGAGCTCGGAGCCCACCTCGCCGGTGAGGAGGGGTGTGAGCTCCACGCCATGAGCCCGCAGCGGCTCGGCGTGGCCGGCGCCGCCCGACGGCATGTTGAACATCACCGTGACCCACGGCAGGACACCGGGATCGTGGCCCGGGAACAGCTCGCGGGCCAGCCACTCGATGGGCGCCTCGCGATGGGTGAAGGCCCCCAGGAAAGTGTCGCGCGTGCGGCTCAGCAGCTCGGCGAAGGTGGGATCGCCGCTCAGATCGGGCCGCAGCGCCAGCAGGTTGAGCAGGAAACCGACGAGCTCCGCGGCCTCGGGCCTCCCCCGCAATGCCGTGGGTATGCCGATGATCGCACCCTCCACAGTGTGCAGATGGAGCAGCGCCTGGAGACCGGCGAGCAGGGTGACGAAGAGGGTCGCCCGCTCGCGCTGGGCGAGCGCCCTGAGTACCGCGGCGAGCTCCGCTCCGAGCAGACGCGTGCTCCGGCCGCCTGGGGCCTGGGGCCGGGCGGGCCAGGCGCGCCCCGCCGGCGCAACGCCCGCCAGGTGCTGGCGCCACCAGGCGAGGTCGGCGGCGAGGGCGCCCTCGTCGATCCGGCGCCGCTGCCAGACCGCGAAATCGGCCGCCTGAAGGGCGGCCGGCGGCAACGGCGACGGACGGCCGGCGGCGAGCTCGCCGTAGACGGCCGCCACCTCCCGCACCAGCACTGCGAGCGACCAGCCGTCGATGACCAGGTGATGGACGGCGAGCAGCAGCGCGTGCTCCGCGGCGGCCGTGCGCAGCAGCGCCAGCCGCAGCAGCGGGCCACGCTCGGGATCGAAGCCGGGCGTCGCCAGCTCCACCGCCGCCCGCGACCCTTCGAACTCGCGGCCGGCCTCCGGCAGCCCCCCCAGGTCGATCACCGGCAGTCCGGAGGGGAGCCCAGGGGGGAGGAGACCCCGGTCGGTCCGGGCGAGGAGGGCCCCGTCCTCCGCGGTGAAGCGGCTCCACAGCACCTCGTGACGCTCGACCACGACGCGCAGGCTGGCGGCGAGGGCCGGGAGGTCGAGCGGGCCGGAGAGGCCCACGGCATGGTAGACCTTGTAGGCGTCGCTCTCCGGCCGGCGGCGGGCGAAATGCCACAGCCGCGACTCGCCGCAGGACGGCGGCGCCGGCCCGCTGCCGGGGCGGGGAGACATTCGCCAGCTCTCATCCTCGCCGGCGGCGTCCGCCTCGGCCTGCCCGCGGCCACCGCTCAGGCGCTTCTCGAGCAGGGCGCGCTGCGCCGGCGTGAGCCGCGACCGCCGTTGGGAAAGGTCCTGACCCGCCGACACTCCTAGGCCCCCTCCGGCAGACGGGCCAGCATCACCTCGGCGCCCCCGCACCGACGGCGTCACAGCCGCTCATGGACCTCTTCGTCCGACAGGTTTTCGATCTGGTCCAGGATCAGCCCTTCGACCACCTCGGCCAGGGCGGCGACGGTGGGCGCGTCGAAGAAGCTGCGCACCGGCAGCTCGACGCCCAGGTCGGCGCGGATCTGGAAGATGGCACGGATGGCCATCAGCGAGTCGCCGCCCAGTTCGAAGAAATCGTCGTGGAGGCCGAGCCTCTCGACGCCGAGGGCCGCTCCACAGAGGCTCGCCAGGGCCCTCTCGATCTCGGTCTGCGGGGCTGCGTACTCGCGACGCTGCTGCGGTTTCTCATGCTCGAGGGCGGGCAGGGCCCGTCGATCGACCTTGCCATTGGCGGTCAGCGGCAGCGACTCCAGGACGATGAAACCGGAGGGGATCATGTAGTCCGGCAGCCGCTGCCGCAGGTAGGCGCGCAGCTCCCCGGCGTCCAGCGCGGCCCCGGGCTCGGCGACGACGTAGGAGGCCAGCCGCTTCTCGCCCGGCGCGCCGCCTTCGCGGGCCAGCACCACCGCCTCGCGCACCGCCGGATGACCGGCGAGGACAGTCTCGATCTCCCCCAGCTCCACCCGGTAGCCGCGGATCTTGACCTGCGAGTCCTCACGGCCGAGGAACTCGATGTCGCCGCCGGGCAGGTAGCGTCCGAGGTCCCCCGTCCGGTACAGGCGCTCGCCGGTCTGCGGCTGGGTGATGAAGCTCGCCGCCGTCTTCGCGGCGTCGCGCCAGTAGCCCTGGGCCAGACCGATGCCGCCGATGAAGAGCTGCCCCGGCACCCAGGTGGGGCGGGGCTGCAGGCGCCCGTCCAGCACGTGGAAGGTCTGGTTGATCAGCGGCCGGCCGTAGGGGATGCTGCGGGCCGCCGGATCGACCTCCCCGATGGGGTGGAGGATCGACCAGATCGAGGCTTCGGTGGCGCCGCCGAGGCTCACCACCTCGACGTCGGGGGTGACCCAGGGGAGCCGGCGGATGCGGCCGGGCAGGGAGATGGGGATCCAATCGCCCGAGAGCAGGATGGTGCGCAGGGTGCGCGGCTGCGGCGTGGCGGGCCGGCCGTGGGCCGCCTGCTCGGCGAGCATCTCCATGAGGGCCGGCACCGTGTTCCAGATCGTGACGCCGGCGCCTTCGATCCGTTCGGCCCAGTGCGCGGGGTCGCGCCGCCGGTCCGCCGCCGGGAGGACGATCGTCGCGCCGGCCGCCAGGAGGCCGAAGACGTCGTAGACCGAGAGGTCGAAAGACAGCGACGACAGGGCGAGGACCCGGTCCTGCGGCCCCACTCGGAAGCGGTGGTTCATGTCGAGCACGGTGTTGACCGCGCCGCGGTGATCGATCATCACCCCCTTGGGCTGGCCGGTGGAGCCCGAGGTGAAGATCACGTAGGCGAGGTCCGCCGGGCCCTGGACGGGGGTCAGAGGAGCGGGCTCGGTATCCTCGGGCATCTCAGGCATCTCGGGCGTGCCGGCCTCCACGCGCAGCCGCCGGAGGCCCTGCGGCCACTCGCCGAGCTGCGCGAAGCGGTCGTCGATCCACGGCTGGCTGATGGCGATCTCCACCTCGCCATTCTCCAGCAGATAGCGGCGGCGGTCCGCGGGCAGGTCGGGATCGATGGGCAGGTAGGCCGCTCCGGACCACAGCACTCCCAGCACGCCGACCACCTGCTCCCACCCCTTCTCCATCACCACCGCCACGAGACGGTTGGGGCGGGCCCCCAGCTCGCGCAGGCGGCGGCCGAGGGCGACGGCCTCGCGGTGGAGCTCGCGGTAGGTGAGGGTGCGGCCGGGGGCGTCCACGGCCAGGCGGTCGTCCGGCGCGGCCACCAGCGTGTGGAGCAGGCCGGAGGCGGCGGGGCCGAAGTCCCCGGCCGTGCCGTTGACCGCTGCCCGCTCGTCCTTCTGCGCGGCCGGCACCAGGTCGAGAGCGGTCGCCGCCCAGACCTCTTCGCCGCCGGCCAGCCGCACGAGCAGGTCGTGATAGGCCTGGAACAGGGCCGGGACGAAGCCCGGTGGGAAGAGATCCTCGACCACGTCCCAGTTGAAGATCAGCCGGCCGCCCTCCTCGGCCACCTGGTGATCCAGCCAGACCTGGGGGGTCTGGCTGATCTCGTAGCGCTCCTCGCGCTGAGCGTCGTCGTCCTCCTCGTCCTGGGTCCCGCCGTCCTGCTGCGTGGCGAGGTTGAGGGTGCTGGTGAAGACGACCGGCATGAAGGAGCGGACGAGGCCGCCGTGGGAGCGCGTCAGCTCGCGCAGCACCCGCACGCCGCTGACCGAGCGGTGGTCGAGGTCCTCCCAGAGCTGCGCCTGGGTGCGCCGGGCCCGCTCCTCGAAGCTGCCGGCCTGGGAGGTGTCCACCGCCAGCAGCGTCAGGGAGGTGAAGTCGCCGACCAGCTCGTCGACCTGCGGGTGGAGAGGCAGGCGGTTGAACAGCGTCAGGTTGATGGTGAACCGCGGGCTCTTGCTCCAGGCTGCCAGAACCTCGGAGAAGGCGGCGAGCAGGACTCCCGAGGAGGTCAGGCCGGAGCGGCTCGCCCGCTCCTTGAGGCGGCTCCAGGCCGCCCGCGGCAGGCGCCCGGCGTGGCGCACGAAGCGCGGACGGCCGAGGGTCGCCGGGTTCCTGGCGAGCGGCAGCTCGGGTGCCGGGGGGAGGTCGGCCAGCCGGCCGCGCCAGTAGTCGAGGTCGCGCGCGAAGCCCGGCGTGCGCTCGTAGTCGGCGAGCGCCTGCACGTAGTCGCGGAACGAGGCCTCCAGGGGCGGCAGCTCGGCGGCGGGGTCGGCGTAGAGGCGGGCGAGGTCGCGCATCAGGACCTGCCAGCTCCAGGCGTCGCCGATCAGGAAGTCGAAGCTGATGTGGAAGCGAACGATGCCGCGGAGCCGCGTGGCGCGCACCTCGAACAGCGGCCAGCGGTCGCTCGGCAGCACCTGGTGCGACATTTCGTGGCGCACCCGCTGCAGCCCGGCCTCGCGCTGCGCGGCGTCCGCCTCGCGCAGGTCGAGCACCTCGATGCAGTAGGGCGGCACTGTCTCCAGGATCTGCTGCCGGCCGTCCGGCAGCACGATGGCCCGCAGCATGTCGTGGCGCTCGATGAGCAGGCGCCAGGCGAGGGTCATGCGGTCGAGATCGATCCCCGGCGCGTTCACCTCGGTGTAGATGTGGGTGGCGACTTCACCCATCTCGAAGGCGCCGCTGCGGCCGATCCAGTAGGCCTGCTGCACGTCGGTGAGCGGGAACGGCTCGTGCCGGTGCTCGGGGTCGGGGACGAGGACGGGGAGCGCCGGCGCGGCGCCGGCAGCCCCCGCCGCCGCCGCCTGATGGGAGCGGACCGCCGCCGCCAGGCCGGCCACGGTGGGAGTCTCGAACAGGGCCTTGAGCGGCGCGTCGGTGGCGAAGGCCGACCGCACCTCGGAGGTGATCTGGGTGGCCAGCAGCGAGTGGCCGCCGAGCTCGAAGAAGTCGTCGTGGACGCCGATCCCCGCGATGCCGAGCGCGCGCTCCCAGATGGCGGCGACCGTGGCCTCGACGTCGTCGCCGGGGGGGACGAAGGGGGTGGCCAGCTCGGGCCGCGCGTGCCCACGGGAGAGGGTCGCAACGGGCTCCGCCACCGCCGCGGGAGCCGCCGCGGTCTCCGCCGGCGCCACAGCGGTGGGCGCGGCCGCGACCCGCAGCCGCGCCGGCTCCAGCCAGAAGCGCTGGCGTTCGAAGGGGTAGGTCGGCAGCGGCACCCGGTGCCGCCGCTCGTGGACGTGGAAACCCTCCCAGTCGACGCGAGCGCCGGCCAGCCAGAGGCGGCCGAGGGCGTTGGCCAGCGGCTCGCCGCCCCCGCCGGTCCCGCCGTCACCGTCCTGAGGATGGCGCATCGAGGTCACGACCGCCCGCTCGGGGGCCGCGGACCTGACGAGGCTGGCGAGCGTGCGGCCCGGCCCCACCTCCAGGAGCACGCGCGAGCGGTCCTGCAGCAGCGCGGCGGCGCCGTCGGCGAAGCGCACCGTCTCGCGCAGTTGGCGCACCCACCAGGCGGGATCGGTGGCCTGCGCGGCCTCGACCCAGGTGCCGGTCAGGTTGGAGACATAGGGGATGCGGGGCGGCGCCAACCGGACCTTCGCCACCTCCTGGCCGAACGCCTCCAGGATGGGATCCATCATGGCGGAGTGGAAGGCGTGAGAGGTGTGGAGGCGGCGGGCCTCGATCCCCTGCTCCGCCAGGCCGCGGGCCAGAGCGTCGACCTCGCCCGTGGGGCCGGAGACCACGGCGAACGACGGCCCGTTGATGGCGGCGAGCGCCAGGCCGCCGGTCAGCAGCCGCCGCGTCTCCGCCTCCGGCCGCGGCACCACCAGCATGGCCCCCGCCGGCAGCTCCTGCATCAGGCGGCCGCGGGCGGCCACCAGGGCGAGGGCGTCCTCCAGCGAGAAGACGCCCGCGAGGCACGCCGCCACGTACTCGCCGATGGAATGGCCGAGCATGGCCGCGGGGCGGATCCCCCACTCCCGCAGCAGCTCGGCGAGGGCGTATTCGATCGCGAAGAGGGCGGGCTGGGCGAGGACCGTCTGCGTCAATCGCTCCGCCGCCGCGGCGCTGGCGTCGGCAGCCCCGGCCGCGGGGAACAGGACGGTCCGCAGGTCGAGCCCGAGGTGGGGCTGCAAGAGACGGGCGCAGCGGTCGAGAGCGCGGCGGAAGGCCGGCTCGGCGTCGTGGAGCTCCCGGCCCATGCCCACGTGCTGCGCGCCCTGGCCCGGGAAGAGGAAGGCCACCGGGCGGTCGCGCCCCTCCTGGACGAGGGAGAGGAGGCGCTGCGGGTGCCGTGAGCGGAGGGCGGCGACCGCGTCCGCGCGGTCCTGGCAGACCAGGGCGCGCCGGTGCTTGAAGCCCTTGCGCCCCACCTGCAGGGTGTAGGCGACGTCGGCCAGCGGCTGCTCGGGATGCTCCTCCAGATGGCGCGCCAGGTTGTCGGTCGCCGTCTCCAGGGCGGCCGGCGTCCGCGCCGAGAGGAGCAGGAGCTGCCAGGAGCGGGCCGGGCCGGAGGGGGCGAGCGCCGGCGCCTCCTCCAGCACGGCGTGGGCGTTGGTGCCGCCGATGCCGAACGAGCTGACGCCGGCCCGCCGCGGGGCACCGTTGGCCGGCCACTCCGTCAGTGCCCGGCTGACGTAGAACGGGCCGGACGTGAAGTCGATCTCCGGGTTCGGCGCCTCGTAGTGGAGGCTCGGCGGGATGGCGCGATGCTGCAGCGCGAGGACCGCCTTGATCAGACCGGCCACGCCGGAGGCCGTGTCCAGGTGGCCGATGTTGCTCTTCACCGACCCCAGGGCGCAGGACTCCCGCCGCCCGGCGCCCACGCCGAAGCTCCTGGTGAGCGCCGTCACCTCGATCGGATCGCCCAGCGCCGTGCCCGTGCCGTGGGCCTCGACGTAGCCGATGGTGTCGCCGGAGACGCCGGCCGCGGCCAGGGCTTCCGAGATCACCGCCACCTGCCCCTCGACGCTCGGGGCCGTGAACCCGACCTTGGCCGCGCCGTCGTTGTTGACGGCCGAGCCGCGGATCACCGCCAGGATCGTGTCGCCGGCGGCCAGGGCGTCCGCCAGCCGTTTGAGGACCACCACCCCGACGCCGCTGCCGGTGACGGTGCCCTGGGCGTTGCGATCGAAGGCGCGGCAGTGCCCGTCGGGCGAGTAGATCCCCCCCTCCTGGTAGCGATAGCCGCTCTTCTGCGGCACGCGGATCGAGACGCCGCCGGCGAGCGCCAGGTCGGACTGGTAATCCTGGAGGCTCTGGCAGGCGAGGTGGACCGCCACCAGCGACGTCGAGCAGGCCGTCTGGACGCTGATGCTGGGCCCCTTGAGGTTGAGCTTGTAGGAGACCCGCGGCGCCAGGTAGTCCTTGTCGGTGCCGACGAGGATCTGGATGGGTGCCAGGGTCTGCAACAGCTCGGGATGGCCGAGCACGTTGTTGAGGAAATAGGTGTTCATCCCGGCGCCGCCGAAGACCCCGATCGCGCCGGAGAAATCCTCGGGGGAGTAGCCGGCCGTCTCCAGGGCCTGCCAGCAGCATTCGAGGAAGACCCGCTGCTGGGGATCGGCGATCTCCGCCTCGCGCGGGTTGAAGTCGAAGAACGCGGCGTCGAAGCCCTCGATGCCGTCGAGCAGCCCGCCGGCGCGGACCAGGCCCGGATCGTCCGCCGGGCCGGCGATCGAGTCCTCCGAGTCGCCGGCGAAGAAGCGGATCGATTCCACGCCGTCGCGCAGGTTGCGCCAGAATTGATCGACGTCGGCGGCACCCGGAAAACGGCCGGCCATGCCGACGATCGCGATCGAAAGGTCCTGTGTCTGCGTATCCGTCATGGCGCGTCAAAGCTCCTCAGGTTCTTGATCGGTGGCGGCAGCGCCGGGCCGGGCCGGACGGCGGCGGCCGGCGGCGGCCTCCCGGCGCCTCGCCCCCCGGTCCTGCCCCCGCAGCCGGGAAGCGGGCTCCGCCTCCCCCGCGTCCAGGTACCGGGCGAGGGTGCGGATGGTGGGGTGCTCGAACAGGGCGACCAGCGGCAGCTCCCGGCCGAGCGCGCTCTTGAGCCGGTGATAGACCCGGACCGTCAGCAGCGAATGGCCGCCCGAATCGAAAAAATTGTCGTCGATCCCCACCCGCTCGAGCCGCAGCAGCTCGCGCCAGATGGCGGCGATCGTCCTCTCCATCTCCGACTGCGGCTCCTCGACCGCGGCCGGCGCGCCCCAGGCGCCCCGCTCGGGGTCCGGCAGCGCCCGGCGGTCGACCTTGCCGTTGGCGTTGAGCGGCAGGGCGGGGAGAGCGACGAAGGCCCAGGGCACCATGTGCGCCGGCAGCCTGGCGCGCAGGAAGCTGCGCAGCTCGTCGACCTCTGGCGCCTCTCCGGGCTGGCCCACGACGTAGGCGACCAGCCGCTGCTCCCCGGGCTCCCCGCGCGCCAGCAGCGCGGCCTCGGCCACCTGCGGGTGGCGCCGCAGAGCGGCCTCGATCTCCCCCGGCTCGATGCGGAAGCCCCGCACCTTGACCTGGTGGTCGACGCGGCCGAGGAACAGCAACTCGCCGTCCGGCCGGAAGCGGGCGAGGTCCCCCGTCCGGTAGAGCCGCGCCCCGGGCTCCGCGGCGAACGGGTCGGGGACGAACCTCTCGGCCGTCAGCTCGGGGCGATGGAGATAGCCGCGGGCAAGGCCCGCGCCCCCCAGGTAGAGCTCGCCGGGGACGCCGGGCGGCACCGGTTGGAGCCGCGCGTCGAGCAGGAGGGCCCGGCCGCCGCCCACCGGCCGGCCGATGGGCGGCAGCCCCGGCCCGCGGTCGATGGTGGCGAACGTCGAGTAGGTGGTGTCCTCCGAGGGGCCATAGCAGTTCAGGACCCGCGCCACGCCCGGCAGGGCGTAGATCTCGTCCACCAGCCGGCGCGGCAGCGGCTCGCCGGCCAGCACCACGGTGCGCACCGCCGCCGGCAGGCCCTCGCCGCGCACCAGCTCGGCGATGGCCGAGGGGACCGTGTTGAGGAGTGTGACCCGCCCGGCGGCGGCCAGGCGCGGCAGGTGGAGCGCGTTCTCCGCCAGGATCACCGTGCCGCCGTGACAGAGCGGGAGGAAGAGCTCGAAGACGGAGAGGTCGAAGCAGATCGACGTCGAGGCGAGCACGCCGGCGCGGTCGCGCTCCGGGAAGACGCCGCGCGCCCAGTCGAGCAGGGCCACGGCGCTGCGGTGGGTGATCGCCACCCCCTTGGGACGGCCCGTGGAGCCGGAGGTGTAGATCGTGTAGGCGAGGTGGTCCGGCGTCAGGTCCGGGGGCGGCAGCGGCGCGGTGGCGGCGATGGTGGGCCAGTCGCGATCGAGGCAGAGACGTCGCGGCCCGCCCTCCCCCGCCAGGCCGGCGAGCAGCCGCTCCTGGGTGAGCACCACCGGGGCGGCGGCGTCCGCCAGCATGAAGTCGAGCCGCTCGCGCGGATAGGCCGGATCGAGCGGCAGGTAGGCGCCGCCGGCCTTGAGGGTCCCCAGCATGGCGACGACCATGTCGAGCGAGCGCTCCATGCAGATCCCCACCAGGACCTCGGGGCCGACGCCCAGGGCCCGCAGGTGGCAGGCGAGCTGGCTGGCGCGGCCGTCGAGCTCGCTCCAGGTCAGGGTCCCCTCCGCTGCGATCACCGCCGGCGCCTCGGGCGTCTCCCGGGCGCGGGCCGCAAAGAGCTGGTGCAGACAGGCCTCGGACCTGGCGGCGGCGGTGTCGTTCCACTCGTTCAGGAGCTGCGCCCGCTGGGCCCCGCCCAGCAGCGGCAGATCCCCGATCGGGGCCTCCGGGTCCGCCACGGCGACCGCCAGCAGGTCCCGGAGCTGGGCGAGCATCCGGCCGGCGGTCACGGCGTCGAAGAGATCGGTGTTGAACTCCAGCGCGGCGGCGAAACCGTGTGCCCGCTCCTCGATCGCCAGCGTCAGGTCGAACTTCGCGGCCGCCATGTCGGCCTCCACGGCGGACAGGGCGAGGCCTTCTCCCGCCACCGTCCCTCCCGCCGCCTCCGTTCCCGCCGCCGGCGCCGCAGCCGCCGCCTGAAACGAGAACAGGACCTGGAACAACGGCGCGTGGGCCAGGTTGCGCTCCGGCGCCAGCTCCTCGACCAGCTTCTCGAACGGCAGCTCCTGGTGCGCATAGGCGCCGAGAGCCACCTCCCGCACCCGCGCCAGCAGCGCGCGGAAGCCCGGCTCTCCCGCGAGGTCGCCGGCGAGCACCAGGGTATTGACGAAGAAGCCGATCAGCCCCTCGGTCTCCGCCCGGCTCCGGCCGGCGACGGGCGATCCCACGGCCACGACCGCCTGCCCGGAGTACCGGTGCAGGAGGAGCTGGAGGGTCGCGAGCAGCACCATGAAGGGGGTGAGCCCCGCCGCGCGTCCGAGCTCGCGCACCGCCGCCGCCAGCTCGGCTGGGAGCGGAAGCATGCGGCGGTCGCCGCGGAAGGTCTGCACCGGAGGCCGCGGGCGGTCCGTGGGCAGGTCGAGCAGTGGCGGCACGCCGGCGAGGGCCTGTCGCCAGTAGGCGAGATGCCCCTCCAGCACCTCGCCGGCGAGCCACCGCCGCTGCCAGGCCGCGTAGTCGGCGTACTGCACGGGCAGCGCGGGGAGGAGCGCGGGCCGGCCCTGGGACGCCGCGCTGTAGAGCGCCGTCAGCTCGCGCACCAGGATTCCCATCGACCAGCCGTCGCTGACGACATGGTGCAGGCTGAGGAGCAGGACGTGCTCCGCGGCGGCGAGCCGGACGAGGCCCGCCCGCAGCAGCGGTCCCCGCTCGAGGTCGAAGGGGCGCCGCGCCTCGGCCGTGGCGAGACGGCGGGCTTCGGCTCGCCGCGGCGCCGGCGGCAGCGCGGTGACGTCGACCAGCGGCAGGGGGACCGGGAGAGCCGGGAGGATGACCTGCTCCGGCTCGTCCTCGCCGCTGCCCGGCAGCCGGAAGACGGTGCGTAGCGCCTCGTGACGGCGCACCACCTCCCCCAGGCTCGCCGCCAGCGCCGCCGGATCGAGGCCACCCGCGAGCCGCAGGGCCGTGGGCAGGTTGTAGGCGACGCTCCCGGGCTCGAGCTGCGCGAGGAACCAGAGCCGCTGCTGGCCGAACGACAGAGGCAGGCGACCCTCCCGCGGCACCCGCACGATGGGCGGTGCGGCGGCCCTGTCGGCGGCGCGCGCCTCCTCGACACGGGCCGCGAGCTGCGCCACCGTGGGCGCCTCGAAGAGGGCGCGCAGGGGCAGCTCGACGTCGAAGGCCTCCCGCAACCGGGAGACCACCTGCGTGGCCAGCAGAGAGTGGCCGCCGAGGTCGAAAAAATTGTCGTGCGCACCCACGCCTTCGACGTGCAGCACTCGTTCCCAGATTCCGGCGAGGATCTCCTCGGCCGGCGTGCGCGGCGCCGTGCGCTCCGCCCGCACGGCGGGCAGCGGCCGCAATGCCGCCAGCGCCCGCCGGTCGATCTTGCCGTTGGTGGTCAACGGCAGGGAAGCGAGCACCACGATCGCCGCCGGGAGCATGTAATCGGGCAGGCTCTCGCCGGCAAAGGCCCGCAGCTCCGAGCCGGTGGGCGCCGTGGCCGCGGCCGGCACCACGTACCCCACCAGCCGCCGCTCGCCCGGACGCTCGGGATCCTCGACGGCCAGCACCGCGGCCGCGCGCACCGCGGGATGGCGGGCCAGCGCCGACTCGACCTCCCCCAGCTCGATGCGGAAGCCACGCACTTTGACCTGATGGTCGATCCGCCCCAGGTATTCGAGATCGCGGTCGAGCCGGTACCGGGCGAGGTCGCCGCTGCGGTACAGTCGCGAGCCCGCCGCGCCGAACGGGTTCGGCACGAAGCGCTCGGCCGTCAGCTCCGGCCGCCCCAGGTATCCCGCGGCCAGTCCGGCGCCGCCGACGTGGACCTCCCCCGGTACCCCGAGCGGCACCGGCGAGAGGAAGCGGTCGAGCAGATGAACCCCGAGGTCCGGGAGGGGCACGCCGACGGCGCTGACGGCCCGTCCCACGTCCTGCCAGCCGACTTCGCGGTAGGTGACGTGCACCGTGGTCTCGGTGATGCCGTACATGTTGATCAGTCGCGGCCGGCGGTCGCCATGGCGCGCCAGCCAGGGCGCCAGCATCGCCGGCTCCAGGGCCTCGCCGCCGAAGATCACATAGCGCAGGGCGAGCTCCGGCGCCGCGCCGGCCAGCACCGTCTCCTCGGCCCAGATGAGCTGCCGGAAGGCCGAAGGCGTCTGGCTCAGCACCGTCGCCCGCTCCCGGCGCAGCAGGTCGTAGAAAGCCTCCGGCGAGCGGCTCACCCAGTAGGGGACGATCACCAGCCGGCCGCCATGGAGCAGCGCGCCCCAGATCTCCCACACGGAAAAATCGAAGGCGCAGGAGTGGAACAGGGTCCAGACGTCCTCCGGGCCGAAGCCGAACCATGGGCCGGTGGCCGCGAACAGGCGCGTGGCGTTGCCATGCCGCACCACCACGCCCTTGGGCCGGCCCGTGGAGCCCGAGGTGTAGATGACGTAGGCCGGGTGCCCGGCCGTCACCCGCGCCCCGGGATCCGCGGCGTCCTCGCGGGCGATCTCTTCGCGGTCGCGGTCGAGGAGGACCACCCGGAGCCCCGAGCCCGGCTGGGGCAGGGAGCCGGCGAGGGGCTCCTGGGTGAGGAGCACCGGCGGACGGCTGTCCGCCAGCAGGAAAGCCAGCCGCTCCCGCGGCGAGGCGGGATCGAGGGGCACGTAGGATGCACCGGCCTTCAGCGTGCCGAGGATGGCGACCACCAGGTCGAGAGAGCGCTCGAGGCAGAGCCCCACGCAGCCACCCGGCGGGACGCCCAGGCGGATCAGGTGTCGCGCCAGCCGGTTGGCCCGCTGGTCCAGCTCGCCGTAGGTCAGCCGCTCCCCCTCGCAGACCGCCGCCACGGCGCTCGGGACGCTCGCCGCCTGAGCCGCGAACCGCTGGTGCAGGCAGAGGCCGTCCAGGGCCTCGGCCGGCGCGCCGTTCCACTCCCGGTCGAGCTGATGCCGCTCGGGCTCCGAGAGGAGCGGCAGCTCCGAGAGGCGGCGATCCGGATGGCCGGCGGCCGCCGCCAGCAGGATCTCGAAATGGGTCGCCATGCGCCGCAGGCGGACGGGGTCGAAGAGGTCGGTGTTGTACTCGAACAGGCCGCCGAGGTGCCCGCGGGCCTCCTCCAGGGTCAGCGTGAGGTCGAACAGCGACCTCCCGGACTCGACCGGCAGCGCTTCCAGGGCCGGCCCGGCGGCGGCGCCCGCCTCGCCCGCCACGGTCTGGAAGGCGAAGACCACCTGGAAGATGGGCGTGTGGGCGAGGCTGCGATCGGGCTGCAGCTCCTCCACCAGGCGCTCGAACGGCAGGTCCGGATGGGCGAAGGCCTCCAGGACCATCTCCCGCACCCTCTCCAGGAGTTCGCGGAAGGTCGGCTCCCCCGCGAGGTCGCACCGCAGCACCAGGGTGTTGACGAAGAAGCCGATCAGACCTTCGGTCTCCACCCGGTCGCGATTGGCGATCGGGGTCCCCACCGGCAGGTCGTCGCGCCCCGTGTAGCGGCTGAGCAGAGACGCGAGCCCGGCGAGCAGCGTCATGAAGACGGTCGCCCGCTGCTGCTGGCCGATCAGCTTGAGGGCGGCCGTGACACCAGTAGAGACCGCCACCGGCTGGCGCGCGCCCCGGAACGTCTGGACCTCGGGCCGCGGCCGGTCGGCCGGCAGGTCGAGGGGACCGGGCAGACCGGCGAGCTGCCCTCGCCAGTACTCGAGCTGCGGTGCCAGGGCCTCGCCGTCGAGCCACTCTCTCTCGGCGAGGGCGTAATCGGCATACTGCACGGGCAACTCGAAGAGGGGCGAGGGGGCCCCCTGGAGGAAGGCCTGGTAGAGCGCCGTCAGCTCGCGGATCAGGATGCGCATCGACCACGCATCGGAAACGATGTGGTGGAGAGCGAAGACCAGGATGCGCTCGCCAGGTCCCATCCGCAGCAGCACGGTGTGCACCAGCGGCCCGGCGGCGAGGTCGAAGGCGTGCCGCCCCTCGGCCGCGAGGAGCGCTCGGGCCGCCAGCCGGCGCTCCCCCTCGGGGAGGGTCGAGAGGTCGACGACCGGCAATGGGAAGACGGCGGCGGGGCCGATCCGCTGCACCGGTCTCCCGTCGACGCTGGGAAAGCTGGTGCGCAGGCTCTCGTGACGCCGCACGATTTCGGTCAGGGCGCGGCCGAGGCAGCCCTCGTCGAAGGGGCCGCGGAGGCGAACGGCGCCGGGCAGGTTGTAGAACGGGTTGCCGGGCTGCAACTGGTCCAGGAACCAGAGCCGCTGCTGGGCATAGGAGAGAGGGAGGTCGCCGAGGCCCTGCCGGCGCGACCGGATGACCGGCCGCGGAGCCGTTCCCTGCAACTTCCTGAGCTGCCGGAGCAGGAGCTCCCGCTTCGCCGGCGAGAGGTTCTCGAGGCGGCTCGCAAGCTCAATCATGGGACGCCTCGGGACCGGTCTCCAGCAGCAGCCGCTCGCTGGCGAGCAGCGCTTCGGCTTCCTCGTCGGAGAGCTCCTCGAGCCGGGCCAGCATGTCGTCGAGCGTGCCGCCCTCGGCCGCCCGGGTCTCCCCTGCGAGGAGGCGCACGGCCAGGAGCGCCACGGTCGGAGCGTCGAAGACGGCGCGCAGGGGCAGCTCGGAATTCAACGCCTGGCGCACCCGTGACAGCACCTGGAGGGCGAGCAGGGAATGGCCGCCCAACTGGTGGAAGTCGTCGTGGATGCCCACCGGCTGGATGCCCAGGACGTCCTCCCAGATGCCGGCGAGCACCTGCTCGGTCTCGGTGCGGGGGGCGACGTAGGGGGTCGCCAGATCGGGCCGGGAGTGGCTCGCCGGACGGGCGTCGGGCGCTGCCGGTGCGAGCTTCGCCACCGCTTCGCGCAAAGGAGAGAGCGCTGCCGCCCTCAGGCTCTCGAGCGGCCGGGCGGAGACGGCCAGGCGGGAAAGCCCGCTCGCCACCGCGCGGTCGAATACCTCCACCCCTTCGGCGGTAAGCAGCCCGTCCGGCAGCTCGCGGCCGGCGCTGTCGACGGCCATGCCCACCTCGCGCCAGCGGTCCCAGTCGATGGCGAGCACCGGCGCGCGGCGGGCGGCGGCGAAGGCGTCCAGGAAGGCGTTGGCGGCGCAGTAGTCGACCTGCCCGATACCGCCGACGACGGCGGCGAGGGAGGAGCAGAGGACCCAGAGGTCGAGGGGGGCGTCCGCCACCACCGGCACGAGCACCGACTCCAGGACGAGCGTGCCGCGGACCTTGGCCCGCAGCACCTTTGCCGCCTCTTCCCGCTCCTTGAGCTGGATCAGGCCGCCGCCGGCCACGCCCGCGGCGTGGATCACCCCGTGGAGAGCGCCGAACCGCTCGACCGTCCGCTGGACGGCCGCGCGCAGGGCCTGCTCGTCGGCGACGTCGGCGGCGATCACCAGCACCTCCGCTCCCAGGCTTTCGAGGGCCGCCAGACGCTCTGAGCCCGCCGGCAGCTCGGAGCGGCCGACGAGAGCGAGGCGCGCCCCGGCCGTGCGGGCGAGGTGCTCGGCGAGAGCGAGCCCGATGCCGCTCGTGCCGCCGGTGACGAGGACCACACCGCCCTGCCGCAGGCCGCTGCGGCCTGCCGCCTCCAGCCGCACCGGCGCGAAGCGCTGCACCCAGCGGCGGCGGCCGCGCAGGGCGACGACCGTCTCCTCCGGCGGGTGCGCCAGCTCGGCGGCCAGGCGGTCGAGCAGCTCCTGCCGCCGCGGGTGCCCGGGCGGCGGCAGCACGACGTCGACGGCGCGGGCCCGCGCGCCCGGGTACTCCAGGGGGATGACGCGAACGGGCCCCAGGAGCAGGGCCTTCCCAGGGCTCAGGGCCTCGTCGCCCGCGACCTCCACGAGGCCGTTGGCCACCACCGTGAGCTCCAGGGCCCGCGGCACCTCCGCCGCCGCCGCCTCGCTCGCCTCGGCCAGGGCCTGGGCCAGCCAGAGGAGGCTGTAGAAGGCGGGCTCCTCCAGGCTCTCCAAGCCCGCGAGGCCGGCCGGCGCGCCCTCCGGCGTGACGCATCCCAGGTGGACGATGCGGGAAGGGAGCGGCCCCCCGCCGGCGCGCAGGTCGTGCAGCAGCCGGAAGTAGTCCTCGCGCCGGCCCGGAGCCTCCACCAGGACGACCGCCCGTCCCTGTTGCGACAGCCGCGCCGCCAGCTCGGCACCGAGCCCGCAGCGGTCGGCGAGCACCAGCCAGCGCTCGGCTTCCGGCGGCGGCAGCGCCCGGGCCGGCAGCACCGACTCCTGCCAGGCCGGCGCCGAGAACCAGTCGGCGATGTCAGGCCGGCGCTGCGCCGGCTGCCGGACAGCCGCGGGGCCGGCGGCGGCCGGCGGCGGCTCGATCCAGTAGCGCCGGCGCTCGAAGGGGTAGAGCGGCAGCGGCACCCGCCGGCGCCGCTCGTGGGCGTGGAAGCCCTGCCAGTCCACCTCGGCGCCGGCCAGCCAGAGGCGGCCGAGCGCGGCAAGCAGGCAGCCCTCGTCGGAGGCCGCGTCGCCCGGGTGCCGCATCGACTCGACGGGCCCCGCGCCCACGGCAGCCTGCCGCCGGGCGAGGCTCGCGAGCGTGCGGCCGGGGCCGACTTCGAGCAGCACCCGTCCGGGCTCCCGCAGCAGCTCGCCCAGGTCGGCGGCAAAGCGCACCGGCTGCCGCAGGTGCGCCGCCCAGTAACCCGGATCGGTGGCCTGGGAGGCCTCGATCCAGGTGCCGGTGAGGTTCGAGAGGTACGGGATGCGCGGCGGCCGCAGCGCGATCGTCCCCAGCAGCTCGCGGAAAGGCTCCAGAATGGGGTCCATGACCGCCGAATGGAAGGCGTGGGAGGTCTTCAGGAGCCGCCCCTCCAGACCACGTTGGGCGAGCCGGACGCGGACGGACTCGACGGCCTCCTCTGGTCCCGAGACCACGCACAGCGACGGGGCGTTGACGGCTGCCAGCGAGAGCCGGTCGTCCAGCAGGGCGAGGGTCTCCGCCTCGGGCAGGGGGACGGCCAGCATGGCGCCCGCCGGCCGTGCCTGCATCAACCGGCCGCGGGCCGCCACCACCGTCAGCGCATCCTCCAGCGAGAGCACGCCGGCGAGGCAGGCCGCCACGTATTCGCCGAGGCTGTGACCGAGCATCGCCTCCGGCCGCACGCCCCACTCCATCCACAGGCACGCCAGGGCGTACTCCACCGCGAAGAGGGCCGGCTGAGCGAGACCGGTCTGCTGCAGCCGGCGGTCGGCGTCGGCAGCGCCGGCGCCGGGCTCCGGATACAGGACGCGGCGCAGGTCGAGGCCGTCGAGGTGGGGGGCGAGGCGCTCGGCGCAGGCGCCGAGAGCGCTCCGGTAGGCCGGTTCCCGCTGGTACAGCTCCCGGCCCATGCCGGCGTGCTGCGCACCCTGGCCGGGGAAGAGGAAGACGACCGGCCTCCGGCCGCTCTCGGCGGCGCGGGTGAGGAGCCGCTCCGGGTCCCGCGCCGCCAGCGCCGCCGCGGCGTCGGCGGCGTCGCGGGCCACCAGCAACCGCCGGTGGGCCAGCGCCCGCCGGCCCACCTGGAGGGTGAAGGCGGCGTCCGCCAGCGGCACCTCGGGATGGTCCCGCAGGTGCGCCGCCAGGTTGCCGGTCGCCGTCTCCAGGGCCTCGGCCGAGCGGGCCGAAAGCACCAGGAGCTGGAACGGCCGGGACTCCCCTGACGGCACCGGGGCCGGCGCCGCCTCGAGCACGGCGTGGGCGTTGGTGCCGCCGATCCCGAAGGAGCTCACCGCGGCCCGGCGCGGCTCGCCGTTCGCCGGCCACGGGCGCAGCTCGGCGTTGACGAAGAACGGGCTCGACGCGAAGTCGATGCGCGGATTGGGCGCCCGGAAATGGAGGCTCGGCGGGATCTCGCCCCGCTCCAGGACCAGGGCGGTCTTGATCAGCCCGGCGATGCCGGCGGCCGCGTCCAGGTGGCCGAGGTTGGTCTTGATCGAGCCGATGGCACAGAAGCCCCGCCGGTCTCTGCCGGCAGTGCCGGCGCGGAAGACCCGGGAGAGGGCGGCGATCTCGATGGGATCCCCCAGGGGTGTGCCGGTGCCGTGCGCCTCGACGTAGCCGATCTCGTCCGGCGACACCCCGGCCACGGTCTGGGCGGCGGCGATGACACCGGCCTGGCCGTCGACGCCGGGAGCGGTGTAGCCCACTTTCCGGGCGCCATCGTTGTTGATGGCCGTGCCCTTGATGACGGCGTGGACGGTATCGCCCGCCGCCAGGGCGTCGCTCAGCCGCTTGAGCACCACCACCCCCACGCCGCTGCCGCCGACGGTGCCCTGGGCCTGGGCGTCGAAGGCGCGGCAGTGGCCGTCTGGCGAGACGATGCCACCCTCCTGATAGTAATAACCCGCCACCTGCGGCACCATGGCCGAGACGCCTCCGGCGAGCGCCATGTCGCACTCGCGGCCGAGCAGGGCCCGGCAGGCGAGGTGGGTGGCGACGAGAGAGGTCGAGCAGGCGGTCTGCACCGTGAAGCTGGGACCCCGCAGGTTCAGCTTGTAGGACAGGCGCGTGGCGAGGAAGTCCTTGTCCCCTCCCAGCATGGCCTGGTTCGCCCCGCCGCCGGCCTGCAGGGCTCCAGGCGTCGCCAGGACGTTCCTCAGCAGGTACAGGTTGGCGCTCACCCCGGCATAGACGCCGATGGCGCCGGGGTACTGGGCCGGGTCGTAACCCGCGCTCTCCAGGGCGTGAAAGGCACACTCCAGGAAGAGCCGGTGCTGCGGGTCCGTCATCTCGGCTTCGCGCGGCGGCATGTCGAAGAACGGCGCGTCGAAGAGGTCGATGCCGTCGAGCACGCCATGGGCCTTAACGTAGTCGGGATCGTTCAGGGCCGTGGGCGGTACCCCCTGCGCCCTCAGCTCCTCGTCGGTGAAGAAGCGGATGCACTCCCTGCCCGCCCGCAGGTTGGTCCAGAGCTCCTCGACGTCCGCGGCGCCCGGGAAGCGGCCCGCGAGGCCCACGATAGCGATTCCCTCCTGGCCGCCGCGCCACTCCACCTGGCTGCGCGCCCGGACCCGGGCGGCCGCGACCACGCCGTCGCCTTCCCCCTCCGGTCTGTCGCCCCGCTCTCCCAGATGCCGGGCGAGAGCGCCGATCGTCGGGTGATTGAACAGGTCGACGACCTGGATCTCGCGGTCCAGCGCCTTCTGCAGCCGCGAGTGCACGCGGACGAGCAGCAGAGAGTGGCCGCCGCGATCGAAGAAGTTGTCCTCGATCCCCACCTCCTCGACCCCCAGCACCTCGCGCCAGACCTCGGCGATGACCCGCTCGAGCCCCGTCCGCGGCACCGCGCCGGCAGCCGCTTGCCCTGCGCTCGCGACCTCCGCCGGCGCCGGCAGGGCCTGGGCATCGACCTTGCCGCTGACCGTCCGCGGCAGGGCTGGGAGCGGCACCAGGGCCGCCGGCACCATGTAGGTCGGGAGGCTCGACCGCAGGAAGAGGCGCAGCTCGCCGGCCGTCAGGGAGCTGCCGGGCACGGCCGCGAACCAGGCGGCGATCAGCGGCTGCCCCAGAGGGTCCTGGCGCACTGCGACCGCGCTCTCCCGGACCTGCGGGTGGCGGGCGATGGCCGCCTCGACCTCCCCCAGCTCCACCCGGAAGCCGCGGATCTTGACCTGCCGGTCGACGCGTCCCAGGAACTCGAGCAGGCCGTCGGCGAGGTGGCGCACCAGGTCCCCCGTGCGATAGAGACGGGCGCCCGCCTCGGCCGCCCAGGGGTCCGGCAGAAACCGCTCGGCGGTCAGCGCCGGCTCGCCCAGGTAGCCGCGGGCGAGGCCGGCGCCGCCGATATACAGCTCGCCGGGCACGCCGAGAGGGACCGGCGCCAGCTCCCCGTCGAGCACCAGCAGGCGCCGGCCGGCCACCGGCCGGCCGATGGGAACGGTGCGGCCGGCCGGCAGCGGCGTGCAGGTCCAGGTGGCGGCGTCGATGGCGGCCTCGGTGGGGCCGTAGATGTTCTGCAGCGCCGCCGCCGGGAACCGCTCCTGGAAGCGCCCGGCGAGGGCGGCCGGGAGGGCCTGGCCGCCGGCGAACAGCAGCCGCAGCCCGCGGCACTCGTCCAGCCCCTCCTGCTCGAGGAAGGCTTCCAGCATGGGCGGCGCGAGATCGGTGATGGTCACCCCCTCGCGCGCCGCCGTGCGCACCAGGCCCGCGAAGTCCTGCTGGCCGCCGCGCGCGACGGGGACCAGCCGGGCGCCGGAGAGCAGGGCGCCGAAGATCTGCCAGATCGAGGGATCGAAGGTGAAGGCGATGTTCTGCAGGATGCAGTCCTCGCCCGACAGCGCGAAGCAGGCGAGGCGCCAGAGGAGGGTCCCGCACACCGCACGGTGGGAGACCATCACCCCCTTGGGCCTGCCGGTCGAGCCCGAGGTGTAGATCACGTAGGCCAGGTTGTCGGCGGTCGCACCACCCGCGAGGTCCCCGGCCGGCCCCTCCCCCACCCGCTCGGGGGTGAGGACCCGGACGCCGTGCCCGGCGATCCCCGCCGCCAGGGGCGCGTCGGCCACCGCCACCCGCGCGCCGCCGTCCGCCAGCATGAAGCCGGTGCGCTCGGCCGGCGCCTCGGGATCGAGGGGGAGGTAGGCGCCTCCCGCCTTGAGCACGGCGAGGATCGCCGCCATCAGGTCCGGCGAGCGGTCCATGCAGATGCCGACGACCGCGTCCGGCCCCACACCCAGCTCGCGCAGGTGCCGGGCCAGCCGGTTGGCCCGGCGGTTGAGCTCGCCGTAGGTCACCCGGCCCTCGCCCCAGATCAGCGCCGGGCGGTCCGGCCCGGCCTCCACCCGGGCCTCGAACAGCCGGTGCAGGAGGGGTTCCGGATGGGGCTCCGCCTCTCTCAGCGTGCGGTCGTTCCACTCCGCCAGCACCTGGTGGCGTTCGCACGCGGGCACCCCGGGATGAGCGGAGAGACGCCGCTCGGGCGCCGCGACACACGCCGCGGCCAGCGTCGCCAGCCGGGCGAGCAGCCGCCGCATGGTGGTGGCATCGAACAGGTCGGCGTTGTACTCCACGGCCAGGTCGAGCCAGCCCTCGCCTTGGAGGGCAGTGAAGGCGAGGTCGATTCGCGCCTGGCCGAAGCCGGTGGGCAGGCGAGAGACGCGCAGCTCCGGCAGCGCCGCCGACTCGCCTGCGGAAGAGGAGGCCGCGGTCTGCAGGGACAGGATCACCTGGAAGAGAGGCATGTGGCCCAGCCGCCGCTCGGGCTGCAGCTCCTCGACCAGCCGGTCGAAGGGCACGTCCTGATGGGCGAAGGCGCCGAGGATCGTCTCGCGCGCCCGCCCCAGCAGCTCGCGGAAGCTGGGGTCGCCGCCGGCCTCGGCGCGCAGCACGAGGGTGTTGACGAAGAAGCCGATGAGCCCCGCGGTCTCGGGCCGCTGGCGGTTGGCCACCGGCGAGCCGACGAGCAGGTCGTCCTGCCCCGTATGGCGGCGCAGCAGCTCGGCGAGCAGGGCGAAGACGGCCATGAACGGCGTCGCGCTCTCGCCGCGGGCGAGTTCAACGAGCCCGGAGCTCACCGCCGGCGACAGGGCGAGCGGCTCCACCGCGACCCGGTAATCCCGGCCGACCGGCCGCGGCCGGTCAGCCGGCAGCTCGAGCACCGTCGGCGCTCCGGCCAGCCGCTGCCGCCAGTAGGCGAGCTGCCCGGCGAGGCCGCCGCCCCGCGCCCACTCGTGCTGCCAGCAGGCGAAGTCGACGTAGCGGATCGGCAGCGCCGGCAGCGCCTCTTCGTCCCCGCCCCGCACGGCCGCCGTGTAGAGGACCGAGAGCTCGCGGATGAAGATCTCCAGCGACAGGGCATCGGCCGCGATGTGGTGCAGTGTGACCATCGCCACCTGATCCGCGTCTCCCAGGCGCAGCAGGGAGAAGCGGAAGAGCGGCCCGCGCTCAAGGTCGAAGGGCAACAGCGCCTCCGCGCGCAGGAGCTCGCGAACGGCGGCATCCCGCTCGTCCGCCGGCAGCGCCCCGAGGTCGATCAGGGGGATCGGCGCCGGTGTCAGCGTCGGCGGCGAGAGCCGCTGCACCGCCGCGCCCGCGTCCCCCGGCAGAGTGGCGAAGGCCGTGCGCAGGGTGGCGTGGCGCTCGACGACGCGCGCCAGGGCCCGTGCGAGGGCGGCGGCCCGCAGCGGGCCCTGCAACCGCAGCGCGCTCGGCAGGTTGTACGCCGCGCTGCCGGGCTGCAGCCGGTCGAGCAGCCAGAGCCGCTGCTGGCTGAAGGAGAGAGGGTAGTCCTCGGCGTCGGGCTGGCGCGGGATCCGCTCTTCGCGCGCCGAGGCAAGCCCCTGCTCACGCCGCAACGCGCGCAGCAGCTCGAGCCTCTTGGCCGACAGGCTGAACCTGTCACCGCCGCTCAAGGCATCTCCTCGCCGCGTCCACCGGCGCCGTCCTCGCCCTGCTGCACAAGCAGGGCGTCGACCTCGTCGTCCGACAGCCGGAGCAGCTCGAGGACCAGGCTGGCGGCCCGCTGCAGCTCCTCGCGCGACGGCGCCGCGCTCAGCAGCGACTCCGCCAGCCCGGCGACGGTCGGTGCCTCGAACAGGAGGCGCAGCGGCACCTCGATCTCCAGCGCCTCGCCGGCGCGGGAGACGACCTGCGCGGCCAGCAGAGAGTGGCCGCCGAGGGCGAAGAAGTTATCGTGGACCCCCACCCGATCGAGCCCCAGGACCTCCGCCCAGATCCCGGCCAGCAGCTCCTCGAGCGCGGTGCGGGGCGCCACGTAGACCGCGCCGAGCTCCAGCCGTCCGCCTTCGGGGGCGGGCAGGGCTCGCCGGTCCACTTTGCCGCTGGGGGTCAGCGGCAGAGCCCCGAGGAGCACCCAGGCCGCGGGGACCATGTAATCGGGCAGGGTGAGGCTCAGATTCGCCCGCAGCTCGGCGAGCGAGAGGAGCGGCGCCTCCGCTCCCTCGGGGTGGGGCACGAGGTAGGCCACCAGCCGCCTGCCGGCGTCGTCGGCGCGCGCCACCACCACCGCCTCGCGCACGGCCGGGTGGGCCGCCAGCGCCGCCTCGACCTCCCCCAGCTCGATGCGGAAGCCGCGGACCTTCACCTGGTGGTCGATGCGGCCCAGGAACTCGACGGCGCCGTCCGGCAGGTGGCGGGCCAGGTCCCCGGTCCGGTAGAGCCGGGAGCCCGGTTCGCCCCAGGGATCGGGAATGAACCTCTCCGCCGTCAGCTCCGGGCGGCCGAGGTAGCCGCGGCCCACCTGCACGCCGCCGATGTACAGCTCGCCCGGCGCGCCGATGGGCACCGGCTCCAGGACGGGATCGAGCAGGTGGATGCGGGTGTTGGCGATCGGGCGCCCGATGGGCACCGAGGTGCGGCGGCCCTCGCGCTCGCAGGCCCAGACCGTCACGTCGACCGCCGCCTCGGTGGGGCCGTAGAGGTTGAACAGGCCGGCGCCCGTCCAGCCCAGCCGTGCGAAGAACCGCCGTTCGAGGTCGGCCGGCAGGGCCTCGCCGCTGGCGATCACCCGCACCAGCGAGCCGCAGCGGTCGAGCCGCGGCCCGTCGAGGAAGACCTGCAGCATCGAGGGGACGAAGTGGATGGTGGTGATCCCCTGCTCCGCGATCAGGTCGGCCAGATAGGCCGCGTCCTGATGACCGCCCGGGCGGGCGATCACCAGCCGCGCCCCCACCATCAGCGGCCAGAACAGCTCCCACACCGAGACGTCGAAGCTGAACGGCGTCTTCTGGATCACCCGGTCGTCCGCCGTCAGCCCGAAGGCCTCCTGCATCCACAGCAGCCGGTTGACGATCCCGCGATGGGTGTTCATCGCTCCCTTGGGCCGGCCCGTCGAGCCGGAGGTGAAGATCATGTAGGCCAAGTGCTCCGGGCGAGGGGGCTGCGGGACAACCGCGGTGGTCTCCGGCAGCGGCGGCAGCGGCGAATCGAGGCAGACCACCCGGGCGGAGCACTCGGGCAACGCCGCCAGCAGGTGGCTCTGGGTCAGTAGCACCGGCGCGTCGAGGCCGCGCAGTGCGTCGTCCAGCATGAACGCCAGCCGCTCCGCTGGATAGGACGGATCGAGAGGCACGTACGCCCCGCCAGCTTTCAGGATTCCGAGCAGCCCCACCATCATGTCCAGCGAGCGCTCGACGCAAAGGCCCACCCGCACCTCCGGGCCGACCCCCAGGCCGCGCAACATCCGCGCCAGGCGCTCCGCCCGCAGGTCGAGCTCGCCGTACGTCAGCGACTCGGCATCGTACACCACGGCCACCGCCTCGGGAGACCGGGCCGCCTGAGCCTCGATCCACTCGTGCAGGCAGCGCTCCCGCGGGTACGCCGTCGTGGTCGCGTTCCACTCGCGGAGCTGGTGTCGCTCGGCGGCGCTGAGCAGCGGCACGGCCGAGAGCGGCTGGTCCGGGCACGCCGCCACGCCGGCGAGCAGGTTCGCCCAGTGGCCGGCCAGGCGCTCGATGGTGGCGCCCTCGAAGAGGTCGGCATCGTACTCCAGGCTGCCGGCGAAGCCCCGGCCCACGTCGCGCACCGAGAGCGTCAGCTCGAACATCGCCGTCCCCCGCTCGCCGTCGACGGGCAGCAGGGTCACGCCCGGCAGCTCGAGGCTGCCGGTGGGCAGGTTCTGCAACTGGAACATGACCTGGAACAAGGGGTTGACAGCCAGGTCCCGCTCCGGCTGCAGTTCCTCGACCAGCCGCTCGAAGGGGAGGTCCTGGTGGGCATAGGCGTCGAGGGCCATGGTGCGCACCCGCGCCAGCAGCGCCAGGAAATCGGGATCTCCCGCCAGGCTCGTGCGCAGCACCAGCGTGTTGGCAAAGAAGCCGATCAGCCCTTCGAGCTCCACCCGCTCGCGGTTGGCGATCGGCGTGCCCACGGCGATGTCCGGCTGGCCGGTATAGCGGTGGAGCAGGGTCGCGAAACCGGCGAGCAGGGTCATGAACGGCGTCGCCTGGCCGCGGCGGCCCAGAGCGCGCAACGACTCGCCGAGAGGCTCCGGCAGGAGCACCCGCCGCCGTCCTGCGGGAGCGGTGCGCCCCACCCGGCGCGGGCGGTCGAAGTTGAGCTGCAACGCCGGCGGCAGGTCCGCGAACTGACCCTTCCAGTAGGCGAGCTGGGCGTCGAGCACCTCCCCTTGCAGCCAGGCGCGCTGCCACGCCGCGAAGTCGGGGTACTGCACGGGCAATGGCGGCAGGGGCGGCACCGACCCTTCGAGGGCGGCCGCATAGAACGCGGCGACCTCGCGGATCAGGATGCCGACCGACCAGCCGTCCGCCACGATGTGGTGAACGGTACAGCCGAAGAGGCTCTCCTCCGCGTCGAGGACGACGATCACACTGCGCAGGAGCGGACCGCGCGCGAGGTCGAAGCGGAGATGGGCGAGCCGCCCGATCACCCGGCGGGCCTCCATCGCCCGCGCCGCCGGCGGCAGAGCGCGGAGGTCGATGCGCGGCAGCGGGACGTCGAACGGCGGCGCGACGACCTGGAGCGGCCGCCCGTGGGAGCTGACGAAGGTGGTGCGCAGCGCCTCATGGCGGTGGACGACCTGGCTCAGCGCCCTGGCGAGGGCGCCGGCGTCGAGCCGGCCGCGCAGACGCACGGCAGTGCCGAGGTGATAGGCCGTACCGGTGACCCCGAGCTGGTCGAGGATCCAGACCCGCTGCTGCGCGAACGACAGAGGGAGCTCGTGCTCGCGGGAGATGGGAATGAGGGGGGGCACCTCGAAACCGCCGCCGGCCGCCCGGAGCTCCTCCACGGCCCGCGCCAGGCCCTCCAGCGCCGGCGTTTCGAAGACCTGGCGCAGCGGCAGCTCCACTCCGAAGGACTCGCGAACGCGGGAGACCACCTGGGTGGCGAGCAGCGAGTGCCCGCCGAGGTCGAAGAAGTTGTCGTGGGCCCCCACGGCGTCGCGGCCCAGCACCTGCTCCCAGATCCCGGCCAGCACCTCTTCGGCGGGAGTGCGGGGCGCCGTGAAGGCCCCCGCCTCCGTACCCGCTCGCTCGGGAGCGGGCAGCGCCTTGCGGTCCACCTTGCCGTTGGGGGTCAGCGGCAGCGCCGCGAGTTGCACCCAGGCGGTGGGCACCATGTGCTCGGGCAGGCTCCGCCGCAGCAGGGCGCGCAGATCGCGCGTCAGCGACTCGCCGCCGGCGGCTTCGCGCGGCACCACGTAGCCGGCCAGCCGGCGCTCGCCCGACGCCTCCTCCCGCGCCACGACCACCGCCGCCGCCACGTCGGGATGCCTGGCGAGCGCCGCCTCGACCTCTCCCAGCTCGATGCGGAAGCCCCGGACCTTGACCTGATGATCAATGCGGCCGAGGCACTCCAGGACGCCGCTGGCACGCCAACGGGCCAGGTCGCCCGTCCGATAGAGCCGCGAGCCGGCCTCGCCGAACGGGTTCGGCACGAACCTCTCCGCCGTCAGCTCGGGCCGCCGCAGATAACCCCGGGCCAGACCCACGCCGCCCAGCAACAGCTCGCCGGGGACGCCCACCGGCACCGGCCGGCCCCCTTCGTCCAGCACGTAGGACTCGGTGTTGGCGATGGGACGGCCGATGGAGATCGGCCCTTCGCCCGTGACCTCCGCCACCGTCGACCAGATCGTCGTCTCGGTGGGACCGTAGACGTTCCACAGCGAGCCCACCCGCGGTCTCAGAGCTGAAGCCAGCGCCGGCGGCAGCGCTTCGCCGCCGCACAGCGCCTTCAGGCCCTCGCCGCCCTGCCAGCCCGACTCCAGCAGCAGACGCCAGGTGGCGGGCGTGGCCTGGAGCACGGTGGCCCCGGACCCGGCGATCAGCGCCTGAAGACGCCGGCCGTCCGCCGCCTCCTCACGGCTCGCCAGCACCACGCGGCCGCCCAGCATCAACGGCAGATAGAGCTCCAGGCCGGCGATGTCGAACGACAACGAGGTCACGGCGAGGAGCCGGTCGTCCGCCGCGAGGCCCGGTGTCTCCGCCATCGCAGCCAGGAAGTTGGCGAGAGCGCCATGGGGGACCTGCACTCCCTTCGGCCGGCCCGTCGAGCCCGAGGTGTAGATTACATAGGCGACGTTCCGGGGTCCGACACTGCTCTCCGGCGCCGCCGCGGCTGCCGGCAGGCCGGAGCGCAGGAGCTCCGCCGTCAGCACCGCCGCAACCCCGGAGTCCTCCTGCATGAACGCCAGCCGCTCCGCCGGATAGGAGGGATCGAGCGGTACGTAGGCCCCACCCGCCTTGAGCACCGCGAGCAGGCCCACCACCATCTCCAGCGACCGCTCGAGGCCGATGCCCACCCGCACCTCCGGACCTACCCCCAGCTCCCGCAGCCGGTGGGCCAGGCCGTTCGCCCGCCGGTCGAGCTCGCCATAGGTGAGCGACTCGCCGCCGGACACCACCGCCACCGCCTCGGGCGTGCGCGCCGCCTGGGCCGTGATCCATTCATGGACGCACCCCGCCGGCACCTCCCGGCCCGTCGTGTTCCATTCCACCAGGACCTGACTGCGCTCCGCCGCCGGCAGCAGCGGCAGCTCCACCGGGCTGCGGTCCGGCGCCGCCACCACCGCCCCCAGCAGCTCCCGGAAATGACCCAGCAGGCGATCGATGGTCGAGCGATCGAACAGGTCCGTGTTGTATTCCAGCGAGCCGCCCAGGCCGGCCGCACCCTCCGACATGGCGAGCGTCAGGTCGAACTTCGCCGTGCCGACCTCCGCCGCCCCCACCGGCTTCAAGGTCAGTCCTGGCAAGGTCAGGTTGCCAGCCGGCGCGTTCTGCAGCGAGAACATCACCTGGAACAGCGGCGAGGTCGACAGGTTGCGCTCCGGCTGCAGCTCGAAGACCAGCGTCTCAAACGGCAGGTCCTGGTGGGTATAGGCGGCCAGGGCCGCGGCCCGCACCCGGCCCAGCAGCTCCGCGAAGCTCGGTGCGCCCGACAGGTCCGAGCGTAGCACCAGGGTGTTGACGAAGAATCCGATCAGACTCTCCAGCTCGGGCCGCGGCCGGTTGGCCGTGGGCGAGCCGACGGCGACGTCCTGCTGACCCGAGTAGCGCTGGAGGAGCGAGGCGAAGACGGCGAGCAGGGACATGTACAGCGTCCCACCGCCGCGCTGGCCCACGACCTTGAGGGCGCTGGCCATGGCCTCGTCCACCGCGAAGCGGCGAACCTCGCCGCGGAAGGTCTGCAGCCGCGGCCGTGGACGGTCCGTGGGGAGCTGCAGCGTCTCGATCCCGGCGAGCGCCTGGCGCCAGAAAGCGACCTGCTCGGAGAGCACGTCGCCGGCGAGCCATCCCCGCTGCCAGCGCGCGTAGTCGGCGTATTGGATGGGCAGCTCCGGCAGCGGCGACGGCTGGTGCTGGGAGAAAGCCGCGTAGAGAGTCGAGATCTCGTGGATCAGCACGCCCATCGACCAGCCGTCGCTCGCCGCGTGGTGCATGGTGAAGAACGCTCCGTGCTCCTCCTCACCCAGGCGCAGCAGGGCGGCCCGCAGCATCGGTCCGCGTTCGAGGTCGAACGGCTCGCGCGCGAACGACCGGGCCAGGCGCGAGGCTTCCGCCTCGCGGCCGGCTGCGGGGAGCGCCGACAGGTCCACCACCGGCAGCGGCACGGGAGCGGCCGGCTGCGGGACCTGCACCGGCGCTTCCGCCGCGACGGTGAAGATCGAGCGCAGCACCGCGTGGCGCCGCACGATCTCCGTCAGGCTCCCCGCCAGCGCCGGCACGTCCAGGCGGCCCAGGAGACGCACCCCCACCGGGATGTTGTAGGCCGGGCTGCCCGGGTCCATACGGTCCAGGATCCACAGCCGCTCCTGTGCGAAGGAGAGCGGGTAGGGCCGGCCGGGCTCCAGCGGCAACGCCTCGATCGCCGTCCACGCCGCCACGCCGCCCTCCAGGGTCGACTGGACCACCGCCTCGGCGCCCAGCCGGCGAGCCACCCCCGCCGGGCGCTCCGCCGCCAGGTAGCCCGCCAGCGATTCGACCGTCGGGTGATCGAAGATGGCGACCACCTGGACGATCTCCCCCAGCTCCTGCTGCAAGCGGTTGATCAGCACCGCGCCGGTGATCGAGTTGCCACCCAGCGCGAAGAAGTTGTCGTGAATCCCGAGGTGCTCCAGCCTCAGCACCTCCCGCCACAAGCCGGCGACGAACGCCTCCAACTCCGTGCGCGGATCGACCGACCCGGCCGAATCCGGCCGCTCCGTCTCCGGCGCGGGCAGGGCCCGCCGGTCGACCTTGCCGTTCGGCGTCAGCGGCAACGACTCGAGCAGTACCAGTGCCGAGGGCAGCATGTAATCCGGCAGGCTCTGCGCGAGGAAGCCCCGCAGGTCCGCCAGCGCAGGCGTCTCCCCCGCCACCGGCACCACCCAGGCCGCCAGCCCGCGGTCGCCGGGCCGCTCCCGGTCCTCAAGGGCCAGCACCACCGACTCCCGCACCGCCGCGTGGCGAGCCAGGGCCGACTCGATCTCCCCCAGCTCGATGCGGAAGCCCCGAATCTTGACCTGGTGGTCGATCCGTCCCAGGTACTCGAGATCGCCGTCGGGCAGCCGTCGGGCCAGGTCGCCGCTGCGATACAGCCGCGAGCCCGGCTGGCCGAACGGGTTCGGCATGAAGCGCTCGGCCGTCAGCTCCGGCCGGCCCAGGTAGCCCAGAGCCAGGCCTGCGCCGCCGACGTGGATCTCCCCGGGCGCCCCGATCGGCACCGGCTGCCACGAGCTGTCGAGCAGGTACACCCCGAGGTCCGCGATCGGGCAGCCCACGGTACCGACCGACCGCTGGACGTCGTCCCGGCCCAATGCGCGCCAAGTCACGTGCACCGTCGTCTCGGTGATGCCGTACATGTTGACCAGCCGCGGCCGGTCGTCCCCATGCCTCTCGAACCATGGGGCCAGGCTCGCCGGCTCCAGAGCCTCGCCGCCGAAGATGACGTAGCGGAGAGCCAGGTCGGGCTCCGCCCCGCCCAGCGCCATCTCCTCAGCCCAGATCAACTGACGGAAGGCCGAGGGCGTCTGGTTCAGGACGGTAATCCTCTCCTGCCGCAACAGCTCGTAGAACGCCTCCGGCGAGCGGCTCACCCAATAGGGGACGACGACCAGCCGGCCGCCGTGGAGCAGCGCGCCCCAGATCTCCCACACCGAGAAGTCGAAGGCGTAGGAGTGGAACAGCGTCCAGACGTCCTGGGGTCCGAAGCCGAACCACCGATCGGTCGCCGAGAACAGGCGTGAAGCGTTGCCGTGCCGCACTACCACGCCCTTGGGCCGGCCGGTCGAGCCCGAGGTGTAGATGACGTAGGCAGGATGCTCCCCCGAGACCGAGACCCGGAGGGGCGAAGCGTGCTCGCGAGCGATCCGTTCCGCGTCGCGGTCGACGAAGACCACCCGCGTGCTCGCTTCGGGTGCCGGCAGGACCCCGGCCAGCGACTCCTGGGTGAGGAGCACCAGAGGCCGGCTGTCCGCCACCAGAAACGCCAGCCGCTCCTGCGGATACGCCGGATCGAGCGGCACATACGCGGCCCCCGCCTTGAGCACGCCCAGGATCGCCACCACCATCAGCGCCGACCGCTCCAGGCAGATGCCCACCGGCTCGCCCGCGGAGACGCCCAGTCCCGCCAGATACCGCGCGAGCTGGTTGGCCTGGCGGTCGAGCTCGCCGTAGCTCAGCCGCTCCCCTTCGCAGACCACCGCCGTGGCCTCGGGAGACCTCGCCGCCTGGCGCGCGAACCGCTCGTGCAGTAAACCCTCGCCCAGATCTTCGGCCGGCGCCTCGTTCCACTCCAGGGCGAGCTGATGCCGCTCTGTCGCCGAGAGGAGCGGCAGACTCGTGACCGGCAGGGCGGGCTCCGCCAACGCCTCCGCGAGCAGCGCTCCAAAGTGGCGCACGAGCCGCGCCGCCGTCGCCCCCTCGAACAGGTCGGTGTTGTAGTTGAGCGACCCGATGAACACCGGCCCCGCATCGAACAGGCTGAGCACCAGATCGAACTTCGCCGTCTGGCCCGTCGCTCCCATGGGCTGCAGCGCCAGGCCCGGCAGCTCCACCGGCGCCGCGTCGATCGGTGTATCCAGGAGCTGGAAGAGGACCTGGAACAGCGGCGAGCGGGAGAGGTCCCGCTCCGGCTGCAGCTCCGCCACCAGCTTCTCGAACGGCAGGTCCTGATGCGCGTAGGCCCCCAGGGCCGACTCCCGCACCCGCACCAGCACGGCGGAGAAATCAGGGCTGCCCGACAGGTCGCCGCGCAAGGCCAGGGTGTTGACGAAGAAGCCGATCAGCCCCTCCAGCTCGCTGCGCGTGCGGTTGGCGATGGTCGAGCCCACGATCAGATCGTCCTGTCCGGTGTAGCGCTGGAGCAGGGCCTCGAAGCCCGCGAGCAGGACCATGAACGGTGTGGCCCACCGCTGGCGCGACAGGGTCCGCACACCCTCGCTCACCTCGGCGGGCAGGCGGAAGGGGACGCCGGCGCCGCGGTGGCCCTGGAGAGCCGTGCGCGGCCGGTCGGTGGCGAGTTGGAGCACCGGCGCTCCGGCAAGAACGCCCCGCCAGTAGGCGAGCTGCGCCTCCAGCGCCTCGCCCTGAAGCCAGCCGCGCTGCCAGAGCGCGAAGTCCGCATACTGCACCGGCAGCTCCGGCAACGGCGAGGGCTCGCCCTGAGAGAAGGCGCGATAGAGGGCCACGATCTCCCGCACCAGCACCCCGGTCGACCAGCCGTCCGAGGCGATATGATGCAGGGTCAGCAACAGCGCGTGCTCTTCCTCCGTCAGGCGAAGCAGCATCGCCCGCAGCAGCGGCGGCTGCCGCAGGTCGAACCGCCGCAGCGCTTCCGCGGCCGTCAGCGCGCGAGCCTCCGCTTCCCGCTGCCCCAGCTCCAGATGCCCGAGATCCACGACCGGGAGGGACAGGTCGACGGTGGATGCGATGACCTGGATGGGACCGCCGGACCGCACGGCGAAGGCGGTGCGCAGCGACTCATGGCGCCGCACGATCTCCTGCAGCGTCGTCGCCAGGGCCACGACGTCGAGCCGCCCCGTCAGTCTCACGGCGGCCGGCATGTTGTAGGCGGCCGAGTCCGGCTGGAGCTGATCGAGGAACCAGAGACGCTCCTGGGCGAAGGAGAGCGGCAGGTCGCTCTCCCGGGATACGGGCCGCAGCGGCGGCGCCTGGAAGACCCGCTCCCGCGCCTGGAGGCTCTCGATCTCGACGGCCAGGGCGGCCACGGTGGGCCTCTCGAAGAGGTGGCGCAGGGGCAGCTCCACCCCGAAGGCCTCGCGCACCCGCGAGACCACCTGGGTGGCCAGCAACGAGTGGCCGCCGAGCGCGAAGAAGTCGGCGTCCGCTCCCACCTCGCCGAGGTGCAGCACCTCGGCCCAGATCCCCGCCAGGATCTGCTCCACCGGCGTGGCGGGAGCCGCCGAGCCCTCCCCCTGCCCGGGGGCTGGGGCCATGCCGGCGAGGGCGCGGCGATCCACTTTGCCGCCCGGCACCAGCGGCAGCGCCCTGATCTCGACGAAGGCCGAGGGCACCATGTACTCGGGCAGCGTGCGGCCGAGGAAAATCCGCAGCTCGACCGCGGCCGGGATCGACATTTCCCCTGTCGCCGCCAGGAACGCCACCAGCCGCCGGGCCACCCCTTCGCCCGTGACCACCACGGCCGCCTGCGCCACCGCCGGGTGGCGAGCCAGCGCCGCCTCGACCTCCCCGGGCTCGATGCGGAAGCCGCGCACCTTCACCTGCTGGTCGAGGCGCCCCAGGAAGTCCAGGTCGCCTGTTGCCAACCACTGCACGCGGTCTCCGGTGCGGTAGAGCCGCGCTCCCGGCTCGCCGCTGAAGCGATCCGGCACGAACCGCTCGGCTGTCACCTCCGGCCGCCCAAGATAGCCGCGAGCCAGCAGGCCGCCGAGCACCAACTCCCCCGGCACGCCGGCCGGAACCGGGTTGCCGTGCCGGTCCAGGACATGGGCCCAGCGGCCCGCCAGCGGCCGGCCGATGGGCACCGCCGACAGCGACGCGCCAGCCGCAACCTCGTGCAGGCTCACCGTGATCACGGCCTCGGTCGGGCCGTAACCGTTGAGTAGCCGTGCCTGCCCCAGGGGCGTCGACGGCCACAGCCGCACCACCTCCGGCGCCAGCGCCTCGCCCCCCGTCATCACCAGCCGCACCGGCAGGGCCGGAGACTCGCTCCCCG
>Ga0136846_1234681_pt1 | contig 52415 bp, 40 predicted proteins | sample HopSoiMetagenom2_FD_96841 | JGI IMG/M metagenome (GOLD analysis project Ga0136846, IMG submission 96841) | Grasslands soil microbial communities from Hopland, California, USA - 2 Assembly 2016 (version 4) | ecosystem: Environmental > Terrestrial > Soil > Grasslands | place: USA: Hopland...
CAATTTCCGCGCCAACATTCACGGTTTCAAACAGCTCGGCGTCGAGCGCATTGTCTCCATTTCCGCGGTGGGTTCGCTGAAAGAAGAACACAAGCCGCTGGAGTTCGTGATCCCCTACCAGTTCTTCGATCGCACGCGCCATCGCGTCGATACGTTTTTCGGCAACGGCATCGTCGCCCACATCGCCTTCGCCGATCCCGTGTGCCCCGAACTGGCCAGCGTCGTTGCACACTCTTGTCAGAGGGCAGGGGTAGTTGGCAAGCGTGGCGGGACCTATCTATGCATGGAAGGCCCGCAGTTCTCGACCAAAGCGGAATCGAATGTCTATCGCGGCCTCGGCATGGACGTCATCGGTATGACCAACCTGCAGGAAGCCAAACTCGCCCGCGAAGCCGAACTCTGCTACGTCACGGTAGCCATGGTGACCGACTATGACTGCTGGCATCCGCATCACGATTCAGTGACGGTCGATCAGATCGTCGCAGTCCTGATCAAGAACGCCGAGAATGCCGCGAAAGTGGTCCGCCAAACGATTGCCGACATGCCCCGCGACCGCTCCTGCAAATGCGGGTCGGCGTTGGCCCACGCGATCCTCACAGACAAGAAGAAAATTCCCGCAGCAACGAAAGCAAAGTTAAAGCTGATCGTCGGGAAATATCTGCAATCTTCAAAATCCAAGTGAAAGGCTTTCCTTCGTGCCCCTTCGTGTCCTTGGTGGTTGATGCCTTTCATCGAAGGTGCCAAGCAATCCTATGAGCATACTGGTAGTCGGTTCCGTGGCATTCGATGATGTCACCTCCCCCTCCGGCAGCGTAAAGAACATTCTCGGCGGCGCCGCCACTTACTTCTCGCTCGCTGCCAGCTACTTCACCGAGGTTCGCGTGGTCGCGGTCGTCGGCGAAGACTTCGGTCGCGAACAGGAAGATGTCTTCCGCAAGCACAAGGTCGACACTCGCGGGCTGGAGCGCTCGAAAGGGAAGAGCTTCCGTTGGGGCGGGACTTACATCGACAATCTCAACGAAGCCAAGACCGACTACACCGAACTGAACGTCTTCGAAACCTTCCAGCCACGCATTCCTAAAGAATACGAAGACACTGATTTCCTGTTCCTGGCGAACATCCAGCCAACGCTGCAGGCCGAGGTCCGGCGGAAACTCAAAGGGGTTCGCCTCACGGGATGCGACACCATGAATTACTGGATCAACGGCGCCCCGAAAGAACTGGCAGAAACGCTGAAGCTTGTGGACGTGCTTCTGATCAACGATACCGAAACCAAGATGCTCGCCCATGAATCGAACCTCCCCCGTGCAGCGCAGAAGGTTCTCGCCATGGGGCCGCAGGCCCTCGTCATCAAGCACGGAGAATACGGTGCGACCATTTTCTTCCGCGAGGGCGCTTTCGGCATCGGCCGTCACCCCTTCCGCGCACCCACGTTGCCGATCGACGAAGTGCGCGATCCCACCGGCGCGGGCGACTCCTTTGCCGGAGGCTTCATGGGCTACCTCGCCTCGACCAAAGAACTCAGCCGCGAAGTTCTCAAGCGCGCTCTCTTCTACGGAGGCGTAATGGGATCGTTCGCCGTCGAGCGCTTCGGTACCGAGCGCCTGCAGTCGCTCACCCGGGACGAAATCGAAGAGCGTTTCCAGATCTTCCGTGAGTTGACGCATCTGGAGTAACGGCGGTGTTGGGTATTGGGAGTCAAGCGATGCAGGCGATCACTAGAGCTTGCCAAGACGCCTGCGGATAACTTGTCATCCTGAAAACCGCGTGTTTTCCGGTCAGGATTTCTGCATTTAGCTCGCACTGCCGCCGCTGAACGCACGTCTAATTTCGCGAAGTCGAAAATTGACTCGCAGCAGCGTCCGGCTCCGAACCCGAATGGCCCGAACACGAAGCAAACCCGAGCCCGCGAATCTCAACTGGGATTCCGAAAGCAACCTGCTCACGTGGCTCGCAACCTGCGTCTCCGTCCTCTCGTTCCTGTTCTACTATCGGAACGGCGAGGTCTTGCTCTATGGGGACGCCATCGCGCACATCAACATCGCGCGCCGCGTCTTCGACTCCAGAACTCCCGGCCTGTTGCAGCTCGGAACGGTCTGGCTCCCCGTGCCGCACCTGCTGATCATCCCGTTCATTCTGTCGAAGCGGATGTGGCAGAGCGGCGCCGGAGGCTCAATCCCCTCGATGGCCTCCTATGTCTTCGGAGTGCTCGGCATTTTCCGCCTGGTGCGCCGTGCGCTCGCTCGCACAGACCAGATCGAAGCCCCTGCGCGCCTCGCTGCCTGGACTGCCGCGATCATCTATGCTGCGAATCCCAACCTGATCTACATGCAGGCCACCGCTATGGGAGAATCGCTGTACCTGGCATTCTTCATCTGGGCGGTGGTGTATTTCAGCGAGTCGCTGTGGGGCGACCGCAGGGCACTCACGAAGGCGGGTTTGTGTCTCGCCGCTGCTTGCCTGACCCGCTACGACGGATGGTTCCTCGCCGGGGCAATGGCGGCAGCCGTGATTGTCCTCGCCCTCTGGCCGGCGCCGCGGGAAGAATCCAAATTCACTCGCCCCACGAAGGCCGCTGCCCTGAAATTCGTCCTGCTCATAGCCGCTGCTCCCAGCTTGTGGCTCGCCTATAACGGAATCGTCTATCGCAATCCGCTGGAATTCGAGAACGGTCCGTACTCCGCCAAGGCCATCGAGCGCCGAACACAGAGCACTGGCAACCCAGGTCATCCCGGAACCGGCAACCCATTCGTCGCCGGACTCTTCCTCGTAAAATCCGCCGAGGACAACATCGCCCAAAGTGAATGGTTGCAACGAACCTGGATTCTGCTGGTCTGCGCGGCATCTGTCGGAGCGGTCGTGATTCGATCCCGCAAATCCGTCTCAACCGCCCTCCTGCTTTTGTTTCTGATCCCCATTCCGTTCTACGCACTCTCCATCGCGTATGGCGGCGTGCCTATCTTCATCCCCCAGTGGTGGCCGTTCACCCACTACAACGCCCGTTACGGATTGCAACTGCTCCCTCTGTTCTCGATTGCGCTTGCCCTGCTCGTCTACTTCATCGCGCAGATCGACGAATGGCCTTCGCGCGTTCGCCTGGCGTGTACCGTCGCGATCCTTGCAATCGTGGCTGCAAGTTACCTCTCCGTCTGGCGCGCCGTACCCATCTGTCTCGAAGAAGCCCGCGCGAACATGCGCACACGCACCGAATTCCAGAAGCAGCTGGCTACTTTGCTGGAAAAACTTCCTGCCGACTCCACGCTCCTCATGTACACCGGAGATCACGTCGGAGCGCTCGAGCGCGCTGGCATTCCCCTGAAACGCACGATCAATGAAGGTAACCACCGAGTCTGGAAGCAGCCCAGCGATGTCGATGGACTCTGGGAGCGCGCTCTCGCCGATCCATCAAAGTACGCCGACTACGTGCTCGCCTTCGAAGGCGATCCGGTCTGGCAGGCAGTGCACGACGATCACCTACGCGAGCTCGTCGAGATCCACGTGACGGGGCAGGCGCCCGCCACTCTCTATCGCGCTAGGTAATCATTGCGGTTAACGCAGTCGACCATCCGCTGGATGATAAAATCCGGCCATCCGCACGAACTTATGAACTGGGACCATTTCGTCGAACTGATGCGCCGCGAGCTGTCGAGTGGCTTTGCGGCCAGTTCATTGTTGCGTCTCCTGCTGGCCGCAATACTCGGCGGCTTGATCGGCATGGAGCGCGAGCTCAAGCACCGCCCTGCCGGATTGCGCACCAACATGTTCATCTGCTTCGGTGCGGCCATGTTCACTCTGCTTTCCGCGGGACTCGCCGGTGTTCCCTCGGATGCCGCTCGCATCGCGGCGCAGATTATCCCTGGCATTGGCTTTATCGGCGCGGGATCAATCATCCACACGCGCGGCCTTACTTCCGGCATCACCTCGGCTGCAACAATATTCGTGGTCGCGTCAATCGGTATGGCCGCGGGCGGGGGTCTTTACGTCACCGCAATGTTCGCAACCGCCCTGGTCCTGCTGACTCTCTTCGTGGTCGGCCACATGGAAGAAACATTCAACCTGAAACTGCTCGTGTCCAGTTACGAAGTGACCGGAGCCAATGTGGAAGAGATCGGTAACGAGGTAAACCGCATCCTCGAAAGCCAGCATCGCCTCATGCAAAATGTGAATACCGGAAGCACCGGGCAGCACACTCGCATGCAGTTCGACGTTGAAGGATGTAACCGCGATCAGAAGGAATTGCTGCGCCAATTGAAAGCTTCGACAGTTCTCACGGGCGCAACCTCTCTCGGACGAGTGGAGCGCGAGTGAACTCTGACACGCGCACTATCCCTTTCATCAAGGCCAGCGCCTGCGGCAACGACTTCCTATTGATCGACTCCGCTGTCGCGCCGCCCAACCCAGAAGGTTTCACCCGCCGCATCTGCGACCGTCACCTGGGCATCGGTGCCGACGGCGTGGAGTGGATGTCTCCACACTTTTCCTCGGACGTAGAAATCCGCCTGATCAACGCGGACGGATCGCACGCCGAAATCTCTGGCAACGGTACACGCTGCGTGGCCGCATATATTTGCGCTACGCAGAATAAAGAACGCATCTCCATTCTCACCGGAGCCGGAACCAGGATTTGCTCCCTAATCTCTTATCGCGAGTCGGAATACGAATTCGAAATCGGAATGGGCGAAGCGAAGGTCGATCCCGAACTGATCGTCAACCCGGGTCACGGCGAAGTCCGCGGAATCCCCGTCTCGATCGGAAACCCTCACTACGTCATCTTTGTTCCTCAATTTCCCGATAGCTGGCAGGCGCAAGCGGCGCGTATCCAGCGGCTGCCGAGTTTCCCGGAAGGAGTGAACATCGAATATGTAACTGCGAACGGTCGTCACGACATCTGCGCGCGATTTTTCGAGCGCGGCGCAGGCGAGACGCAATCCTCCGGAACCGGTTCCTCCGCGTCGGCGGTTGCGGCTATTGCCACCGGACGCGCCGATTCGCCTGTGAAGGTCCACGCTCCAGGGGGCACGCAAACGGTCCGCCGCGAAGCTGAGACAATCTTCCTGCGAGGTCCCGCCCGCCTCATCTGTCGCGGAGAATACTTTCTCTGAGTCTCACCTGAAGATGCCGAACGCCCGCCAACTCGTCAAGCCTCCCGCGCTGCGCCCGGGCGACACCATCGGGATCGTCGCGCCAGCCAGCAACGTGAACCGCGCCGACTTTGAAGCAGGGTGTGCTGCGCTTCGCGCCGCCGGATACCAGACGCTCTACCTCGATTCGATGCTCGATCGGGACCTCTACTTCGCGGGATCAGCCGCCCGCCGCGCACGCGAACTCGAAGAGATGTTCACGCGCGACGACATCCGCGCCATCGTTTGCGCGCGCGGAGGCTATGGCGCCAATTATCTGATCGAGGAACTCGATCTCGCGAAGATCAAAGCGCATCCCAAGATATTTGTCGGCTACAGCGACATCACAAGCTTGCTTACTTACTTCCTGGACGCCACAAACGTCGCTGTGTTCCACGGCCCCATGGTGGCCAAAGACTGGGCGCATCCGGGCGGAGTCGATCTGCAATCGTGGCAATCGGGCTTGTCGAGCCCAACCGCCTGGGATGTTCCAATGAATGCAGGCGTTGCGGCGCTGGTTGAAGGCGGCGCTGAGGGCATTCTCTATGGAGGCTGTCTCTCCATCCTGGTCGCCTCGCTGGGAACTCCCTACCAGATCAAAACAAACGACGCGATTCTTTTCCTCGAAGATCTCGCGGCGAAGCCGTTCCAGATTGACCGCATGCTGATGCAACTGAAACTTGGCGGATGGTTGAAAGATGTGCGCGGCATCGTCTTCGGCGAAATGCTCGAGTGCGTGCAATCCCCCAACCAGGACTACACCTTGCAGGAGGTACTGATGCGCATCGTCGGAGACCTCGGTGTTCCGGTGGCGTTCGGAGTTCGCTCCGGCCATGTCACATCAGGTAACATCACACTTCCGTTCGGCGTCCAAGCCAAGCTGTCGGTGGGCAATGGCCACGTATCGCTGCGAATACTGGAATCAGCGGTGAGCTAAAAGATTTCCTTAGTAAACCTTCGTGGCCGTCGGGGTTGCAGATTGTGCTTTGTAAAGTATGAGTTCAAAACACATCCATCTCATCGGAATCTGCGGCACGGCGATGGCCTCGCTCGCCGGCATGCTCAAAGAGCGTGGACTCCGGGTCACAGGTTCCGATGCGGCCGCGTATCCGCCCATGTCGGACTTCCTCCGCGACCTCGGAATAACCGTCGCCCAACCCTTCAACGCCACGAATCTCGAGCCCGCGCCAGACCTGATCGTAGTCGGCAACGCGATTTCGCGGGGCAACGTCGAACTGGAACACGTCCTCGATCAGCGCCTTGCGTTCTGCTCGCTCCCGCAACTGCTGCACGACGAATTTCTCCGCGGCAAAGAAGTCCTCGTGGTCGCGGGAACTCACGGCAAAACCACGACAACGTCGATGCTCGCCTGGATCTTCCATTCCACCGGACTCGATCCGTCATTCCTCATCGGAGGCATCGCCGAAAACTTCGGCTCCAGCTTTCGGCTCGGCGCAGGGAAGCACTTCATCCTCGAAGGCGACGAATACGACACGGCTTTCTTCGACAAGGGACCAAAATTCCTGCACTACTTTCCGGACGAGATAATCCTCACATCGGTCGAGTTCGATCATGCAGACATCTACAAGGATCTCGACGCCGTCGAAACCGCATTCAAGCGCCTGGTTAACCTGGTCCCGCGCCGCGGGCGCATCGTCGCATTCGATGGTGCTGTTGGGGAGGCAACCGAAAGCGCGAGCCTCGAGCACGTTCTCGCGAAAGCGTTCTGCCCGGTAGATCGCTACGGTGTCGGGCCACGCGCGAATTGGAGAGTTACGAATCTCAGACTCGATCCAGACCGCACCACATGGAGCGTCCTGCACGACGGCGAACCGTGGGCCGATCTCGAGTTCCCCCTGGCCGGGGAATACAACGTTTGGAACGCGAGCGCTGCCGCCGCCCTCGCATTCACCTGTGGAGTTCCGAAGGATGCAATCGCTTCCGCGCTGAAGACCTTCAAGAGCGTGAAGCGGCGCCTCGAAGTCAGAGCGGAGGTCAATGGCATCACCATCATCGACGACTTCGCTCACCATCCCACAGCGATTGCCGGAACGCTGAAAGCTCTGCGCGCCCGCTACAAGGGATCGCGTCTCTGGGCAATACTTGAGCCGCGTTCCAACACCTTGCGCCGTCGTATTCTGCAAAGCGATCTCGCCCGGAGCCTCGGGCACGCGGATGAAATCGTGGTGGCAGGCGTCTTCCGCTCCGAAGCGCTCCCCGAGAACGAACGTCTGGAACTACCGGCGCTCGCCGCCGAGATCAAGCAGAACGGACATTCCGTCCGCCTTCTCGCAGATGCAGATGCAATCGTGAACACCATCGCCCCCGAACTGCGCAGCGGAGATGTGATCGCCATTCTCTCCAACGGCGGCTTCGGAGGCATCTACGAAAAGCTTCCCGCGCGCCTCCGCGACCTGGCTGCTACGAAATGAAGGCGATCACACGACTCAAGAGCCTCGTGGGTGCAACACCTTTCTCGCGCTTTTTGCGAGTCGAAGAGCGGCGCTGTAACCGCCGCGAAAGCACGAAGAGTCAGGGATGGGTTTTCGCAAGGGTGGTTGCCGGTCCCACAGTTCATGTGATTGTTCTTGCTGTCGCGCTTTTTACATTATCTCTGCCGTTCGCCGCCGCGCAATCGCCGGAGATCTCCTACGTCATATCCCTTGCGAATCCCGAGCAGCACCTCGCCGAAGTTCAAATCACATTGCCGGCTGGCGCCCCTAGCCGCGAACTCCAACTCCCTGTCTGGAACGCTCTTTACCAGATTCGCGACTTCTCGCAGTTTGTGAACTGGATTCGCGCCGAAGATTTAGCTGGACGCCCGCTCGACGTCCATCTACTCGATAAGAGCTGCTGGCAGATTGGCGGCGCGTCCGCAGGAGCGATGGTCGAATACCAGATTTATCTCGACTCGCCCGGGCCATTCGGTGCGCAGTTGAACCCGCATCATGCGTTCCTGAATCTTGCGCAAGTGTTGATGTACCCCGTCGACGCGCGAAACTCGCCGATGCAAGTCCAATTCACGCGCGTGCCCCCTGGTTGGCACATCGCCACTCCGCTTGCATCGGCAAACAACAGCTATCTCGCGACGAACTACGATCGCCTGGTCGACGCTCCTTTCGAACTTGGTACGTTTCAGGAAACGGACTTCGACGAATCTGGTGGACACTTCCGCGTTATCATCGACGCCGATCCCGCAGACTACGATTCCGCAAAGATCGTCTCCGCCCTTCACCACATCGTGGCCGCAGCCATTTCGTGGATGAATGATCGTCCCTTCGACAGCTACACGTTCTTCTATCATTTCCCACGCGGCCCGGCCGGAGGCGGCATGGAGCACGCCTATTCCACTGCGATCGACATCAATGCCGAACTGCTGAAGCAGAATCTTGACAACGTCACCGGCGTCACGGCCCACGAATTCTTCCATCTCTGGAACGTCAAACGTATCCGCCCACAATCGCTCGAGCCGATTGACTATACGAAGGAGAACTACACACGAGCGTTGTGGTTCAGTGAAGGCGTGACCAGCACCGCCGGCGGAATCATCGAAGTTCGTGCCGGTCATGCGGACGAAGCGCGATATCTCGCCTATCTGAGTGAACAGATCACCGAACTCGAGCGCCGTCCTGCTCACCTCAGCCAATCGCCTGAGCAGTCGAGTCTCGATGCATGGCTCGAGGGCTTTCCATACTACCGTCGGCCCGAACGCAGTATCTCCTACTACAACATCGGAGAACTGCTTGGCATCATGCTCGATGTGACCGTGCGCCAGTCCACTCATGACCAGGCATCTGTTCGCGAAGTTCTTCAATGGATGAATACCAACTATGCGAAAAAGGGCTTATTCTTCGATGACTCCGAAGGCGTGCGCCGCGCAGCCGAAGCCGTCAGCCATTCGGATCTGGGCTGGTTCTTCTCAAAATATGTCGCCGGTACCGGCGAAATTCCATGGAACGATTTCTTTCGCTACGTCGGACTGCGTGTCGACAGGGTCAGCGCCACCGTACCTGATCCCGGTTTCATCGGATCGCGAAACTTTGATGGACCGATGAGCGTCACAGCCGTCACTCCGGGCAGCGACGCGGAGCGAGCCGGCTTGCACGTCGGCGATACGATCATTGAAGTCATGGGTATTCCCGCCGGTCAGGAATCCCGCGCCCAGCTGAGCCGCCTTTCACCGGGCGATACTCTCTCTGTGAAAATACAGGGCCGCCGTACTGGCGACCATGAACTGAAGTGGAAGATCGGTTCCCGTCCGGAGGTCTCGTACGAACTGAAAGATCTCGACCAGGTCACGCCCGACCAGCGCGCGCACCGTGCGGCCTGGCTCAAAGGCGAAGCAGAAACATCGTCGGATCCGGAGCCTGCCCCGAAATGATTCGAACCTGCATGATGCTTCTGTTCTGGGCGATTGCCATGCCTTTCGCCGCGGTCATCGGATTCACCCACGCATTCATTGCTGGGAATGTGCGGCTTCTGTACCGGCTTTTCATGTGGGGAGCGTGGTCCGGTCCGTGGGTCGCGGGTATTCGCGTCGAGACCGTTGGGCTCGACCGCTTCGATCACTCGCGCAGTTATATCTTCATGACCAACCACGTTTCCAACCTCGATCCGCCGATTCAGATCCCTCTGATCCCCAAGCGCACCTCGGTAATGGTCAAGAAGGAATTGTTCAAAGTCCCGCTCCTGGGCCGCGCTATGCGCATGGGATCGCTGGTCGCTGTAGACCGGGGCAATCGGGACGCCGGCATCGAAGCCGTCCGTGCAGCCAAGGCCGCAGTGGAGCAGGGACTGAACATGACGATCTACGTGGAAGGGAAGCGCTCGTTCGATGGCAAGCTTCTGCCTTTCAAGAAGGGCCCGTTCTACCTGGCCGTAGAATGCGGAGTCCCAGTCATCCCGATGACTATCGTCGGCACGCATTACGCCATGCCGAAAGCGCGCTTCTCGATCAGGCCCGCGAAGGTGCAGGTGATCTTTCATGACCCGATCGAGCCGAAAGATTTTGGCAGCAGGGACGAGCTGATGGAGAAAGTTCGCGCCGTAATCGAAAGCGGCCTACCGGAAGAATACCGTCACAACGCCAAAGAAGAGAGCGCCTCAGCCGGGTCCTAGAATGTCAGATTTAGATTTGAGATTTCAGAATGCGTCGCGCCGCACGCTGCAACATTGTCATCCTTAGGCGGGCCGTATGCTCTCGCCTTCAATCTGCAGTCTAGAATCTACATCCGAAATGTGTCTCCCTGCGTTCTCCGCGAACTCGGCGGTGATTATTTGATTTTCGCTCGCAGCACCCGAACCAGGTCCGGCAGCTTCGGCAGAATCGCCGAATACTTCAGCCACGCCCGATGATCCACGGCTGGCGCCCCACTCACTAATGCCTTTGCCGGAATATTCGCGGCTACTCCACTTTGCGGAGTCACGATCGCATCATCCCCCACTTTGCAGTGACCAACCACGCCCACCTGCCCAGTGAGAATCACGCGGTTCCCAATCTCCGTCGACCCAGCGAGCCCCACCTGCGCGCACAGCAGCGCATCCTCGCCTACATGCGTCCCATGCCCAACCTGCACCAGGTTATCGACCTTCACGCCGCGTCCAATCCGCGTCTCTCCCACGCTCGCGCGGTCGATGCACGAATTCGCCTGCACTTCCACGTCGTCCTCAATGATGACCGGCGCCGGCTGCGGAATTTTGTGCCAGTGTCCCTCTGCCGTTTTTGCGAATCCAAATCCATCCGATCCGATGACCACTCCGTTCTGAAGAAGCACGTTATTGCCGATCCGGCAGTTCTCTCGCACGGTAGCCCGTGCATGCGCAAAGAAGTTGTCGCCGATCCTCACTCCGGGATAAATCACCACATGCGACAACAAAACTGCATTCGCGCCGATCTCGACATCTTCGCCAATCACCGCGTAAGGCGCGATATGCGCTCCGGGCCCAATGCGCGCGCTCTCATGCACAACGGCCGTCGGATGCACTCCCGCCGCATAAACACGAGGCTTGTTGAACAATTCCAGCGCCCGCGCAAACGCCAGGTAAGGGTCCTTCGCCCGCAGCATCGCCGCCGAGATCGCCGGGAAGTCCTCCCCGACAATCACAGCGGAGGCCCGCGTCGATCGCGCCAACGCCCCATACTTCGGATTGGAAACAAACGTCAGTTCCCCAGGCCCGGCCTGTTCAATCCCATTGAGCCCAGTGATTTTAGTTTCGGGATCCCCATTTTCCAGACGAACCTGTAGCGCAGCGGCAATGGCAGAAAGTTTCATGATGATGGATGAGTCGCGAGTAAATCCTACACCAGCAGGGCTGAAGAGAAAGTGGCAGGGAATGACGGCCGCACCGTACAGTCAGAAGAACAATAAGCCGGATGAGCACATGCCCATCCGGCTGCTGGAATCTACTGAACCACCACCCGAAGATCAGTTGAGTGGTTGACGGTCCCGCTGGAGGCGGTCACCGTAACGTTGAAGGTGCCGGTGGGCGTGCCCGTCGTGACGACGAAGTCCATCGCATTCGAGGGCCCACCGCCGGGCGTGCGATTGAACACGACGACTGGTAGGCTGCCCTGCAACTGCATCGACTCCGCCGGAACAGAAATCGACAGCTGTGTAGAACTTGAGTATGCCGGCAGGCCAACATTGCCCCCGCCAACGGTTGCTGTTGTCGTAGGCAAGAACCCGGTGCCCTTTACGATCACTATCTGGGGCCGTGATCCGGCGGCCTGCTGCGAAGGCGAGAGCGACGTAATCGTCGGCACCGGATTATTCTGCTGACCACCGCCACCACCGCCCGCGCCACTTCCACCACAGCTTACGAATGCCCCCATCATTGCGAAGGAAAGCAGCAAGGCTAAGGCGCCACGCCTGCGCGCAGGAGCCACGCCTATCGCGCATATTCCAAGCAGCGGCAACAACATCAAAGCCATCCACCCGGTTCCGTGTGTCTTGAGGGATGCCCTCCTGCGCGCCTGCCCGACCGGCATCGTACTGATCGTCAACGTCGTCGATCCAGAATCTGTAACCTGCGCAGGACTGAAGCTGCACGTCATCTCCGGCGGCAACCCCGCTGTACACGCGAAATTGTTCACCACGCCTGTAAATCCGGACAATGCATTCACGTCGATTGTGGCCGTTTGCGATTGTCCTTGCGTGACAATCACCGAACCTAGTCCCGAACTCAGCGAAAAATCCGGAACATTGATCGTGACCGTTGACGAATTCGATGCCGGGTACAACGTGTCTCCGCTGTATTTCGAATAGACCACCAGGGTCGCCGTGGGCTGGAAATTGAAGACAACTTTGCAGGCGAAATTACCTGAACTATCTTTTGCCTGGGTGCACGTCGTTGGACCCGCGACCGTCGCCCCAGTATATGAATTCACCAGCGTCACCATTCCCGTGGGATACGTCGTCTTGTTGGTCGAGTCCACCAGGGAAGTCAGCGTCGCCGTGCCACCAGCCTGTATGACCTGTCCATCTGGTGTGAGCGTCAGCGCCGGTATCGGGTACTGCAGATTGAGCATGGTGATCCCCGCCGTCGAGCCCTGATAATTCTGGTCACCGCTATACTTCGCGCTAATTGGGTACGAGCCGGGTGCCGGAAATGTGGTGCTCAGAGATGCAGTCAGAGTTGTGCCATTCGTCCCGTAACTCACGGGACCCGAAATGGCAGTGGATCCGTTGTAGAAGGTGACAGTTCCTGCGGGCGCGAGATCATACGACTGCGCATTGTAGTCGAGGACAGTTGTGCTCAGATCTACTGGCAGCGTGTAGTCCGTTCCTTGGCTATATGGACCCTGCATCGACGTGATTGCCTTGTTCACCGTGATCACGATCGACTTCGATCCCGCGTTGTAGCTGGCATCTCCGCCGTATTGTGCCTGCAGCGTGTGACTGCCGCCAGTTAGAGCCGTCAACTGCCCCGACGAAGTATCTAGATGTCCCAGGAACACGTTGTATGTGCCGCCGCCGTACGGGTTGCCGTTATCAGTCAGCGTGACCGTGCCCGTCGGACATGCCACTTCATCGGTCACGACCGGACTGCAGAGTGCGCCCTTCGAGTTCTCCACATCGAGCGTGACCCAATACGAAGCATCGTAAGCCACCGATGTCACCGCTCCGCCGCTTGTAGTAACTCCGGTCAAGCCAACCGTGCTGTTCTCTTTCGAGATGGTCACTGGCACGGCAGTGGAGTAACTGCCGCCGTAGGTTCCATCGCCGCCGTAGTGTGCGATGACGTTGTAACTCCCACCTGGCAATGACTTTGTCGTTCCCGTGACTGCGCCCGAGGTCAATGAAAATACGTCAATAGCTTTTCCGGTCGTCGTTCCTGTGCCTGTGCTGACCAATAGGGAAGCGTTTCCACTCGCCGCAGTTGGACTTATTGTGATGCTCACCGGAACCGCCGCGCCGTGCACTGCACTGACCGCACTTCCGTTGTTCAACTGCAACGTTGTGGTGGTCGCCGTGAAGGTGGCCTTTGTCCAGTTATTCACCAGGTTGGCCGCGTCGACTGATCCGAGTCCCGTCGCCAGATCGTAGCCTGTGGTGGTGGCATAACCGTTGAGAACTCCGAACGTGTCTCCCGCCGTTTTCGTCGTGCAGTTCGGAGATCCACTCCAACAAGGCATCGCGATGGTAGATCCGCTCGGGACATCGTGAAAGGCGTTCGCCTGTTTGCTGACCAGTTGATAGAGCGCAAACCCCGGTACGCCCTGCGCTGATCCGGTCTTCTGGTTCACCAGCGCCATAATGCCTGCAAACGCCGGTGATGCCACCGATGTTCCGCCATAGCCGAGGAAGTTGTTCAGGTTGCATACGCCGAACGTCTGATCCTGCTGGCAAATAACGTAAAAGCTTCCGAGGAATCCGTTGCTGGCGAAGAGCGACACATCCGGCAAATCGCGCAGGTGATCGTTAGGAACTCCGGCGGCGCTCTGCCATGAGGGCTTAGCGTAGCCGGCTGTACACGAACCGATACTCCCCGAACTAAGCACGCAGTTACTGGGCCCGCCGCTGCCGCCTTCGGAGTTCACTCCGCCCTCCGCGATCATCTGCGAGTTGTTGCAGGCCGCCTCCGCCGTACTTCCGTATCCAAGTGTGATCGCCAATGGATTCGTGCACGAATCATCCCAGGTTGTTTCTGGAATGTATCCCTTCGCGGACAGTTGTGTCCCCGACGCATTGGTGCTGCTCCAATACGTAGTCCATTTCTTGTATTCGTTGAAATCCGTACCGCCAATCGCCGCGTTGTACGGCGTCGACGCGAGTCCATTGACCGCAAGTCCATATTGCGCCGGCCCGCCCGGAAAGTCACACCCTGCCGAGCCGTTGTCTCCCGTCGACACAAATACGCTGATGCCTTGCGCCGCTGCCTGGGCCCAGAGCGCGTTGTAAAACTGGTTTCCCGCCGTCCCTAGTCCCAGTTCACACTGCCCGTAGCTCTCGCTCATCACTGGCGCGAGATTGTTGTCCACAATGTATAAAGCGGATAGGTCGACGCCATCGGTGGTTGTTGTGCTTGCCGAAGTTACGTATTGAATTGTGGCCTGCGGCGCGACCGCGCCGGACCACTGCACGTCAATGTTGGCTTCTCCTTCATCATCGGTAAAGCCCGGATCAACTCCATTTACCGTGATGACCAGCTTATTAGCCGGTACGGTCAATCCAAAGAGAGACCAGAATGTATTCGCATCGCTTGGATTGATATCTGTACGGCCAACGATCGCGATGGTCTGGCCGGCGCCGTTGGTTCCCGCATTCCACAGTGGCAGCACGTCGTAAATCGTCGCGAAGTCATATGGAACGACCGCATAGCACTCACCGCCCCCGCAGGCGTAGGTGTAGTTCGGTTCAGGTTTTTCGAGTTGCTTCGTCTTGACCGAATATTTCCCGACCAACTTGCTCATTGCCTTCTTGCGGAAATCGTGCAGCGACGTAACGCCTGCCACCGCCGGCGCCAGCGCCACCGGAATCTGCGGATCCGTCGCATTCGCCCAGTGCTGCTCCCCATTCACCACATACTTATGAATTGCAGTGTGGAACGCCTCCTGCACCTGGCTCGCCGACCCGGAGAACTCCAGCACCGACCGTCCTTTGGTCGCGCCAACCTGGAATCCATGCGATTGCAGCCACGCGGTAATCGTCTGCATGTCGGAATCGCTCGCTCCGAACTGCGTACCGAATTGCTCCGGCGTCATCCACTTGTGATAGTTCGCAGAATCCTTGTCCTGCTGATCGTCGAGCAATTTCCGCAATCCCAGTTCCTGCTCCGGACTGCGCTTCAATACCAGCAGCATGCGCTCCATGGGCAGGCTCGCCGGAGCTGTGCCCAGGTCGAACTCTGGCCGCGCCATTGGATGCGTGTTCCCCCGCAGCGTCGTCAGCCGCGCCTCATCCACCATCTGTGTAATCAGTGGACGCGGAGGAGTCTGTGCCGTCTCTTGCGACACGCCTGTTCCGCAGAAAGCAAGCAACACAGCCAGCAGTAGAAGGGAAGAAGTCAAGACACAAAGATGGAAATGACACCTGGAAGGAGACACGGCAGCGCGCATGACACACCTCGACTGGGACGTATAGCCCACTGGAGATTGACGGGATAGGAGGAAGTGTGGGACGCCCCGTCGTTCTCGTTTTCGGCCAGAGGGCCGTGAGACCACAAACACTACATCACATAGGTGTTTCCTTACAACGAAATTCATCGGCGCCGAACAAGTTATCCAAACGTGATTGCAATCACAGAAAGGCTTGGGAAACCGCGCCAAGCGCGGCATTGCATCAATGCCCCAACGGATGGACCCTGTCCGCGTCTCTCTCTGATTAGTAGGGGCGACGAGCTTGTGCTCATGCAGCCTAGTTAAATAGTTGTCCCCTGGTTAGTAGCCCACAGGGCGAAATGCTCCGAATAAGAATGTAACTTGCTAAGTGGCCACAGCGGCGAAGCCCAAGTCGTACCTACATGGCATGGTTCGTGCGGCATTAGTGCTTCCGGCTTGGAGTCCTGCACTTGGATATCTGCAATAAGCTTGCGGAAGCAGGCACAGCGAGAATCTAGGCAAATCGACGGATTCACCCGCAGCTATTGAGGAGAAAAGGAAACGACCGAAGAATCGAAGCTCGCAACTCAGGACTCGGGTCTCAGGACGACTCACGACTCTTCAAACATGGGCACCTGCCGCTGGTCCTGTGCCCCGCGTCGCGCTCTCCGGGATGCCCCAATCACAGCCAGCACAGTGAGCGACTCCAGAGCCGTTCGCGGGACAAAAATTCTCTGCGTATTGGACCGCTGATCTGGAGGATTCACCAGAAATCCTTCTGGTGTGGTCTGCAGCAAGTCGGCTGGCATCAGTCCTTCCAGCACTTCGCTGTCCTTAAACCGCAGCCGCACCCAAAGGCCCTCCGCCCGAGGTCGCGAGGTAAAGGTCTTGCGGACCAGCGACTCCGCCTCCCCGAACTCTCGAACGAAATAGACACCCTTGATTTCCTTCAGGTCGACGGCAATGACAGTTCCGGCAGTATTCAGAACCTCGACCTTGCCGTCTGTCACGATCTGCGCCGGAGACACGTATCCTGACACCGAATCCCGGTCCATCTTCCGGACAATCACTTTCTTATGGGTTGAAGGCATGTGAAAGACACTGAATCGTCATCGTCGTCCGTCATCAATAAAGCCGACTGTAGCGCTGACTGCCTGAGACACAGGGAATCGCCGCGATCCGTAGCCACGGCGTCCCGCCGCCACCGCAGAGTCGAGCCAAACCGCTGCACTCGACCGGAGTTCAGTCGTGCCACCAGCCCCAAACAAAGTCAGAGCGACTCTTAGTTGCCGAACTCGCTCCTCAGCCCTTGCGCATCCAGCTTTACTGAAACTGAACACTGACAACTGGTCACCGATGACTGCAGCTGCATTCGAATTCTCGCACTTTTCTTGAGAATTCTCCCGGAATCCCTCTTGGCAGTAGCCAAAATATAAACCTTGTGTTATTTTCTCTTGCTTGCCGCAAAGTTTCCATTTTCTGTAAGTACTTTGTATTTAGCCACTTGCATCTGAGTGGTGCAGGTCCTCATGTCTGTGTCATTTGGGCCTGTGGAAATCTTGTGGAAAGTTCGGCAGGTCCGGCCCTCCCGCTGGCGGAATCGGCAACGAAACCGTCGAGTGCAAGGCCCGATAGCCGCCCGAAAGCGAATGGCTGATTACATTTACACGATGGAAATCCGGTTGACGCCGGATCAGTTGAAAGGCGTCAACCTCGTGCAAGACGTAACCCGCGCCGCGGGCATGAATCTTTACCTCACCGGTGGTGCCATTCGTGACATCATCAGCGGATTCACCATCCGCGACCTCGACTTCACCGTCCAGGGCAATCCTGTCAAGATCCAGAGGGACTTCGAAAAGGCCGGCGCCAAGATCACCGCGGTCGAGGAAGACGTTCGCACGATCTTCCTCTCGCTCCCCGGCAATGCCCGTGCAGAAGTCAGCATGGCGCGGACCGAGAAATTCGAGAAGACCGGCAAGCCTCCAATCGTTCTGCCGGCCACCATCCACGAAGATCTCCGCCGTCGCGACTTCACCGTGAACGCGATGGCTCTTTCGTTAAACGAAGGTTCTCGCGGGCTGCTTCTCGATCCGTTCAACGGCGTCGCCGATCTCGAAGCGAAAGTCATCCGTATCCTGCACAACTACTCGTTTCTTGAGGATCCTTCGCGCCTGATCCGCGCGATCCGCTTCGCTGCGCGTTTCCACTGGCCGCTCGAAGAACGCACGCAGGCTCGTTACGACGCCGCGAAAGAAGGCCAGTACATCAATCACATCCTGCGCAGCTCCATCGGACACGAGATTGCCGCGCTCGCGCACGAAGACGATCCGCTGAACGTCGTCAAGATGCTCGAAAAGGAAGGCTGGCTGCAGATCCTGCATGACCATTGGACCGTCGCCAAAGTTGACTCCAACGGCCTGAGCACCTTGATGAAGACCCGCCAGCAGATGGTCGACCTGGGCTACACACCAGATGCCGGTCCGGCCGTGATGTACTTCCTGACGTCGCACTTTTCCGATAAGGAAGTTGCGGATGTCCAGAAGATGATCCCGCGCAAGGATCTGGTTGAAGCCTGGCGCGACATCGAGGATCACGCCAAAGAACTTGCCAAGCGCCTCACCGGAAAAGAAGCAGCCACGCCATCACGCACCTGGCAGCTCCTGGAATCTGCGCGTCCCGAAATGATTTTGTTTCTCGCCGTCACATCGCGCCAGCAGGCGGTTGAACAAAAGATCAAGAACTACTTGACCAAGTGGCGCCAGGTCCAGCAGAGAATCCCGCTGCCGGAAATGACCGAGCTTCTCATCACGCCGCAACTGCCGGAGTATCCGAAGATCGCGCGTGATGTTTTCATGTTGCTGCTCGACGGGAAGCTTCGTTCGCGCACCGAGACTCTGAAATTTTTAAAGCCGTTCGCGCCGCCGCCACCACCACCGCCTCCAGCGCCGCGCCGGGGACGCGCGGCCAAAGCTGCTGCGGATGCCGCTGCTGCCGCCGCGGCTGCCCAAGCCGCTAAGCCGGGGCCAAAAGGCAAGAAAGGCAAAGCCGCAGCCGTCCCAGCGCCAGTTCCTGTCGCGACAGCAAAGCCCGCGGCAAAGTCGAGCGCGAAACCCGAGGCCAAACCCCAAGCTGCCGCGAAACCTGCTCCTAAACCCGCGCCAAAAGCGGAGAAGAAGCCCGCACCCAAACCAGTCCAGAAATCAAAGCCAAAGCCAAAAAAGAAGCGCTAGTGTAGCGCCGGCGGCTGTGGTGGCGGTGTCTCGCCGTGGCAGTAATTAGCGCCCCAAATCAGAAAATTCCAGAAGCAGAAGCTGCCTGAACCAGACTTGTCGCGACGCCGCGTTGGCTGTCCTGCCACCGCGCTTTGTTGCGGCAATGCTTTTCAGAACTGCACTTCACAAGCCGGACTATAATGAACCTGTATGCGTCGCCTACTCTTCATCACGGCGTTCGCTCTGTTTTTATCGATCCCGCTCTGCGCTCAACGTGGTGGTGCCCGCGGCGGCGGATTCGGCGCCCACGCAACTTTCGGGGGCGGCCACGGCGGCGGTTTCGCCGGACGAGGTTTCTCAGGCGCCCGTGGCGGACATTTCTCCGGTGGCACGCGTGGCAGTTTCTCTCGCGCACCTGCTCGCTCGTATAACCGCGGCCACAATTTGCACAATGGTTTTCGCAGAGGGTTCCACAACGGATTCCATGGACGTTTTCACGGTCGCGGATTCCGCAACAACTGCTACGGATACTATTGCGGTGCTGGCTACGGTGCTTCGTTGTGGGGCGGCTACTACGATCCGTGGCTTTGGAATTGGGCGTACGACGACTCCCGCTTTGACGCCGACTATTACAACGACCTCGCGCTCGCGAATGAGATGAACCAGCAGAGCATCGAGCAGCAACGCATGCTTCGCCAGGAAGAAGCCGATGGCGATCAGGATATCTACAATTCGGATCGGCCCCACAATTCACCCAACTCCGCGCCCGCCGCGGATGCACAGGCAAGTCCCACTACCCCACCGACAGTCCTCGTATTCCGCGATCATCATCAGCAGGAAATCCAAAACTACGCCATCGTCGGCCAGACCCTCTGGATCTTCGGCTCCCCGCGCAACCAGAGACTGCAACTCTCCGACTTGGATCTCGCCGCCACCCAGAAAGCCAACGACGATCGCGGCGTGACATTCCAACCGACGAACGTCAGTGAGGGCCAGTAGCGGTCTAGGGATCACCCCACTCACCGCACCGTTTCGCCATCCACTGCATCCAAACACAGGTTCCACCGAACGCCCTTTGCCGTTAGGAGCTGTGCTAGTACAATAAAATCAACAATTTAGATCACCTCGGAGACCTTGGGGAACCTGCAAGAGCACCTCGTCAGAGCCAGGGATTCGTTTATCTAAATGCTAAAATAGACATACTCAATATGCCTTTGAAAACACTGTTCCTCAATCCTCCCTCCTTTGAAAACTTCGACGGAGGCGCTGGCTCCCGTTGGCCCGCCACCCGCGAAATAGAAAGCTTTTGGTATCCGGTTTGGCTGGCCTATCCGGCTGGGATGTTGGAGGGATCGCGGCTGCTCGATGCGCCGGCGCATCATGTCTCGGCGGAAGAGACTATCAAGATTGCCCAGGACTATGAACTTCTTGTTCTGTTTACTTCGACCCCAGGATTCCCCGGGGACGTCCGGATTTCGCAGGCGATCAAAGAATCAAATCCCCGGATCAAGATTGCATTTGTTGGACCGCACGTCAGCGTTCTCCCGGAAAAGTCTTTGCGCGACTGCCCGGTCATCGACTTCATCTGCCGCAAAGAATTCGATTACGCCATTGTCGATTACGCGAAGGGCAAGCCGCTCGAGGAAATTGCGGGCGTGTCGTTCCTGAAAGATGGCAACATCGTCCACAATGCGGATGCTCCACAAATTCAGGATCTCGACGCCCTGCCGCATGTGACGGACGTTTACAAGCGCGATCTTGACGTAACCCGCTACAACGTTCCATTTCTGCTCAATCCCTTCGTTTCGCTCTACACCACCCGAGGCTGCCCAGCGCAGTGTACGTTCTGCCTGTGGCCGCAGACTCTGAGTGGACATCCGTGGCGTAAGCGATCTACCGACGACGTCGCGCGGGAAATGGCCAAGGCCAAGGAATACTGGCCGAATGTCAAAGAGTTCTTCTTCGATGACGACACCTTCAACATCCAAAAAGCGCGTACGGTTGAGTTGTGCGCGAAGCTGAAGCCGCTCAATCTGACGTGGTCGTGCACCTCACGCGTGACCACCGATTACGAAACTCTGAAAGCGATGAAAGAGGCCGGATGCCGGCTCTTGATCGTGGGTTATGAATCCGGCGATCCGCAGATTTTGAAGAACATCAAGAAGGGGGCAACCGTCGAGCGTGCCCGCCAGTTCACGAAGGATTGCCACAAACTCGGTCTGGTCATCCACGGCGACTTCATCCTGGGATTGCCGGGAGAGACGCACGAAACCATTAACAATACGATCGCATTCGCAAAAGAGCTCGACGTCGAAACCATTCAGGTTTCAGTCGCGCACGCGTATCCGGGCACGGAACTCTACGACTATGCCGTGAAGAATGGTTTCATGACCGGCGATAACAAGATGGTCGATGAGGGCGGACATCAGCTTGCCCACATCCAATACCCGGGATTGCCGGCGGATGACATCATGAGCGCCGTGCATCGATTCTATGATGAGTATTATTTTCGACCGAAAGCGGCCTGGCGAATCGTGAAAAAGGCGATCTTCGATGGCGATGAGCGCTCGCGCTTGTACAAAGAGGCCCGAATGTTCTGGAAGCTGCGCGCCGCGCGCAACAAGATGGTGAAGAAGCATGCGGAAGCGGCCGCTGCCGCGCAACCTGCGGGCGTGACGGGCGACTAGAGCAGTACTCGGTACTCACTACCTGGTACTCAGTAACAACTCCTGTTGAATGGCTGGCGTTCGATAAGAGGTTTAAGAAAGAAAAGCTTTAACTGTGCCGGTCTTCAGTTCCCGAGTACTGGGCACTGGGTACTCGGTACTGAGAACTTCTTTTGACCTACCGCAAGTATCTGGTGCTGGCCGGAGTGACCGTTTTCGCAGCGGCCGGAGATTCCATGCTTGCGCACGGCATGAAGCAGACCGGCAGCATTGACATCCATCATCTGCGTTCGGTGATTTTCGCCGTCCTTAATCCCTGGGTCGCAATCGGCATCCTCTTCCTGCTGGCATTCTTCACCTCCTACATGAACGCGCTTTCGTGGGCCGACCTCACGTATGTTCTGCCGGCTACTTCGCTCGGATACGTTCTGCTGGCGCTGGTCGCCAGATTCGTTCTGTACGAGCAAGTCAGTCCCGTGCGCTGGATGGGTATCGCGCTGATCTCGGGAGGAGTCAGTTTCGTTGCGGGAGGCCCGGCGCTCACCTCGCACGCTCAGGATCCAGCGCAAGACGAGCAGGGCACGGGCATTGCGCCAGCCGTCGCAAGCGGGGCCAAGCGATGAGACACGTCTATACCTGGAGCGGAATTCTCATCGTCGTTTTCTTCTCCGTCGTCGGCGATGTCGTGATGGCGCGAGCCATGAAGCAAGTTGGGGACGTGCATGCGCTGTGGAGACGAGAAGGGTTGCTGCGAGTAGTGGTGCGGGTGCTCTCGAATCCGAATTTCTTTTTCGGCATTGGCGCGATGGCAGTGGCGTTCTTCAGCCTGCTGTTTGCCCTGTCCTGGGGAGACGTCAGCCTGGTCGCTCCCGCCGCGGCGTCCTTAACGTTCATCGGCAACGCGTTCGCGGCAAAGATCTTCCTGCACGAAAAAGTGGACCGCCGGAGGTGGCTTGCGGCGCTGATGGTCGCCGCGGGCGTGGCACTGCTGGCCGGGTGAGGCTGGTCTGAAGTGGTCACGGTGCGTTTGGCCGGATTCCTCGACACTGCAAAACGCTGAAGTCGGATCCTCCTTCAACGATGACGGGAAAGGATGTCCCACCCTCGTAGGCTGCCCATTTCCTGACGCACGGCCTTGTCCTTTTCGACTGCAACGGCGTCCTGAAGTTTCCGAACGCCGGAGGGATCGCCGAAGTCTTTGAGAGCACTGCTTGATTGCATCCTGACTGCTGCTGAGGGATCCCTGAGACAATCTGCTGTAGCGTTGAGAACTGAATCGAACTGTTCCTTGGGCAGGCTGTCATAACGTGTAGGCCGACCCTCCCGCAGAAAACGCGTGAAGGGTGGGGCAACCGGTTCGTACCGGAAACGGTGACGAGCCTGGCGATCTTCATTTCCGGACCTGAGAAACCGGAATGAAGAACGCTGGGATACTGTCGGCGTCCGTGTAGGCCCACCTTTCAGAAAACGCGGGAAGGGTGGGACAACCGGTTCGTACCGGAAACGGTGAACGAGCCTGGCGATCTTCATTTCCGAACCTGAGAACCGGAATGAAGAACGCTGGGATACCGTCGGGTCCGTGAAGGCCCACCCTCCCGCAGAAAACGCGGGAAGGGTGGGGCAACCGGTTCGTACCGGAAACCGCTGAGGAGCCTGGCGATCTTCATTTCCGGACCTGAGAAACCGGGATGAAAAACGCTGGGATACCGTCGGGTCCGTGGAGGCCCACCCTCCCGCAGAAAACGCGGGAAGGGTGGGGCAACCGGTTCGTACCGGAAACGCTGAGGAGCCTGGCGATCTTCATTTCCGGACCTGAGAAACCGGGATGAAAAACGCTGGGATACCGTCGGTCCGTGGAGGTCCACCCTGCCGCAGAAAACGCGGGAAGGGTGGGGCAACCGGTTCGTACCAGAAACGGTGACGAGCCTGGCGATCTTCATTTCCGAACCTGAGAAACCGGAATGAAGAACGTTAGGATACCGTCGGGTCCGTGGAGGCCCACCCTCCCACAGAAAAGGCGGGACGGGCGGGGCAACCGGTTCCGGATAGTTTCGGGGGTCTACTGCTTCAGACGTCATTGGGCACCCGGGGGGCTAAATTTCGATTTGGTACATTGAAAGGGGATGCCGTCCGTCGCGCCAGGTCTTATGCGTGCAATCCACTGGTATGAGCGCGAGGTAGACACTTCAAACGAGATGGCCTTCCGCTCGCTCTTGTTTACTTGAGGAACTCATGGCTGCACTGATCGAGGCGATCAATATAAAGCGCAAGATGTTCTTTGAGTTTGAGAACACTCCGTTTCATTGTCTGGAGGCGGAGGTATCCACGCCCACGGCCAGGGGCGCGCAGACACTGGTGCGCCTGAAGATGCGGAATCTGCTCACGCGTGCAGTGTTCGACAAGACCTTCAAGGCCAGCGACAAGTTCAAAGAGCCGGACCTCGAAATGGTTCCTGCCTCGTTTTTGTACAGCGATGCCGATGGCTACTACTTCATGGACCAGGAGAGCTTCGAAACACTGACGCTCTCCGAGGAGATGATCGCAGACGCGCGGGACTTCCTTACCGAAGAACTGATCATCCAGATTCACAAGTACAACGGGAATCCGATCGGATTACAGATGCCGACTCATGTAGAACTCATGGTTACGCAGACGGAACCCGGTGCTCGTGGCGACTCGGCAGGTGGAAGCGTCACCAAGACTGCGCAACTGGAGACAGGCATCGAAATTCGCGTTCCCCTGTTCATCAAAGATGGAGAACGAGTGAAGGTATCAACCGAAACGCGGGAGTTTGCGGGACGCGCCTGAATTGTTTCCCCGCTGATTTGAGTGACTGGCCTTCTTTCTCTTCTCCCATGGCTCCGATCACATCGGCGAAGTGAGTCACTCTGCTAAGCTATGCCGGATCAGAATTGATTGTAAGGAGCCGCATGGTGCAAGCTGTTGCCGGAGTGGATCTGGGTGGAACCGCCGTTAACTACACGTTATTGAATCAAGGCGAGAAGTTTCTCATCGACAATTTGTGCGAGCATCCGGCCCTGGCGAAGCAGGGACCTGAAATCTGTCTACAGCAAATCGCCGAGGGTCTGCGAATGGCGGCGGAGAGAGCGGGAATTGCGCTCGAGGATATAGTGGCCGTCGGCCTCGATACACCCGGTCCTGCCAGCGCCTCGGGACAGCTCAGTGCCAGAGGTTCCACAAACTTTGTCCACGCAAACTGGGCAGGTTTCGACATGCGCCAGGGGCTGGCCCACAAGCTGGGAAAGCCAGTGTCGTACTTGAACGATGCCAACGCTGCGGCGCTCTGGGGACACTATGCGATTTTCGGATCCAAAGGCCAGGAGACGTCCATTTCGATCGTGATCGGGACGGGCAATGGTGGCGGCATCATTCTGGATGGCAATGTGGTGAAGGGTAAGAATGGATTCGGCGGAGAGCTGGGGCATGTCCTGATTCCGTATCAGAGTATTGCCGGGCTCGATGGAATCAAGCCGCAGTGCAATTGCGGACGCGTCGGGGACCTGGAATCACTCTGCTCGCTGACGGCGATCGAGAAAAACATCCTGCCATTTTTGTTGCCGCGATATGCCGGTCATGAGTTGGGGAAAATGGATCTCCATCAGGCAGCCAAGTTGGTGCGTGGTCTGGCGGATAAGGGCGATCCGTTATGCAAGGAGGTCTTCCGTGTACAAGCTCATGCGCTAGGACTCTTCTTCGATGAGATGGTGAATACGTTCGATCCCGATGCGTTCATTGTCGGAGGAGGAGCGCTGGAAACCAGTGCGGAGTTTCAGCGTTGGTTCATTGAAGAGGTCCGCAAGGCTATGCCGACGCAGCGCGAAGAGCAGGCTCAGATTCCAATTTACGTGATGCCCAATGGAGATACTGCCGGAGCGCGCGGAGCAGCGATTGAAGCCCTGAAGCTGGCGCGGCTCAGCGGGCTTCTGTAGAAGCATTTGCGCGAGAATCGGAGAATGCTGTCAAGGGGGTTTAGGATCACATTTCGTTGTAAGTTGCTGATTCAGGTTGAGAAATATTTTTGTAAAACTTTCCGGTTGACCCTTCCCGAATTGATATTCTGAATATAGAGATCAGATGGCGCAGGCTTGCGGGCTCTGCGCAATTTTTGTTTGTGGGCGGGCTGAAGTGGGATGTGCCACAGGATGGGCATTCTTGAGGCGTGTAGGGACTGCCGAAGAACGGACGGATATAGGGACTCCTCGTGTCCTCTCCGCGCTACGCTGAAGGGAAGCTGGTGCTCGGGACGCCCCACGCTACGCACAGACTGCGGGAGCGTGGGGCAAACGCGGCTATAGTTTTAGCAGACAGGATGGGCGAGCCGCCTACTTCACTGTGATCGTCTCCGATCGTTTGTACGTCTTTCCGTTGCTGTCCCAAGCCTGCACCACTACGGTTCTTGTCCCCGCAGTGAGGGACAGCGAAGTGCGAAGGGAGTTGGCCGAGACGGTGTACTTCGTGACTCCGTCCACCGAGATCTGCATGGAAGTGATCGGCGCGGAGGCGGTCGCGTAGGCTAGGAACACCACGGGGTTGGCGTAGCTCGCTTCCGCGCTAGGGGACATTACGTACACGCCAGTCAGCAATGCTGGATAACCGGCGGTGACTGCCGGGGACTGCAAGGTGGCTGTCGACAAACGCCCTGCCTGACTGGGATCGAAGGCAACAAATCCCAAGCTGAATGCCGGGGAACTCGGGCTAAGCGTGTAATCGTCCTTTGCGGGGTTGACGAAGAGAGGATCGGCAAACAGGGAATGCACGTCCTCTCCCAGGGCCTGCCATTGCGCCAAACCCAGCCATGTTATTGGCGGCTGCTCTATGGAATTCACGTCCGCATAGGGCGTCTTGAAGAATGGCCTTCCCGGCTTCCCTCCAACGACCGCGTTGTCGAAATACAGATTGTTATCGAACTGGAAGTAGTCAGTGCAGACCGTTTTGCCTTGGCAATACCAATAGCCGAACTGAATGGTCTGTTTGTCGTAGAAGAAAACATTGTTTTGAAACTGGAACGACAGGAACGTGGTGTCGTTATGGCGATCCATCGCTCCCATATTCCCGTACACGAGAATATTGTTCTTGAATAGGTTTGGGGACGTGGAAGTTGGTGGTGCGGTCGACGACGAGTTCGCGTGCAGGCTCGCGTCGCTCGTTCGGTAGACCAGGTTGTTTTGAACCAGCACTCCCAGAGCACCCTGATCCGTATAGAGACCCCATCCGCCGTAGCCAGCGGGATCGTGGTAGATGTCGTGAACCTTGTTGTTCAAGATCGCGTTGCCGGTATTCAGGCCAGAGAGATAGTAGACTGCGCCTATATCGCTGGTCACGCCTTGACCCAGATCGTGAAGGTGGTTGAACTGCACGACGTTATCGTGGGCGCGATTGCAGGCATAATTCCAATTGAATCCGACCGCGATGCCATTGTTGTAAAAGTTGGACACTTCGTTGTGTTCCACGAGGACGTGGTGGGCGTCTCCCACGGAGATGCCGTAGCTTGCCGCCAGCACTCGGCCGCCGCCAGTAATCAGATTATTTCCGAGGTAGACGTATTGCGGTACGTTCGCCTCGGTGTTGCAGGTCGTAACTTTCGCCCCGACCCGGATACCACCTGCCCCGGTGTCGTAAATGAGCCCATCCTGGAATGTAGCCAGGTAGGGCGAGGCACCTGGGCTGCCCGTGCCCTGAAATTCAATGCCGTAGGCACCCGTATGCGCGATCGTGTCGCCTTCGAACACAACTGCTGTGGAGTTCTTCATGCTGATTGCGGCCGGAGTAGCGGAATCAGCTTGTTTGCCCACGTAGCCATCTGTTGGGATCGGCCAATCGCTGTGGACGAAAGTGAGTCCATGGAATGTGACGTAGCTTAGCTGGCTTGCAGTGAGTATCTGTTGCAGGTGAGGACCAATGATGGTGGCGCTGATCAGCACCTCGCCCGCCATAGGGATGTAAGTCAACGTCCCGGTGGGGCGGTCGAGGTAGAACTGGCCGGGCTGTTTGAGTGCCTCCTTTACGTTGGCCAGCAGGAAGTGGTGTCCAGGAATAAATCCGGCGTAACCACTCTGCGTTAAGGATTTCGTCGTGGTAATGCGCCGGGTGGTTGTGTTCACCGAAGCTATGCGCATGTGGGAGACGTTCCAGGCCTCAAAGACAATCAGGTCCACATCTGCAAGGTTGGCCATGGTCGCCGGAACACCGCCCACGGGAGGAACATCGTAGGCGAGCTGGTTGGCCGTAGTTTTACTGCCAGTGGTGCTGTATCCACCGGTGATGTAAAGGTAGCCGTTCGGTGTGGTGCGGGCCGGGTAGCGGCGGGAACCGTTCACCCACAGTTGCGTGAAGTAAGTTCCCAACGGCAAGGTGGTTTGCCAACGCCCGTTCGAAGTCTGCACCCAGTTGGTCAAGAGCTGGCCTGCACTGATCACCGGCGCTTCTCCGGGGTAGTTGGCGTAGACGATTGGTGTGCTGGCAGTACCGGAGTCCACAGACGTGAAACTCCAGGTGGAGGGTAGAAAGTAGGTTCCATTCCGGATGAAGACAGTGATGGTTCTGCCACTCACCTGCGATTTCAGCGTCTGAACCGCAAGTCGCGCGCGGTCCAAGGTTCGAAATGGCTTGGATAACAATCCCGGCCAGCTGTCGTCGCCATTCGGAGCGACGTAGAAGTCGGCGGTAGTGGCGAGGGTGGCAGAAGCTGGTGCGCCGCCGCCGGTCTGCGCCATCCCGTAAGAGCCGCGGTCGCCGCCCGCGGTGACTGGGATCGGGCTCACTCCCGCGTTCATGGACGCCGGGAAGCTAGCTACTGTTGAGGACGTAAACGTTTGGGCCGATGCGACGGCCGCGAGGAAAAACAGCGCTAAAACTTTCAAGACCAAAGTTTTCATATTGCCCTTTCCGAGCGCGTGGGACGATCCGATTATTAGAATTGCCGGGGAGCCCGCCCCAGCCGGTCAGGGGCCTTTAAGACTTGCTGTTCCGATCTTTCCGGGTGCGTTAGAGAAAACCGCCTAGGCTAGAAGAAGGGTATCTTCGTTTAGAGGTACTGCAAGTGACCGGAGTCACGCTGGGGCGTGAGCGATGAGAACGGGGTTGGGATGGGTGGCCTAGAGTCTTCGATTCTTTCTCGGCTCGGAAACTGCAGGTGGCGCGTCCCTTCGACCACAACGACGACCGCGAGGCCCGCGTTCAATGTGGGGTGCCATTGGAGAGGTTTACGATCTCGTTCTGAAGTGGCTCGGTCAACTTGCCAAGATCGACGATTCCTTGTCTCTCAAGTCCCATGTAGCATTGCAAGTCCGACATTGTATGTGGGCCGGCAAGCAATTTTTCCAGTGCCGGAGGAATTTCCCGTTGCGCAAGTTCTGTCCATTCATCTGCAAGCGGGCAATCCTCTGCAGAGGCCCCATATAGTTGCAATAGGCGCACGATCGGCAGAATTCTCAGAAATGCAGCGGCGAATACGTGGCAAGTGGCACCATCGCTCGCTTTGGGAAAACTTTTGAGAAGCATACGCAAGGCCGCCGCATTGAGAATGACGAACTTATGCTCTAGCTTCTTCAGCACGCAGTGTCGGTAATTGCTGATTTTTCCGGACCCTCGCAACTGGAGCCACGCGTCCCTGAAATGATCGATGTAAGCTTGGTCCAGCATGGCTGGTACGGGCTCGCTCGCAAGTTCCTCCGCTCGATCTTCGAACGCCTGGTCGCGCTCATCGAGTTCGGCCTTCCATTCCGAGCTGAGAGTGTTGTAGTGGATTCCGTAGGCGGCTGTACTCTGCAGAATCTGATCGGAGAACGCCACTTTCCCGCTCATCTCAGAACAATTGGACTCGTCAACGCTCAAAAGCGCAATTTTCCCTTTGGAAGTTGGTCCTTGACCAATTGGACCGACGGTTACGCTTCGACCTTGCTCATCGGTGATCACTGTCTGAGCTTGGGTGCCATTTTCTGTTGCTACTCCGTCACGACTGATGAACACGCCGCTGGACGTGAACTGAAATGGGTCCCCATTTCCTATCAGTGCGATGGTTGTGAAACGTGGCGGAGGGCCGGGATCTTCGTCACCGTGCTCTCGCGCGCTCAGATCTCTCGTGCTGTTCGCCGCCATTTCGGTGAAGCCATCGGACGAATCCGTTAAGTGAGCGCGCCAGTGCGTTTCCGTCTCTCCTTCGATTTCAGCGTCCTGACCGTCCGGCGTCGGGTCCGGCGGAGCATGCTCTGCATACCAGCGCAGGACTGCCTGCACCTGTTCTTCATCGCTGGCAAATTGCCCGGGTGCGGCCGAACCCGGGGGGACCGGCAAGGGCGGGGCGCCGGGCACGTGCAAAGGCCTCCGAGAAGGCGAGGGTGACGGTGGTGGGATCGGATCCCCTTTGTCGGGACGGCGAACCTCATACGACAGCCCGCCTTCCCAGGCATAGTTGATGCTGGGGATCGGAGTACCGGGCAAGACTGGCTCGAAGACAAATTTAAAAGAACCGCTCCAATGGCCCGAGGCCGGCTGCTCAAGAGAAGCTGGAATTTCGCAACGGTCGTCAGCACTGAAAAGGCGCGGAACTAGCAGACCACAAATGCCGATTGTCGCGACCAAGAAGCCGCTCGTACGGAAGATCATAGTTATTCCTGGCATCTTCGACATAAGGGTCTCATCCTCTGTGAGCGGTCTTGAGCGGCATGAGGCTCCATCTTGTTTGAGCTCGTTCACCGAATGATTCGTGCGTTTTGCGGCGAATGACTGCTCACATGAAAAGGCGAAATCCAGGGAGGCAATAGGTCAGCGAGGCAGGCTAGGTTGTTGAACGGATCCGTTCAAATTGCCGAATAACTTGGGCGCTGCTGAAAGCACCAGCGCGCACAAGAAAAGCGAGCGGTTCTCCAATCGCGATCCACAGGAAGGAACTCCGGTATCGCTCTAGGTCCCCGCTCACTAGAACAGTTGCTCACCTGCTATCGTCATCCGTTATTGCCGGAGCATGTTCCTGATCTGTGACGTATTCATCGAGGACTGTCGCAATAATCGCGGTGGTCGGGACTGCAACCAGCGCACCGGGAATACCCGCCAGAGATCCGCCGATCGCAAGCGCCACGATGACAGCGACTCCAGGAAGGCCGACTTGAGCCTTCATGATTCTGGGCGAGAGATATGCATTCTCGAGTTGCTGGTAAGCCAGATAGAACACGACGACACCGATGAGCTTGGTTTGCGAATCGAGCACAGCCACCAGTCCCGCAACAATGACCGTGGCGATCGGTCCCACGACAGGGATAAAGTTCGCCAGGCCTGCGAACAAACCCAGCGCGTAGAAGTAGCGGATATGTAAGAGCCCGAACACGATCGTGCTCGCCGATCCGAGAATTAGCATGAGCAGCATTTGCCCGGTGAGCCAGCGCTGTGCGCGATCTCCGCCGCGAGCGAGTGTCTCCCACAAACGCGGCCGGTGACGCTGCGGCACGAAGCCCATCGCCCAACGGGAGGTCGCCGGACCGTTCGCCACGAAGTAGGCGGCCAGCAATATCAGCAGGAACAAATCTGTGACGCCAGACATAAGACCCTGGGCTGCTGCGAAAGCTCTGCCTGCGAGATCGCGCAGCCCCGTACTAATATGCGTGGGCGTCAGGCTGCTCCGGATCCTCTGGCCGAGTGGCAGAGAGTCCACGTGTTTTGCCAGTTGCTGTAATTGCGACGGCAGATTCTCAGTCATATCGCGCACGTCTCGGACGATTGGCGGGATCATGAACGTGGCTAGTAATCCAATAACGACCAACCCAGCGGTCACAAGGAGTAGGACGGCGGTGCCGCGCCCCGGATGCCAGCTTCGGATGCGGATCTGCTGGATTCTATGTACGGCCGGCATGAAGATCACTGCAAAGAGAAGGCTGATATAGATCAGCAGCAGCACGTGACGCAAGCTCCAGACGAGGTACAAGCCTCCGGCAAACAGGATGGCAACGATCAGGGCGTCTCGATAGGCTGCGCGCAGGCGGTTCATCTAGCTGAGATGAGATGCAACGCCCTGCCGATGCGATGGGACCGAGTTCACGGGCGACGTGCATGGCCCGCTTTTTCACGCTGCCCTGGGCCCTGGAGGTTGCTCGGCCGGAGAGCCGAGGCGGCTGTCCGCACCGTGCGCGAGGACGGCAAAGAGCCCCGCAATCCGGTTGGGGCTTAAGCCCTCTCAGGTTGACCGGCAAGGCGAAGCTGTACTTTTCCACAGGTGCCGGCCCTTGCCAATCGGCATATACTTCGCGCGGCGCGCAATTTGCGTCGAAGGAGTCTCCCCCATGAAACGCACGCTCGAAGTGTTGCTGGCGGCTGTCGCATTGGCCGGAATGTATTGTGCAGTTCCTAAGAACGCATCTCAGCTCGGAAGCCAGGGCATCCAGGCAGAACATGTAGTGCTAGTTGCGGATGGCAGCGACCCGATGCCATTCTGTCGCGGAAGAGCCTGCAAATAGTTGACGTGAACTGAATTACCAAGGCAACGAGTGGCCCACGACAAAGAACTTGCAGGGCCGCCTGGGGAGAAGTATGCTTCTGACCTCCGGGGGGACAGAAGCAATGAGCGGTATCACAATGTACGCAACCTGGCTTGCGGGTCCGGTGTTACAGATCACCCTTCTTCTCTTCATGTTCCAGCGCAAACTGAATGGAATTTTTCCACGATTCTTCTCCTACATCGTTTTTCAGATCGTTAAGTCGGGGATACTCTTCGGGGTCTATCGCTACTCTCCGGAGAACTACTTCGACGCATACTGGGCGGGGAATGCCATCAGCGTGCTGCTCGGAATCATCGTCATCGACGAAATCCTGCACCACCTCCTGAAGCAATATGGCGGCATTCAGAAGATGGCGTCGGTCATATTCCGATGGGCTTGTGGGCTACTGCTGCTGCTGTCTATCGTGAATGCCTTCTCCACCCAGCAGACCAGCGTAGACAGAGTAGTATCCGCGGTGCTGGCGTTCGATCGCAGCGAGCGCGTGATGCAATGTGGGCTTTGCCTGCTGTTGTTGGTTCTGTGCCGGTATTTAAAGAGCTGCTGGCGCGAACACGTCTTCGGAATCGCGCTGGGACTGGGAATCTTTGCATGCATCGAGATGGTGCTGGTCAGCGTGGTGATGTACTTCGGGAACGGTCCGGCTGCGACTGTCAGTCTGATCAAGAGCTCCGCTTATGACGCCGTCACCGTGCTGTGGATTGTGTATCTCAGGCGTCAAAGAGAATCGAGTCTGGAGTTTGAAGGCGCTCACGAGCTTACTGCATTAAATGTGGCATTACTCGGATCGACGGAAGAGGGGGATCCTGGTTTCATTTCAATGGTCGAGCAGATGGTGGATCGCGTCCTGTCTCGGGGCACGTGGCCGAGACCGGTTACGCAGGGAGCAGAAATCATCGGTCGCAAACCCAGCGCAGAAGAGCGCAACTAACAGCAGTCCGCCACGTGTTAATGAAATCGACGGCAAAACAACCGGATGCGCGCCCGCAGTGGCCTTCGGAAGAAGTCCAAGTCGTTACCTTCTCGTCTCGAACTGGCGTGACTACAGGCGTAGTCAAAGAAGTGAGATGGGGGCTCGTGTGGCGGGATTTCGTTCTCGAAGACGGGCGTGTCATACCGGAGCACAAGATTCTGGGGCACCCTGATCCGCCGGTTTGGCGAAAGCCGGAAGAAATCAGTCAGGAAGAAAGAGAAACGTGGGAGCGACGGCTGGTTACCATGGCCGAAGCTGGATTGGATCCTCGCGATGAGGAGCAATCCTTCCGAGCAGAGCTGAATCAATATCTGGCCTACACCTATCTCAGATTCAAACAAGCTCGGACCAAACCACCCGATCCTGAGTAGGCGCCATCGTTTTTTCGCCGCAAGCGAACTCGAAAAGAACCGGAGTGTAGCAGTATGGACCGAGAATCCGAGAGGCAACGGGTTTGGAGCCTCCTTTCCGATGCAGGTCTCATCGACATCCCCGCCGAACAGTTTCCAGAGCGTATCAAAGAAGCGAAGAATGCAGTGATGGAGCGTCTCAGCGAATTGCTCGAGACAGCAATCGACATTAACGAACGCGACTCCGCTGCATACTCACTGGCCACGTTGAAGAAATTGGAGACTACGCTGCAGCGAAACACAAAGCCCGGCAGTTCCGAGTGAGGCGCCGCCCTGATGCTCTTGGAGTCGCTGTCGGAAACCTCAAATACAGATCGAGAGCCGGGGAATTCTGCGAAGCTACAACGTGCACTGAAGGGCGACCTCGATAACATCGTCCTGAAGGCGCTGCGTAAGGAGCCGTCGCGTCGCTACGCCTCGGTCGAGCAGTTCGGAGAGGACATCCGCCGGCATTTGGAGGGCTTGCCGGTCGGGGCGACGCCGGATTCCGCGTCTTACCGTGCTAGCAAATTCGTCCGTCGGCACACGGCGGGCGTCGCTGCGACGGTCCTGATTGCACTCACAGTGATGGCAGGATTAGGCGCGACGTTATGGGAAGCACGTGCGGCCGTCCAGGAGCGTACGCGGGCGGAACGGAGATTCAACGACGTCCGCCAGTTGGCCAACTTCTTTCTGTTCGAGTTTGACGAAGCGATCAAAGACCTCCCCGGATCCACTCCCGCACGTTCCCTGGTCGTGAAGCGTGCACTGGAGTATTTGGATGGGCTTGCGGCAGAGGCGCGAGGAGATCGCTCGCTTCAGATGGAGGTAGCCACTGCTTACAAGAGCGTCGGCGAGGTTCAAGGCGATCCCATGTTTCCGAACCTGGGTGATTCCAAAGGCGCCTTGGAGAGTTCCAATAAGGCTTTGGCTATTTTGGAAGCGCTAGATCGCGCGGTCCCGGAAGACCAACAGGTGCGCCTCGGTGTTGCGTCCACGCACCAGCAGATCAGCAATGTGCTCGCCTTCACAGGCGATACAGTGGGCGCAGTCGAGCATTCCGGCAAAGCGCTGGAGATCTACGAGAGTCTTTCGGGGAAACTGTCCAAAGATGCGGCGTTTCAGACCGACTTAGTGACGCAGATTTATCACCATGCAAATCTTCTGAAGTCAGTGGGTAGGTTGGATGAAGCCGCCGCCGAATACAGGCGAGCTGTCGAAATCAGCCAGGGAATGGTCGCGGCCAGCCCTCTAGATCCGCAAGGAAAGATTCATCTGGGAACCAGTCTGGATGGTCTTGGAAACGTTCTGCAAGAGAAGGGCGATACTCCGGGAGCGCTGGAGAATCGGCGGGTGGGATTGGCCACGCGCGAGGAACTGGCGAGGCTCGATCCCAACAACTCGCACTACCGTCGGCAGCTAGCCTTTTCTCATCACAATGTCGGATTGTCGCTCGTCGAAGCGGGCGATCTGGCCTCCGCTCTGGCGCACTTCCGGCAAGAACTAAGCCTGTTCGAATCTCTGGCGGCCGCCGATCCAAAAGACGTTCAAGGGCAGCGAAATCGCTCCCTCGCCCACAAACAGATTGGCGATGTTCTGATGCGTACGGGTGAGGTGCGAGCGGCACTCGCGCACTATCGTGCTGCCATGGATGTCGATCGCGACCTGTCGGCTGTGGATGCGGCGAACTCCCAGGCCGCATTGGATCTATCTTTCAGCGAGGGCAAAGTCGGATCGGCGTTGGGAAACCTGGGCCAAACGCGGGACGCCTTGCGCATCCTGCGCACAGCCGTGGCGAGGCAGGAATCCTTGATTGCCAAGGATCCCCAGCACATTCTGCTGTATAACCATCTGGCGAACAGCTATTCGCGCCTTGCCAAGTGCCTGCTCGATAGCGGGCAGAGAAAGTCCGCTGTTGAGTATTACTGGAAGGCCGTTGCCGCGCGGATTACGTTGTCAAAGAGAAGCCCCACCAGCAGGGCCAATCGTGGTGCGCTCGCCGAATGCTATGCGAATCTCGCAAACGCACTCGGACCGGTTGACCGCCAGAATGCCCTGAAGCAATACGGCAGTGCCGTCGAGCTTCTCGAGACCCTCACCGCGGACCGGAGTAACGCTCCATATAGGATCGCTCTTGCAGATGCGCTGTCGAGCAGCGCGCGGCTTTATATGCAGATGGCCGGGCAGGGCAGTAAATCTTCCACGCACATGCAGTATTGGACAAAAGCCAAATCGCTTTACCAGCGCAGCCGGGAGCTATGGATCGGACTGGGCAGGGACGGAAGAGTTCCGGCGGAACACCAGCAGGCAATTCGTGAAGTGAACAGCGAACTGGCCCGATGTAACGATTCGCTGGCTAAGCGGCAATAGCGTTGCTCCCGCCGACATCGAGACGATACGAAGCGGTTCTATGAACTAGCTGCGAACGTCGCGAGTTCGCTTCCTGAGGGGCGATACGGCGACATCGTTCGCGAAGCTGTCGAGAAGGGGCTGCTTCGAGTCGCTTGATTGCAGCTCTCGTCAATTTCTCTGACGCGGGGCTTGTAAGTTGTTGTTAGAACGACGCGTTCGAATGGTCCGATCCGTGCAGACAACACGGCCCGGACTTCTACGGTAAAATTGCGGTCAACATTAGAACACCGGCTCGACGCGGAAACCGCTCCCCCAGAAACCGCTCGCTCCGAGATGGGGGCCCATTCTATCCGCATGAAGAAATCGTCTGGTTGTGTACTCCTGCTGGTATCGCTCTCGGTGTGGATTCTCTCCTGTGGAGGAGGCAACAGTGTCACTGGCGGCGGCAATAATGGCGGGGGACCGCCGTGTAATGCCCAAACGGGCACCACCTGCGAGTCTCTGGCGATCGGTGGCGTGACTCGCACCTACCTGCTGCACGTGCCGTCGAACTTTCAGAAGAACAGCGGCGCGCTGGTTATTGTTTTGCACGGGTCTGGGGGCAGCGGGTTGACGATCGAAAGTCTGACGGGGTTTAGCACGCTAGCAGATCAAGATGGATTTGCCGTGGCGTACCCTGACGGCTTGCTCAATTCGAGTATCGCCCAAACGGACTGGGCATACTACTTCAATGACTTCAATGACGATGTTGGCTTCCTGGGCCAGTTAATCACTACGCTCCAGGCAAGGGTGGGGCCCGATCCGAAGAGGGTTTTTATCACCGGCCATTCGGCTGGTGGGTTCATGTCACACCGGCTTGGTGTTGAACTCTCCGACGTCGTCGCGGGAATCGGTGTGGTCGAAGGTGCGATCTCATCAAACGGGAATCCGCCGCCGGTGCCGGTGCCGCCAGCGGCTGGTCCGGTCTCTGTTTTGATCCTTCATGGCGATCAGGACCAAACCGTTTTCTATTGTGGGAGCAGAACCGACGTCTCGCAGGAGGACACGTTTAACTACTGGAGTGGACCCTCAGGGGACAGTTGTTCGACTGTCGACTCACAGGTCGCCTTATGCGATAGCCAGGGCAATATCAGCGCGATCTCTGAAAAGGACGCGACCAGTTGCGGCGGAAACACCGAAGTAAAATTCTACAAGCTCATTGGAGGGACGCATGCCTGGAGTACCAGCCCGATGAACGATCCCAACCATACCCCCTACAATCCGGCGTTCGACTCGAGCACGGGGATCACGACGAGCGAAATCTTGTGGAATTTCTTCGCCGCACACCCTAAACCTTAGACAGCGAGTCGCCGACCGCGGTCTTCGCTGTCGTACACGCCAACGTCGCAACTGTAAACGATCCCATGAACCACACCGCGGCTCGACGGAACTGAAGATTGTCCTTTTGGCGTATATCCCCTAGTCGATGCGCTCGAACCACAGGCTACGTTGGGCGGTGTTTGCTCTAATCCTTTACGCTGCTCTTTGCTGCGCCGGCGGTATCTATCTTGCGGACGGAACACTTCACCCAGCCCGGCGCCCCTTTTCCGACCAGGATGCTCTTGCTGAGCGGCAGCTACTGGAGGCACGCGGCGGCGTTATCGAAGACGTCGCGGTGAATACTGCGGATGCTGTCGCCCTGCGTGGATGGCTCGTGCGTCCCAGTCATTCGAACGGGAACGCTGCGATCCTCCTCCACGGCTTGGGGGACAACCGACTCGGCATGACGGGCTATGCCGCACTTCTCCTCGCACATGGGTTCACAGTGCTTCTTCCCGATGCGCGCGCTCACGGCGCCAGCGGTGGTGCGCTCGCGACCTACGGTTTGCTGGAGCGTAACGACATTCGTCACTGGGTGGTGTTTCTTTTGGAGCGGACCGGCGCTGGTTGTATCTACGGCATGGGAGAGTCTATGGGTGCCGCCCAACTGCTCGAGTCGCTGCAGGCTGGGTCGAGATTTTGCGCGGTCGTAGCCGAGTCTCCGTTCGCCAATTTTCGCGAGATCGCCTACGACCGCATGGGCCAGCCTTTTCATGCGGGGCCATGGGTTGGCCGCACGCTGCTTCGTCCGCTGGTCGAGATTGCGTTTCTTCGTGTGCTCTGGAGATACAAGCTCGACATGCAGCAAGTTTCGCCCGAGGATGCCATCGTCAACTCGCGAATCCCTATTCTGCTCATCCACGGCCAGATTGACAGCAATATTCCGGTCCGCCACTCGCGCTTACTACACGCACGCGATCCCCAGGCGATTCTCTGGGAAGTTCCCGGCGCAGATCATTGCGGCGCCATTTCAATGGCTCCGCAGGAATTCGAGCACCGAGTACTGGATTGGTTCAAACTTTCAGCAGCAGCTCGGTTCTAACCGCTGATTACGTTCCTCGCGCGATCTCCGCGCCCGCTGTGGTGAATGCCGTTCGCCTTCATGTGTAGAATATTCTTCGCGATCCGAGCCAAGTCTGGCTCCATCCCCGAGGTTGCTCATGGCCGACAAAGTTGTCGAAGCGCAGTCCACGAACATCGATTCCATCCTTCAGGAGCGGCGCACGTTCGAGCCGCCCGCGGAATTCAGCCGGCAGGCTCACGTCAAGAGCCTCGGCGAATACGAGCAGCTCTACCAGGAATCGGTGGATGACCCCGACAAGTTCTGGTCACGCATCGCAAGCGAACTGCACTGGTTCAAGAAGTGGGACAAGGTACTCGAGTGGAATTGCCCCTGGGCCAAGTGGTTTGTCGGCGGTCAGCTCAACCTCTCCTACAACTGCCTGGATCTCCACGTTGCCGGCCCGCGCAAGAACAAAGCCGCCATCATTTGGGAAAGCGAGCCGGGCGAAATCCGCACGCTTACGTATCAACAACTTCATCGGGAAGTGCAGAAGTTCGCGAACGTTCTCAAGTCGCTGGGCGTGAAGAAGGGCGACCGCGTCGCCATCTACATGGGGATGACTCCTGAGCTTCCGATCGCCATGCTGGCCTGCGCTCGCATCGGCGCGCCGCATACGATCGTGTTCGGGGGATTCTCTTCTCACGCTCTCGTCGATCGCATTCACGACTCGCAAGCCTCTGCCGTGATCACGCAGGATGGGTCGTATCGCCGCGGCAGTGAAGTGAAGCTGTTTCCCGCGGTCGAAGAGGCATTGAAGTCCTGTCCCACCGTGAAGCACGTCATTGTGTACAAGCGTACCGGCACTCCGATCAACATGCAGTCCGGACGCGATCAGTGGTGGCACGAATTAATGGCAAACGCCTCGGATGTCTGTCCGGCCGAGCCGCTCGATGCCGAGCACCCGCTGTACATCCTTTACACGTCTGGAACGACCGGCAAGCCCAAAGGTGTGGTGCACACGACCGGCGGGTATTCCGTGGGAACTTACATCACGACGAAGTGGGTCTTCGATCTCAAAGAAGAAGACACGTACTGGTGTACTGCGGACATTGGATGGGTGACGGGCCATAGCTACATCGTCTACGGCCCGCTGCAGAATGGCGCCACCAGCCTTATGTACGAAGGGGCTCCGAATTTCCCCGAGCCCGACCGATTCTGGTCGATCATAGCCCGCCACAAAGTGAATGTGTTTTACACCGCGCCCACTGCGATTCGCACCTTCATCAAGTGGGGCGACGAGTGGCCGAAGAAGCACGACATGTCGAGCCTCCGCCTGCTCGGCACCGTTGGCGAGCCCATCAATCCCGAAGCATGGATGTGGTACCGCGATGTAATCGGCGGGGATCGTTGCCCCGTCGTCGATACCTGGTGGCAGACAGAGACCGGACACATGATGCTCACTCCGATTCCCGGCGCCATCGCGACGAAACCGGGCTCCGCTACGCGCCCGTTTCCGGGCGTTGTTGCCGACATCGTCAGCATGGACGGCGAATCTGTTCCGGCGGGGTCTGGCGGATTTCTCGTCATTAAGCGTCCGTGGCCAGGCATGTTGCGCACGGTCTACGGAGATCCCGACCGTTACGTTAAGAATTATTGGTCACAAATCCCCGGCATGTATTTCACCGGAGACGGAGCGCGCAAAGATCAAGACGGATACTTCTGGATTATGGGCCGTGTCGATGACGTGCTTAATGTCAGCGGGCACCGCCTCAGCACGATGGAAGTTGAGTCCGCTCTCGTCGCACATGACGCTGTCGCCGAAGCCGCCGTCGTTGGTCGCCCCGACGATCTGAAAGGGCAGGCTATTTCAGCGTTCGTGACGCTGGAGCAGGGAAGACAGCCCACGAATGAGTTGAAAGAAGAACTGCGCAAGTGGGTGGCGAAAGAGATCGGAGCGCTCGCGAGGCCTGACGACATCCGCTTCACCGATACGTTGCCGAAAACCCGCAGCGGGAAAATCATGCGCCGTCTCTTGCGCGAGCTCGCCACTAGCGGCGAGGTTAAGGGCGATACGACGACATTGGAAGATTTCGGAGTACTTGCGAAGTTGAAGGAGCAGGAAGAGGCATAGCCCGCGAGGAAAGCAGATTCCCTCGCTGCGCTCGGAATGACAAATTAGAAATCATCTTGGTGTCATTCCGAAGCGCCGAAGCCGTTGAGGAATCCGCTGTCGCGGCCAGAGTGGATGCTCGTCTCCACAGCACTGCACGTTCACTGCGCATCTGGCGGCGAGGCGGGCGGCGCCAGACCCGCAAACGCCGCATTCGTCTTCAACTCCTTCGGAAACTTCTTCTCGAAGCTGGCCAACCCGGGGCAGATCGCGTGATGAACTCCGCGGAATCCGAACAGCTCCATCTCCTTCATCGCCTCGTCCGCCGACCAGCCCTGAACCGCCATGCGATACGAAGCAATGGCCATGCCCGTGCGATCGTCGCCCAGCCGGCAATGCACGAAAATCTTTTTCCCTGGATTCTCCTGGACGACGTGCAGGAATTTCGCAAACGCCTCTGCCTTCGGGAACGGGCAATGCCACGGAATGGACACGTAATGCATGCCCAGTTTCATCACCACCTGCCTCTCGTGGTCGCTCCTGCTGCCGCGCATGTCGACCACGATCGTCACGCCCATCTTTTTAAGCGCTTCAAGGCCATCGGCGCCGGGTTGGCCTCCGCGAAAAAGATTCGGCGTAACCTCAGCAAAGTTCGGAAGGCCCACGTAATCTTTGCGGCTGCCCATGGCTCTTTGCGTCGGGGGCGACTTTGGATTGTGATCCTGCGGAAACGCCAAGCTGACTGAAGAGAGAAAAAGCGCGACAACCGCGAGAGCCCGGGCAATGTCCATCGCGCGAAACGAGAGGCCCATAATAGGTCCGGAACGCTGCAGCCGCAAGTGTTCAAGAAGTGATGACAAATCACGAAGAAAACTAATGACAGATGATCGATATTCCTACTGTGACAGCTTAATCGCCAACTGCCGCTCCGGCTGCGTCATCTCGCCCCAGAGCTTCTGCAGGTCTGTCTGCACAGCCTGATTCTCCGGATCTTTTCTGAGCGCCTGCGCGAACCACCGGTACGCAGTCGGCAAGTCTCGCGGAGTGCAGAGCCCCGCCGAATACAGCGCACCCATCTCGATCATCGCCTTCGGATTCGCCTTGTTCGCTTCGGGTTTCAACAATTGCAGTCCGCGGTCACAGTTCTGCGGGGCGCCCTTGCCGTATAGATACCTCTGCGCCTCCGCAACCGTATCTGTGGTTCTCGCCGGCTTTGCCACGGGAGACGGTTTCGCCGCAGCCGGCTTTGTGAGCGTGGGCTTAGGCGCCTCAACTTTCGCCGCTTTGGCGGGCGCGGCGGGTTGGCTGTTCTCCTCCGGGGCGTTGTCGTCGCCGTTGTCGCCGGAATTATCTGGCGCGGCATTCGGATCTTCGCCTTTGGCCGGAGCCGCCGTCGATGGCGCTGCCGCCGGAAGATTCGCCTCCGCTCCGGTATTCGCCGGAGCCGGTTGCGTAGCCTTCACCGTCGGCTGAGTGGGAGAAGGTGTCTGTTCCGGAGTGGTCGTTGGAGCAGAAGCCCCTGGAGGATTCGCGTTTGGATCCGCGGGCGTCTGCTCCGGCGCAGAAGGCTTGTTGTCAGATTTTGACCATTGGAATCCGTTGTTCCTGAAGCGCAGGTATCCGAATCCGACCACGATCGCGAGTAGGGCAATGACAAAAAGTGCTCTACCCGCACCTCCGCGCTTTGGGTGCTCTTCGTCATCGAGCAGATAGTCGAGGTTGGCGGAGCTCCCCGCGTGATGCGGATCGACATGCAAACTCGCCCGCGTGCGAGGTGGAGGATCATTCAATCCAAGAAAAGAAGGTCCGCTGACCGAAGGCTCACGCGGAGGCGGCGGCGAAGGACGCGGCACCTCTTGCGCCCGCGCCGTTTCCTGCGGACGAGGCGGCGCGGTGACCACCGGAGACGGAATGACGGCAGATGGAATGGCCGTTCCGGCACTAGCCGCGCGCTGTGTCTGGGTCTCCGGCACCACGGTTCCCGGAGGCACGATCGGCGTGAGAAGAGTAGCTCCGCACATCCCGCAAAAGCGGTTCTCCGCCGGATTGTCGTTACCGCAGCGGCTGCAGCGCATGTCGCGTATCGCTCCCTGTATAGCTTACGATATCTTTAAGGTTCCATGCAGCCAGGCCATGCCGACTCGGCAAGACGCAGGTGTCGAATCTTCAGGCTCAAGCGTTTCAGCATTTTCCTGGGCCGCGGATGCGCCAGGCGGTACTGTCTCGGGTGGAAACATTGATGCAAGCGCTCAGTCCGACGGTTCAGCGCCACCGCCTTGAGGTCGTGCGAATCAGTGCAACGCAAGCCGATGTTCCAGAACTTGTTTTCCTGCATGAGGGACTGGGCTCGGTCTCGCACTGGAAAGATTTTCCTCAACGAGTGGCCGACGCGACCGGATGTGGAGTCACTATTTACTCGCGCTACGGATCAGGCCAGTCTGACGTCCTCACGGAGCCGCGCCCGGTCAGCTACATGCATGATGAGGCGCTCAAGACGCTTCCTGATCTACTCACGCACCTGCAGATCGACAACCCCATTCTGATCGGCCACAGCGACGGAGCCTCCATCGCCATCATCTACGCGGGAGCGCACGATCGCGTCCGAGGAATGGTTCTCCTCGCACCGCATGTGTTTGTCGAAGATCTGAGTGTGGCTTCAATCGCGGAAGCCAAAGTGAAGTTCGAGACTACAAACCTTCCTGAGAAACTCGCGCGCCATCATCGCGATGCCGCTCGCACTTTTTGGGGATGGAACAATATCTGGCTTCATCCCGACTTCCGCAGCTGGAACATCGGGGAGTATCTTCCCCGCATCTCGTGCCCGATCCTAGTGATCCAGGGCCTTGACGATCAGTACGGAACCTCCAAACAGCTGGAAGCTATCGCGATCCAGTGTGTAAGTCCGGTCAAGACACTTCTGTTGCGTGACTGCCGGCACTCGCCGCAACGGGATCAGCCTGAAGCGGTGCTGAACTCGATCAGTAATTTCGTGAGTGCGATCGAAGGCGACAAGGCGGCGCCCGAGGGGTTCTGATTGCAGGCAGACAAGACGCATCCTTGAAAGCCGAGGTGGCTGTCCCACAGGTCGCATGGCGCGCAGATTGTTTCCTGGCCAGCGGCACTCTACAATGCTCGACTTGAGCTTCTGATCAGTATATGGCTGCCTCAGATCGCATCCCGCTCACCAGCGTTCCGCTCGCGGACCAGAAACCGCCTGGCGGCCTCGACCTGCGTACCTACCTCGAACTCAAGCACGGAATCCATCGCTATTTATTGGGCAAGCTTGATCTCGATAAAATTGCCAAACCTGACGATCACACCCGATTCAAGACGCTGGCGGTGATCGAGGAAATCGTTGCGCGATTGAAGGCCCCGTTTTCTCCAACTGAGCAGGAGCGGATCTCGCAGGAAATTCTGCAGGAGGTCTTCGGCCTGGGCCCGCTCGAACCCCTTCTGCAGGATCCCACGATCAGCGATGTTCTCGTAAACGGCGCGAAAGAGGTCTATGTTGAGCGCGCCGGCCTGCTCGAAGAAACCAAAGTCGTGTTCAAAGATGATGCTCATGTCATGCGCATCATTCAGAAGATCGTCACGGCGATTGGCCGCCGTATCGACGAGAGCTCTCCCATGGTGGACGCGCGCCTTGCCGACGGATCGCGCGTGAATGTCGTCATTCCACCGCTTGCTCTCGATGGCCCGCACATCTCGATTCGCCGCTTCGGACACACTCCGGTCACCGACGAAGACCTGCTCACCAATCAGACGCTGACTGCGCCCATGCTGGAGCTCTTGAGGGCCGCAGTGGCTGCGCGGCTCAACATCGTGATCTCCGGCGGAACCGGGGCAGGGAAGACGACGCTGCTCAACGTGCTCTCGGGATATATCTCTGCGAAGGAACGCATCGTTACCATCGAGGATTCCGCGGAATTGCAACTCAAGCAGAGACACGTCGTGCGCCTCGAATGCCGTCCGGCGAACTCAGAAGGGAAGGGAGCGGTGCAGGCGCGGCAACTCGTCATCAACTCTCTGCGCATGCGTCCCAACCGCATTATTGTCGGCGAGGTCCGCGGCGAAGAAGCACTCGACATGCTGCAGGCTATGAACACCGGCCACGACGGCTCCATGACCACCATTCACGCCAACAGCCCACGCGATGCGCTCGCCCGCATGGAAACCATGGGCATGATGGCAAACTTAAGCATCCCCGAAAAGGCCATCCGCAAGCAGATCGCCTCGGCCATCAGCGTTTTTGTGCAGGTCGCGCGCTTTACCGACGGCACGCGGCGCATTACGCACATCACGGAAATCGCCGGTATGGAATCCGATGTCGTCAGCCTGCAGGACATATTTACATTCGACAAACAGGGAGTGTCTCCCGAAGGCCGTACATTGGGCTCGTTTGTGTCCTCGGGCATCCGCCCGAAGTTTTCGGAGCGGCTCAAAGCGGTGGGCTTCGAACTACCAGCTGAGATGTTTGACCAGCCGGGCCGCCGCTGGAAGTAAGTCACGCTAACGCTGCACGCTCAAGATCTTCACTGCATCCGGGTCGACTACCCGGCTGACATATCCAATCGCTCCAGGAGTGACTGAAACGTACTCCAGCATGGCGGCCTCGGAAGCGAATTCCCTCAGCATCGATCCCTGACCCGTGAACACGAGCTTGCGCCAGCGCATGCGAAATTCTTCCGGAGTGTCGCCTACTTGACGATGCAGAAAGACCTCGTGCACCGGGCCGCCTTTCAGTAGGACCGGGACCGCACGCGAGCCATCGCTGAAGCGCGACTTGGTTCCGGTGAACAGCTCGCGAATCTCCGCCGGGTTAAGCTGCGAAATCGATACAGACTTGTTGGCTACGATGAAGACCTCCTGCGCCAGCGAAACAGCGCAGGTGAGCATCACGCCCAGGCCAGCGGCATACACTGCGAATCTAAGAGTGGCTCTCATGATGTCACCTAGAAGCTGAATCCGATGCGCGCGGCGAGCATCTTCGTATTCGGTTTTACGCCATTCGGATTTGTGCTCTGGTAGTACCCAAGTCCCGTGCCATGCAGGAAGTGGCCTTCCAACTTCCCGTAAAAATACGAGTTGAAGTTGTAGCGCCCCGAGATGACCCAGTCTTTCGAATAGCTAACGAAACCCTGCGTGGATTGCGTTTTGTTCACGTAGTGGCTGTAATACGTGCCCACTTGCAGCTTCTTTGCCACGTCATATCCCACCATCGGATACCACGCCCGCGAATCGAGCGGCATCACCTGCCTCATCGGTCCGTACGTGAGCACGATGTAGAGTGGCGACCTCCAATACTCTGCCGCGAGGTGCAACTTGCCGCGATCCCATTGTGCGTACTGTCCCAGAGTCAAGGTTGGCGGCGTGTGTACGCTGCCCATCGGCCCGGCTGCGTCGACGGACGTGCTGATCGCGCTCGAGCCCACGGTCAGTCCTTCGAGCGGCGTAGCCCAGCGCACGTCCCCGCCATACGTTTTTCCACTTGGCGGAGATGGAAAGGTCATCCCGTACTGCTCGAGCTGGCGAACGTAGCCTCCATTCTCGTCGAGCACACTGCCCCCGATGTGTCCGCGGTAATGCAGCCGGCCTCGCTTCGTCCCCAGATCGAGCGAGCCGTAAACTTCCCCGCCCATCTCCGAGAGGTTGTAGTCGCGGTTGTCCACCGGATACATCGCCTGCGGCAGCAGCACCCATACGAACAGGGAGTCCACATCCTGCGAGTCGTTGAACAATCCCATCGGCGTCTTGATCTTGCCCACGCGAACGCCGACGCGATCATTGAACGTGTAGTCTCCCGATGCCCAATCGACCACAAGCTTGGGTCCGCCAAAATCGCCAATCTGCGACATGTGCAACTGCATGCCGATGCGCAGCTTGTCGGTGACTGCATCGCTGATGCTGACCGCGCCCTCGGTCCATTGCAGGCTTCCTTCGCCCGACTTCATGGTCAGGTAATTGTTGTTCGAGCTGTAGAGGAATCCCTGCGTGGCGAATCCGTGGATCTGCAGATGGTCCATATCCTGCGCCGCAGCACACGCACACACCAATACGAAGCACAACCCGATTCCGCGTCGAGACATGACTTCTCTCCTGCCGCGTACATCGGCGGGAGCGCGGCCAGGCTTCACTCAAAGCGTGCGAGGAAAGATCCAGGACTGAATCAGAATGGAACGGACTTGAATCGGGAACGGCCTCGGTGGACTGGCGCGGGGCAGAGGCCAGTGAGCTGAATTTCTGTCACCGCCACGTCCTCCGCCCTAACGCCAGCCCGTCTAGCCTATTTCTAAATGGCTGGCACTCGAATGGCCCGATGGTGGCGCCGTCCGGCACGGGAGAGCCATCTACCCTGCTGCCTTCCGAAACGACACCAGGTCCCAGGCACCGTCGGGGACGGATGACTGGCGCCGCAGGATGTATAAGTTCCCGTCGTCGGCGCGCACTTTATACCAGGCGTCCTGCGGGCCGTACCATTGATCGACAACTTCCTCCACTCGATACTCGTACGTATCAATCCGGAATCGAACCGGACGCTCTTCCGCCTTATAGGCCGAGTAGCACTCCACATGAACCCGCATCGTACGATTCTAAGCCACTGCGAATCGCGAATGTAAACACGGGAATTTTGATTCAGTTCGGATGTAACCTGCATACTCTTCTCAGCGAAACCTCAGCATTCTCGGCGGTCACAATCCCGACCCGTGAGAAACTGCTGTCAGAACTCAGGAGTACCGATGACGACCACACACTCTGCCGCTCTTCCGGATTCACCCGAATGCTGGCCCGATCTCCGGCTGCATCAGTGGAAAGACACCTATGCCACGCTGCACATGTGGCTGCAGATCGTCGGCAAGATACGCCTCGAACTGACGCCGCTGGTGAATCATTGGTGGAACGTGCCACTCTACCTGAGCGCACGCGGGCTCACGACTTCGATTATCCCGTACGGTAGACGCCACTTCGATATGGAGTTCGATTTTATCGAGAGCAAGCTGATCATCCGCACGGCCGACGCGAACTCCGCCTCGATCTCGCTCGCTTCCCGTTCCGTCGCCGACTTTTATCGCGAACTGATATCCACGCTGCGATCCCTCGGCATCGAGGTAAAGATCTGGAAGCTTCCGGTGGAAGTTGCCGATCCGATCCCGTTTGACGAAGATAGCGTCCACGCCACCTATGATCCCGAACAAGTCCGGCGGATGTGGCGGATTCTGCTGTCCGCCGATGAGGTCTTCAAGATCTTCCGTTCGCGCTTTCTTGGGAAATCGAGTCCCGTACATTTCTTCTGGGGCGCCTGTGATCTCGCAACCACACGCTTCTCCGGACGCCGCGCGCCCGAGCGCAACGATCCCGATCCCATACTCCGCAAGATCATGCGGGAAGCATACTCGCACGAGGTGATCAGCGCCGGATGGTGGCCCGGCGGAGGCGAAATCAAAGAGGCTGCCTTCTATTGCTACGCCGCGCCCGCAGCGCCCCAATTCGCGGAACAGAAGGTTCGGCCAGCCGAAGCCTTCTATCACGCCGCTCTGGGCGAGTATCTGCTGATGTATGACGACGTGCGGCGAGCGAAATCGCCCAGCGGCATGTTGCTCGACTTCCTCCAGAGTACCTACGAAGCCGGCGCGATCACGGGCAACTGGGACCGTCAATCACTCGAAGTGAAGTAGATAGATGTAGATGCGGGCAGCGATTTCCAAACCGATCTCGGCGAGCCCATCGACTTAGGAATTTTATTGACTAGCTCCATCCGGACGGCTATCTTGCCCGCGTGAAATTTCTAATCGGCTTCATTCTGTTCACGACCGCGGCTCTTGCTCCGCAGCCTGAACAGCAGCCGGCAGGGGCCCCGGTCTGTCCCTTGTCGGAGTCGCAGACGAAGGAATCCGTCGAAGCATTCTCGAGGATCGCCGCGTTTCTTACCAAAGAACCGCGTTGCGTGAACTGTCATGGTGGCGTGAATCCCTACATCGATGGCACCGGGCCGGACCCTGACGATGCGAATGCGCCTCCGTCGAGCGTCGAGCATGGCGGCGGAAAAATGGCTCACGAGAAGGACAGTGCGCAGGCCGGTCTCGTCGATTCAGGCTGCGCCAACTGTCACAGCCACATGGCTCCGAGGACCAACGGTTCGCCGTCGGTCTGGATGACGGCGCCCAACTTCCTTTCCTTCGTCGCCAAGGACTCGCCGACCCTTTGCATGCAGATCAAGCGTTCAAGCGGCGATGCCAAACATTTCCTCGGTCATGTGAAGGACGACAATGGCGGCAACAACTTCACAGACACCTCCTACAATGGCGATCGCGGTCTCGATCGTAGTATGTACCCCGAGAGCGAGGTTCCCAGCCAGAAGCCAGCCATCTCGCACGCGGAGCTGATGAGGATGGGGCAGGACTGGGTCAACGCTATGGGCGGCCAGTTCAAAGGCGACCAGGAGTGCGGATGCGTTCCGTCGAGCTATTCGCTTCGCTTTTCTGCAGAAACCGTCATCCATGACGAGGATATCCAGTACAAGTCAGTGATGCCGGCGCTGGACATTCCGATCAAGTTTGACGATGACGGCGCTTTTCATGGGCAGGGGAAGGCCGACTTCCAGTCGGGCGGTGTAGCCGGAGACTGCGCGGTGCAGGCGGCGGCGAATCGCACGTTCAGTGTTTCTGGCAATGCGATCGAAGATGAAAACGAGCACTCCATGCGCTTCTCGCTGAAAAGCGAGTCGCCCTTTAACGTCAGCGGCACATATCAATGTCCGGATGCGAGCGGCGGAGATTCGAAGTCGATATGGTCGGACGGTACATGGCCGTTCACCCTGCGGGGCGAAGTCGGAGAAGTGCTCCTGCTGCAGATGCCCTCACCGGATCCGGCAGTTACAAACTCTGCTCGTATCGAGGTCGTGAAGAAAGAAACGAAATAAGTTACGACTCCTGATGAAGCATTCACAGGAACCTTGGGCCGCGCGATCTAACCCCGAGGTGAAAGCCGCCGTCCATTCACGGCAGAAACGCCCAGCCTGCGGAACGACAAAGCGCAACTTGTCCGCATTCACTTGCGGCCGGAGTACGGCTGGACCTCGTGCTGTGGGAAATCGTGTCAAGTAGATGAATAAGCGAAAGTACCCGCAACCTCCTCAAACTGAAGGAGAAATAAACCTCAAAACTTTTCCGGTTTACCCCAATGAAAATGCTATTCTGGAAGTATAGAGTGAAAACAAAGGGCGCAGCCTGCGGGCGGGCGCCTTTTCTATTTTCCAGATGCCCAAATCGTCGCGACGCCAACAAAATCCAGCGTCGAGGGATAACCTCGCCCGCACTCGCGAACTCACCACCAAGCGCCGCGGAGAACTAGCCGAACTCGCCTTCACCCTGAAAGCCGCGCGCCTCGCACTCGGAGTCGCTCGCCCCTTCGGCGATAGCGAACGTTACGACGCCATCATCGACGCACGCGACGTCAGGCTCAACCCGAAACATCGCTGTAATCCCGAATGCCCCACCATCCAGGCCGCCCAATCGAAAAAAGCCGCCAAGCAAATCCAGGCTAGAGAAGATGCTCGTGCAAGGGCGGACGGCTCGCCCGCCGCGCGAGCGAAGCGAGCGCTGCCCAGCCTGAGCTTGTGCGGGGACGGCTTGTGTGCGGACGGACGCATTCGTCCGTCCAGCAAAGCGAAGCGAGCCAATCGTTCCCCAAACCGGGAGCCGATCTTGGCCGGCGGCCGGACCTGTCCCGCCCTCCGCGCCCTGGGCCAAACCAGCGCCCGCCAGCCATGGTGCCCTCCGCAACCACTGCCGCCTCTGTGGCGTGTGCAGGTGAAATGCTCCACCCAACTCACGGACGGCCTATACCATCTCAACGCCCACAGCCGCACGGGAGGCCGCGCCGTCCCCTATCTCCCCGGCGAAATCGACTTCCTCGCCGCCTACATCATCCCCGAGGACACCTGGTACATCATCCCGCTGGAAGCCTTCCTCGGATCCACCACCCTCCTCTTCCGCCGCCACACCGACCGAAGGCCCGGCCTGTACCAGGAATACAACGAGGCATGGCACCTGCTAAGACCAAAATGATGGAAGAAGGATCGGCCTCCACCCAGTGGTTTCTGCTCGGGGACGGAAGCGCTCACCGTTTGGTCCGTTTAGACGGTGTGGTAAATCGCCATACTGCTGGCCTACGCTTCTGGGACGTTTGGGCGCCGAAGCTCTGAGTTGTGGTCTTCCGCCTTTCGCAAAGAACACGAACGGAGGAACCGGTACAACGTTAACCCGCAGTTTCTGATAAATGTAATATAACCATCTTATTTTCAGGAGGATAATTTGGATAGAATATTACTTGACATGTAATAAAAGAAGCGGCATCCTGCTTATGCAGCTCATCTAAGGCCAGAGAACAAGAATCATGACAGCATATGAATTCAAGCAGGCAAGGAAGTGCAGGAATCTGACGCAGCAGGCAGTAGCCAAGCTCCTTGGCGTCTCGCAGACCTATGTGGCCCTGTTGGAAAAGGGGAAGAGATCGTTTCCAAACGCTTTGGCCAGAAAAGCCGTACTTCGGCTACAGATGAATCCTCTTGCTTTGCCTGTGAAAGAGCATAAGAGGCCTTTCAGTGCTCAGCATTTTGCGAAGCAGCTCGCTGCTCTTGGTTATCCCGGCTTCGCCTCGATGCGTTCAGCATGGAAGAGAAATCCTTTGCAGGTTTTGTTAGATGCTTTGGCCCAAGACAATCTAGAGGCACGGCTCACCGAAGCATTGCCGTGGCTACTCACGAACTATGCCAACATGAGGAACGCCAATCGAGATTGGCTGCTTGAGCAGGCACGGGTACGGAATTTGACGAACCGTTTGGGATTTCTCGTCACACTGGCGAAGCAAGTTCTTGCTCGAAAAGGAGAAACTGCATCAGAGCGCTATAACAACTTGACTCTGTTGGAAATGAATCTAAAGGACAGCCGACTTGACAGAGAAGATACGCTCTGCCAAACACTCTCCCCGACAGAAAAACACTGGCTAAGAGAAGCACGCCCTGAAGAAGCCCAGTTTTGGCATCTCTTGACTGATTGGCGACCGGAACATCTTCGGTATGCCGCCTAAGCTCGAAGACCTCCGCTCGCCTTGGCGACCATTTTTGGAAAGAACTTGATCAAGCACTATCAGCCCCCGTGGAACTTCACTGCCTCGGGGGCTTTGTTCTGATGGTTTTGTATGCGCTGCCAAGGCTAACCGACGATTTAGACTACATTTCCGTAATTCCAAGATACGCATGCGACGAACTTCAAGAATTGGCTGGGCGAGGTTCCAAGCTATGCCGCAAGTACAAAGTATTGCTTCAAAATGTTGGTTCAATATCTGAAGTTCCTGCTATGAGGACCGACTGACACAACTGGATCTTGGCCTGTCGAAGCTTTCACTAAGGGTCCTCGATCCCTACGATTTGGTATTGTCCAAGCTCACAAGAAACAGTCCCAAAGACCGCGACGATGTAAAACTGCTAGCTGCGCGGCTGAAACTCAGTTTCAAAACTCTTACAGAAAGATTTGACCTTGAGATGAAACGTTGGTTGCCAAATCTTGAGCGCCGCATCCTGACTTTGGAAAAACTTTGGAAGGAGTATTTTTCAGAATAACGAAACGAAGTCGGAAAGAATCTTCGAAGGCGTAACAATCTTGTCGCTTTCCGCACCACCCTTGTGCAACAAGGCTTGTGCGGAAAGTGAACGGCCCTGTGCTTTGATCATATCTTCCATGTTCAATCACCCATGAGCGACACGCGGATCCGGCTGCCTGTTGCGGTTCTGCTCGACAATGTGCGCAGTATGTATAACGTTGGGGCGTGTGTTCGGGCAGCCGATGGGGTCGGCTTGGAGGAGCTGTGCCTGTGCGGGATTACCGCGCATCCTCCGAAGAAGGCGATTTCAAAGACCGCGCTGGGCGCAGAAGAAACCGTCGCTTGGGAGCATGACTGGGACGCCGTCCGCGTGGCTGAGGCGTTCCGCAGCAGCGGATATCAAATCTCCGCCATCGAGACCGGAGCGCACGCAGCGGATCTGTTCGAATGGCAGCCACGGTTTCCGGTATGTGTCATGTTCGGACATGAGGTGGACGGGCTCCGTCCGGAGCTGCTGGAGCTGGCCGACGCGCATGTGCGCATCCCGATGCTTGGCCAGAAGAACTCGCTGAATGTCGCAACTGCTGG
>Ga0136846_1231976_pt1 | contig 52159 bp, 42 predicted proteins | sample HopSoiMetagenom2_FD_96841 | JGI IMG/M metagenome (GOLD analysis project Ga0136846, IMG submission 96841) | Grasslands soil microbial communities from Hopland, California, USA - 2 Assembly 2016 (version 4) | ecosystem: Environmental > Terrestrial > Soil > Grasslands | place: USA: Hopland...
CCCCACCACCCGCCCACCGCATCCGCCACCCCAACTCCCGCCGCAACCGCCGTATCCGCCCCATCACCCGCGGCAGCGTCTCCGCCGTCGCCCCGTCCGCCAGCTCCATGATCCGCTCGAGGTACAGCGCCTCCCGATCCGAACACGCCTGGTCCACCGCCGCGGCGAAGTCCGGATGCAGCCGCACCCACCGGTAGAGGGTCTGGGCGCTCGGCATCCCCCGCTCGCGGCTCAGCCCGTGCAGCGTCGCCCCCGCCGCCAGCCGCCGCAGGATCTTCGGCGTCAGCCGCGCGCGCGGGCTGCGGTTCGGCTGGCGGGGCGGGCCGGCGCGGAGGCGGCCGACGCGCCGGCATTCGTCCAGCCCCATGGCGAACTGCGGCTCCTCGCGCCGCCAGCGCGCCAGCACCTTGGGGCAGGGCAGGGTGGGATCGGCGCGGCGCAGCGTGGTCAGCGGCTGGCCCCGGCCCAGCCACAGCAGCACCCGGTCGGCGACCACGGGGTCGAAGTCGCGCCGCGGCCGGCGGAAGCGCACGCGGCGCGCGGCCTCCGCCTCGGCCTTCAGCCGGTGCATCTCCTCGGCGAAGGCCGGCTCGGCGAGGCGGTGGCGCTCATAGGCCGCCCGGTTGGGCAGGCCCGGCTGGCGCAGCAGGTCCTCCAGCCGCGCCTCGCCGGTGCGGTAGAGCGCCAGCAGCGCCTCGGCCTTGGCCGGGTCGAGCCGGCGGCGCGCCTCGGCGCGGCGGGCCTGGGCGCTCGCCAGGGCCGCGGCGAAGGCGGGGTCCGCCCGCCGCCAGGCGCGCACCGTCGCCTCGCACGGCGCCCCGGGCGCGCGGCAGACGGCCCGAAGGGGCGCCCCCGCCGCCACCTCAGCGACGATCGCCGCCTTCAGGGACGCACGCTCAGACGCATAGGGATCGGCCATACCGGCAGCCTACACCGGCCTCTCACGAATCCAGAACATTAAGTGAACAAACGAGCTGCCGTGTCAAGCGTCGGGGATCGGGTCCTTCGGCGCCACCGCGGAGCGGAGGCGTCCTTCAAAACACCAAGACCACCAAGGACCACCAAGACCACGAAGGCGCCCGACGGGCTCAGACGCGCCGCGCCACAGGCCTCTTGGTGGTCTTTGTGGTCTTGGTGGTCAAAGACAGCGCCTGCGGCGCGCGCTGCGGTCGGCCTGGGAGGCGCCGCCCGCGCCCGGCCGCTCACCGCCCCATCGGCCCGAACGCCTGCTCGAAGGCCCGCTGCCCCGGCGCGCTGAACTGCACCACCCGCTGGCCCTCCAGCCGCCGCGCCCAGCCCAGGTCGTAGATGCGGGCGAGCAGGCCCGCGCCCAGCACGCCGGAGAGGTGGCTGCGGCGCACGCTCCAGTCCAGGCACGCCTTGCACAGCGGCCGCCGGCCCGCGCCCTCCAGGGCCACGCCGAAGTCGCGGGCGAACGTGCGCCCGGCGTCGGTCAGCACCAGGGAGCCGGCCGCGTCGACGATCTGGCCGCGCGCCACCAGCGCGTCCAGCATGGCCACGCCCGCATCCCCCGCCAGGTGGTCGTAGCAGACCCGCGCGCGGCGCATGGCCGGGTCCTTGGGCCCGGGGCGGGTGCGCATGTGGCCGGCCCGCTCGGCCACCAGGGTCAGCTGCTCCAGGGCCTCGGCCACGTCGGCGCCGGCCAGGGCGAAGTAGTTGTGCCGGCCCTGGCGGCGGCGGGTGAGCAACCCCCCGGCCTCCAGCTTCGCGAGATGGCTGGACGCGGTCTGCGGCGTCACGCCCGCCTCGCGCGCCAGCTCGCCGGCGGTCAGCGCCTGGCCGCCCATGAGCGCGCAGAGCATGTTGGCCCGCGCCGGATCGCCCAAGAGGGCCGCCACACGGGTGATGTCGGGACCGAGTTTCATGGCCCCAGCATAACGCGGCGCGCGCGGGCATGCTTCGGCGCAGAGCGAAACATCCTCTCCTCCCGCGCCCCGATAGCCTGGAGAGGCCGCGGAGCGGCGGCTCGAGAAAGATTGTCCACGAACCACACGAAAAGCACGAACAAGAGCGCCAGCGGACGGCCCCCGTTCGTGTTTTTCGTGTGGTTCGTGGACAAAGGGACAGCGCCTGCGGCGCGCAGGGCGTACGGGCGAGGCCTCGGCGGCCTCTTCCTCTCCGCTTCGCGGTGGCGGGGCGGCTACGAGCGCAGGGTGTTCTCGGCGCGCATGGCTTCGTGCACGCGGCGCAGCGCCTCGGTGGCGGCGTCGAGCTTGGCCTGGAAGTCTTCCAGCAGGCGATCGTAGTGGCCGTCGGCCAGCTTGGCCGCCACGTCGGCGGGGGTCTCGGTCTTGCGCTTGGCGGCGGCCATGGGATCACCTCTCCCCGCCACCCTGGCGCCCCAAGGCTTCGGTCCGGTTAAGGTGGGAGGCGACCGCAGTTCCTTTCCCACGCAGTGGGAGAGGGGGACCGCACGCCGAAGCCGGCGCCAGCCGGCTGTAGAGCGGGTGGTGGAGAGGGCATGCGGCCGGCAGGGCGGATGGACCTGGCTGCTGCAATGTCGGTGGATGAGGCTTGCCCTCTCCACCAGCCGCTCTCCGCTGCGCTCGGCGGCCGGTCCCCCTCTCCCACTGCGTGGGAAAGGAACAACTACACCGGCGCCATGGAGAGCCTGCGGCGTTCGGTGGAGGCCACGAGCTCCGCCCAGATCGCCGCCTCGCGCGCCGTATCGCCGGCCGCCTCCGCCGCCGCATGCGCCGCGATCAGCCCCGCCCGCAGCCGCTCGTTCTCCACCGTCAGCGCCGAGATGCGCAGGTCGCCGTCCTCGCCCGCCTCGCCCAGCAGGGCCCGCAGCGCCCGGTTCTCCTCCACCAGCACCGCGGCGCCCCGGTCCCACATCTCGGCCGCCACCACCAGGAGCAGGGCCGAGAGCGACAGGTCGCTGGCCCGCTCGGGCGGCGGCACGTCCGGCGCGGCGTTCTTCATCAAGAGCCCGGCCAGCTCGTAGAGGACGGGGGGGACCTTGGGGTTCATAGGCGGCCCATCACCTGCAGCATGGCGCGGTCCTGCGCATTGATCAGCCACCAGGCCGGATAGACCATGATCGGCGCCTTGTTGCCCCCGCGGTTGAACGCGGCGGCCGAGCCCACCCAGATCCCCTGGCCCTTCACGCAGTTGAAGAGGATCCACCAGTGCAGCGCCGCCGGGTCGGCCGCGAGCCCCGAGGCCCGCGCCCAGATCGCCGCCGCCTCGGCCTGGCTGACCAGCCCGCCGGCCAGGCCCCGCCCGAAGGTCCAGATCGGCTGCAGGCTCCAGGCCAGGTCCTCCAGCGGATCGCCCAGGTGGGCCATCTCCCAGTCCAGCACGCCGTGGATCTCGCCGGCGGCGTCATAGAGGAAGTTGCCGGTCCGGAAGTCGCCGTGGACCACGCTCAGCTTCTGGGCCGGCGGCGGCGGATGGGCGCGCAGCCAGCGGATGGCGGCGCGTGTGATCGGCAGCGGCTCGGCCTGGTCCTTGTCGATCAGGGCTTCCCAGTGGTCGAGCTCGCGCGACCAGCAGCTGGTGAGGGGCGGCGGGGCCATCACCTTGTCGAGGCCGAGGGCGATCGGGTCGGCCTTGGCGATCTCGCCCAGGATGGTCCACTTGCGCTCAGCCACCTGTGGCAGCACCGCATCATAGCCGCCGGCGAACAGGGTCTGGGGCGAGGCCTCGAAGCCGGCCAGTTCCTCGGCGATGAAGAAGGGGTGGCCCAGGGCCTCGGGCGACTCCTCCAGCCACAGCATCTGCGGCACCGGCACGGCCGAGCCGTGGAAGGCGCGGTAGGCCTCGAACTCCACCCGCCGCTCGGTGTCGATCAGGCTGGCGGGCGGGTCGCGGCGCAGGATCATCCGCCGCTCGCGCGCATAGCCGCCCTCGTTCCAGCGCGCTACGAACCGGTACGTTTCGCGGCTGGCGCCGCCGGAGATGCGCTCCAGGCCGCTCACCTCGACCACGCCCTCGGCCAGGGGCATGCGGCCGGCGATATAGGCCGCGACGCGCGCTTCCAGCGGGTGCGTCAAGTCAGGCGAACTCGAAGCGGATCGGCAGGCGCTTGGGGCCGTTGACGAAGACGGCCTGGCTCATGGCCGGCTCGCCCGCCAGCTCCACCGACTTCAGCCGCGGCAGCATCTCCTCCCAGAGGATGCGCATCTCCATCTTGGCCAGGTGCTGGCCCAGGCACAGGTGGGCGCCATAGCCGAACGCCAGGTGGCGGTTGGGCTTGCGGTCGACGCGGAAGTCGTCGGGGTCCTCGAACACCGCCTCGTCGCGGTTGCCCGAGGCGTAGGCCAGCATGATCCAGTCGTTCTTCTTCAGCTGGCGGCCGGCGAACTCGGTGTCTTCCGTGGCCGTGCGCATGAAGGTCTTCACCGGGGTGGTCCAGCGGATGGACTCGTCCACCAGGCCCGGGATCAGGGACAGGTCGTCCTTCACCTTGCGGAATTCCCGCGGCCGCTCGGCCAGGGCCCACATGGCGCCGCCGGTGGAGGAGGAGGTGGTGTCGTGCCCGGCGGCGGCGACGATGATGTAGTAGCTCATCGCCTCCAGGTCCGAGATCGGCTGGCCGTCGATCACGCTGTTGGCGATGATGCTGGCCAGGTCGTCGGTGGGGTTCTTGCGTCGCTCCTCGCTCAAGGCTCGGAAATAGTTCGAGAAATCGATGATCACGCCGAAGTCGAACTGCTGCTCCTCGGGCGCAAGGTGCGTGGGCGTGGCGGCGTCGGCGGGGTTGCGGCCCAGCTCCGGATCGGCCGCGCCGAACAGCTCCTGCGTCAGCTTCAGCATCCGCGGCTCGTCGCTCTCCGGCACCCCCAGGATGCTCATGATCACGTGCAGCGGGAAGTGCAGCGCCACCTGGTTGACGAAGTCGCACTCGCCCCCCATGTCCGCCATCCGGTCCACCGCCGCCCGCGCGATCGCCCGGATCCGCGCCTCCATGCTCTTGAGGTTCTGCGGCATGAACCAACCCTGCGTCAGCGCCCGGTACTTCGCATGGTCCGGCTCGTCCATCTGGACCAGGGTGCGCAGCAGGTGGGGGCTGCCGCCCATCATGTCGCGGACCTTCTTGTCCATCACCTGGGTGGTCAGGGTGGGCGAGCGGTCGCCGCTGTGGAACAGGCTGTTCTGGCGGCTGATCTCCAGGATGTCGGCGTGGCGCGTGGCCACCCAGAAGGGGTCGATGCCCTCGACCTTGGCGACCCCGAACGGCTCGTTCTTGCGCAGCCAGCGGTAGGTCTCGAAGACCGTGCCGTCGGCGTAGGCGGCAGGCAGGCACAGGCTGTCGGCCAGCGGCTGCGGAATGCGGTGGTCGGCGGCGGTCATCACGCTCATCGCCAAATCGTCGCCGGCCTGACGCGAGGTCATGCGGGACGACGCCTCCCTTTGTTCTTATCGTCGGCCAGTTGATACCCCCGAGGGCGCTCGCCGCAAGCATGACGACGCGTCAACCGAAGGGGGTGCGGAGGAGGGCGCGGGATGCTGACCAAGGGCGACGACTACCCAATCCACCAGACGCCCGAGCCGATCGCCTACGCGGGCTCGGATCGCAACTTCTACGACCGCTACTTCTTCAACTGCTACGCGCCCGACGGCTCGGCCTTCGCGGCGGTGGCGTTCGGGGTCTATCCGGCGCTGAACGTGGCGGACGCGCACCTGGCGATCGTCAAGGACGGCCGCGAGCGCTGCCTCCACGCCTCGCGGGTGCTGGGGCTGGAGCGGATGGACCTCACCGTCGGGCCGATCGCCATTGAGGTGGTCGAGCCGCTGATGAAGCTGAAGGTCACCATCGCGGCTGCCGAAGGCATCGCCGGCGAGATCCTGTTCGAGGGGCGCGCCTTCCCGATCGAGGAGCCGCGCTTCATCAAGCGCAACGGCCCGCGGCTGTTCATGGACTACACCCGCCTGACCCAGAACGTGCGGGCTTCGGGGTGGCTGGAGGTGGACGGCGAGCGGATCGAGCTGGCCGGCTGGGTCGGCACCCGCGACCGCTCCTGGGGCATCCGCCCGGTGGGCGCGCCCGACCCGCAGCCGACCCCGGGCGCGGGGATCACCGGCTTCTTCTGGCAGTGGGCGCCGTTCAACTTCGCCGACCGCTCGGTCTATTTCCACGTCAACGCCGACCCGGACGGCAAGCCGTGGAACACCCGCGCCGTGATCCTGCCGGACGGCGCCGGGCCCGAGGGCGGCTGGCACGCCGACGCGCCGGAGATGGACGTGGAGCTGATCCCCGGCACGCGGCACGCCCGGTCAGGCCGCCTCACCATCCCGCTGGCGCAGGGCGCGGCGGTGATGACCATCCAGCCGGTGGCGACCTTCCTGATGCGCGGCATCGGCTACGGCGGCGAGTGGCGGCACGGCGCGCTTAAGGGCGAACTGGCGGTGGCGCGGGAGGACCTCGACAGCCAGGGGTTCGACCCGGCGGACATGGGCAACCTGCACATCCAGGCGATCAGCAAGGCGGTGCTCTCGACGCCCGGCGAGCCGGACCAGGAGGGGGTCGGGGTCTTCGAACAGCTGATCCTGGGACCCTACCGGCCCTACGGCTTCTAGACCTAGTGCGGCAGGCCGCCGCCGTGGCCGAAGACGTGCATCAGGCGCGCGGCCGCGGGCAGCATCAGGGCGCCCAGCAGCGACGGGAAGATGAAGAGGATCAGCGGCACGGTCAGCTTGGCGGAGAGGCCCAGCGCCTTCTCCTCGGCGCGCAGCATCCGCTTGGAGCGCATATCGGCGGAGAACACCGACAGGGTCTCGCCCAGGCTGGTGCCCATGTCCTCGGCCTGGCGCAGCATGGTGGCCAGGGCCCGGGCGTCGTCGATGCCCAGGCGGTCGGCGAAGGCCGTCCAGGCGTCCTTGCGCGCGCGGCCGGCCCGCAGCTCCAGCACCAGGAAGCGCAGGTGGACGGTGAGGTTCGGGTAGCGACGCTCCAGCTCCTCGGTGACGCGGTTGACGGCCGCGTCCAGCGACAGGCCCGCCTCCACGGACGCGACCAGCAGGTCGAGCAGGTCGGGGAAGCCTTCCGAATATTCCCGCTCCCGCGTGGTCTTGCGGCTCTTCAGGACGAAGTCGGGGCCGTAGAGCGCCGCGCCGGAGACCCCCACCGCCAGGCCCAGGGCGCCGAAGCTGCCGCCCTTGTGCGCGAGCAGCATGGGCAAGGTGAGGATCACCGCCCCCGTGGCCACCGCCAGCGCCGCCGCCTTGACGCCCAGGAAGATCACCGGCGCCTCGCGGGCGTAGAACCCCGCCTGGGTCAGGCGCGAACGCAGGACCGACACCTTGGCCGGGTCGCGCACGGCGCTCTGCTGGCCCAGCCGGCGGACGGTCGCCAGCACCTGGCCCGAGAGCGCGCCCGTCGGCTTCTCCACCGGCCCGCCCGCACCGCCGGCGGCCACGCCCGCCAGGCGGCTGCGCCGCAGCGCCCGCACGCGCAGCTCGGCGACGCCGATCCAGGCGCCCCCGGCCAGCGCGCCCACCGTCAGCAGCAGGCCGGCCGCATAGATCAGGGTGTCGAGGGGAAGTCCCGCCATGGCGCTACAGCCGCATGTCGATCATGCGGCGCATGATCAGGTTGCCGAGGAAGATCCAGAAGCCGAGGCCGGCCAGGCCATATTTGACGATCGGCTCGTTGATCACGTCGCCGTAGAAGTGGGGGGAGATCATCACGATCATGCCCACCGCCAGGAACGGCGCGGAGGTGAGGATCAGCGCCGAGGCGCGGCCTTCGGAGGAGGCGGCGCGGATCTTCAGGCGCATCTTGTGGCGCTCGCGCACCGTGTTGGCGTTGAGCTTCAGGAGGCCGGTCAGGTTGCCGCCGGTGCGCTCCTGCAGCCGAATGGTGGCGGCGAAGAGGTCGACGTCCGGGTGCTGGCAGCGCTCGGACATCCGCTCCACAGCCTGCTCCAGGGTGGCGCCATAGGCGATCTCGTCGGCGGCCATGCCGAACTCCGAGCCGATCGGATCGGCCATCTCGCGGCCGACGAGGGCGACCGCGGCCGGCACCGGGTGACCGGCCTCGAGGCTGCGCACGATGATGTCCAGGGCTTGCGGCAGCTGGAAGCCCAGCGCCTTGGATCGCTTGCCCGCCTGCACCTTCAGCACCGCGAGGGGCGCGAGCACGCCGCCCCCGACGAGACCGCCGAGCACGCCCAGCAGGCTGTGCAGCCCGACCCAGCCGCCGCCGGCGCCGATCAGGGCGGCCGCGCCCACATAGGTCAGCCACTTGCGCTGGTCGTAGGGCAGGCCCGAGGCGATGATCAGGTCCGAGAGCCAGCGCAGCCGCTCGGCCCGCCCGCCGCTGGCGCTGAGGCCCCGCTGCTTGCGCAGTTCCACCACCAGGGCGGAGATGCCCTCCACCCGCTCGGCGACCTTCAGCCGCCGGTTCACCTGGCGCTTCTGGGTGGCGACCGAGAACAGGCCCGCCATGCCCTGGACCCCGGCGAACACCGCCGCGAAGACCAGCACCATCACGATGAGCTTGGCGTCCACCGCCATCAGCCGAGCGCCTTGGACGGATCGAAGTTGGAGGTGTCGTACGGGATGCCGCGGCGCTGCATCTCGTCCAGGCAGCGCGGGCGCAGGCCCGTGGCGCGGAACTCGCCGTGCACCGTGCCGTCGGCCTCGGTGTGGGTGCGCTGGAACAGGAAGATGTCCTGCATCTGCACGACATGGCCCTCCATGCCGACGATCTCAGTGACGTGGGTCACCTTCCGCTTGCCGTCCGACAGGCGCATCACCTGGACCACCAGGCCGACGGCCGAGGCGATCTGGCTGCGCACCGCATCGGGGCTGAGCGCCATGCCACCCATGGCCACCATCTGCTCCAGGCGGCTGATGGCCTCGCGCGGATTGTTGGAGTGGATCGTCGCCATGGAGCCTTCGTGGCCCGTGTTCATGGCCTGCAGCATGTCGAAGGCTTCTTCGGAACGGACTTCGCCCAGAATCACCCGGTCGGGTCGCATCCGCAGGGCGTTCTTGACCAGCTCGCGCTGGCGGATCTCGCCCTTGCCCTCGATGTTGGGCGGCCGGGTCTCCATGCGCACCACGTGCGGCTGTTGCAGCTGCAGCTCGGCGGCGTCTTCGATGGTGATCAGGCGCTCGCCGGTGGGGATGCCGGCCGAGAGCGCGTTCAACAGGGTGGTCTTGCCCGAGCCCGTGCCGCCGGAGATGACGGTGGAGGTCCGGCTGCGCACCGCGCCATAGAGGAAGTCGGCCACGCACTGCGGCATGGCTCCGAAGTCGACCAGCTTCTCCAGGGTCAGCGGTTTCTTCGAGAACTTCCGGATCGAGACCGAGCAGCCGTCGATGGCGATCGGCGGAATGGCGGCGTTCACCCGGCTGCCGTCGGGCAGGCGGGCGTCGACCATCGGCTGGCTCTCGTCGATCCGGCGGCCCACGCCGGCGACGATGCGCTGGACGATACGCAGCAGGTGGTCGTTGTCGCGGAAGTGGATGGGCGTGAGCTCCAGCTCGCCGCGCCGCTCCACATAGACCTGGAAGGGGCCGTTGATCAGGATGTCGTTGATCGACTCGTCCTTGAGCAGCGGCTCGATGGGGCCGAGGCCCACCATCTCGTCGTAGATCGAGGCGCCCAGCACCTCGAGTTCCTTGGCGTTCAGCGCCATCCGCTCGGCGCGGGCGAATTCGGTCACCTGGCCCAGCACCTGGCGGCGCAGCTCGGCCTCGTCCAGCTTGTCCAGCTTGGAGAGGTCCAGCTCGTCGATCAGCCGCGAGTGCAGGCGCAGGCGCAGGTCGAGGGCCGGGTCGCGGGTCTGGACCTTGGCCTTGGGTTCGGCCTTGGGCTCCGGGACGGGGGCAGGCGCGACGGCGGGCGCGGCGACAGCGGCTGCGGGCGGCGGGGCCTGGGGCTTGGGCGCGGCGCGGGCAAGACTGAAGCGGGACATTAGGCGGCTTTCGAAGCTTCACGCCGCGGCGGCTGGGCGGCGAGGCGCTCGACCAGGGCCTGGACGTCCTTGACGATCTTGGACTTGGGCCGGTGCTGGGCGATGGGGCCGCCCAGGTTCGCCGAGGCGGCAGCCGCTTCCCAGTCCGAGCTGATCCCGGCCTCGGCCTTGCGCTGCAGCGCCTTCTCGGCCTCGGCCATGGAGGGGGCGGGCCCGAACATGCGGCTGGCCAGGCGGTTCAGCACGATGCGCGGGCGCAGGCCGGTGCCCAGGCCGTCCTCGATCTCGTCGGAATGGGCCCGGGCCGCCAGCAGGGCGGGCACGGTCAGCTCGGAGATGACCAGCACCTCGTCGCAGCCGGCCAACGCCTCCAGGGTCCAGGACCGCCGATGGCGGGGCATGTCCAGGATCACCCACTCATAGCATTCGCAGGCCACCTCCAGGAGGCGCAGCACCGCCTCGCGGCCCATGGTGTCGAAGGCGCTGGGATCGCGCACGCCGGCCATCAGGTCGAGACCCTTGGCCACCGGCGTCACGATGGCCTGCAGCATGGCCGCGTCGATGCGGTCGGCGGCGGCTCCGAAGTCGGCCAGGCGCACGGTGGGGGCCGCGCCCAGGTAGGCGGCTGCGGCGCCGTCGGCGAGGTTGAGGTCCACGAAACAGACCGCGCGGTCCTTGCCGGACTGGGCGGCCAGGGCATTGGCGATCTCGATGGCGACCGTGGTCGCGCCGGACCCGCCCACCGCGCCGGAGACCGCCCAGCAACGGGCGGTCGCCCCGCTGGGCATGACGGCCGGCTGGGCGTCGGCCAGGAGGCCGGCCACCGCGCTCTGCACCTGGTCGTCGGTGAACGGGGCCTCAAGGATATCGGCGGCGTCGAGGCGCAGTACGTTGCGCACCAGGCCGGCGGGCAGGGTCGCGCCCACCATCAGGACGGGCGGACAGGCGCGCAGGGCGGATAGGGCCTTCACCGCGCTGGCCAGGGCGCCGGCGTCCCATGCGTCGGCGTCGATCAGCACCAGGTCATGGCCCCCTACGCCCAGGGTCTCCAGCTGCGAGGCCTGGGCCGTCTCGATGATCGCGCCAGCCAGCGGCCCTTCGCCCAGGGCTGCAAGCTTCGCCCCCAGCGCCAGGATGCGGCGGCCGGCGATCAGCTGGGCGGCAGGGGTTGAGGACTTGGGACGCAGCATGGCCTTACTTCTTCGCCCCGGGCGCGATCAGAGGCTCGGGGTTCGCCTTGCCGAGCAGCTGGAGCGCGGCGTCGCTGGGCACGCTGCCCACCGGGTACAGCGTCTTGGCGGCCTCGGCCTTGTCGGCGTCGGTCACGACCATCGGAGTCACCAGGATGACCAGCTCGCTGTCGTTGCGCTTCCAGCGGCTGGAGCGGAACAGGGCGCTGAGCACGGGGATGTCGCCGAGGACCGGGAACTGCTTGATGGAGTTGAGGTAGTCGTTCTCCAGGAGCCCGCCGATGGCCAGCGACTCGCCGGGCTTGAGCTCCACGGTGGTGTTGGCGCGACGGGTGGTCAGGGCCGGAACGGTGAAGCCGCTCAGCCGCAGCGAGTTGCCGGGGTCGAGCTGGCTGACCTCGGGCGCCACGGCCAGGCGGATCCGGCCGTCGGCCAGCATCTCCGGCACGAAGTCCAGCTTCACGCCATAGGTCTTGAATTCGATGGTCACCTGGGCGTTCACGCCGCCGTTCGGGATCGGGTAGGGGAACTCGCCGCCGGCGAGGAAGGTCGCCTTCTCGCCCGACAGGGCCACCAGGTTCGGACGCGCCAGGGTGCGCACCTGGCCCTTGGCCTCCAGCGCCTGCAGCTGGGCGTCGATCAGGGTGTTGCCGAAGCGGCCCTGGATGTTGAGGATCCCGTTGGGCGGATCGTTGCCGATCAGCCCGCTGCCCGAGATGAAGCTGAACGGGCGGTCCTGGAAGGTGCCGCGGATGTTGGCGCTGGCGCCCAGGTCCTGGGAGTGCGAGCGCGTGGTCTCCAGCACGCGGACCTGCAGGATCACCTGGGTCGCCCGCGCCTTGAGGTTGGAGGTCACGGCGGTGGCCTCGGCATATTGCTGGGCGACGGCCATGGCGTCCTTGACCACGCCGGCGTTGGAGACCTCGCCCTCCAGCAGGAGGCGGTCGCCCACGGCGCGCACATGGATCTTCTCGCCGGGGAGGATGGCGTCCAGTTCCTGCTGCAGGCCATCGGCGTCGTAGCCGACGCGCACGTCGATGACCTCGGCGAGCTGGCCGCCCTTGCCGTAGACGAGCAGGTTGGTGCCGCCGAAGTCGATGCCCTGGACGTAGAAGGTGGTGTCCGAGGTGCCGGTGACCTTGGCGATGTCCGGCTGGGCCACGACGATCCGCGAGGCGGGGCTCGACAGGCGGAACGACAGCGACTTGTCGCGCGGCACGTGGATCGTGCGGCGCAGGGTCGGCTCGCTGGCGAGGGTCTGGCCGAAAGCCGGGGTCACCACCGCCGGCGCCGCGGCCAGGATCAGGGCGGCCGCCAGGGCGGCGCGGGCAAGCTTGGAAGCGGTTTGCATGACTAGCCGATCGCGTTCGCGCCGGCAGCGCCAGCGTGGGCGCCCCCGGCAGCCGGGTTGGCTGCGGGCGTGAGGGTGAGCCCGGGAATGGGCGCCGGGGCGGGCGGCGCCTTCTTGGGGCTGCGGTTCTGTTTGGACGGCTGGCCCTCGACGATCAGGATGGTCGAGATCGCGACGGTCCGTGGCCCACGGTAGATGGCCCGGGTAGGCGCGCGGGCGCCGCCGGAGAGGAAGTCGGCGGTGCGCAGCGGGTGCGCGTCGGCGGCCACCGCCTCGCCCGTGCGGCGCAGGGCCAGCGACAGGGTGCCGAGGGTGGAGGCCATGGACAGCTTCTGGGAGTCGGCCACCGACACCTCCAGGGTCGCCGTGTTGGGCGTGGCCGGCTTTTCGGAGGCGAGGTCGGCGTTCAGGTCGATGCCCAGGACGCGCACGTTCTGCAGCACCACATAGGAGATGAAGCTGCGCTCCGGCCCCTGGGGCGTCAGATCGCGCATCAGCACCACGTCCACCCGGTCGCCCGGCAGGGCGTGGCCGCCGACGCCGGTGACGTCGCTGACCTTGATCGTATAGGCGCGCATGCCCTCGGCCACCTCGGCGGCCACCGACGGGCGCGCGCCCGGACCGGAGAGCTTGGCGCCGAGCACCGCTTCGTGCGGCGCCAGCGGCACCAGAGCCACCGGCGCGCCGCCGTGGTCGGCCGACAGCACCTGGCTGATCTCGGTGAAGGCCCCCTGCGGGATCGCGTCCGCCGGCGCCTTCACGATGGTGAGCGCCCCGGCGTCCAGCTTCTCGCCATACTTGATGGCGTGCGCCGCGACGACGACCGGCGTGCCCTCCACGGGGCGCTGGATGACGGGCAGCTTGGCCTGGGCTGCGCTGGGCAGCATCACCTTGGCCACGAACAGAGCGCCGAGACCAAGGACGGCGGAGGCCGCCAGACTGACAATGGTTGCAACGCGCATGCGGGTGACCCGACCAACAATTCTTTTGTTATGCCGGCACGTTAACGACGACGCTCTTGCGATATCGCGAATAAGGAAGGTGAACGGCGTGGGAACCATCTTGAATACCCGCGCTATGCGCTGGCCTCCGCCGCGGAAGGTTCGGTAGGCTCTTGCGCGACATAGCGACGGGCGCGGCCGACGAGGGCGGGGAGGCCGATGAAAGTCAGAGGACCATGAAAGTCAGAAGATTGGGGAACTCCGGCCTCAAGGTCAGCGTGGTGGGCCTGGGCTGCAACAACTTCGGCGCGCGGCTCGACGCCGCCCAGACTCAGACGGTCGTGGACGCCGCCCTGGACGCCGGGATCACCCTCTTCGACACCGCCGACGTCTATGGCGGGACCAAGTCGGAGCAATTCCTGGGCAAGGCGCTGGGCAAGCGCCGTCACGAGGTCGTGCTGGCCACCAAGTTCGGCATGCCGCTGGGCGGCGATCCGAAGAAGCGCGGCGGCTCGCGCAAGTGGATCATGCGGGCGGTGGAGGACAGCCTGCGCCGGCTGGGGACCGACTACATCGACCTCTACCAGCACCACCAGCCCGACCGGGACACGCCGGTCGAGGAGACGCTGCGGGCGCTGGACGACCTCGTCACCCAGGGCAAGGTCCGCTACCTTGGCAACTCGAACTACACCGGCTGGCAGATCGCCGACGCCGACTGGACGGCGGCCGGCCAGAGCCGCTTCACCTCCGCCCAGAACCTCTATTCGCTGCTGGAGCGCGGGATGGAGGCCGAGGTGCTGCCCGCCTGCGAGCACTTCGGCCTGGGCTTCCTGCCGTTCTTCCCACTGGCCTCGGGGCTGCTGTCGGGCAAGTACCGGCGGGGTGCGCCGCCGCCGGAGGGCACGCGGCTGGCGGGCTGGGGCGCGCGGGGCCAGCAGGTGATGAGCGACGCCAACTTCGACAAGGTCGAGGCCCTGACCGCCTGGGCGGAGGCGCGCGGCCACACCCTGCTGGAGCTGGCCTTCGCCTGGCTCCTGGGCCATCCGGTGGTCTCGTCGGTGATCGCCGGCGCCACCTCGCCCGACCAGGTGCAGGCCAATGTGGCCACGGCCGCCTGGGCCCTGTCGCCGGACGAGGTCGCGGAGGTGGGTGGCTTGATTTCCCTCCCTTAATGGGGAGGGAAAGACCGCGAAGCGGCCAGGGTGGGGGAGTGGGGGCCGGTCTCCGCCCTTCCGGACTGGCCGAGACTTCCCCACCCTGCTCGCCTCCGGCGAGCTGTCCCTCCCCATTAAGGGAGGGAAGCGAGGATAGATGTACGACCTGCTGAAGGGCCTGCGCGTGGTGGAGGGGTCGGCGTTCGTGGCCGCGCCCACCTGCGGACTGTACCTGGCCCAGTTCGGGGCGGAGGTGATCCGGTTCGACAACATCGGCGGGGGGCCGGACTTCCGGCGCTGGCCGCTCGCCGGGAACGGCGCCAGCCTCTACTGGGAGGGGCTCAACAAGGCCAAGAAGTCCGTGGCCATCGATCTCACTCGCCCGGCGGGGCGCGAGATCGCCCAGCGGCTGGCGGCCGCGCCGGGCGAGGACGGCGGGCTCTTCGTCACCAACTTCCCGGCCGAAGGTTTCCTGGCCTACGAGACCCTGCGCAAGCTGCGCGACGACCTGATCTGCGTGCGGGTGATGGGCTGGGCCGACGGGTCCCAGGGCATGGACTATACGATCAACTCGGCGCTGGGCCTGCCGCTGATGACCGGGCCGGCCGACGACGCGCGGCCGGTGAACCACGTGCTGGCGGCCTGGGACCTCCTGACCGGCGCCTATTGCGCCTTCGCCCTGGTCTCGGCGCTGCTGGCGCGGACGCGCGGGCAGGGCGGGCGCGAGATCCGCGCGCCGCTCTCCGACATCGGGGCGGCGACCATGGCCAACCTGGGCTTTACGGCCGAGACCCTGCTCAGCGGCCGCCAGCGGCCCCGGATGGGCAACGACATCTTCGGCGCCTTCGGCCGCGACTTCGAGACCCGTGACGGGCAGAAGCTGATGCTGCTGGCGATCACCCCCAAGCAGTGGAGCAAGGCGCTGGAGGTCCTGGACCTGGCTGGCGCGGTCGCCGCCGTGGAGGCCGAGCTGGGCGTCTCGTTCGCCAGCGACGAGGGCCTGCGCTTCACCCACCGCGTGCGGCTCTATCCGCTGTTCGAGAGGGCCTTCGCCGCCCGGACCGCCGCGCAGCTGACGCCCGCCTTCGACGCCGGCGGCGTCACCTGGGGCGCCTACCAGACCCTGGAGGCGGCGCTGGAGGATCCGCGGCTGTTCAAGGACAACCCGGTGTTCCAGGCGATCCGCCACCCCAGCGGCCTCACCTATCCTGCGCCCGGCGCGATGGCGACGATCCCGCAGGACGTCCGCGGCGAAGCGCGGCCGGCGCCGAAGCTGGGCCAGCACACCGACGAGGTGCTGGCGCAGGTGCTGGGCCTGGGCGGGGCGGAGATCGCGCGGCTGCATGACCAGGGCGTGGTGGCCGGGCCCGCCACCTAGCCACGGCGCCGTTCACGGCCCATCTCTTGGCGGGCGACAGGAGGCAGGCGATGGCGCGGGCGGTGAAGGCGGCAGAGGCTGTGGCGGGGGGCAGGCCGATCTGGCTGGCGGCGGGCAAGCGCACGCCCTTCGCCAAGGCGGGCGGCGCCCTGGCCGGCCTCGACGCCCTGCAGCTGTCGGTCCCGGTGGTGAAGGCGATGCTGGCCGAGGCCGGGGGGCCGGACCTGGCCATCTGGGGCGCGGTGATCCCAAGCCTGATGTGGAGCAACCTGGCGCGGGAGGTGCTGCTGGACGCCGGCGCCGACCCGTCGATCCCGGCCTTCTCGACGGTCATGGCCTGCTCCACCAGCATGGCCGCCGCGTTCCAGGCGGCCGGGATGCTGGACGACCGCGGCCGCAGCCTGGCGCTGGTGGGCGGCGCGGAGAGCATGAGCCGGGTGCAGATCGGCCTGACGCAGAACCTCTCCGACGACCTGCAGCGGGTGATGGCCGCGCGCAGCTTCGGCGACCGGCTGAAGGCCCTGGGCCAGACGCGGCTTTCGGACGTGCGCCTGCACATCCCGAAGATCCAGAACCGGGTCACCGGCAAGAGCATGGGCGAGCACACCGAGGAGATGGCCAAGGGCTGGTCCATCAGCCGTGCCGAGCAGGACGAGATCGCGCTGCGTAGCCACCAGACGGCGGCGGCCGCCTGGAAGGCCGGCTTCTTCGACGACCTGGTCATCCGCATGGCCGAGACCGGACACGACACCACCGTGCGCGCGGACACCAGCCTGGAGCGCCTGGCCAAGCTCTCGCCGGTGTTCGACCGCACCAGCGGCCAGGGCACGCTGACGGCCGGCAACTCCAGCCCGCTCACGGACGGCGCGGCGGGGCTGTGGGTGGCCACCGAACAGGGCCTGTCCCGCCTGCCGGCCGCGACGCCGCGCGTGCGCCTGGTGGACTACGAGATCAACGCCATCGACCTGCGCCATGAGTACCTCCTGATGGCGCCGGCCTACGGCATCCCGCGGCTGCTGGCGCGGCATGGCCTGCGCTACGAGGACGTGGCGCTGTGGGAGATCCACGAGGCCTTCGCCGCCCAGGTGGCCAGCCACATCAAGGCGCTGCAGGACGAGGCGTTCCTGCGGGAGAAGGCGGGGGTCGCCGCCGACCTCGGCCGACTCCCGATCGAGCGGATGAACCCCAACGGCGGCTCGACGGCGCTGGGCCATCCGTTCGGCGCCACGGGCGCGCGGATCCTCTCCATGGCCGTGAAGGAACTGGCAGCGATGCCGGCGGGCGCGTGGGGCCTGGTCTCCATCTGCGCCGACGGCGGTCAGGGGACCATGGCGCTGTTGCGCAACGGCTAGCTTGCAGAGAGCCTTACCAGCAGCGCGCCCTCGCTGACCTGGGCGCCCAGCTCGACGGGCGCTTCCTCGACCACGCCGTCGAAGGGGGCGGTCATGGCGTGCTCCATCTTCATGGCCTCGAGGACCAGGAGGGGCTGGCCCTTGGCCACCTTGTCCCCGGCCTTGACCGAGAGCTGGGTGACCTTGCCCGGCATGGGGGCGCGGATGTGGCCGTCGCCGGCGCCGCCCTGTTCGTCGGCCGCCGGAGGATGGTCGCGGAAGACGAAGGCCTCGCCCATCTCGAAGACCACCACGGTCTCGGGGTCGGGCAGGTGGAGCATGCGGGTGGGCTCGTCGGCCAGCGGGGCCTCCAGGGCCGTCGCGCCCAGGAAGACCCGGGTGGCGGCCTGCGGTGGGGCGTTGAGGCGGAAGCCCTTCAGGTCCGTCCCGGGCGAGGGTCCGGCGGCCTGGCGCTCCACGCCCTCGCGGAACGCCCAACCGGCCGTGGCCAGGGCCTCGGCGGAGGGCTCGGGCGGGGCGGTAAGCTCGTCCAGCTCGCGGGCGATCAGGCCGGTGTCGACGGCGCCGGCGATGAAGCCCGGGCTCTCCAGGCAGCGCACCAGGAAGGCGGCGTTGGTCTTCACCGGATAGACCGCTGCCTCGGCGCACGCCTCGGCCAGGTCGGCAATCGCCTGCTCGCGGGTCTCGGCATGGGCGATCAGCTTGGCGATCATCGGATCGTAGAAGGGGGTGATGGCGTCACCCTCCTCGACGCCGGTGTCGACGCGGACATTGTCGGGCAGGCTGAAGGCCTCCAGCGTCCCGATCGACGGCAGGAAGCCGGCGGCGGCGTTCTCCGCATAGAGCCGGGCCTCCACCGCATGGCCGGTGAGGCCGATCTGGTCCTGGGCCAGCGGCAGCGGCTCGCCGGCGGCGACGCGGAACTGCCATTCCACCAGGTCCAGGCCGGTGACCATCTCGGTGACCGGATGCTCGACCTGCAGGCGGGTGTTCATCTCCATGAACCAGATGCGGTCGCCGCGCAGACCCTCACTGGCGTCGGCGATGAACTCCACGGTGCCCGCGCCGACATAGCCCACGGCCTGGGCGGCCTTCACTGCGGCCTGGGTGACCGCCTCGCGGGCCGAGGCGCTCATCCCCGGGGCGGGCGCTTCCTCGATCACCTTCTGGTGGCGGCGTTGCAGGGAACAGTCGCGCTCGTAGAGGTGGACGACGGCGCCGTGCGTGTCGCCGAACACCTGCACCTCGATGTGCCGCGGGCGGGTGACGTAGGTTTCCAGCAGGACGCGGTCGTCGCCGAAGCTGGCCGCCGCCTCGCGTTTGCAGGAGGCGAGGGCGGCCTCGAAATCGCCAGCGGACTCCACCAGCCGCATCCCCTTGCCGCCGCCGCCGGCCACGGCCTTGATCAGCACCGGGAAGCCGATGCGCGCGGCTTCCTGCGCCAGGGTCTTCTGCGACTGGTCGGCGCCCAGATAGCCGGGCGTCACCGGCACGCCGGCCTTGGCCATCAGGTCCTTGGCCGCGTCCTTCAGGCCCATGGCCCGGATCGCCGAGGGTGGCGGGCCGATCCAGATCAGGCCGGCCGCCGTCACGGCTTCCGCGAAGTCGGCGTTCTCGGAGAGGAAGCCATAGCCAGGGTGGATCGCCTCGGCGCCGGAGGCCTTGGCCGCGGCAATGATCCGCTCCGGAACCAGGTAGCTCTCGCGGGCCGCCGCCGGCCCGATGAGGACGGCGTGGTCGGCGTCGCGCACATGGGCGGCGTTCGCGTCGGCCTCCGAGAACACCGCCACGGTGGCGATCCCCATCCGCCGGGCGGTGGCGAACACGCGCCGGGCGATCTCACCCCGATTGGCGACCAGGACGGAGCGGAACATCAAGCGCCTCCGCGCGCCATAGGCGCTGTCGTTTGAACCGCGGAAAACGCAGAAAGACGCGGAAGGAGAAGGCTGCGCCGTCGGGCAGGACCTTCCGCGTTTTCTGCGTTTTCCGCGGTTGAATCTTGATGGCGCTGGCGCGCCGGGAATTTCGCCATCTCGACCCTCACATCCGGAACACGCCGAAGCGCGTCTGCGGGATGGGCGCATTCAGCGAGGCGGAGATGGAGAGGCCCAGGACGTCGCGGGTCTGGGCCGGGTCGATGACGCCGTCGTCCCAGAGGCGGGCGGTGGCGTAGTAGGGGTTGCCTTCGTCCTCGTAGCGCTGGCGGATCGGGGCCTTGAAGGCCTCTTCCTCGGCCGGCGTCCACTTGTCGGCGTCGCGGTGGACGGTGGCCAGGACGGCGGCCGCCTGCTCGCCGCCCATGACGCTGATGCGGCTGTTGGGCCAGGTCCACAGGAACCGCGGCGAATAGGCCCGGCCGCACATGCCGTAGTTGCCGGCCCCGAACGAGCCGCCGATCAGCACCGTGAACTTGGGGACCTCGGCCGAGGCCACGGCCGTGACCAGCTTGGCCCCGTCCTTGGCGATGCCGCCGGCCTCATACTTGCCGCCGACCATGAAGCCCGAGATGTTCTGCAGGAAGACCAGCGGGATCTTCCGCTGGCAGGCCAGCTCGATGAAGTGGGCGCCCTTCAGCGCGCTCTCCGAGAACAGCACGCCGTTGTTGGCCAGGATGGCCACCGGGTAGCCCCAGATGCGGGCGAAGCCGGTGACGAGCGTCGTGCCGTAGAGCGCCTTGAACTCGTCGAACCGGCTGCCGTCGACGATGCGGGCGATCACCTCGCGCACGTCATAGGGCGCGCGGACGTCGGTGGGCACGACGCCGTACAGCTCCTGCGGGTCGTAGGCCGGCGACTCCGGCTCGGCGAGCACCTGATCGTGGGTCTTGGCCCCGTTCAGGTTGGCGACGATGCGGCGCACGATCGAGAGCGCATGCTCGTCGTTCTCGGCCACGTGGTCGACCACGCCGGAGCGGCGGCCGTGGGTCTCGGCCCCGCCCAGCTCCTCGGCGCTGATCACCTCGCCGGTGGCGGCCTTCACCAGCGGCGGGCCGCCCAGGAAGATGGTCCCCTGGTTGCGGACGATCACCGTCTCGTCGCTCATGGCCGGCACATAGGCGCCGCCGGCGGTGCACGAGCCCATGACGCAGGCGATCTGGGCGATCCCCTCGCCGCTCATCCGCGCCTGGTTGAAGAAGATGCGCCCGAAGTGCTCGCGGTCGGGGAAGACCTCGGCCTGGTGCGGCAGGTTCGCGCCGCCGCTATCCACCAGATAGACGCACGGCAGGCGGTTCTGCAGGGCGATCTCCTGGGCGCGGAGATGCTTCTTCACCGTCAGCGGGAAATAGGCGCCGCCCTTCACCGTGGCGTCGTTAGCGAGGATCATCACCTCGCGGCCACTGACCATCCCCACGCCGGCGATCAGGCCCGCCGCCGGCGCCTCGCCGTTGTAGAGGTCGAAGGCCGCCAGCTGGCCGATCTCCAGGAACGGCGCGCCGGGGTCCAGCAGGCGCATCACCCGATCGCGCGGCAGGAGCTTGCCGCGCGCGGTGTGCCGCTTGCGGCTCTCGCCCGGCCCGCCCAGCGCGGCCTGGCCGACGTAGCTGCGCAGGTCCTCCACCAGGCCGCGGTTGACCTCGGCGTTGGCGGAAAAGGCGGCCGATCCCGGATCGACGGCGGAGACGAGCTTCCTCATGCGGCCTGCCTACGCCGTTCTTTCCAGCATCAGGTCAAGTTCGGCGATCATGGCTTCGCGCATGGCAAACTTCTGCACCTTCCCCGTGACGGTGGTGGGGAAGCCTTCCACGAAGCGGATGTGCCTTGGAATCTTGTAGTGCGCAATCTGCCCCTGGCAGAACGATCTCACCTCGTCCTCCGTGAGCGCCGCGCCGGGCTTGAGCACGATCCAGGCGCACAGCTCCTCGCCGAACTTCCGGTCGGGCACGCCGATCACCTGCACGTCCTGGATGGCGAGATGCCGGTAGAGGAACTCCTCCACTTCCCGCGGATAGATGTTCTCGCCACCGCGGATCACCAGGTCCTTGATGCGGCCGACGACGTTGCCGTAGCCGTCCGCGTCGATGACGCCCAGGTCGCCGGTGTGCATCCAGCCGCCCGGGTCGATCGCCTCGGCGGTTCGTTCGGGGTCCCCCCAGTAGCCGGTCATCACCGAATAGCCGCGGGTGCAGATCTCGCCGGATTGCCCGCGGGGGACGATCCGGCCGTCGGCGTCGACGATCTTGGCCTCCAGGTGCGGATGGACGCGGCCAACCGTCGACACGCGCCGTTCCAGCGTGTCCGCCGTGCTGGTCTGGAAGCTGACGGGCGAGGTCTCGGTCATGCCATAGACATTGGTCACCTCGGGCATGTGCATCCGGTCCACCACCTGGCGCATCACCTCGATGGGGCAGGGCGAGCCCCCCATGGCGCCGGTGCGCAGGGACGTCAGGTCGAAGCGGGAGAACTCGGGATGGCCCAGCATGGCGATGAACATGGTCGGCACGCCGAACAGGGCCACGCAGCGCTCCGCCTCGACGGCCTCCAGCGCGCTGACCGGTTCGAACCCCTCGCTGGGGTAGACGACCGTGGCGAGGTGGGTGAGGCAACCGAGATTGCCGATGACCATGCCGAAGCAGTGATAGAGCGGCACCGGAATGCACACCCGGTCGCCGGCCTTCAGGCCCATGGCTTCGCCCGTGAAGAAGCCGTTGTTGAGGATGTTGTGGTGCGAGAGCGTCGCGCCCTTGGGAAAGCCGGTGGTGCCGCTGGTGAACTGGATGTTGATCGCATCGTCGAACTGCAGCTGCGGCCCGATCTCGGCGAGGCGGGCGCGGTCGGCGCGGCTGGCGGTGGCCAGGACGTGAGGGAAGGCGAGGCAGCCGCGGTGCGGGTCGTCGCCGATCGTGATCACCGCCTCCAGCGTCGGCAGCCGGCCGGCCTCGCGCAGCTCGCGCACCATGCCGAGGTAGTCGCTGGTCTTGTACCGAACGGCGGTCACCAGCGCGCGGCAGCCCACCTTGTTCAGGGCGTATTCCACCTCGCTCAGGCGATAGGCCGGATTGACGTTCACGAGGATCAGGCCGGCCTTGGCGGTGGCGTACTGGGTGATCACCCACTCCGCGCAGTTCGGCGACCACACGCCCACCCGGTCCCCCGGCTCCAGGCCCAGCGCCAGCAGCCCTGCGGCGAAGGCGTCCACCCGCGCCTTCAGCTCGCCGTAGGTCCAGCGGATGCCCTGGTGACGCGACACCAGCGCCAGCGCGTCCGGATGGGCCGCGCAGGCCTCGTCGAACATGGCCCCGATCGTCTTGCCGATCAGCGGCTTGTCACTGGCCCCGTGGACATAGCTGAGCGCGGACATCGTCAGCCTCCCTCATTTTGCGAGAGGATGGCGGCTTGCACATCGTGTGTCACCGGCCAGTCCGCACCCTGGCTCAGTCGTCCTTGAAAACTGGTCCACGAACCACACGAAAAGCACGAACAATCACATCATGAGCCGCTCGACCCGCGCCTTGGGCGCGCATCCGAAGTTCACGAGCAGGCCGACCCGCAGCTTGGCCGCCTTGAGGTAGTTGAGGACTTGCGCCCGATGCTCGGGCGCGAGGGCGACAAGCGCTTTCAGCTCCACCAGCACGCGGCCGAAGCAGATGAAATCCGGGACATAGGCATGTTGCAGCCGTGTCCCCTTATAGTCGACGGCGAGTGTCGGCTGTTCGACGAATTCAATCCCGCGGGCCCTAAACTCTAGCGCCAGGCTCTCCTGGTAGATCGCTTCCAAAAAGCCGGCGCCGAGTATCCGATTCACCTCGAACACCGCCCCTTGAATGCGGAAGACCTCCTCCCCGTGCAGGAACCGTTCGTGCTTTTCGTGTGGTTCGTGGACCATTTCGAAGGGCCTCGCCGCGCCTCAGAGAACAGAACAATACATGAACATAGACGTCGGTCTACCCTGACCCAGGGTCGGCGTGGCAGAGAGGGGTGGTGACCCAAGAGAGCTTTCCCGAGATCCGCGAGGCGGTGCGCAAGCTGTGCGCGCGGTTTCCTGGCCAATACTGGCGCGAGCTGGACCGCGAGCGGGCCTATCCGACGGCGTTCGTCCAGGCGCTGACCGAGGCCGGGTTCCTGTCGGTGCTGATCCCGGAGGAGTTCGGGGGCTCAGGCCTGGGGCTCGGGGCGGCGACCGCGGTGCTGGAGGAGATCCACCGCTCGGGCTGCAACGGCGGCGCCTGCCACGCCCAGATGTACACCATGGGCACGGTGCTGCGGCACGGCACGCCGGCGCAGAAGGCGGCCTATCTGCCGAAGGTGGCGAGCGGCGAGCTGCGGCTGCAGGCTTTCGGGGTCACCGAGCCGGACGCCGGCACCGACACCACCCGGATCACCACCTTCGCCCGGAAGGTCGGCGACAAATATGTCGTCAACGGCCGCAAGCTGTGGATCAGCCGCGCCGAGCACTCCGACCTGATGGTCCTGCTCTGCCGCACCTCGCCGCGGGACGAGGCGAAGAGCTCGGCGGGGATGAGCGTGCTGCTGGTGGACATGCGCGCCGCGCGCGGGAACGGCCTGACGATCACGCCCGTCCGCACCATGCTGAACCACGCCACCACCGAGCTGCTGTTCGAGGACCTGGAGGTCCCGGCGGAGAACCTGGTCGGCGAGGAAGGCAAGGGCTTCAAATACATCCTGGATGGGATGAACGCCGAGCGGATCCTGATCGCGTCGGAGTGCATCGGCGACGCCAGGTTCTTCATCGACCGCGCCAGCCAGTACGCCAAGGACCGCGTGGTGTTCGGCCGGCCCATCGGCGAGAACCAGGGCGTGCAGTTCCCGCTGGCCCGGGCCTATGTGCAGATGACGTCGGCCAGCCTGATGGTGGACAGGGCCGCGGCGCTGTTCGAGGCGGGGGAGCCCTGCGGGACCGAGGCCAACATGGCCAAGCTGGTGGCCTCCGAGGCCAGCTGGTTCGCCGCCGACATGTGCCTGCAGACCCACGGCGGCTTCGGCTTCGCCGAGGAGTACGACATCGAGCGCAAGTTCCGCGAGACGCGGCTCTACCAGGTGGCGCCCATCTCCACGAACCTGATCCTCAGCCACGTGGCCACCCACGTGCTGGGCCAGCCGAAGAGCTTCTGACCCGGCGCGCAGCGCCAGGAGAATTTGTCCACGAACCACACGAACCACACGAACGAAGAAAAGGGCTGCGGCGCTCCGCCCTCGTGGCTTGGGTGTTCGTGTGGTTCGTGTGGTTCGTGGACATCTTAAAGGGCGCCTGCGGCGCGCAGGGAAGGGACGAGATGACCTACGAGACGATCATCGTGGCCGAGGCCCACCCGGGCCTGGTGGTCATCACCTTCAACCGGCCGGAGGTCGCCAATGCGCTCTCTTCGCAGATGGGCCGCGACCTCTTGGACGCGTGGAGCCGGCTGCGGGCGGACGAGGCGCTGCGCTGTGTGATCCTGGCGGGCGCCGGCAAGCACTTCCAGGCCGGAGCGGACCTGAAGGAGCGCAACGGCATGACCGACGAGGCCTGGGCCGAGCAGCACCGCCTGTTCGAGGCCATGATCCGCGCCCAGCTGGCCTGCCCGGTCCCGGTGATCGCCGCCGTGCAGGGGGCGGCCATGGGCGGCGGCTGCGAGATGAGCCTGGCCTGCGACTTCACCTATGCCGCCGAGAGCGCGCGGTTCGGCCTGCCCGAGGCGGGGCTGGGGATCATGCCCGGCCTCGGCGGCACCCAGCTCCTGACCCGCGCCGTCGGCCCGCGCCGCGCCCTGGAGATCATGATCACCGCTGCGCCGTTCGCCGCCCAGCAGGCGCTGGACTGGGGCCTAGTCAGCGCGGTCACGCCGCCCGAGGCGCTGATGGACACGGTGCTGGGCGTCGCCGCCCAGATCGCCAGCCGCGCGCCCCTGTCGGTCCGCGGCCTGAAGCGCGTGGTGCATGGCGGCCTGGACCTGGACCTGAAGCAGGCCATGGACCTGGAACTCACCGTCTACAATGAGCTCTTCCGCACCGAGGACCGCCGCGAGGGCGTCGCCAGCTTCAACGAGAAGCGGACGCCGGCCTTCCGGGGGCAGTAGGGCCTGACAGCGGCCGCCCGCCCGGGCTAAGTCACCGCGCGTGTATGGCCGGCGCCATGCCGAGTCGGGCCGAGTCCCGGGGGGAGGTCGGGATGCAAGCGGGGCGGCGGGTCCTGGTCACCGGCGGCGGCGGCTTCATCGGCTCGTTCCTGTGCGAGCGCCTGCTGGCCGAGGGCCACGAGGTGCTGTGCCTCGACAACTTCTCCAGCGGCCGGCGCAGCAATGTGGCGCCGCTCCTGTCGCATCCCCGCTTCGAGCTGATGCGGCACGACATCACCTTCCCGCTCTACGTGGAGGTGGACCAGATCTACAACCTGGCCTGCCCGGCGAGCCCCGTGCACTACCAGCTCGACCCGGTGCAGACGACGAAGGTCAGCGTGCATGGGGCGATCAACCTCCTGGGCCTGGCCAAGCGGCTGAAGGCGCGGATCCTCCAGGCCTCCACCTCGGAGGTCTATGGCGATCCGACGGTGCATCCGCAGACCGAGGACTACTGGGGCAACGTCAATCCGATTGGCCCGCGCTCCTGCTATGACGAGGGCAAGCGCTGCGCCGAGACGCTGTTCTTCGACTACTGGCGTCAGCACCGCCTGGAGATCAAGGTCGCGCGGATCTTCAACACCTACGGTCCACGCATGCGCCCCGACGACGGACGCGTGGTCTCCAACTTTATCGTCCAGGCGCTGAAGGGCGAGCCGATCGCGATCTATGGCGACGGGCTCCAGACGCGCTCGTTCTGCTACGTGGACGACCTCGTCGATGGCCTGGTGCGGTTGATGGAGACGCCGCCGGAGGTGACCGGCCCGATCAACCTCGGGACGCCCAGCGAATGCACGATCCGGGACCTGGCGGGCCTGATTCTGGAGATGACCGGCAGCCGCTCGCGGCTGGTCGAGCGTCCGCTGCCGGAGGACGATCCGCGGCAGAGGCAGCCCGACATCTCCCGGGCGCGCGCCGTGCTCGGATGGGCGCCGTCCACGGCGCTCCGCGAGGGCCTCGTGCCGACCATCGCCTATTTCGAGGCGCTGCTGTCCGGCGCCGACCTTCCGCCGGTGGGCTAGGGGCGCGGGTTTCCTGGCGAAGGATGGCGCTCGCGCGAGTCGGCGGATAGCGTCCCCCCATGAAGATGCCCGCGCCCGACGCTGCGCTGATCGCCCGCAAGGGCGAGATCGTGCGGGCGCTGCGGCGGATCGTGCCGGGCGAGGGGGTGGTCGCGGAGGCGGCCGACCTCGTGCCGTTCGAGAGCGACGGGCTTTCGGCCTACCGCCAGGCGCCGATCGCGGTGGTCCTGCCGGAGACCACGGCGCAGGTCAGCGCGGTGCTGGCCTGGTGCCAGGCCAATGGCGTGAAGGTGGTGCCGCGCGGCGCCGGAACTTCGCTCTCCGGCGGCGCCCTGCCGCTGGCGGACAGCGTGGTGGTGGGCCTTTCGAAGCTGAACCGGGTGCTGGAGGTGGACTACGCCAACCGCTGCGCGGTGGTGCAGCCGGGGGTGACAAACCTGGCCATCACCGCGGCGGTGGAGGCGCAGGGCTTCTACTATGCGCCTGATCCGTCCAGCCAGATCGCCTGCACCATCGGGGGCAATGTGGCCGAGAACTCGGGCGGCGTGCACTGCCTGAAGTACGGCCTGACCACCAACAACCTCCTGGGCTGCGAACTGGTGCTGATGAACGGCGAGGTGGTGCGCCTGGGCGGCAAGGCCATGGACGCCGAGGGCTACGACCTGCTGGGCGTGGTAACGGGCTCGGAGGGGCTGCTGGGTGTGGTCACCGAGGTTACGGTGCGCATCCTGCCGCGGCCGCAGACCGCGCGGGCGATGCTGCTGGGCTTCCCGTCGGTGGAGGCGGCTGGCGCGGCGGTGGGCGATATCATCGCCGCCGGCATCATCCCGGCGGGCCTGGAGATGATGGACGGACCGGCGATCCGCGCGGCGGAGGCCTTCGTCCACGCGGGCTATCCCGTCGAGGCGGAGGCCTTGTTGATCGTGGAGCTGGACGGGCCGGAGGCGGAGTGCGCCGAGCTGACCGGCCACGTGCGGATGCTGGCCGCCCAGCGGGGCGCCGACTTCGTCAAGACCTCGCAGAGCGAGGCCGAGCGGCTGGCCTTCTGGTCCGGGCGCAAGGCGGCCTTCCCCGCGGTGGGCCGGATCGCCACCGACTACCTCTGCATGGACGGCACCATCCCGCGCGGGAAGCTGCCGCAGGTGCTGGCCCGCATCTATGAGCTGGGGCGCGAGCACGGCCTGGGCGTCGTGAATGTCTTCCACGCCGGCGACGGCAACCTGCATCCGCTGATCCTCTACGACGCCGACCAGCCCGGGCAGCTGGATGCGGCGGAGGCGTTCGGCGCCGACATCCTAAAGCTCTGCGTGGCGGTCGGCGGCGTGCTGACCGGCGAGCACGGCGTGGGGGTGGAGAAGCGCGACCTGATGGGCGAGATGTTCGACGCGACGGACCTGGCCTGCCAGCAGCGGGTGAAGTGCGCGTTCGACCCGGGCCTGCTGCTGAACCCGGGCAAGGTGTTCCCGGTCCTGCATCGCTGCGCCGAGCTGGGCCGCGTACACGTGCATCGCGGCAAGCTGGCCTTTCCCGAGCTGCCGCGGTTCTGATGCTGGACGAGGCCACCCGCACCCTGAAGCCCACCACGCCGGACGAGGTGCTGTCGGCCGTGGCCGAGGCCGGCGCCGCAGGCCGGCGGATCGAGGTGACCGGCGGGGGGACGAAGCGCGCGATCGGGCGCATGGACCGCACCGACCTCGTCCTCTCCACCGCGCGGTTGGACCGCATCGTCGACTATGCGCCGGAGGAACTGGTGCTGACGGCACAGCCGGGCGTCCGCGTCGCGGACCTGGAACGGCTGGTGGCCGCGCGAGGGCAGATGCTCGCGTTCGAGCCGCCGGCCTGGACGCGGCTGCTGGGCGCGCGGGGCGAGCCGACCCTGGGCGGGGTGGTGGCGGCCAACCTCTCGGGGCCCCGCCGCATCCGGGCCGGCGCCGCGCGCGACCACCTGCTGGGGTTCGCGGCGGTCAGCGGACGTGGCGAGGCCTTCAAGGCCGGCGGCAAGGTGGTCAAGAACGTCACCGGCTACGACCTGATGAAGCTGATGGCCGGCTCGTGGGGCACCCTGGCCGTGCTGACCGAGCTCACGATCAAGGTGCTGCCAGCGCCGCGGACCGAGACCACCCTGATGCTGTTCGGCCTGGCGGACGTGCGGGCCGGCGAGGCCATGACCGCGGCGCTGAACGGGCCGTTCGACGTCTCGGCCGCCGCGCACCTGCCTGCCCACGCCGCCCAGGCGCGGCCGCTGCGCGCGGAGATGCCGGTGACGGCGCTGCGGCTGGAGGGCTTCGAGGCCTCGGTCGCCGCGCGGGTCGACGGACTGGCGATGGCCCTGAAGGCCTTCGGGCGGATCGAGGCGGTGGAGGGCGACCTCAGCCGGCAGTTCTGGGTCCAGGTGCGCGAGGTCGAGGCCCTGGCCGGTGATCCGCGGCCGCTGTGGCGGCTGTCGCTGCCGCCGGCGGTGGGCTGGCGCGCCCCGCACGCCCTGCCGGGGGATGCGCTCTACGACTGGGGCGGCGGCCTCGCCTGGCTGGCCACCGACGAGCCCGCGGCCAAGGTGCGGGCGGTGGTGCGCGGCCTCGGCGGCCATGCCCTGTGCCTGCGCGGAGCCGAGGCGTTCGCGCCGCGCGAGGGGCCGCTGGGCGCGCTGCAGGGCAGGGTCAAGGCCGCGTTCGACCCGCTGGGCGTCCTCAACCCCGGGCGGATGGAGGGGGGCGCATGAGAACCACCTTCACCGCCGAGCAGCTGGCGGATCCGCAGACGGCCGCCTCCCAGGCCGCGATCCGCAAGTGTGTGCACTGCGGGTTCTGCACCGCCACCTGCCCCACCTATGTGCTCACCGGCGACGAGCGCGACGGGCCGCGGGGCCGCATCGAGCTGATCCGCGCCATGCTGGAGGCCGGCGGCCCGCCGCCGGCCAGCACCGTGACCCACGTCGACCGCTGCCTCTCGTGCCTGGCCTGCGTCTCCACCTGCCCGTCGGGGGTCGACTACGCCCAGCTGATCGACCACGCCCGGGTCCATATCGAGGCGCACTATGCGCGGCCCTGGCCGGAACGGCTGCTGCGCGCCGCCCTGGCCTGGGTCCTGCCGCATCCCCGCCGCCTGCGTACGGCGCTGACCCTGGGGCGGTTGACCCGGCCGCTGCGGCCGGCGCTGGAACGGGTGGGACTGACGCCGCTGGCGGCGATGCTGGGGCTGGTGCCGGCGCGGGGGCGCGGGACGTCGGCCGGCCGGGCCGAGGCGCACGCCCGCCCCGCCTCCAGCGCCAAGGGCCGCGTCGTGCTGCTGCAGGGCTGCGTCGAGCCGGTGGTGGCGCCGCAGGTGCGCGCGGCGGCGGCGCGCCTCCTCGCGCGCATGGGTTTCGAGATCGTCGACGCGCCGGGCGAGCAGTGCTGCGGCGCGCTCTCGGAGCATCTGGGCCGCGCGGCCGAGGCGCATGCCTTCGAGGCCGCCAACCTCCGGGCCTGGGCGGCGCTGGGCCAGGTGGACGCGGTGATCGCCACCGCCGCCGGCTGCGGCACGCGCCTGAAGGGCTATGGCGCGGGTCCGCCGGTCCGCGACATCCTGGAGTTCGTCGCCGAGATGGGGCTGCCGCCGGTGGTCCTGCGCTCGCGCCTGCCGATCGCATACCACGCCGCCTGCTCGCTGCAGCACGGCCAGCAGGTGAAGGCCGCCCCGCCCCAGCTGCTGTCCGAGGCGGGCTTCGAGGTCCGGCTTCCGGCGGAGGGCCACCTCTGCTGCGGCTCGGCGGGCGTCTACAACATCCTGCAACCCGCCTTCGCGACCCAGCTGCGCGACCGCAAGGCGGCCAACCTGAGCGCCACCGGCGCGGCCGTGATCGCCGCCGGCAACGTCGGCTGCATGGCCCAGCTCGCGCCCGCCCTCAACGCGCCCGTCGTGCATCCCGTCGAGCTGCTGGACTGGGCGACCGGCGGGCCGAAGCCGGCAGGCCTTAGCGGACCGTTAAGCGCCGGCCTCGGTATCTCTACTTAGGATAAGACCCCGAATTTCCCGCCCGCTCGACGTGCGCCATTCTCCTCCTCGAAGTGATGGAAGGGGAGGCGGCCATGCCAGAGCTGCCCATGGAACTCGAGATCCTGCTGTTCGCGCTGGCCGTCTATGGCGCGATCCTGGCGGCGATCGTGGGGCTGGACGCGCGGCGCGGCCGCTCAGGCGGCTTCGACGAAGCCGGGCCAGGTGCCCATGTAGGTGACGAAGGCTGGGCCAAGGCCCTCGTTCGCCAGATACTCGCGGGTCACCGGCAGGGCGATCGGCGTGAACTGCGGATCGCGCGCCCGCTCCGGGAAGTCGTGGTGCAGGATCGCGGCGCGCCCGATCAGCACGTAGTCGGCGCCGCTATCCAGCATCTGTGAGGCGATGGCCGGCGAGGTCACCTTGCCCGCCACGCCGAGCCGCACCGCGCCGCGCTCGAGCGCGGTGAAATACGACATCAGCGAGCGGCCCTTGAAGGCCTCCTCGGTGGGCTCCTTGAAGACATCCCACAGTGACATGTCCAGGTAGTCGATCCGGCCATCGCCGAGGATCGCGCCCGCGACCTCGACGATCTCCGCCAGCTTCAGGCCGAACCGCTCGGGCGACAGGCGCAGGCCCAGCTGGAAGTCCGGCCGGCAGCGGGTGCGCACGCCGTCGATGATCTCGAAGATGATCCGCGCCCGGTTCTCCACCGAGCCGCCGTAGCGGTCCTCGCGCCGATTGGTCTCCGGGGAGAGGAACTGGGCCAGCACATAGCCATGGGCGCCGTGGATCTCGACACCGTCGAAGCCGGCGGTCTCCGAGCGGACCGCGGCCGCCACGAAGTCCTCCACCAGCTGCTCCACCTCGCCCGTGGAAAGGCCGCGCGCGCCGGTCTCGGGATCGTCTGACGGGCAGACGGGCTGGCCTACCAGGTCCTTGGGCGAGCGGTTGCCGGCGTGGTGCATCTGCAGCGCCGCGACGCTGCCGGCAGCCTTGATGGCGCCGGCCAGCCGGGTGAGGCCGGGCAGGTGCTGGTCGCCGAACACGCCCAGTTGGCCGGGGAAGCCCTGGCCCACCGCCTGGACGTGGGCCGCGCAGGTCATGGTCAGGCCGAACCCACCCTTGGCCCGCAGGGTCAGCCAGTTGAACTCGTCGTCCGACAGCGTGCCGTCCGGGTGGCTCTGCAGGTTGGTGAGGGGGGCCAGCATGAAGCGGTTCTTCATGGCCGGGCCATGGGCGAACGAGAGCGGCGCGAACAGATCAGCCAAGGCGGCCTCCGGAACCAGGGTCGGGCGCAGACCTATCCGCCTTCCGTGGCGGCCGGCAAATCAGGGTTTCTGGGGCGGCTTGGAGGTGGAGGGCGTGGCGGCGATCCAGGCGCGCACCAGGGCCAGGCCCTCCTCGTGGGTGATGGAGCGGCCCAGCTCCGGCATCATCACCCCGGGCTCGGCGGAGGCGAGGCGGTAGGCCAGGATCGACTGCTCGGGATGGCCCGGCTCGATCCCGACCTTCAGGTCGCCCGAGCCGCGGCCGGCCGCGACGGGCGCCTTGCCGATGCCGATGGCTGCGGGCCGGGTCTCGTCGAGGGTCAGGAAGAGGCCGGAGTTGCTCGCCGCGCCCTTGGGGTTGTGGCAGTGGGCGCAGTTGGCGTCGAGGTAGGCGCGGGCCCGCCCGTCCAGCGGCTCGGCCGGATCGTCCCAGCGCGGCGCGCGGGGCGCCTGGGCGGGTGGCGGCGCGCCGGTGAGCAGGCCCAGCCGGCTCCAGTGGGCCAGCTGGTTCTCGCGGCCCTCCGCATAGGTGTAGTCGCCGTTGAGGTTGCGGGCCTTGGGCCCGATGGGCGTCAGCGTCTTGTCCAGCTGGTGGCATTCCTTGCACTGGTTCTGGTTCGGCACGCGGTAGTCGACGGTCCGAGCCCGCCCCTGCGCATCGGTGAAGCCAACGTCGATCCGCGCCCCGGCCCGCTTCAGCACCGCCTCGGTCTGGGCCTCGTTCCAGACGTAGGCATAGGCGGCCCAGCCGTCGGGACGGTGGACCAGCAGCCGGGTCTCCAGATAGCGCACCTTCTCGTCCGGCCGGCGGAAGTCGGCCGGATAGGCGAAGGTCTTCACCAGCGCCGCGCCCACCGGCAGGTCCAGCACGCCGTCCGGGCGGTAAGCGGCCTTGGCGCCCGGCGGCAGATAGAGGAAGCGGAACTTCAGGGCGTAGTCGCTGAACAGCGGCGTGTTCAGGGCATAGGGCGTGAGCCCGGCGTTGGGCGCGCGCGCGCCCGGGTCGGTGAAGAGCCGGTAGTCGGAGAGCCTCGGCGCCGGCGCCCCCGCCATCAGCAACTCCTCAGCCACCCCGGGTGTCTGCGGCGCCGCGCCGAGGCAAAGGAGAGCCGCGAGAACTGACAGCGCTTGCTTCATCGGCCCCCACCTTCCCCCGCTTGCGGGGGAAATGCCGCCAAGGCCCCGCAGGGGCCGGCGACAATGGGGGAGGTAGCCCGCGAAGCTTCCCCCATCGACCCTCGTGCAGCGCACATCGGGCCACTTCCCCCTTGCAGGGGGAAGAGCTCAGAGCGCACAGGCGTCAGCCGTCGCACCTCAGCGCCCGAGGTCGGCCTGGCGTTTGGGCAGCTCGACGGGCCGGGGCTCGGCCGGTTGGGCGTCGCCCTCGGTGGCGGCCTTGGTGGGCTTGGCGGTCTTCAGCTGGCCGGGCGCCGCCAGGTGCAGGTTGAGCACCGGCCCGTCGCTCAGCCGCACATGGGCCACCTCGCCGGAGTCGCCATAGGTGGTCACGCCATCCCACATCACCGGCGGCAGCGTCCCGCCCATGAGCATGGCCAGGAGCCCGCCGCCCTCGAACTGCGGCGACCAGCCGTTGCGGCCGATCTGGTTGTCGTGGACGGCGATGTCGCGCGGCAGGGGGTTGTAGGTCTTGTCGTCGAACTTCTGGGTGTAGCTGACCAGCATCACCGCGGCGGTCTGGTTGCCGTCGATGCGGTTGGCGAAGACGTGGACGTCGCGGTTGGCCATCACCATGACGCCCGTGCCGGTGGGCACATTGGCGACGATATTGCCCTTGGGCGCGAAGTTGGCGGTGTCGTTGTCCACCACCTGGTTGTCGAACACCCGGGTGGAGTGGCCGCCCATCTGCGGCAGGTTCGGCAGGTCGAAGACCAGGATGCCGCCCGCGTTGTGGGTCGAGGTGTTGGCGAAGACATCGGCGCCGATGGAGTTCTCGATCTCGATTCCGGCCACGTTGAAGGCGGCGGTGGAGTCGCGGACCACGATGTTCTTCGACTGGCCGACATAGATCCCGGCGTCGGAGGCCCCCTTCACGGTGACCCGCTGGATCAGGACATTGGTCGAGGCCACCGGATAGACGCCATAGGCCCCATTGGTCGCCTTGGGCCCGCCGGTCCATTCGACGCGCAGGCCGATGAAGCTGATCTGGTCGGTCCCCTTGGCCTTGATGCCGTCGCCCTTGGTGTCCTCCACCGCGAAGTCGCGCAGGGTGACGCGGTCGGAGGTGACGAGCAGGCCCTCGCCGGAACTCTTCTGGCCCTTGAACGAGAGCACCGTCTTGTCGGCCCCGGCGCCCTTGACGGTGACGTCGGCGACGTCCAGCGACAGGCCGTCGGTCAGCTCATAGCGGCCCGCCGCCAGCTCCACCGTGTCGCCAGGGCGCGCATCCAGCAGGGCGGTCTGCAGCTTCTCCTGCGCATCGCCGCCGGGGTTGACGGTCAGGGTCTTGGCCTCAGCCAGCCCCGCGAAAGCCGTGGCGGCCAGCACGGCCGCGGCGAACCTCAACATGATCCTTCCCTTCCGGCATCGTGACGCGCCGTTCAACTTCGAGCGTGGCGGCTGATGCGCGGCGACGCAACCCCCGGCTTAGCGGGCGTATGCATCGATCTCGGCGAGATGCGCCTCGATCCGGTCCGCCGGCAGGAACGAGCCGGTGAAGCTGTTCTTCGCCAGGGTGACTAGGTCGTCCCGAGAGAGCGCCAGCGCCTGGGCGGTCGCCGTCCAGTTGGCGCCGAGGTAGCCGCCGAAATAGGCCGGGTCGTCGGAGTTCAGCGTGGCGCGCAGGCCCAGGTCCAGCATGCGCTTCAGCGGGTGGTTCGCCAGGTCGTCGACCACGCAGAGTTTGAGGTTGGAGAGCGGGCAGACGGTCAGGGTCATGCCCTCGGCGGCCAGGCGCTGCACCAGGGCGGGGTCTTCCAGCGCCCGGTTGCCGTGGTCGATGCGGTCGACCTTCAGCAGATCCAGCGCCTCCCAGACATAGGCGGGCGGGCCCTCCTCGCCGGCGTGAGCCACCAGCTTCAGGCCGCGCTGGCGGGCCGCGGCGAAGACCTTCGCGAACTTGGAGGGCGGGTGGCCGACCTCAGAGGAATCCAGGCCCACGCCCAGCAGGCGGTCCAGCCAGGGCTCGGCCGCCTTGAGTGTCGCAAGGGCCGCGTCCTCGTCCAGGTGGCGCAGGAAGCAGAGGATCAGGCTGGAGCTGACGCCCAGGGTGCGCTCCGCCTCCGCCATGCCGGAGAGCAGCCCCTCGATCGCCACCCGGAACGGCAGGCCGCGGTCGGTGTGGGTCTGGGGATCGAAGAACAGCTCCACGTGACGGCAGCCGTCCGCCGCCACCCGGCGGAAATAGGCCATGGCCAGGTCGTGGAAGTCGGCCTCGGTCATCAGGACGCCGGCGCCCTGGTAGTAGATGTCCAGGAAGTCCTGCAGGTTCGAAAAGGCGTAGGCGGCGCGCACCTCCTCCACCGACTTGAACGGCAGGGCCAGGCGGTTGCGGCGGGCGAATTCGAACATCTGCTCGGGCTCGAGACTGCCTTCGATGTGCAGATGGAGCTCGGCCTTGGGCAGGCCGCGGATGAAGTCGGAGAGGTCGGTCATGCCCTCGACCATCACGCCCGGGGCGCATCGGTCAAGGCTTGCGGCGCGCCCGTGGTCGTCTAGGCTGGCGTTGCAACTGGGGGTGTGCGTGGCTGGGGTGGGCGTCGCGGAAGCTTCGGGCCGGACGGCGCAGCAGAAGCTCGCCCTCGCGCACCAGGCGCTGTTGCGCGACCGCGACCTCCAGTTCGACTTCGCCCTGTTCCCGCAACCCAAGCCGCCCGGCTGGCTCAAGGTGCTGGGCGACATCCTGAAGGCCGTCGGGCCCTATCTGCAGTATGTCTTCTGGGCCGGCCTGGCCATCGGCGCGGCGATGCTGCTCTGGTTCATCCTGCGCGAGATCGTGCCGGACCGCTGGTTCCGCCGGCGCAGCGGCGTCACGGCCACCGACTGGCGGCCCGCACCGGAGGCGGCCCAAGCCCTGCTGCAGGACGCCGAGGGCCTGGCGGCCCAGGGCCGCTTCGAGGACGCCATCCATCTGCTGCTCTTCCGGTCCATCGACGACCTCTCCGGCCGGCGGCCGGGCGCGGTGAAGCCGGCCCTGACCAGCCGCGATATCGCCAGCCTCGAGGTCCTGCCGCCCCAGGCGCGGGCGGCGTTCGCGCGGCTGGCCCAGGCGGTGGAGCGCACGTTCTTCGGCGGGCTGGCCGCCGGGCCGCCGGAGTTCGAGCAGGCGCGCGAGGACTATCGCGCCTTCGCCTTCGCGGAGGGCTGGCGGTGAGCGCCTCGGACGCTCCGGCGGGCGGGCCGCAGGGGTCGAGCCAGGCCTTCTCGCCCCGGGCGATCCTGGCCCTGGTGGCGGTGGGCGTCGTCTCGCTCGCCGGCCTCGCGGTGCTGTCGGCCTATGCGCCGGACCTGCGCGCGGCCAACGACCCCCGGGCCCATGCGCTCTCCAAATCCGCCGTCGGCTACGCCGGGATCACCCGGCTGATGAAGGCGCTGGGCCAGCCGGTGGTGGTCAGCCGCACGCGCCCGATGCGGCCCTCCGCGGCGACGGTGGTGCTGACCCCGGAGCCGATGCTGGGGGCCAAGGCCCTGCAGGCCTATCCGAAGGGGACGCTCACCCTGATCGTCCTGCCCAAGTGGGCGGCAACACCGGATCCGATGCGCCAGGGCTATGTGCGCAAGGTAGCGCCGCTGGAGGACGCGCGCGAAGCCCAAGCCCTGCTGGCCTCCTATGCGCCGGACACCCACGTGGCCCTGCGCCGCGGCTGGTCGCGGCCGGTGCTGCACGGCGCCGGCGGACCGCTGGGCGCCGACGTGGTGCTGCCGCTCGGGCGGATCGATAGCCTCAAGACCCTGTCCGGCGCCGGCTGGGCGCCGATCCTGGCCGACGAGAACGGGCAGGCCGTGCTGGCCTATTCCCGGCGCTCGCCCAGTATCTGGGTGCTGGCCGACGCGGACCTCCTGAACAACCAGGGTCTGAAGGATCTCGCCACGGCCCGGGCCGGGGTGACGGTGCTGGACGCCGCCACGGCCGGCGGCGCGCGCACCCTGGCGTTCGACGTCACGCTGAACGGCCTGGAGCGGGGCCGCGGCCTGGGGCGGCTGATGCTGGAGCCGCCGTGGCTGGCGGCGACCCTGATCGCCGTGGCCGCCGGCCTCTTGATGGGCGCCCATGCCCTGGCCCGCTTCGGCCAGCCGCAGCGCGCCGGCCGCGCCTTCGCTCTGGGCGCGCGGGCCCTGGTCGACAACGCCGCCGACCTGGCGCGCATGGCCCGCAAGGAGCACGAGCTGGCGCCCGCCTATGCCGCCTTGATCCGGGCGCGCGTGGTGCGCCAGTCCGGCGCGCACACCGAGGAAGGCTGGCTGGACGAGCTGGCCCGCCGCCGCGGCGCCATGGCGCCCAGCGACCTGGCCGCCGAGGCCGAGGCGGCGAAATCCCGCGACGACCTCCTGGCCGTGGCGCAGAAGATCTACGAGTGGCGAGGGGAGATGACGCGTGAACGTCGCTGAGGTGAAGGCGCTGGCCGAGAAGGTCCGCGCCGAGATCGGCAAGGCCATCGTCGGCCAGCAGGACACCATCGACCTGCTGCTGGTCGCCCTGTTCGCCCGCGGCCACGTGCTGCTGGAGGGGCCGCCGGGGGTGGCCAAGACCTACCTGGCCCAGTGCTTCGCCCGCACCGTGGGGCTGGACTTCGGGCGCATCCAGTTCACCCCCGACCTGATGCCGGCCGACATCATCGGGTCCAACGTCTTCAACTTCCAGACCTCGACCTTCTCCCTGACCGAAGGGCCCTTGTTCTGCGAGCTGCTACTGGCCGACGAGATCAACCGCACGCCGCCCAAGACCCAGGCGGCCCTGCTGGAGGCCATGCAGGAGCGGCGGGTGACCATCGACGGCAAGGCGCGCCAGCTGTCGGAACGGTTCATGGTGGTCGCTACCCAGAACCCGCTGGAGCAACAGGGCACCTATCCGCTGCCCGAGGCGCAGCTGGACCGGTTCCTGTTCAAGCAGACCCTGGGCTATCCCAGCCGCGAGGAGGAGCGCCGGATCGTCGCCGAGTACGGCATGCAGTCCGGCCACGCCGACCCCAAGGACCGCGGCGTCAGCCAGGCGGCCACCGCGCGGCAGCTGACCGCGGCGCACCAGGCGGTGGCGGCGATCCGGCTGACCGACGAGATCGTGGGCTATGTGCTGGACCTGATCCGCGCCACCCGCGAGACGCCGGAGCTGGCCAGCGGAGCCTCGCCACGGGCCGCGGCCCAGCTGGCGCTGGCCGCCCGCTCGCGCGCGGCGCTGGACGGCCGCGACTACGTCATCCCGGACGACGTGAAGGTGCTGGCCCTGCCGATCCTGCGCCACCGGGTGATCCTCTCGCCGGCGGCCGAGATCGACGGCCGCCGCCCCGACCAGATTCTCCAGGGCCTGGTCGACCTCGCCGCGGCGCCGCGGTGAGACGCGCCGTCCCGCCCTTCCCCCTGTCAGGGGGAAGTGGCCCGAGGTGCGAAGCACGAGGGTTGATGGGGGAAGTCGCCCTGTTTCCTCCCCCATTGTCGCCCGCCTGCGGCGTTGGCGACATTTCCCCCGCGAGCGGGGGAACCGAAGTGGGGGCCGGATAGTGCGGCTCTATCCCACTCGCCGGGCGATCGGCCTGATGGCGGCGGGGGCGCCGATCGCCCTGGCCGTGGCGGTGGCTGCGCCCGGCATGTGGACGGCGGCGGCGGCCTGGATCGTGCTGGCGGCGGGGCTGATGCTGGTGGATGTGCTGTCGGCGCCGCCGCCGCGGGCCGTGACCCTGGTGGCGGAGCTGCCCCGGGTGATCGGGGTCGGCCGCCCGCAGACCGGTCGGATCACGGCGGCCTTCGAAGGCCGTCCGCCGGCCGTGGTCGAGTTGGCGGTGGGCTCGGACGCGCGGCTGACGGCGACGCCGGAGCGTCAGACCGCGCCGGTGCGCGGCGGCCGCGCCGAGGCCGAGGTGACGCTGTCGCCGCAGCGCCGGGGCGAGAGCCGGCTGGAGGGCGTCTGGGCCCGTTGGCGCGGGCCGCTGGGCCTGGTCTGGCTGCAGCGCCAGGCGCCGCCGAGCGGCCCGGTGGCGGTGACCCCCGACGTCGCCGGTGTGAAGGAGCAGGCGCTGCGCCTCTTCGCCCGCGATGCGCCGCTGGGCGCCAAGCCGCTGCTGGACCGCGGCGAAGGCTCGGACTTCCACGCGCTGAAGGAATTCCAGACCGGGATGGATCTCGGCGACATCGACTGGAAGCAGAGCGCCCGGCACGGCAAGCTGATCGGCCGGGAATACCGCACCGAGCGCAACCACCACGTCCTGCTGGCCCTGGACACCGGGCGGCTGATGAGCACGCCGGTGGTCGGCCTGCCGCGCATCGACCGGGCGATCAATGCGGCCCTGCTGCTGGCCTTCGTGAGCCTGCGGATGGGCGATCGGGTGGGCCTCTTCGCGTTCGACGCCCGGCCGCGCCTGGCGAGCGGGCTGGCGTCGGGCCCTGCGGCGTTCCCCCTGCTGCAGAAGCTGGCCGCGGGCATCGACTACTCCACCGAGGAGACCAACTTCACCCTGGGCCTCACCGCCCTGGCGGGCCGGCTGGACCGCCGCGCGGTGGTGGTGGTGTTCACCGACTTCGCCGACACCACCTCGGCCGAGCTGATGGTGGAGAACGTGGCGCGGCTGATGCGCACCCACCTGGTGCTGTTCGTGGTGTTCCGCGACGAGGAACTGGAGAGCCTGGTGGACAGGCCGCCGCAGGAGCCCGACGACGTCTCCCGCGCCGTGATCGCCGAGCGCCTCCTGAAACAGCGCGAGGCGGTGACCGCGCGGCTGCGCCGGCTGGGCGCCCAGATCGTGGATGCCCCCATGGACAGCCTGCCCACGGCGCTGCTCAACAGCTACTTCGACGTCAAGCGGCGGGGGCTGGTCTGATGGCCGAGCTGCAGCTGAAGAGCTGGCGGTTCCGGGCCGAGCGGGAGGCCGACTGGCGGCGGCTGGAGACCTTGCTGGCCAAGGCCGAGGCCGGCGGCGCGGCGCGGCTGCGGCGCGACGAGATCCTGGAGCTGCCGCTGCTCTACCGCCAGGCGCTGTCGTCCCTGTCGGTGGCGCGCTCGATCTCGCTGGACCAGAGCCTGACGGCCTATCTGGAGAGCCTCTGCACGCGGGCCTATTTCATCGTCTACGGCGCGCGTACCCGCCTGCCGGAGCGGATCGCCCGCTTCTTCCTGCGCGACTGGCCGGCGGCCGTGCGTTCGATCTGGCGGGAGACTCTGGTCGCCTTCGCGATCACGGCGGTGGCGACGGTGGTCGGCTATCTGCTGGTCCAGCGCGACCCGGACTGGTTCTACAGCTTCATGGATCCCGGCCTGGCCGCCGGGCGCGACCCCCTGGCCAGCACCGCGGCCCTGAAGGCCACGCTCTACGCCAAGCCCGACGCGCGCGAGGGCCTGTCGCTGCTGGCCAGTTTCCTCTTCACCCACAACAGCCAGATCGCCCTGTTCTCCTTTGCGCTCGGCGTTGCATTCGGCCTGCCGACGGCGGCGCTGATGGTGCAGAACGGCGGGATGCTGGGCGCCTTCCTGGCGCTGTTCGTCTCGCGCGGCCTGGGCCCGCAGGCGGTGGGCTGGCTGATGATCCACGGCACCACCGAGCTCTTCGCCCTGGTCCTGTCCGGCGCCTCGGGCTTCGCCATCGGTTGGTCGGTGGCCTTCCCCGGCGCGCGGACCCGGGTGGACGCGGTGGCCGCCGCCGGGCGGCGCGCCGCCACGGTGATGGTGGGGGTGGTGGTTATGCTGCTCGTCGCCGGGCTGCTCGAAGGTTTCGCCCGCCAGCTCGTGCAGGATGACCTCGTCCGCTACGCGGTGGCGGCGAGCATGCTCGCGCTCTGGCTGGCCTATTTCTACTGGCCCCGGCGGGCGCAGCCATGACCGTCCGCGGCGTCGCGACCCGGGTGAAGGGGCTCAAGGTCCGCCGGCGGCTGGAGAGCGGCGCGCACGAGCTGGTGACGCCCGAGGGTGTCGACCTGCGGCTGCGGGTCGGCAGTTACGGCGACCGGTTCGTGGCCCTCCTGCTGGACTTCCTGATTCTGATGGGCGCCCTGATCGGCTTAACCCTGGGGGTGCTCGCGGTCGCCGCGGCCACCAAACTGCAGGGCGTGGGCGAGGTGCTGGGGGTGATCTGGCTGCTGGGGGCGTTCCTGCTCCGCAACTTCTATTTCCTGTTCTTCGAGATCCAGCCCAAGGCCGCGACGCCGGGCAAGCGGGTCATGGGCCTTCGGGTCATCGCCGCGGACGGCGGGCGGCTGACGGCCGACGCGGTCTTCGCGCGCAACGCCATGCGCGAGATCGAGGTGTTCCTGCCGATGACCTTCCTCTTCGCCCGCGGTCAGGGGGTGGACGCGGCGCTGATCGGTCTGGGGACGCTATGGAGCGGGGTCTTCGTGCTGTTCCCGCTGTTCAACCGCGACCGCCGCCGGCTGGGCGACCTGGCCGCCGGGACCATGGTGGTCAAGGCGCCGCGCAAGGTGCTGCAGCCCGACCTCGCCGACACCGACCGGGCCGCGTCCGGCGGCCTGACCTTCACCCATGTCCAGCTCGACGCCTACGGCATCAAGGAGCTGCACGTGCTGGAGGACGTGATCCGCTCCGCCGACCGCAAGGCGCAGGCCGAGGTGGCGGCCCGCATCCGCGCCAAGATCGGCTGGGAGGGTCCGACCGACATCGCCGACCGGACCTTCCTCAACGCCTATTACGCGGGCCTGCGGGGTCGCCTGGAGAGCCGCATGCTCTTCGGCCACCGCCGCAAGGACAAGTTCGACGTCAGCTGAAGATGTCGGCCAGCCACTGCGGCCCGGCGCCCTCTCGGGCCCGCCGCAGCTCGACATAGAGCACGGCCACCAGCGTCGAGCCGATCATCGCCCCGATGGTCTGGCGGATCACCCCCATGATCACGAACAGCGGGCTGGTCATCTGGGCCACGATGGCGGCCGGGTTGGCGGCCATCATGCTGACGCCCGACAGGACGTTGAAGACCGTCCCCAGCACGATGAAGAACACCGCCAGCAGGACGAAGAGGCCGAAGATCGGCCAGCGGCTGCCACGGGTCAGCTCGGCCGAGCGTCCGAAGGCCCCGAAGACGCCCGTGCGGTCGGCCACCACGCTGGGCGCCACCACGCACCAGGCGCAGGCCAGCATGATCGCCGGGAAAATCAGCAGCAAGGAGCTGAGCACGAACGCCACGGCGAACAGGATGGTCACGCCCAGCAGCGGCAGGAAGTTCCGCAGCCCCGTGGCGAGGCTGTCGCCCACCGAGGCCTTGCGACCGTTGAGGTCCTGCACTGTGGCATAGATCAGGGCGCCCTGGAGGATGGCGTTGGTGATCATCGCCGTCAGGCCACCGATGCCGATGGCTCCGAAATAGCCGCTGGAGAAGCTGAACTTGCCAGTGGCGAGCCCGCCCATCGTCCGCGCCTGGATGAAGGTTATGATCCCCATCGGCAGGCCGGCGAGCAGCAGGCCGAGGATGCTGAAGGTGACGATGTTGCGGCGCAGCACCTGAAGGGTTTCGGATATGACGCGGCCTATATCGAGCCTGCCGCGTTCGGCCATCACGTCTGCAGTCATCTGGATCGGCCCCCGTGAACTGTGTTCTCCCTAGGTCATGCTAATCATGGGTTGCAGAAGCTGTCGACGCGCCGGGCGCGGAGGAGGGGGCGCAACGCCGTGAGCCTGGAGCTGACCTTTCGCGCCGAGCGCCTGCCGCTGCGGGCGCCGTTCCGCATCTCGCGCGGCGTGAAGACCCATGCCGAGGTGGTGGTGGCGGAGCTGGGGGACGGCGGGGCGCTGGGGCGCGGCGAATGCGTGCCCTATCCGCGCTACGGCGAGACGGTGGAATCCGTCACCGCGCAATTGGCGGCCGCGGCGGTCCGGCTGGCGCGCGGCGAGCCGGCCCGGAGCGTGGTGGCCGGGCTGGCGCCCGGGGCGGCGCGCAACGCCGTCGACTGCGCGCTCTGGGACCTGGAGGCGCGGCGCGACGGACGCTCGGCGGCCGAGCGGCTGGGGCGCGAGCGCCTGCGCTCGCTGCCCACGGCCGTGACCATCAGCCTGGACAGCCCGGAAGCCATGGCGGCTGCGGCCCGGGATGCGGCCGGCTCGCCGCTGCTCAAGGTCAAGCTGGACGAGGTCGATCCCGCCGAGCGGCTGGCGGCGGTGGCCGAGGCCGCGCCGGGCGCGCGGCTGATCCTCGATCCCAACGAGAGCTGGACGCCGCAGATCCTGCGGGCGATGGCGGGCCCCGTCTCGCGCCTGGACGTGGCCATGGTGGAACAGCCGCTGCCGGCCGATGACGATGCGGCGCTGGAGGGACTCAGCTTCCCCGCCCCGATCTGCGCCGACGAGGCGGTGCACACCCGCGCCGACCTGCCAGCGGCCGCGGCGCGCTACCAGATGGTCAATGTGAAGCTGGACAAGGCCGGCGGCCTGACCGAGGCGCTGGCCATGGCCCAGGCGGCCAAGGCCATGGGCCTGGGCGTGCTGGCGGGCTGCATGGTGTCGAGCTCGCTCTCCATCGCTCCAGCGCTGTGGATCGGCGCCCTGGCCGACGCCTGCGATCTGGACGGGCCCTGGTGGCTGACGGAGGACCGGCCCGGCGGGTGCCGGATCGAGAACGGCGTGATCTATCCGCCACAGGCCGGCTTCTGGGGAGAGCCCGGACCTCGACCGTAAGTTGACACGGCCCGCGCATCGTCGAATTCATCGGGCTGTCAAAAACCCTGGCGGAGTCCCCGGTGTCGGGCGCGGCGGCTGAGACGTTCGGAACGCTGCAGCACGCCCTCGAACAGGCGACGCGGCTGATGGACCAGAGCCCGTCGACGGCCGAGGAACAGGTCCGCGAGATCCTCAAGGTCGCCCCTCACCACGCCCAGGCCCTGCGCCTGCTGGGCGCGTCGCTGCGCCGGCAGGGGCGGGTGGAGGAGGCCGACGCGGCCTATCTGCGCTCGCTGGAGGCCTCGACCCGGGATCCGGAGCTGATCGCCGCGGCCCAGGCGCTCGCCGCCAACCGCCTGGCCGAGGCCGAGCACGCCCTGCGCACCATCCTGAAGGCGCGGCCGACCGACGTGGCCGCCATCCGCATGCTAGCCGAGACGGCGGTGCGCCTGGGGCGGCTGGAGGCGGCGGAGAACCTGCTGGAGCGTTGCGTGGAGCTGGCGCCCACATTCACCGGCGCGCGCTTCAACTACGCCACCGTCCTCTATCGCCGCGGCAAGTCGCAGGCCGCGATCGCCGAGGCCGAGCGGCTGCTTGCGGACGACCCGCGCCACCCCGGCTACCGCAACCTGCGCGCCGCGGCCCTGGCCCGGATCGGCGAGACCGAGGCGGCCATCGAGGCCTATTCCGGCGTGCTGAAGGACTTCCCGGACCAGCCGAAGGTCTGGATGAGCCTGGGCCATGCGCTGAAGGCCGTGGGGCGGCAGGCGGACAGCGTCGACGCCTACCGCCGCGCCCTCGCCCTGGCGCCGGGGCTGGGCGAGGCCTGGTGGAGCCTGGCCAACCTCAAGACCGTGCGGTTCTCGCCGGCCGACGTCGCGGCGATGACCCGCCAGCTGGCCCGCGCCGACATCTCCGACGAGGACCGCTTCCACCTGGAGTTCGCCCTGGGCAAGGCGCGGGAGGACGCCGGCGACTATGCGGCCGCGTTCGAGAGCTACGCCCGCGGCAACGCCCTGCGCCGCCGCGAGCTGGACTACGAGGCCGACGAGACCTCCGACCACCTGCGCCGGGCCAAGGCCCTGTTCACGCCGGCGTTCTTCGCCGCCCGCGCCGGGCAGGGGTGCGCCGCGCCGGACCCGATCTTCGTCGTCGGCCTGCCGCGCTCAGGCTCGACCCTGGTGGAGCAGATCCTGGCCAGCCATTCGCAGGTCGAGGGGTCGCAGGAGCTGCCCGACATCATCGCAATGGCCCGCCGGATCGGGGGGCGGGCCGAAAAGGGCTCGCAGAGCCGCTATCCGGAAGCGCTGGCCGAGCTGACGGCCGACCAGCTCAAGGCGCTGGGCGAGGAGTACCTGGAGCGGGTGGAGGTGCACCGCAAGCTGGGCCGGCCGTTCCTGGTCGACAAGATGCCCAACAATTTCCAGCACCTGGGCCTGATCCAGCTGATCCTGCCGAACGCCCGGGTGATCGATGCGCGCCGCCATCCCCTGGGCTGCGGTTTCTCGGCGTTCAAGCAGCACTTCGCCCGCGGCCAGGGCTTCACCTACGACCTCACCGACCTCGGCCGCTACTACGCCGACTACGTGGCCCTGATGGCGCACTTCGACGCCGTGCTGCCCGGGCGCGTCCACCGGGTGATCTACGAGCGCATGGTCGCCGACCCGGAAGCCGAGGTGCGGGCGCTGCTCGCCGCGTGCGGACTGCCGTTCGAAGACGCCTGCTTGCGCTTCTACGAGAACGACCGCGCCGTGAGGACCGCCAGTTCCGAACAGGTGCGCCGCCCGATCTTCACCGACGCCGCCGACCACTGGCGCAACTACGACCCCTGGCTGGGCCCGCTCAAGGCCGCGCTGGGACCTGTGCTCGACGCCTATCCGAACGCGCCCGCTGTCTGAGGCGCGACGAACTCGAGGGGAGACACCTATGGAAGATCCGAAGATCCCGCGGCGCGGGTTGCGCTGGTCGGCGGGCCTGCTCGCCACGACCATGCTGACGGGGATCGCCGCGCCCGCGGCAGCCCAGACCTCGGCGGCGGGGTCCGGGACCGCGGTCGGCCTCGAGGAGGTGGTGGTCACCGCGCAGAAGCGCTCGGAGAACCTGCAGGACGTGCCCGTCAGCATCGTGGCCCTGGGCTCGCAGAAACTGGATCAGCTCCAGATCTCCGACTACCAGGACTTCATGAAGTTCCTGCCGAGCGTGTCGTTCAAGCGCGCAGGTCCGGGCTTCACCAACATCTACATGCGTGGCGTCGCTTCGGGCGAGAACGGCAACCACTCCGGCCCGTTGCCCAGCGTCGGCGTCTATCTGGACGAGCAGCCGGTGACCACGATCACGGGGCCGCTCGAGGTCCACATCTACGATATCGAGCGCGTCGAGGCCCTGGCCGGGCCACAGGGCACGCTGTACGGCGCCAGTTCCCAAGCCGGCACCATCCGCATCATCACCAACAAACCCAGCACGGCGGGCTTCAAGGCCGGCTACGACGTGCAGCTCAACACCGTGGCGCACGGCGACCAGGGCTATTCGGCGGAGGGCTTCGTCAACCAGCCCCTGACCGACAAGATGGCGGTCCGCATCGTGGGCTGGGCCGTGCATGACGCCGGCTTCATCGACAACGTGAAGGGCACGCGGACCTTTCCGACGGGCAACATCACGATCAACAACAACCAGGCGGCCGAAGACAACTACAACGACGTCGACACCTATGGCGCCCGCGCTGCGCTGAAGATCGACCTCGACGACAACTGGACCGTGACGCCGCAGATCATGGCGCAGCGGACGGAGGCGAACGGCCTCTTCGCCTACGACCCCACCGTCGGCAAGCTGAAGGTCACCCACTTCTATCCCGAGAAATCGGACGACAAGTGGGCCCAGGCGACCATGACCATCCAGGGGAAGGTGTCGAACCTCGATCTCACCTATGCCGGGGCCTACCTGCGGCGGTGGATCGACACGCAGTCGGACTACTCCGATTACAGCTACTTCTACGACACCATGTTCGGCTACGGGGCCTACATCACCGACGACGCCGGACACTTCATCAACTCGTCCCAGTACATCCAGGGCAAGGACTACTTCACCAAGCAGAGCCACGAGTTCCGCGTCACGACCCCTGCGGACCAGAAGCTGCGGCTGGTCGCCGGGCTGTTCTACCAGCGTCAGACCCACAACATTCAGCAGCGCTACAGGATCGACAACCTGGCCGGCTCCCTGGAGGTGCCCGGGTGGCCCGACACCCTGTGGCTGACCAAGCAGCTACGGACCGACAAGGACTATGCGGCCTTCGGGGAAGCGGCCTTCGACGTCACCAGCAAGCTGACGGTCACGGGCGGCATCCGCTTCTTCAAGGCCAAGAACTCGCTCGTCGGCTTCTTCGGCTTCGGCCCGGGCTATTCCAGCAGCACGGGCGTCGCAAAATGCTTCGGGCCGGCGGTTGTCGAAGGAGGCCCCTGCACCAACCTCGACAAGTCCACCAGCGAGAGCGGCCACACCTACCGGCTGAACGCCCAGTACAAGTTCGACCGCGAGCGGATGGTCTATGTGACCTATTCCACGGGCTTCCGTCCGGGCGGCATCAACCGCCGTGGCACCCTGCCGCCCTACAAGTCCGACTTCCTGAAGAACCTGGAGTTCGGCTGGAAGACCAGCTGGCTGGACAACCGGCTGCGCTGGAACGGCGACGTCTATTCCGAGAAGTGGAACAACTTCCAGTTCTCGTTCCTCGGCGCCAACGGCCTCACCGAGATCCGCAACGCGAACTCGGCGAAAATGAAGGGCGTCGAGACCGACGTGAACTGGCGGGTGACCGAGGGCCTCAGCATCACCGCGGCCGCGGCCTACACCGACGCCAAGCTGAGCGAGCCCTACTGCAACGACATCCTGGTGGACCCCACCTGCCTCAACGTCGACGCGCCGAAGGGCCAGCGTCTGCCGTTGACCGCAAAGTTCAAGGGCAACATCACCGCCCGCTATGAATGGGACCTCGGCGAGATGCGGGCCCACGTGCAGGGCTCGGCCGAACGCAACGGCTCCTTCTGGCCGGAGCTGCGGACCGTCGAGCGCAATATCGAGGGCAAGGTTCCGGCCTACACCAGCGTCGATCTCGCTGCGGGCGTGGAACGCGCCAACTGGCGGGCCGAGGTCTATGTGAAGAACCTCTTCGACAAGCTGGGCGAGACCGGCCGCTTCGCCGAGTGCGCGACCTCGGTCTGCGGCGCCGAGACCTACCGGTACGTGATCACGCCCCGCACCATCGGGATCAAGTTCGGGCAGTCGTTCTAGACTGGCCTAGGCTGCCCGGCCTCGTCCCACCAGGGATAGAGGTCGGGCATGTCGGTGGAGACCCGCCCTGGGAACCGGGGCGGGCGCTTCTCGAGGAAGGCGCTGACGCCTTCGCGCACGTCGGGGCCAGCCCCCAGGGTTGTCGAGAGTTCGCTGTCTATCGCCAGCAGGCCGATGGGATCGGGCTCGCCCGAGAAGCGCCACAGCAACTGGCGTGTCAGGGCCACCGAGACCGGGGCGGTGTTCTCGGCGATCTCCAGGGCGATGGCGCGGGCGCGGGCCAGCAGCTGCTCCGGCGCGGTGACCTCGCTCACGAGGCCCCCGTCGCGGGCCTCCGCCGCGGAGAGCAAGGAGCCCGTCAGGCACCAGCGCAGGGCGGTCGAAAGGCCCACCAGCCGGGGCAGGAACCAGGCGCTGCCGGCCTCCGGCACCAGGCCGCGGCGGGCGAAGATGAAGCCGATCCTGGCGCCGTCGGCGGCGATACGGATGTCCATGGGCAGGGTCAGGGTCGCCCCGATGCCTACCGCCGCGCCATTGATCGCGGCGATCGAGGGCTTGCGGCAGGCCATGATCGCCTCGACGAACCCGCCGCCCGGCTGCCGCGGCTGGCCGTCCGCCTGGAAGGCCACCGAGTCAGGCGAGGCGGGATCGAATGCCGCCGCGCCGCCGGAGATGTCGGCGCCGGCGCAGAAGCCGCGCCCGGCCCCGGTCACGATCACCACCCGCACCGCGTCGTCCTGGTCGGCCCGGCGGAAGGCGTCCGCCAGCTCGGTCCCCATCACGCCAGTGTAGGCGTTCAGCTTGTCCGGCCGGTTCAGGGTGACTGTGAGGACGGGACCGTCCAGGTCGTAGAGCAGGGTCTCGTAGCCCATCGGGTCCTCCGGCGTTTCGCGCCATCACGCGCGCTTTCCGAGGCGGCAGGCAACGGGGTGCGCCGGTCAGTCGAGCGAGCCGATGACCCGGCGCAGGATGTCGGCGATCTGGCCGATCTGGTCCGCATTGACGATCAGCGGCGGCGAGAGGGCGATGAAGTCGCCGGCGGTGCGCACGGTCAGCCCCATCTCCAGCGCCTTCACCAGCGCCTGATAGCCGCGGGCGCCGGGCGCCCCGGGCCGTGGCGCGAGGTCGATGGCGCCCATGAGGCCGAGGTTGCGGATGTCGGTGACGTTCGGCGCGTCGCGCAGGCTGTGCAGCGCGTCCTCCCAGACCGGCGCCATGCGCGCGGCGTTCGCGAACAGCTCTTCGCGCTCGTAGATCTCCAGGGTGGCCAGGCCCGCGGCGCAGGCCAGCGGGTGGCCGGAGTAGGTGTAGCCGTGGAAGAACTCCACCGCGCCCTCCGCGCCGCCGCCCACCACCGCGTCGTGCACCGCCCGGCTCGCGAACACCGCGCCGCAGGGCACGGTGGCGTTGGTGATGCCCTTGGCGGTGGTCATGATATCGGGCGTTACGCCGAAGTGCTGGGCCGCGAAGGGCGTCCCCAGCCGGCCGAACCCGGTGATCACCTCGTCGAAGATCAGCAGGATTCCGTGCGCGTCGCAGATGGCGCGCAGGCGCTCCAGGTAGCCCTTCGGCGGCGGCAGCACCCCACCGGCGCCGGCCACCGGCTCGACCACCACCGCCGCGATGGTCTCGGCCCCGTGCAGGGCCACCAGCTGTTCCAGGTCCTCCGCGCGCTCGACGCCGTGCTCGGGCAACCCGCGGGCGAAGGCGTTGCGAGCGTCGTGCGTGTGCCGCAGGTGGTCGGACGACAGGAGCGGATAGGTCCGGCGATTGTTGACCAGGCCACCGACCGAGATGCCGCCGAAGCCGACGCCATGATAGGCCCGCTCGCGCCCGATCAGGCGGGTGCGCTGCCCCTGGCCGCGGGCCCGGTGATAGGCGATGGCCATCTTCAGCGCCGTGTCGACCGACTCCGAGCCGGAGTTGGTGAAGAAGATCCGGTCCAGGCCCGGCGGGGCGATTTTCGCCAGGGCGGCGGCGAAGTCGAAGGCCAGCGGGTGGCCCATCTGGAACGAGGGGGCATAGTCCAGCGTCATGACCTGGCGTTGGATCGCCGTGGCGATCTCGGCGCGGCCGTGGCCGGCGTTGACGCACCACAGCCCCGCCGTGCCGTCCAGGATCTCGCGGCCGTCGTCAGTGCGGTAGTACATGCCGCTGGCGCCCACCAGCATCCGCGGCGCGGCCTTGAACTGCCGGTTGGCGGTGAACGGCATCCAGTAGGCGGAGAGGTCGGTGCGGTTCTTCAGGTCGTGGGCGGCGTCGTCCATGGCGGTCTCCGGCTGAGCGGCCACGAAACCAGCTTCCCGCGCCGCCCGCCAGCCTCCGCCGGTTTCAGGATCGAGGGTTTGAGGTGGCGCCCGCGGCGCGGCGTCTATCCAGCGAGCGGCGCCGTTCACCCGATGGCCCGCTCAGCTTGTCGAGCGACTCCGGCCGCGCTCCCCAATAGCGCGGTCGGGGTTACTCCGCTCAGAGCCGGCGCGAGGCGCCGTGGCGTCAACCGCCAACGGGGGTTGCCAAGGCCGAGCCGGCGGCGGGAAGGTCCCTCAAGACAGGGAGCCCGCCATGCGCTTCGGCATCTTCTACGAGCACCAGCTGCCCCGGCCCTGGAACGACGGTGACGAGGCGCGGCTGTTTCACCAGGCGCTGGAGCAGGTGCAGCAGGCCGACCGGCTGGGCTACGACTACGCCTGGGAGGTGGAGCACCATTTCCTGGAGGAGTATTCGCACTCCTCCGCGCCGGAGGTGTTCCTCGCGGCCTGCGCGGCCCTGACCCGCAACATCCGGCTGGGACACGGCATCCGCCAGGTGATCCCCAACTACAACCATCCGGCCCGCACGGCCGAGGGGCTGGGGACCCTGGACATCATCTCCCGCGGCCGGCTCGACTTCGGCATCGGCGAAGGGGCGACGCGGCTGGAGCTGGGCGGCTTCGGCATTCCGGCCAAGGAGAAGCGGGCCCTGGCGCTGGAGGCCGGCGAGCAGATCGCCAACATGATGGTGATGAGCCCTTACCCCGGCTACGAGGGCCGCGGCTTCTCCTTCCCCTGCCGCAACATCGTGCCCAAGCCGGTGCAGAAGCCGCATCCGCCGATGTGGATGGCCTGCACCAACCGCGACACCATCAAGGTGGCGGCCGCCAACGGCCTGGGGGCGCTGGCCTTCTCCTTCCTCGACCCGGAGGAGGCCAAGACCTGGTCGCAGATCTACTACGACATCATCCGCTCGGAGGACTGCGTGCCGCTGGGCCACGCGGTGAACGCCAACCTGGCCATGGTCTCCAACTTCTCGGTGCACCCGGACCGGGACGAGGCGATCCGGCGCGGGCAGGAGGGGTTCGAGTTCTTCTCCTATGCGGTCAACGCCCTGGTGGCGCACGACGTGTGGCCCGGCCGTTCCACCCTGTTCGCCGACTTCCAGAAATCCCGCGCCGCCAGCGACGAGGAGATCATCGCCGCCCGTAAGGCCGCCGAGCACAACGCCAGCGGCATCGGCACGCCCCAGGACATCCGCGAGCACATCCAGGGCTTCGAGGCCGCCGGGGTCGACCAGGTGATCTTCATGCAGCAGGCCGGGCGCAACCGGCATGACCACATCTGCGAATCCCTGGAGCTGTTCGCCGCCGAGGTGATGCCCGACTTCAAGGCCAAGGCCGCGGCGCGCGAGGCCCGCAAGCAGGCCGAACTCGCGCCCTATGTCGAGGCCGCCATGGCGCGGAAGCGCTGGATGGCGCCTCTGGCCGAGGCGGACATCCCGCTGGTGCCGGCCTCCCGGGCCAAGGCCCAGGTGAACGAGACCGCGCGCTGAAGCCCGCCGATTGCCGCCGCGCCGAGGGTCGGCCTAAGGTCGAAGCACGGCGATTTGGGGGAGCGGCGATGAGGCTTTGTGCGGCGTGGTTCGCGGCGGCGGCCGCCTTGCTCGCGGCGGCCCCGGCCCTCGGGCGGCCACAGCCTTCGCCGCCGGTGATCACGCCCCCGCCAGTCGCCTCGCCCTTCACCTACCAGGAGGTGATGGTCCCCATGCGGGATGGAGCGAAGCTGCAGACCGTGATCCTGGCGCCGGTGGGGCAGAAGGGTCCGCTGCCGATCCTGCTCCGCCGCAGTCCCTACGGCGTGCCGGACAGTGCGCCACCGGAGATCCCGCCGGACATCCGCGCCCTGGCCGCGGACGGCTACATCTTCGTGATCCAGAACCTGCGCGGGCGCTTCAAGTCGGAGGGGACCTTCAGCCTCTCGGACGACGTCACGGCGACGCCGGGGCAGGGCACCATCGAGACCCGCGACGCCTGGGACACCGTCGACTGGCTGATCAAGAACGTGCCCAACAACAATGGCCGCGTCGGGATCTATGGCGTCTCGTACGACGGCTACACCGCCGCCGCGACCCTGCTGGCTCCGCATCCCGCGCTGAAGGCGGTGAGCGAGCAGGCCTCGCCGGTCGACCAGTGGATGAACGACGACGACCACCGCTATGGCGCGCTGCGGCTCAGCTACGACTTCGAATATGCGGTGCTGGAGGAGGCGGACAAGAACGCCAACACCCA
>Ga0136846_1213506_pt1 | contig 52069 bp, 37 predicted proteins | sample HopSoiMetagenom2_FD_96841 | JGI IMG/M metagenome (GOLD analysis project Ga0136846, IMG submission 96841) | Grasslands soil microbial communities from Hopland, California, USA - 2 Assembly 2016 (version 4) | ecosystem: Environmental > Terrestrial > Soil > Grasslands | place: USA: Hopland...
CGCCGCGAGCTGCTGGCCCACACACGTCGCGGCGATCGGGAAGGCGTGTCTCGCGAGCACTGCGCAGGTATGGACGAGGCGGCTCGAGTGAGCGCGGTGCGGCATGTGGCAATTGTCCCGAGTTGGCCGCACCTGGCCCATTGGACCTTTGCCTCACTCTGCCATACGACCGCTCGCGAGCTCCTTGATGTAGATGAAGTCCTCGTGGCCGGCGGGATTGTTCGGGATCACCGCATGTCTCCGAAAGCCGAGCTTCTCGTAGAAGCCTGGCGCCTGAAAGCTGTGCGTCGACAAGACCATCTGACGACATCCTCGACGAATCGCTTCGTGCTCAGCGGACTGCATCAACGCGCGACCGACACCGCTACCGCGCATCGATCCATCGACCCAGAGAAGAACGATCGTGCAGCAGCGTCCCCACGTGTGGCCCGAAAAGGCCCGCGACGAGCGTGCCTACCTCGTCGCTTACGGACGCGTTGAGCTCGACTCCATCGTGGATGCCGGTCACACTGGAGTTGAACTCGTAGATGCGCTCCTCCAGAAGCGACTTCAACTCTGGCCGGTCATCATCACGAACGTCTTTGCGGACAGGCGACATGGCTGCGGAGCCTAACGATTACGCGGTTGCCCCGACGCTACCAACGCCTCGGCTGCCGTCCACACCGCTGCACCGAGGAGGAGCACGTCCTTGATCAGAAACCCACCAGCGCCGGTTGGCACCAGGATCCCATCAACCACGCCCCAGGAGCCAGGCGTCGTCACGAGAAAGCTGAGCGTCGTCAGGAACATGATGATCGCACCAATGCTTCCGATGGCCGACGCACGCGCGGAGAACGGCCGAGCGGCGACGAGCAGCGCGATCGCGATCTCCGCCAGACCGACGAGGCGAGACGCGCCGCGCACGCCGGTCAGTGCATACAACCAGGCGAGCAGAGGGCTGTTCGACACGAGCGGCTGAATGGCCTCTGCCTCCGTTGGCGTGAACTTGAACACGCCGAACCAGAGTACGAGCAGCACGAGTCCGTACCGCAGTATGATGGCGCCGCTGCGCAACAGAACGGTCGTTGCGCGATCCGGGCGTGCAGTCGTCGCACGCCAGCTGAAGTCCCTCGAGATATTGGTGGTGCTCATAAACACAGTCCTGTGAGTTGGTGGCGAGTGTCTCAATCGCACTGCACGTATTGCGAGGTCCGTGCGTGCGCATGAAAATGCGTGTCGCCTGTAACGCGGTTCGCTGAAAGCAGGTTCCCACCGCGTGAGCACATGTGCGAGACGCAGGGTGTTTCGTTAGGTGGCACCGCGTGCGCCCCGTCTTGGGGGAACCATCGCGTGACCTTGCGCGTTGAACACTCTCGCAATCCCAACTCTTTGGGGAGTCTCGAACGATGGCTCGATTGTGGACTTTGGCCCCCTCGCCTCGGTGGGCGATTCTGCCGCTCCGACTCGTGGTCGGTTATGGCTTCCTTGCGCATGGAATGGCCAAGTTGGCGAGAGGCCCGGCGACTTTCGGCAAATTGTTGCATCTCATTGGTGTCCCCCTCCCCACAATGACGGCGTGGGTCGTCACGGCCGTAGAGGTGCTTGGAGGCCTCGCGGTTCTCATCGGACTGGGTGTCGCGATCGCGGCCGTTCCTCTCATCGTCTCGATGCTCGTGGCGCTGTTCACGCTTCATCTGCGCTACGGCTTCAGCTCCGTGAACACCACCGGATTGACTGCGGCTGGTCCGGTGTTCGGGCCGCCGGGCTACGAGATCAATCTGCTCTACATCGCCGCGCTGCTAGTGTTGGCGCTCACCGGACCAGGGGCGCTCTCGCTCGACTCGCGATTGCAGCGAATGAGAGTGGCCCCTGAGACCACAGACACGGCACTGAAACCACTGACGGGCTCCGCGTAAGGGGGAGCTCCTCTCTGCCATTCTGATTGCTTGTACAAAAATCTCGGCATGGTTCCATGTTCGGGGGCCTTGCTGAATTCCACGCCAAGTACAAGCCCGAAGTTCTGGGGAGACGCAAACTCCCATAGAGAGCCCAGGGTCGTAGGACGCGAATGCCGCGAATCCTAAAGCGAATCCAACCTACTGGCGTAAGAGTCTGTTGAGCGGTCCTTGCTGATGCTCGGTTGAGAATCTGATGCTCGAAGGCGCGAGATTGGATTCGCTCCCGATTCGCGGCATTCGCGATCCAACAGCCTTCCAACTGTCCACGTCGGAGAGCCTAATGGGTCTCCGAACGGCAGGATGCTTCCACGATGACTGAGGGGTCGCCGCTGAGGAGAGCGAAAGTGGTATCAGTGCAGTGTGAGTGTTTCAGCGGCCTGCTGGATTCGACCACAAGACAACCCCTGAATCACGGATTCCGACGACTATGCCTAACGAACACCCAGCTCTGGAGCGCCGCGGATCCGCAACATATTCGATAGCCCTCGCTCGGCCAGGCGATCTGCCGCTGCTGGCGCCGATCGAGCTCGCTGCGTCAACGCTGTTGGCTTTGCCCATGTCAAATTGCTGGAGCCCGGCACCGCGCACCTGGACGAGCTCGACGTGTACCCGCCGCACGGCCGCCGTGGCCTCCGACGTGAGCTCGTCGCGACCGTGTGTGATTGGGCTGCCACCAATGGTTACGCAGCGGTCACCCTGTCGACGTTTCGCGATCCGCCGTGGAACATGCCGTTTACGCGGGGCTCGGCTTCGAAGTGATCGCGCCCGACGATCTCAGTCCGGCACTCCTGCGGATCATCGCGGATGAAATCGCCCGCGGCCTCAATCCGGCGCGGCGCGTCGTTGTGTGGCGGAGACTTGGGCTCCAAGGTGAGCACGCTCGGTGAGCGCGACCTCCGTCAACTAGAATGCTAGTTGACTTCGACCGATGGGCGCTGTATATCAACTAGAGACATAGTTGATGAGGAGTCCGTACTCGTGGCGATCACGTTTACCGATCGAGAGCTCGATGTCATGGCGGTGCTGTGGCAGGCCGGCAGCGGCACCGTGGCAGAGGTCCGTGATGCGCTCACGGACGATCTGGCGTATAACACAGTGCTCACGGTGCTGCGGACGCTCCAGGAGAAGGGCTATCTGCGCCCAGTCGCCCAGGGTCGAGCGCACCGGTACTTCCCCACGGTCACACAGGAGCAGGCAGGCAAGAGTGTGCTCGCCCGTGTGCTCGACAAAGTCTTCGCCGGATCGACCGAGTCGTTGCTTACCCAACTGGTCTCGGACCGCAGCGTCGATGCGGACGAGATCCGAAGGCTCCGCAAGCTGCTCGATGATCGACTGAGCGCGTCGCAGAAGCGCAGGAGGAAACGATGACGATTGTATGGATGGCATACGCTGCCCTGATCACAGGCATCGCGTACCTTACGGCGGCGGTGGGCGAACAGTTGCTCTGGATCTGGCGAGCCCCGCGTCGCGTTGCCTGGCTCTCGGCCCTCGTCGTGGCCGTGACCGTTCCGCTTGTGATTCCTTTGTGGCGGGGCACGACGCCTCCGGCACCGATTGCTGCGCTGTCACCCGCTCCGCTCTCGCGCCGCCTAACGGTTCCCCACTCGCGCGAAGTTTTCCCTGTGCGAGAGATCAGCAAATCCGAATCTCAACACCGCGTCGCCAGTTTCGCTCGCGGCGTTCTCCTGCGCGCGGAATCGGAAGCGCTGACGATCTGGCTCGCCGCGTCCGCGTTGCTGCTTCTCGCCGCCGTGATCTCGTATGCGCGTCTCGATCGGCAGAGCGCCGCGTGGCCCGAGGCGGACATCGACGGCACCCGTGTGGTTGTCAGCCCGGGTTCCGGCCCTGCCGTCTTCGGCTTCTGGCGCCAGCGCATCGTCATTCCGAGCTGGGCGCTTTCCCTCGACGCCCGAGCGCGGATGCTGATGCTGCGTCACGAGCGCGAGCATCTCCGCGCGCATGATCCGCGATGGCTTCTCGTCGCGCTGATCGCAGGGTTGCTCTTTCCATGGAATGCGGCGCTCTGGCTCATCGTGAGGCGCCTTCGCCTCGCTATCGAATTGGACTGTGACCAGCGCGTCTTGCGTGAAGACGCCGACGCCCAAGCCTACGGTTCCCTGCTTCTCGCGGTCACGGCTCGGCGCAACGGCGAGATGGCATTCGCCGTTGCCCTGGCCGAGCGATCATCCATCCTCGAACGAAGGATTAGAGCCATGACGGCCGTCACACCACGTCGGCGATTGCTCGTGTCGATTCCGCTGCTCTTTGCTGTCGCGTCGCTCACAGTCGCAGCGGCCGGAACGCCGATCCCGCGACCTCCTTCCCTCGGTCTTCACGGTTTCGCCGCTACGGCGGCGGTCGTTATCCCGACCAACGCGACTGTAGCACAGGGAACCAACAATCGCGTTCCGGCGCCGGACGCAGCACGTGCTGCCCGGCGCCTCCCGCCCCTGGCAAGCCCAGAATCCCTGCCGCGGATCTCCGTCACATGGGAGAATGCGTCCATCAAGGATGTTCTCGAGGCCTTTGCGCGCTTTACGCATCGGAGCATAACGAGCGCGCCGACCGTCGACGTCCCTATCACTGCCAGCATTGTCGATCAGCCATGGCTTCAAGCTTTGCAACAGATCATGACGCGTCACGGGTTGCGCCTCGAAGTCAAACCCGACAGCAGCATCTACATCTCGCCGCGTGAGTCAGATCCACGACCCAGGGAGAGCAGTCGATCTGCGCAAATGTCTCGCATGGTGAGCGGCACGGTGGCCGATGCGCAAACCGGAAGGCCAATCACGAACGCGCGCATCAACGTGGCAGGGGTCCAACTGGCCGGTGAGCCTAACGAGACATGGAGCACTGACCGGGGTCACTTCGCCTTGCGCGTGCCCGACGGGGAAGTGTGGCTCGACGCCTCGGCCCGCGGTTACGAGCTCGCCCGTGTGACCCTGGCGGGAACTGATAACATCGCCGTGTTCCGTGGGCGCCGGACTGGGGAGTGTTTGCCGGACACGGAGTACAGCGCGGATTCAGCGCGCGTCCCGGAAGCACGGCGCCAAATCGTGCCCATCTATTCGGCGGTTTTCGTTCGGCAGGGCGTGCCGCTGACCCGGCCAGATAGTGGCCGACCTGAGCTCCTTTGCGAGACGAAGGGTCATCGGGCAGGGGCTGTTCAGATCAAGATTTTTTGACCCGAACGGTCGCGATCTTTGCCCTCCAACCAGCCTACTCATCTCGTTGAGATGCTGCGCCAGGACGTCTCGAATGCGCTACGCGGTTTCCGTCGCTCACGTGGTCTCGCGACGGCGATCGTCTTCATACTCGCGCTCGGAGTAGGAGCGAACGCCGCGGTGTTCACCGTACTCGACCGCGTGTTCTTTCGCGCCCCCGGTGGAGTACTCGATCCCGGCACGATTCGCCGCCTTTATGCCGAGAATGTCAGCGCACGCATCATAGGCGGGAGGAAGGTCACTCCATTCCTGGACCTGCGCGATTTGAGAGATCTCTCGATCTCCGCACAAGGCATCGCGCGAATCGAAGGAGACTATCTCGACCGCATGGAGAAGCTGAAGCCGGGGAACCAGCCCGTGCTCGTGACCTTCGTGTCGTCGGGCTACTTCAAGCTATTGGGTGTCCGTCCCGCAATTGGACGCTTCTTCACCCCCGAAGAGAATCGAGTCGGAGCGCCCGCTCCCGTTGCGGTCGTCGGCGACGCCTTCTGGCGCACGCATTTCGCGGCTGATTCCAGCGTCGTCGGTAAGACCGTGCGCGTGGACGAGGTAACGTACACGATCGTCGGTGTAGCCCCTCCGGAGTTCGAGGGCTTGGAGCTCGAGGTTGTGGATCTCTGGGTTCCCCTATCGAACCTGGGAGGCTGGCAGACTCCAACGGTCCTCCACGTCCTTGCACGTCTCGAACGCGATGCAAGCGAGCGCGCGCTCGACCAGGTCCTAACGACGCAATATCGTCGGTCTCATGTTGGCGATCCTGTCGTGGGCGACAGCTCGCGGATAATCAGTGCCCCGATTCTCGCTGCCCGAGGTCCCGCGCTGTCTGGCGTCACCGTGCGCCTCATTCCACGGATGTCGGACCGCAGCCTCTCACTCCTCCCGCGGCTCGCCGGCATGGGAGTCCTCGTTCTAGTGATTGCGATCGCAAACGTGGCGAGCCTTCTACTCATGCGCGCGCTGCGTCGGCGACGCGAGATCGCCATCCGGGTTGCGCTCGGCGCCTCTCGCGCGCGCCTGATTTCGCAACTCGTGACGGAGAGCATGATCCTCGCGCTGGTCGCTGGTGCGGTCGCGCTGCTCGTAGCGCAATGGACTGGCAGCCTGCTGCGGAGCGAGTTGTCACTTGGTTTGCGATGGACGCAAACGGTCGTCGATCGTCGCGTGGTGGTGTTCGCCAGCTTCATCGCCGTCGTCAGTGGAGTGGCGGCCGGCCTCGCGCCCGCGCTGTTCGCTCTTCGAGCCGATGTCAACTCTTCGCTCAAGTCGTTCTCCCCTGGAGCTACCACTACCAGCTCCGGAATGCGCGTGGCTCTGCTCGTAACCCAGGCGGCGCTATGCACGGCTCTTCTTGCATGCGGGGGCGCGTTCCTTCAGAGCCTTCGCCGCGCCCAGAATCTTGATCGGGGATTCGATCCTGAGCGATCCTTTCAGATTGCCATTCCCGCCTATTACGCAAACTCTGAACAGGCGATTGCCGATATTGCCGGCAGATTGCGCACCCTACCCGGGATCACCTCTGTTGGCCGAGCCTATTCAGCGTTAGGCCAACTCGGCATGTCGACCAAAGTGGGCCCAAACTACCGCGACACCGTCGGCGTGGGACCGCTGGGGCCGTCTCTGGACTTCGTAGAACCACAATACATGGCGGCCGCTGGCTTGCGCCTCGTCGCTGGCCGTCGGCTGACGAGCACGGACGATTTCCTGGCTGTTGCTGTCATCAACGAGGCGCTCGCGAAGGTCTTGTTCCCCATTGGGAAAGCCGTGGGATCGTGCGTTCACGTGCGAGAGCCCGCAAGCCCGTGTCGCGAAGTTGTGGGAGTTGTGCGAGATGTGCGGTGGGATGTGACCGCACCGCCGCCTTACCGCGTATACGTGCCGCTCGCCCAAGCCTGGACTGCTCCGAACCACGCCCTCGTCCCGAATTATCTCGTCGCACGAACAGATGCGGCGGCTACTCACGCTGACGTTGCGAGATTGCGCAACACTATCGTGTCTATGCTTCCAATCGATGCTGAGTTTAGCGTCCAGCGCGCCACTGATCTCCTCCAGCCGCAGCTCCGGCCCTGGCAAGTCGCGGCGACACTACTCCTCACACTGGGACTTCTTGGGCTCGGCGCGGCGGCGACAGGGATTTACGGACTCGTTTCGTACGACGTGACGCAACGCTCGCGTGAGCTCGGCGTCCGCTTGGCACTCGGCGCTTCACCGATGAATGTTGTTTGTCTCGTCGTCGGCTCTGGAGTGCGTGTGGCTCTCATCGGCGTGACCGCCGGAATCGTCGCTGCGCTGATCGCCGGCCGTGTGGTCGCATCCCTGTTGTTCGCGACTTCCACGTACGACCCGGTGGTCTTGTTTGCCACAACGCTCACACTCGTCGGTATCGTCGTCGCGGCCAGCCTCGTTCCGGCATGGCGAGCTACTCGAGTCGACCCGATCGTTGTCCTATCGGCAGAGTGAGTGGGGCGTGTCGGACACGTCCAGCAACATGTGCCATCGGCTCACCGATCAACGATAACCAGGGCTACGTAGTCGCTAAGCAGGCATTGGAGACTGTCGCGTTCATTTCCCTGTCGGACCGAGCAGCATCACGGCGGACGCGCTGAGCTGGCCCGCGCCATTCTTATGGGCGAGTACGACGACGTTCGCCCCGACTGACGGTTTGCTCTGCGTGGGCGTGATCGCGGTGACGGCGACGTTAGGCGGGATCTGGATGGTCTGCTCGCCGCCCTGATAGCGGACCGTGAACGTCTTGTTGCCGTTCGTCTGCCCGACGGCGCCGTTCGTCATGCGCGGTGGGCCGACGTTTCCGTTCGTCATACGTGATGGAGACACGGCGCCGTTGGTCATGGTGCTGCGTCCACCATTGCTGCTCTCCTCCATGGCGCGGCTCCCCTCTCCAGTTCCGCGCAGCTCTTCGGGAAAGATGTGAATCTCGGTTGCCCGTTGGGGTCCGTCTGGCAGTGCCACTGACGTGATGCCGACGAAGCTGTTCGGAGTGACGTGCGCCAGATCCGACGTCGTCCGTTCATAAACGCGCAGCGGCGCGACCACATGCACCTGTTGCGCTCCCGCTGACGTGGTGATGCTGAGCGCGCTGTCGCTTACCGCGGCAATCGTCCCTCGTACAGGGACCAACGCCGTGTCCGCCGATGTCGTGCTGCCCGAGGCACTCGCGGTAGCACCAGCGCGCGCTGCCGCCGAGTCGTTAGGCGCGTCGTGGCGGGATCCGCAGGCGGCGAGCGCGCCGAAAACCGCGACGACGGAGAGGATCATGGCTGGCGTGCGGTGGACCGCATTTCCGTTCCGCGGCGATTTCATTGGTCTCCTTGGCAGGTAGGTTCGCTGCAAACTAGCTCCCCCCTCGCGCCGAGCGGCCTGAGGTGGGGAAGGTCAACGAGTTCGTGTCGCGCACGGGGGCCGCCGTTAGGCAGTGCGACGCCTCCGTTTGCCCAGGGCCGCCATCCGGGCTGGGATCGCTTGGAGGAGGCCCCAGCGAGGGATAGAGCGCCCCACACCTAGTGCGGGCGCTCGCGAGGGCGTATCCTATCATCCGTTCTTTCTAAGGACTCATCGTGACGACCAGACACATTTCCGGTGCGCTCGCACTGGCAGTTACTCTACTTGGCGGCCCCGCGCTCGCGCTCGCCCAGAGTGACACGGCCGCAATGAGCGGCATGGATCACATGAACATGGGTCACGAGATCGTGATCCCGAAGGGCGCCCTTTACACCAAGGCCGACGTCGAGTTCATGCAGGGAATGATCGCGCACCACTCACAGGCGATCGTGATGTCCCGGATGGCCGAGTCCCACGGCGCCAATCCGCAGGTGCTCAAGCTCTCGAACAAGATCGATCAGTCGCAGGTACCGGAGATTCGCATCATGCAGGCCTGGCTCCGGCGCAACAACCAGTTCGCACCCGATACGTCGTCGTGGCACCACATGATGATGTCCGGCATGCTGACGACGGCGCAGCTCGAAGAGCTGAACGCGGCGAAAGGGATCGATTTCGACCGCGCGTACCTCCGCCTGATGATCCAGCACCACGTCGGCGCGCTGAAGATGGTAGATGACCTGTTCAACGTCTCGCTCGCCGGACAGGAAGTGGACGTGAACGTGTTCGCGAATGACGTCGTCACGGCGCAAACCACCGAGATCGGCATCATGCAGAAGTTGCTCAACCAGCTCCCCACCAAATGAACCGCCGCCGTTGACGGTCTCCCGCCCCAACACTACTCACACCGGAGTGCGTTCTGATGCGCAGTTCAAGCAAACTGATAGGCCTCATTGCGACCCTGCTCGTGCCGGCGCTCGTATCGGCGCAGAGCTATCCGAGCGCCGCCGACCCGCGGAACAACCTCAAGCCGGGACGGTTCGACGCCGGCACCGCCGCCAGTAACATGCGCCTGGTGTCGTTCACGCCGAAGCCGGCGCAGTTCGACTCCTCGCGCGGCCTCGCCTTCATCAACTCCGACCTGGCGTTCGGCGGCCACTACGTCTACCAGGGCAACTTCGCGGGCTTCACGGTGTGGAACGTGAGCAATCCGGCACACCCCGTGGTCGAATCAGTCGTGGAGTGCATCACGTCGCAAGGCGACCCGTCAATCATCGGCCACTTGTTGTTCGTCTCGGCCGAGGGCGGCGGTAATCGTAGCGATTGCGCCAAGGGCGGCGTGCAGGACCCGAAAGACCACATGACGGGCGTGCGCATCTACGACGTCTCGAATCCCAAGGCGCCGAAGCTGATCAAGAACGTGCAGACCTGCAAAGGCTCGCACACGCACACGGTCATCCCGAGCCCGACAGACCCCAACATCGTCTACATCTATGTATCGGGGCAGCAGGCCGCGCGGCCAGACTCGGAGCTCGCCGGATGCAAGAACGGCACGGACCCCGCGGACCCAACGAACTCGCTCTATCAGCTGGACATCATCAAGGTGCCGCTCAATCACCCCGAGAAGGCCGCGGTGATCCCGGGCGCCAGAATCTTCACCGGGCTCGAAGGATCGCCGGACTGCGTCACCTTCTGCGCTCCCCCGGACCCGCGTCGTGAAGCGCGTCGTGCGGCCGCAGCCCAGGCTGGCGCGCCAGCCGGCGCCACCGCCCGCGCCACAGACCCGCTGCACACGGGCCCGCGCAACTGTCACGACGTCACGGCCTACCCGGCGTACCATCTTCTCGCGGCAGCGTGCTCGAGCCATGCCATCATGGTCGATGTGTCGAACCCCGAGAAGCCGGTGCGCATTTCCGCGATCACCGACACCAACAATTTCCAGGGCCGCCACACGGCCGGCTTCAGCAACGATGCAAGAAAGACCCTGTGGACCGACGAGTGGGGCGGCGGCACGGGCCCGATGTGCCAGGCGGGCAGCATCATGGAGCTGGGCGGCAACACGATTGTCACGGCCAGCCCGGACAACAAGAAGCTGACGCAGCGCGCCTACTTCAAGCTGCCCAGCGCGCAGACGGAGCAGGAGAACTGCGTCTCGCATAACGGCGGTCTCATCCCGGTTCCGGGGCGCGACCTCTACGTGCAGGGCTGGTATCAGGGCGGCGTCGACGTCATGGACTTCACCGACGCGGACCACCCGACCGAGATCGCCTACTTCGATCGCGGCCCGATCGACCCGCCGAGCGATACGTCGAAGGCGAGCGAGCGCTCACGCTACACCATCGGCGGCTCGTGGGGCGCGTACTACTGGAACGGCTACATCTATTCGTCGGAGCTCGATCGCGGCTTCGACGTCCTCGAGCTGACGCCAGGCCCGCAGCTCTCTGCAAACGAGATCGCCGCGGCGAAGCTGGTGACTCTGAAGGAGTACAACCCGCAGAGCCAGCCGAAGCTCACCTGGCCCGCGGCGTTCCCGGTGGTGCGCTCGTATCTCGACCAGCTCGTGCGCAACGACGGCCTAACGAGCGACAAGACGTCGGCGGTCGGCCAGGCACTCGATGCCGCGGAGAAGCAGAGCGGCGCGGCACGCGCTGCCTCGCTGCACAAGCTCGGTGCCCAGGTTGAGGGTTACGCGAAGGGCGCCAAGGATTCGGCGCGCGTGAAGGCGATGGCGACGGAGATCCATCGTCTGGCGGCGGCATCGAAGTAAGCGCGGGCTCACGGAGGCAAGTGCGAAAGGCGCCCGGATCCGTCCGGGCGCCTTTCGTTCGTCTACTCGAGCGGAAGGCGGCTCTCGAGTGGCTCTGTAACCATCTCACCCGGTCTGTCGCCTTGCGTATTCCTCCTCCTCCCAGCTGGCGCCGAGGCTGATTCCAGCGCGGCACGAGATCGAGACGTCGCGATCCCTTGGCTCGTCCGAGTGACAGTCCGCAACGCTGGAGAGCCCGACTCGGACCACAGCTGGAGCGAATGGGGATGCAAACTCGCGAGATGTGTATTTTCTCGGAACAGAGCATACGAAACGTGCACGGACACCGCCCCGCCACCCGCCTTGCGCTCGTCGCGCTTCTCGCCCTGGCGTGCACCGCTCGCGCCCCACGATTGAAGCCGACGGACGAGGCCCTCACAACATATCTGACCTCGGTGCACGACTGGATGCAGATGACGAATCGCCACGCTGAGGAGAACGAAATGCTCATGCGGAAGCTCTCCGCCAGGCACGGCCTCTCCGGCGCCGGTCAGCTTGCTCAGGATCCGGAGCTCCTTGCGCAGCTGAATCGTCAGCGAGAGGAGATGGCGGCGGTCGTGGCCGGCGCGCCCGTGGGACCGATGGCGGCAGCGCTGGGCACCACGATCGGCGGCATTGGACACGGCACACTCGATGGGCGCCGGATGACTTTTCTCGTAGAGCCTAACGACTCGGCGTTGGCAGCTGCTCGGGCGCGATACGGCGAGACGTTCGTGGACTGGGTGCTGGCGCGGAAGGGCAGGATCATCGCGACGTTGAGTCAGTAGCGCCTCGACCCGTCGAGCATGCCGCACGGTGCTCGTCCCCAGACGATAGTCTTTACAGCGACCTTCGAGCCGCATGCACGCCGGCTAATTCAGCGGCGTCAGGTCTTCCCTGCGCTCAGTGATCCTGGCGCGGAAGACTCGTGGTGTGCGGTTCGCGCATCGGCTTGCGTCTTGCTCCTCTTCAAGCCACCGGACGGTGGGAGACAGTATGAAGGGCCTGAGCGGGAAGGTCGCGATAGTCACGGGCGGCGGCTCCGGACTTGGCGAAGCGATTGCGAAACGGCTCGCGACTGAGGGTGTTCGGGTCGTCGTTTCCGACCTCAACATGAAGGGTGCGGATCGCGTCGCGCAGGAGATCGCGAAGAGCGGTGGAACGGCCAGCGCCGTAGTCCACGACACCGCGCAGCCGCAGGATTCGGAGCGCGTCGTCACGCATGCCGTCTCCACGTACGGTGCACTTCACTACGCCGTGAACAACGCCGGTATCGGCGGGGCTCATGCACCCACGGGTGAGGTGGACCTCGCCGATTGGCAGCGCGTCATCGACATCAACTTGAACGGCGTCTTGTATGGAATGCGGTATCAGATTCCGGCGATGTTGAAGGCGCGCGCGGGAAATTGCGCGATCGTCAACATGGCGTCCATTCACGGCACGGTCGCGGCCATCGGCAACAGCGCGTACACCGCGGCGAAGCATGGAGTCGTTGGTCTGACCAGGAACGCGGCCGCGGAATACGGAGCTCAGGGGCTACGGATCAACTGCGTAGGTCCAGCGTACATCGAGACACCACTTCTCGCCGGCCTGCCGCCGGCGCAAAAGGCTTCGTTGGTCGCCAAGCACCCTCTCGGCAGGCTCGGAAAGCCAGAGGAGGTTGCGCCGCTCGTCTGCTTCCTGCTGTCCGATGAAGCATCGTTCATGACTGGCGGCTATTACCTGGTCGACGGGGGTTACACCGCGATCTGACGATTCATGCGCGTCATCGTTAGGCGCGTCTGCTCATGATTCGGGACGGCCCCGTGTGGCGATCGCTTGAGCTGACTCGCATTCGACATTCACGACGGACGGCGGATGAGCACTTACACAGCGGGCTACTTCGTTGGCAGTCTGGCGAGTGGATCGATCAATCGGAAGCTCGCGCGCGCCCTCACCCGCCTCGCGCCACCGCACTTGCAGATGCGCGAGATACCAATCGGAGAGCTACCGCTCTACTCGTACGACTACGATAAGGATTATCCGGCGCCGGCGCGGGCGCTCAAGGAAGCGATCGCCAGCGTCGACGCCGTTCTCTTCGTCACCCCCGAGTACAACCGCTCCATTCCGGGCGTTCTCAAGAACGCGATCGATTGGGCCAGCCGTCCGTGGGGCAAGAACTCGTTCGCGCGCAAGCCGTCCGCGATCATCGGCACCTCACCGGGAGCAATCGGCACCGCGATTGCCCAGCAACATCTGAGGAGCATTCTCAGCTTCTGCAACTCGCCGCAGATGAACGCGATCGAGGCGTACATCCAGTTCACACCCGGCCTCATCACGGACGACGGCGACGTGACTGTGGATTCCACCGCTGAGTTTCTCCGCAACTACATGCACGAGTTTCACGCCTTCATCACGCGCGTGTACACGGCGCTCCCACGCGACGATGCGTGAAGTGGTGGCGGCGTCCCAACTTCATCATCACCGACTCTGCGACACATCAGAGAGCGCACTTGCTGATGATTGCTGCGAATAGGTTCTCCACACGGCGGGGGGCACCAGGAGAATCGGAGTCCTGACTCGGCGCGCCACCTCCAGCGAGACAGACCCGAGTCTTCCCACGTCATCGAGCCCCAGGCCACGCGTACCGAGCACGACCAGGTCTGACCCATTCTCGGTCGCATAGTCAGCGATTGTCGCAGGTACATCGTTCCCGGCGCGCACGATGCCGGTAATCCCGACGCCCGCCCACGTTCCCGCTTCCTGGCGAAGATGATTCAACTCATCCTCGAGCGCCTGCGTCTTCCTGGTCGCGCCACCGAACACCGCGCTCGACTTGTCGACGAACAGCGCGGTGAGGTCCACGGTCTCATCTGTTGCGGACGCCGCGATTCTCTTCGCTCCGCGAAGCGCGGAGGCCCACGAAAGCGCCATGATCAACGCGCCGCGCGACGTATCTGAGAGATCAATCGGAGCGAGAACCCGTTCGAGCGGCAGTCGCAGCTCGCGCGACAGAACCAGGCAGGGCGCCCACGAATTGGTGACCACGCCGAGTGCCGTGCTTCCAAGCGCGGGGGTCTCCGCGCGAGCGCCGCGATGCCCGCCGAGTACGATCACGTCAGCAGCAATCTTGTCTGCGAGCGAGCGGATGGCATGCACCGGATCGCCAGCGAGCAGATGGAGTGGCACCTCAGCCGCCTTCAGGTCAGCACGATTCAAGAGTCGGGCGACAGCATCGCGACGTTCGGCTTCCGTCGGTAAAGCAGTCGGATTCTTGCTCCCGTTCGTCGGTGCGACGTTCACGATATGAAGCGTGGCGCCGGCCGCGCCCGCAAGCTCATGCGCGCCTCGGAGCACATGCGACGAGCTCTCGTCGGAATCGACCGCGGCAAGCACAACCCGCAAATGCAGTAGCTTCATTTCTGGAGCTCCGAAGAAGTTCACATCTTGATAACCGGGAGTGCTGCAATTGTGACTCCACTCCAGCCGAGCGAATTCGCGCCCCTCGTCGTAGCGACAGACGGATGGGGCAGTCAGAGGAGCCCTTCGCGGAGGAGTCTCTCCAGGGGCAATGGCTAGCGGGGACGCGCCGATCGGGCCATCGTTGAACTCCTTCGGCAACATGGACACAATCGCGTGGTCCCATGAATCAGAAAACCTCGACGCCTAACGACGTCGCACTGGCGAGCCTCGAGCGCCTGCTTCCCGATTTACAGACACTCTACACCGATATTCATTCTCATCCCGAGCTCTCGATGCAGGAGGAGCGGACGGCCGCTATTGCCGCTGATCGCCTCCGAGGCGCCGGCTATGAGGTGACGACAGGCGTGGGGAAGACAGGCGTCGTCGGGCTCCTGCGCAATGGCGACGGGCCGACCGTCATGCTGCGCGCGGACATGGATGCGCTGCCGGTGAAGGAGGCCACGGGCCTGCCTTACGCCAGTAACGCCACGGCGATCGACCACGAGGGAAAGATGGTGCCGGTGATGCACGCTTGTGGTCACGACATGCACGTGACATGGCTGGTCGGCGCCGCGACTCTGCTCGCGCAGGCGCGCGACAGCTGGAAAGGAACTCTCATGGCGGTGTTCCAGCCGGCGGAGGAAACTGCTCAGGGCGCCCAGGCAATGATCGATGACGGTCTCTTCAAACGCTTCCCGAAGCCGGATGTCATCCTTGGCCAACACGTCATGGTTGGGTCGGCGGGCATCATCAGCTCGCGTGTTGGTGTCATCACCTCCACCGGCGACAGCTTGCAGATCCGCTTGTTCGGGAAGGGCGCGCATGGCTCCATGCCGCAAGCAAGCATCGATCCGGTGATCATGGCCGCGGCCACGGTGATGCGTCTTCAGACGATCGTCTCACGGGAAGTGGCAGCGACGGATGCCGTCGTGGTCACCATCGGTGCGCTGCAGGCTGGAACGAAGGAGAACGTCATTCCGGATGAGGCATTGCTCAAGTTGAACGTCCGAACGTTCGATGAGACAGTTCGCAACCGCGTTCTCGCCGCTATCGAGCGCATCGTCAAAGCCGAAGCGGAAGCATCGGGAGCGCCGAGAGCGCCTGAGATCACGTCACTGGATCACTACAATCTCGTTCGTAACGATCCAGAGGCAACGACGCGAGTGGCCGACGCGTTCCGCGAGCACTTCACGTCCAGTCGCGTGACGGAAACGAAGCCCACCACGGCGAGTGAGGACTTCGGATCCTTCGGCGCTGAGACGGGCTCGCCCTCAATGTTCTGGTTTGTCGGCGGTACCGACCCGGATGTCTATACGAAGGCGAAAGCGCAGGGACGTTTGAACGAGCTGCCCACGAATCACAACCCGCGCTTTGCGCCTGTCATTCACCCGACACTGGAAACGGGCGTCGAAGCGTTGGTCGTGGCGGCGCAAGCCTGGTTGGCGGAATAGTCGTATGTGGGTCTCGCGATACTTGAACGTGAACACGGTCGTCCTGGTGCTGGACCTCTGCGGCACCTTCGTGTTCGCGTTGAGCGGCGCGATGGCCGGCGTCAAGCACCGATTCGACGTCTTTGGAGTACTCGTCCTTTCATTCCTTGCCGCAAACTTCGGCGGAATTATCCGCGACCTCTTGATCGGCGCGGTTCCCCCGCCCGGTATTGCAGACTGGCGCTACATCGCCGTTCCAGTGGTCGCGGGCCTTGCGACGTTCTATTCCGCGCCGATCATCGATAGGCTGCGAAGCTCGGTGCAGATCTTCGATGCCGGCGGCCTGGCACTGTTCGCGGTATCCGGAACGCTCAAGGCACTCGACTTTCACCTTGGCCCGCTCACCGCGGTGGTGCTCGGCACGGTGACCGGAATCGGTGGTGGCATGGCGCGTGACGTGTTGACGGCAGAGGTGCCTGCTGTATTGCGCGGCGAAGTCTACGCGAGCGCTGCCCTGGTCGGCGCGGCCGTGGTGGTCGTCGGGCGCGTCATGAACGTTCACTCGGCGGCGATAACGATCACTGGCGCGGTGCTCTGCTTCGCGATTCGCTTTCTTGCGATCAAACGCAATTGGCAGCTGCCCGTCGCGCGCCGTCACGAGCGAATAGAGCCGAGTTGACGCCGCGCCGCGTCGAGCCCTGGACCAGTCCCTGGCGACGAATCTCCTTGGGCGGATCGGCATGGTCGACTTCCTGCTCCTGATCCCAGGTATGGTCGCCCTGCTCCGGCGCCGGGTGCTTCTGTGATGAACCGTTCCCGACCACAGGCGCTGCAGTGCGATGCCGGACTCGATCAGCATCAAGACATCCACCGAGCCGTGCAGTGCCCGAAGAGGAGAGAGGAATGACCAAGCCTAGATGATGCGAGTACCATACGTGGCCTTGGCGAGCCGCTGAATGACTGTTCGTGGCGACTTTTTGCTCGTTCGGCTCACGCGTTGCACGCTGCCGCGCGCTCAATGCGAGCGCCGCACGCGATTAGCGTTAGGCGTGAGCTCAGTCAACCGTGCGACCACAGAGTCATAGCGAACCCTCAACATCGGATCCGCGCCACGCCACGCCTGCTCTACCATCGTGTAATGAGCGACGGCGCTGTCTCGTTGTCGTGCCGCGTCGTACAGTCGCGCCAGCAACTCGTGCAGCTCGGTACGCGAGACGTAGAGGTTCGACCCGTCGATTCCACCGCGCAGACCCGCGCGGACGATCGCGATTCCCTGCGCGGGTCGCCCAAGCGCCAGCAAGGCGCGGCCGAGCTCGAAGTTGACGCGCGTGTAGCCATACGTCGGCGACCATGTGGCCGCCCGATATTCGGAGACTGCCTCCTCAAGCTTTCCCGCACGCGCGAGCAGCAGGCCGCGGATGAAATGGTGCAGGAGGCGGTCGCGGGGATAATAGCTCTGCTGTCCCAGCCATTGCAGCGTGTCCGCTCGACCGCGCGCCTGCGCCGTGTCGCCCGCGGCGACGTTGGCTGTCGCCGCGAGCGCGATCACCCAGGCTTTGTTTCGCGCGCGAATCCCCGGCGGAATCCGGAGTGAATCGCGACCGAATGGGTACAACTCGCGGAACTTGTGCGCCGCGCTCGCGAAGTTACCCGTTTCGTAGTCGAGGATCGCGTCGGCAAAAGGCTCGATCGTCGCGGGCCGACGCGCCAGCGAGGTCCCGGGAATGCGCCCCTCCACCAGGAGCGCACGCGCATCCCGGTATCGCCCCGCCGCGCGCAGCCCGATCTCACAGGGCCATTGATACGGAAGAGGCTGAGACGGGTCCTCCTCGAGCAACCCACGAGTGCACGAGACCACCGCCGCTTCCGCGTCGCCGCTCATAATCGCCCGATACAGCTCGGCGAGCCGTGCGGGACCGCGAGTTCCGCCTAACGACTCATAGCGCAGGGTGGCCGCGTTCGCGTCGCTCTGTCTTCCCATGGCGACGTAGAGCTCAGTCAGGAGCTTCCAGGGGTCCTTGTCCATCGGACGCAGCTTTGTCCACCGACGCAGGCTGCGCTCGGCCGCGTCAATCGAATCGTTCCAGCGATAGCGGTCCGCCAGAAGATGGAGAGCCTCGCACAGCCTGCACATCGCCCCCGCCTGTTGGGAGGCTCCACCGGCAATCGAGTCCAGCCGGATGGAGCGCTCGAGCAGTGGCACCGCGCGCGGGAGATCGGGTTCTACCTCCGCACTCCGAAAGAGCGCTTCCGGATCGTCGGCAAAATCCGTGGCCAACGTCTCGGCAACCGCGATCGACGCGGGATCATTACGGCCATGGAGCATGTCCGTCATCATCAGGAGCCGGTCACGCCGTGTTGCGCGCGGAGCCAGGCGCAAGGCCAGGTCGAGAAACCGACGATGTACCGTGTCCTCCACGAGCGCCGCCGACCGCCACCCGTAGTAGGCGGCCATCGCGAACATCGAATCATCAGCGATGGCCGCGCGAAAGAGTCGATTCGCGGACTGAAGATCGGACTGGTAATACGCGCGGAGTCCCTCCTCGTACATCCGATAAGCGATGGGTGAGCGCGTGCTGACCTCACCCAACGAGCCGCTTGGCGCGGCCACACGGAAATCTCTGGCAATGAGCGCAGTGGCACTATCGAACAGCGCGATCCGATCATCGCCACTCACGCGGTAACCTCCGCGCACAACCCCACCGCGCAGACTCACGCGACGAATTTCCAGCCGGAGCTTGTTCCGCGGCAGTGGAAGGAGCTCACCTTCGATGATCTCTGTCGCGCCCGCCCGCCGCGCAGCCTCGACCATCGCATTGCGAGACGTATCGCCGCCAGCAGGAGTCACTTCGAGCATTCGCGAATTGGCGACCACCTGCAGCTCGTTGATCCGCGCGAGGCTCGTCGCCAACATCTCGCTCAGCACTGTGCTCACCGAAAGAGATTCCGGTGCGACCAGGTCACGTATTCGGCCGACTGCCAGGACCGTTGCTTCGCGTCCAAGCGTCGCGGACGCGCGCCGCGCGATCGCGGCGCCGAGTGCAACGGCGGCCAGTGCCACTGCCCCGACGATCATCAACGGGCGTCGCGTGACGAACAGCTTCGCAAAGCCGTTAGGGGCGGCGAAGTTTCTCAAGTCGGAAGATGTCGCCAGACGTGACGGACCCGATCTGCCGGCTTGTCTTTGTGCGCCGACAGCTGTCGACGACACAGCAACCGGACCCGTCTCCACCGTCGCGGCCGCGGGGGCCGACGACGCCGTTCGGAGTTGGCGCACGAGACGCTCGAGGCTCGGATCAGGGTCCGCCTCCAGTTCTTCCCGCAACAGTGCGGCGTATGTCTTTCCGTGTGCGAGTGCGGCCGCTCGGTCACCACGAGCCGCGAGCGCTTCCATATAAGAAGTCGCAAACCGCGCGTTGAACCGATCCATTAGGGTCAGCCGGCGCCAATGCTCGGCGGCATCATGGTCACCGGATTTCGACCGTAGCGTCGCGACTGCCTCGATGGCACGCATCCCGTCTGTCGCAAGCGCCGCGCGTTCTTGTTCCACCCAGCGCTCGAATTCGGGTGCATCCGATAGGTAAAAGCCGTCCAGGAACGGTCCGACGTAGAGTTCCGCCGCTTCGCTCCAGCTGCGTTCACGGATGGCCGACCGGAACGCCTCGAGGTCACTCGAGATCTTTGTGCGATCGAGCGTGAGCTCTGGCGTCGACAGCACGATCTCGGTCCCTACGAGACGCCGCAAACCATACAGCGTCTGAGCAAGGGCGTGGCGCGCGCGGTCCGTCTCGGACTCCGGCCAAAGCACCCCCAGCAAGCGATCGCGGCTTACGCCCTTGCCAGAGGCGCACGCCAACATCGCGAGCAAGGCGAGCGCCCGCGGTCGCGGTGGATCCGCATCGGCGCCGAGATCGTCGATCCACAATCCACCGAACGTTCGAAGCCGCAAACGACTAGACCTCGTGTGACGCCGAATGACGCGCAGGTGATACCCCGCGGTGATCGGCGGCTGACGGATGTCGGTGAGATTCTCGCCAAGATCTTACGACGAGACTTCCGTGGCGACAAGAACGACGACAGCGGCGTTCGCGATCGGCTGGCATCTGGCAGCGGTCGGCACCACGCTCCCTGCCCAACGAGCGTCGGTTGAACAGGGACAGGCGTCGGGAGCGCGCGGCACCAGAGCGCGAAATCCACACTCTCTCAACGCCGTGCAGTTGCTGGCGCGAGCCGGTCCGGGACGGGACGAACGCGTGCGGTTTCAGTGGGACCAGGTCGACGGCGCAAAAGGATACCTGCTGATCGGCCGCTGGACGCAGCCGCCGTCCTGGACGATTCAGTCCCGCGCTTATCGCGTCGGTGCCGCCAACGCGACGTCCTCGACGAGCGACCACGTCACGTTCGAGGTGCTGCTGCCGCCGGGCAGTCACTCATGGAGGGTGACGGCGCTGTTCGGCGCCCGGCTCGTTGGCGACACCGCCACGGCCACGACGTTCGCATTCGACATCAAATGAGAGTTCCAGGAGTCCGTTTCCCGTTAGGCAACCCACAAGTCGAGGAGGATGCAGCCATGTGCGCTCGTATGCTGTCGCGAATGCTGACCCTTGTGCCATCGGCGCTGTTGCTGGCAGCTCCGGTAGTGGCGTCGGCGCAGCTCAAACCGAGGATTCTCACCGTCACGCCTGCCGGCGCGCCCGCGTCATCGAACGTCGCGCAGATTCGCAGTTACCTGGACGGACTGCGGGAACTGGTGATGGTCAACCCCAATCCCGGACACCCTGAGACAATGGTGGGGCTCCCCACGGGCATCACTGGGAGGAAATGGGTGGGCGAGGAGATCGTGAACACTCAGGCGGAGCTCGCCCTGTTGAAGAGCTTTGCCAACGTCACATGGCCTGGCGCGTTGGTGCAAGGACAGACGATCGACAAGAACAACTTTGCACCTCTTGGCTCTGAGTTGACTCGCTCGGGTGGACGGATCCGGTTGGCGACAGAATTCATTGGCGCTACAAAAGGACTGTCGCAATCGACGGATCTTCCGGTGATGAACGCGACAGCCGTCGAAGATGCCAGACGGAGGTTGCTCCAGGCCCTGGCTCCGAAGGGGTCCACCGGCACCTTGCTCTGGGAGTTCGAGACCGGGGAGACCTTGCGCGAAGCCATGGTCAAGATGGGAGTGGCGTACCAGGGCTCAGGCATCAGCGCGAGCCTCGATGCAAAGTTGAACTCCCACTATAACGAACACACCTTCGTTGCGAAGCTTACCCAGGTCTTTTACAGGATCGTATTTGAACCGCTCGGTGATTCACCGTTCTTCGCGCCGTCGGTGACCCTGGCCGATGTACAACGACTCGCGGGTCCGGGGAATCCGCCGCTCTATGTGAGCGAGATCAAATATGGGCGCATCCTGCTTGTGAAGTTCACCGGCACTCTGGATACGCTGGATCTGGAGGCTGCGGCGTCGGCGGCGTACTCGGGCTTCAAAGGACAGGGAGCGGCAGCCTACAGACAGAAGCTCTCATCTGAGCGGATGGAAATCCTGTCAGTCGGAGGAAGAGCAGATCAGCTGGTAGGTCTCGTATTCGCGACCCCTGACGCTATCTCGCAGGCCCTGCAGTCTGCGGTACAGAAGGGCATCACGTACGATCCGCAGAGCAATCCCGGTGACGCGATCGGCATCACGATGAACTATGTCGCGTCAAACCACGTTGCGATCGCCCAGATGTTGACGCAGGCGAGTCCGAAGATCGTAGATCTCAGGACTGTGCGAGTCTGCCTCGACACCATAAGGAAGCTGGAAGACCGTCGAGGTCCGTTCCCGGTCTGGGATGGACCAGGTGGTGGACAGGTCAACACGCACATAAGCGTCTTGCCTGGCGACGAAGTGACCTTCGAGGCTTGGGGAAAGAATTGGTCAGGCGTTTTCGCCACGGGTGATTATGGTCCCGACGGCTGGCATACCTGGGACAAGCCGAAGGACGGGGAGGGTGGCTATCCGATTGCAGACCGGTCCCCATTTGCTCTGATTGCAAAGTTTGGGGCGGGCAACAACAAGGGGGGACCCGACCGAAGCAAGCCTGGCTACAACGAGTCCACCTCAGGCGCAAAAGCCGCCAGCGATTGGTTCTATGTTGGTACAGGCAGGGTGGCCGTTGTGCAACAGCTTAATGCGCAAGGAGAAGGGTTTCAGGGTTATGGGGACATCTATCTGGGAACGAACGACAACGATCCAACTAATGGCGATCCGAACAAGAAATTCACGGTGAGAATCTGCGTCAAGCGCGACCCCAAGAACGTGGAAATACCGAATCAATAAGGGTCGCAAGACAACACCTGGCGGCAGTGACCTTACTGCCGCCACGTGTTCTCCTCGTTAGGCCCTTTACCTCACCGAGGGACTCATGACGCACCTTGCCACATTCCTAGTCCTGGCGCAGCTCCAACAGGGCGCTGGGCTCAGCTATCGGGTGCCGAGCGGCTGGGACGAAGCGCCGGATCCCGCGCGAAGGATCGTCGTGCTCCGACCGCGCGATCGAGAGCCGTCGTGCGAATGTCTGATCATGATCCGTCAGCCGCAGGCGTTCTCCGGGACCGCCGAGCAGCTTCACGAGGCAGTCGTTAGGCATACCAGCCAGATCGCGCCTGTCGTCGACACATCGAGGACGGAGACGATGGGCGGCTTTCTGGTGACGCGCATGCATCAGCGGACGGCTCTCAATGAGATGTTCACCACGCTCTTCACCGCGCGTTGGAGCGATCGCGGCCAGGTGATCATCTTCATGGCCGCTGCGGCTGACATGGAGCAGCGCTACCGGAGCACCGCCGAAGCGATGGTCCGGGAGATCGTCATCCCCCAGTCATCGGTCGCGACCGTTCCCGGCGACCAGCCGCCGTCGGTTGCGCCACAATCGGCGGCCCCGCCGCTCCCATCCGCGCCGACGGCGAGCGGCCCTACGCGGACCGCACCCCCGCCGGCTGTGGGCTCACTAGCCGACTACATCTATGTCGTGCCTAACGGGTGGACGGCGTCACAGGCCTCGACCGGCATCGTCCTCACATCACCGAAGTCCCCCTCCGGCGAGGTGTGCTACATCGCCATGTCTCCGATCGCGGCGTCGAGCGGAGACCTGTTCAACGACGCGAATCGGGTCTGGCAGCAGAACTTCAGTAGGTTCGGAACTCCCGTGACGAGCACGACGCTGCTGAACCGCGGCGTCTCACCGCAGGGATGGGAGTACGCAGTCGTTAGGCGCGGCATCGCCGCGCGCGGCTCGATCGATCCGTCGCCCGAGGGATTCGCCATGGTCGTCGCAGCGAAGCTCGGCGATCGCGTCGCCACGGTGTCCTGGTACTCGGGGGGGACGCTGACGAGCTCCTGCTTCGTGGACCATCACGCGACCGATTTTCCCGAGGTATGGCCGCGGTTCTTCGACGCGCTGCAGTTCAGAAGCTTCGGGCCGCCCGCCGGCGACGCGCTCGCGAAGGGGCTGGCCGGCTTCTGGGAGTCGATCGGCACCAGCGTCGGCGGAGGCGCCGTCAATCAATACATCTTCACGCCCGTTGGTCGTTATGCATGGTCCGGTGTCGGCCAGCGGTACATGGGTCTCTCTCGCTTCGAGACGGCGATCTGGACCAACATGGCATTCGGCGATGGGTCATTCACCCTTCGCGGCGATACGCTGACGTTGCGATCGAACGGAGGCCAGAGCGAGGTGTGGCTCATTCGCCTGGAGCAGTTCAGTGAGGACGGCGGCAAGAGCTGGTCCGACAAGCTGTACATGATGCGTCCCATGTCGACGTGCTATCTGGACGGCTGTCGCAACAAAGACTCGGAGCTCGCTCTCTCGCGGCGCAATCAGTAGCGCTGCTCGCTCATCTCGGTTCGCCGTTGGAGGCAACCATGCGGAACTGTGCTCGAGGCTTCTCCGGCGGTGCGTGGCTCTTCACGCTCCTCGTCGCGGTGCGCTCGGTCGCCTCGGCCCAGGCGCCCGGGGCGGGAGAGCTCCGGTTTCCTGCGCGTGGAATGTATCGCAACCCGTATCGCGTCGTGCAGCAGTACGATCCGATGTCCGATCGCACTCGCCTCGCCGTCGGCATTTCCTCCGGTGCTCCATTGAGCATCCTCATCAAGCCGATCGTGCAGCTGACGTTCGAGGCGATGTTCAATGGAACAACGCCTAACGGGACACCGGATTCCATTCTCATGACGAGCCGGATCCTTCGACTCGTGGTCGCGAAGCAGCAGCCGGGAATGGTGGCATCGGCAGCAGTCCCGGACCAGGCAGCGACTGTCGGCGCAGGCGCGCCTGGGCCCATGCTCACGTTCCTCATCGCACCGTCCACAGATGCGAATGCAAGCGGCGCTCCCGTGTGGCGCACCTCGCTTGCCTCGGTCATGACCAGATCGAATCAGCTGGTAACGGTGGACGACACCGGCATCTGGTTTCAGGGCCGACGATGGCTCGCGGCAATCGCGAACGTCATCGACATGACGAGGAAGAAGGGGGAGTCGCCGCTGACGCTCGTCTCATTTGCCGACACGGGCCGGTTCTCTCTCGACCGATTGCCGGAGCGAGCTCGCAAACTCCTGCGCGAGGGACTCCGCATAACGATCGTCGAGGACGCGCATCGTTCGGTGATTCCAACCGGAACGCTCGTACAGATGACGAGTGCCTCGAACAGCGTGAAGTCACGTTTCGGCACGATCGACTTTGCCATCGAGGGTGATGAGCTCAACGCACTGCAGGACTTCGCAAGTCGACTGGGCCCGAAGGAGGCGCAGGTCGCTCTCGCCGCCACCGTCTCGGATACGACCGGAGGCGCTGCAGCTATCCCTGCTGGTACCGAGATCGAGTTGAGGTCCGGATCACGTGAGTGCGTCGATTCCGTGAGGCTTGGCGATCAATTCACCGCGACCATAACGCGACCCGTTGGATCACCTGGCCTCGCCGCTCTCGACACGGGCGCGCACGTCGTGCTCATGATTTCCGACCTCGAACGAGGGCTCGAAGGGCCTGACGCCGTTCCAATGCAGATGAGCGCAGTGTCGGTGACGCTGTCGCAGAGGCAATATGCACTTCACGGCGCGGTCGTGAAGTCCACGACTGTCAAGCAGGGAGCACATGCCTGCGTGCCGGTCGATGGCCTGCTACTCCTTCGCCTCAGCCGCGCGCTCCGAATGGCTCCCTGATGCAGGTATCCGTACAGCGTGCCACGTCATTGATGTAATCGACGGGCTCCTCCCCACTATCGATTTCGGCGCCACGTCTGGCGCGTCGTCCACGCACCAGTATGTTGGCCCCATGTCCCCCACGCTGCGCGATCAGCGCGAAGGCGGATCCCATGGTCGCTCTGCGAAACGACTCGTCGATCACTTCAGGGGCAAGATTGGTTTCAGAGCGGGAGGCGCTGGTCATGTTGCGGTCGCAAATGGAAATGGGAGATCGTGCCGTCCAACCTTGAAGTCCCGAACACTGTCGTTAGTGGCGAGCCCGCCGCCAGCGTTCTCGCGCCATCTGCGACGGACCGGCGAGGTGAGAGGAGGCCGCCTGAAGCATGCGCGACGTGTGGCCGCGTTCTCGATATGGCATTCTGCGCGCACTGCGGGGAGCGTCGACCGAGCGATCGGTCATATTCGCTCTTCGCCTTCGCGAAAGAGACTTTCATTGACGCGGTGGCAAGTGTGGATGGGCGCGCCGTCCGCACTCTGAGAGTATTGCTGCGTCAGCCGGGTGAGCTGACGGCGAGCTACATGCGTGGCACACGTGTGCCGTACCTGTCGCCGCTGCAGACTTTCCTGCTCTTGAACGTTCTCTTCTTCGTCTGGTCCGGCGCTCAGAAAATCCCGGTGTATGACACACCGCTCGCCCAGCAACTGAGCATGAATACCCCGTACCGCGCGACGGCGAATCGGCTTGTCGCAGAGCGTCTGGCCACGACGCACCAGGATCGCGCGTCATTCGAGCGGGCGTTCAACACGATCGGAAGCGCTCAGTCCCGATCGCTGATACTGGTGATGGTTCCGCTGTTTGCGCTCGTGGTCGGACTGCTCGCGTTCAGCCGGGGCAGGCGCCACTACGCCGTGCAACACGTCGTATTCGCCCTTCACTTTTATGCGTTCTCGTTCGTCGTGATCCCCTTGAGCCTCGTGACGGTGCTCCTGCTCGTGCGCGGTCTGCGTGTAACTCACATTGCTCGCGTCACTGACGCGGTGGCAACCACCGGCTGGAGCTTCCTTCTGAATGTGCTGCTGGGGATCTATCTCGCTATCGCGTTCCGTCGGGCGTATGGCACCGGCCGTGGGCGCGCAGTCCTCAGCGCCGTCGTTGCAACGTTCGCGAGCTTCATGATCCTCGTCGCGTATCGCGCCTTGCTGTTCTTCGCCGCGTTCTTCTCGACCTGACCACGCTGCTGTCGCCGCTGCAGTTTCTGCAGCGGCATTCGCACACCCACTTTCTTCGCGTATCAAGAGATCGTGGATGTGCTGGCAACAACGCAGGTGCCTAACAGATGGGCGTCCTCACTTTCCCCCTCTGGACGATCGCCCTTGGGTCGAAGTGGCTCCGGCTGAATCGAACGGCGGGAGTGCTGCAGCAGTCGGTGACCTGAGGACTGCTGCTTCTCACACCCCGGGTACTTCGACGCTACGTCTGGCGTGTCGTCCACGCACCAGTATGTTGGCCCCATGTCCCCCACACTGCGCGATCAGCTGCAGTCCGCGCTCGGCGGCGCGTACGCCCTCGATCGGGAGCTCGTGGGCGGGGGAATGGCGTACGTCTTCCTCGCCGACGATCGCGCGCTCGGGCGGCGTGTCGTCGTCAAGGTGCTGCGCCCGGAGCTCGCTGAGGGGCTGAGCGCGGCGCGCTTCAAGCGCGAGATCCAGCTCGCGGCGCGGCTCCAGCACCCGCACATCGTCCCTCTGCTTGCGGCTGGTGAGCTCGCGAGCCAGGTGCTGTACTACAGCATGCCGTACGTGGAGGGCGAGAGCCTGCGCGGGCGCCTCGATCGCGTGGGGAGCCTGCCAGTCGCGGAGGCGGTGGCGATCCTGCGCGACGTGGCAAGCGCGCTCGCCTACGCGCACCGGCAGCGCGTGGTACACCGCGACATCAAGCCCGAGAACATCCTCCTCGCCGATGGTGGCGCGGTTGTCGCCGACTTTGGTATCGCGAAAGCGATCAGCGCCTCGATCGAGAGCGACGCGGAGCAGGCGGGTGACGGAAGACGCGCCTCCACACTCACGTTGGCGGGCATCTCGTTAGGCACGCCCGCGTATATGGCGCCTGAGCAGGGCGCGGGGGACGCAGTCGACCACCGGGCCGACCTCTACTCGCTGGGCGTCGTCGCCTACGAGCTGCTGGCAGGGAGCCTGCCGTTCGAGGGCCGCAACACCCAGCAGCTCCTCGCCGCCCACGCGGCGCAGGCGCCGGAGCCGCTCGTTAGGCGCCGTGCGGCGGTGCCCGAGCCTCTCGCGGCCCTCGTCATGCAGCTCCTCGAGAAGCAGCCCGCCGATCGTCCCCAGACGGCGGACGACGTGCTCCGACAGCTGGATGAAGCCACGGCGGATGGGCCAGCGCGACGCGTGCCCGGGCGGACGAGCGCCGTGCCGTCGCGCGCGCGACTTCGCGATCCGCTGGTGCTCGCGCTCGCCCTCGCGCTGGCCATCTCGTTAGGCACCCTCGCCTGGGTTGCCCGTTCGCCGGGTGCCCGCGAGGGAGCGCCGCGCCCGGTCATCGTCTCGCTCAACCCTCCCGATGGCGCGAGTCTCCGCATCGGGAACGGCTTCTCACTCTCGGCTGACGGCAGACGGCTCGCGTTCGTCGCCGACCTCCACGGGGCAGTGGGCATCTGGGTCCGCGCGCTCGACGCGCGCACGGCGACGTTCGTGCCGGGCACCGAAGGAGGCTACGGTCCCTTCTGGTCTCCTGACGGCGCGTCGCTCGGCTTCTTCGCCGGCGGGAAGCTCAAGGTCGTCGAGCTGCCGGGAGGAACGCCGCGCATCCTCTGTCCTGCGCCGCGTTCGGGTGGCGGCACCTGGACGGCAGACGGCACGATCGTCTTCACGCCAAACGTCGTGGGTGTCCCGCTCTATCATGTCGCCGCGAGCGGCGGGCCGTGCACGGAGCTCACGCGCTTCCGCCCCGGAGACGTCGACCACCGCCGGCCCTTCGCGCTTCCCGACGGACGCCACGTGCTATTCAGCAGCTCCGGCGCGAAGACCGCGCTCGCCGTCGATGTCGCGACCGGGGCAATCACCGAAGTCCGCCACCCGGGAGGCGACGCGCAGTTCGCGCCGCCCAACTGGCTGCTCTATCGCGACGAGGACCGCGGAATCATCTACGCGCAGCGATTGGATCTCCGAACGCTCCACCCCTTCGGCGACTCGTACGTGGTGCTCGACTCGGCGCCCTTCGGTCTTCTCTCCTTCCCCGGGTACGCGGTCCGCGAGCGGGTGCTCATGGTGCCGCACGGCTTCGGCAACTTTCGGACACTCCTCTGGCTCGACCGCCGCTCCGTGGTGATCGATTCGATCGTCTTACCCGCCGGCGCCGGCACGATCTTCGGCAGCGTGAGCGCATCACTCTCGCATGACGGGCGCTCGATCGCGTTAGGCGGGACTGGGCTCTTTCTCTACGATCGCGGTCGCGGGGTGTCGACGCAGGCGATGCTTGGGGAGTCGGTCATCGTCGGCGATCCGTCTTGGAGCCCTGGCGACTCGTTGATCGCCTTCAGCTCCGTTCTGGGCGCGCCGGGCGCGCTGCGTTTATACCACGTCGGCAGCGGCACCACGGACTCGCTCTTCGCCGCGCGCCGGCGGCAGGCGATGATGGCTGACTGGTCGCCCGATGGGCGGCGGATCGCGTTCCAGCTGCAAGCGGGAGACGACGCGACCGTGTCGGAGCTCTGGGTCTGGTCGCGCGATACGCGCACCGCGCATCGGATGTGGCCGGCCGCGGGGAATCAGGCCTGGCCAAGGTGGTCGCCGGACGGCCGCTGGCTGGCGTATCAATCCGACGAGAGCGGACAGAACGAAGTGTACGTGCGCCCGGCCGACGGCTCCGGCGCCGGGATTCGCGTTTCGAGCGCGGGCGGCGAGCGTCCCCGCTGGCAGAGCGATGGTCGCGCGCTCTTCTACCGCGCCCCAGACGGCGCGGTGATGACGGCGGGGCTCCGGCCAGGAGCCGCGCTCGCACTCTCGCCGCCGCGGCTCGCCGTGTCAGGAGCGCCGTTCAGCCGCACCATCAGAGGTTTCGAGGTGAGCGCCGACGGCGAGCGGTTCCTCGGTTTCGCCCGCACGGATCCGACCGTGTTCACGGTCATGCTCGACTGGGCGGCGCGGCTACCGCCTCGCTAGGCGGTGCGCGGCGACGTCGTCGCGTCCGTTGGCGAGCGAGCGTCAGCACCAGTGGAGCAATCGCTCCCACGGCGGCATGGAAGCGCAAATGCGAACAGAGAGCCGCCGGACGTGCCAGGCTCGGCCCATGCGCGGCCGCCGAGCATCTCGACCGTTTCACGAACGATGCTCAGCCCCAGACCTGTTCCCTCGACGTCGGAGACCGCGCTTTCCACATGTGCACGGAAGAACGGGTCGAAGAGCTTGCGGCGTGCGTCTTCCGGGACACCGAGTCCATTGTCCGTGACCTCGACGACCAGCTCTGTCGTGTCGTGGGAATTCTGGGGCTGTTGCACGTGCGAGCGGACCTCGACCCAGCGCTCGAGCTTCGCCGGATCCGAGTATTTGATCGCATTCGAGATGTAATTCGTGAGACACAGCTCGATCGCAGCCGCGTTGACCTCCACAGGCGGAAGGTCCGGCGACAGTCGAACGGCAACGTCTCGCGAGCGCGCGAGTTGGCGCAACTGGCGCACCGCTTCGATGGCGGCTGCCGGTAGGAGCACGTTCTTTTGCTGCCGCACATCCACGTCTAACCGAGAAAGCGATATCAGATCCTCGAGCACGCCGTGCATCGCGTCGGCATTCTCGCCGATCATCGTGAGGAACCGGTCGCGTTGCTCCCCACTCACCCATGGCTCGTTGAGCATGCGGTGCGCGCCCTGAATCGCACCCAGCCGATTCTTCAGCTCGTGCGACACGGTCCGGTTGAACCCGCGTAGCCGCTGCTCTCGTTCGCGCACCTGCACCGTCGTCTTCCGCAGAAAGTGCGTCGTCGTGGCCTGTTGAATGATCGCGATGGCGTGAAACACGCGATGGGCACACTGCAGCAGCTCGGATCTACTGCACGGGACGTCGATCTCGTCGACGGTGGTCGCGAGAAACGAAAAGAGCACGCCGCCGAGCAGCTCGTATTCCTTGAACAGCTGATAGGCGTCAAAGCCCTGCGCGTGGCGCAGCTCACCCAGCTCCATCGCCTTCGCCACGACCGGCGCGTCTGCCGCAACCTCCTCCGCCGGATTCTCGACGTAGTCGGCGATGCCATCGATGAGAAGCGGGATGTGGTCGAGAAGCTCCTCTCCCGGGAAAACGCGCTCGCGTCCGATCGCCACGCGCGCCGCGATCCGCTCGAGCCAGCGCGTCGTGAGCTCGTCACGCGCCGATCGAAGCTGAATCGCCAACGCACCCGCGAGCGGACAATCCTTGGAAAGGTCCTGCGACTTATTCACTGGCACGTTGCCCACTGGTGAGAGACTCAGGATGTCGGCCGAACATGTGCCGGAGCTCGACGAGAAGCAATAACTGCCATGCGGTCATCGCACCTTCAGCCGCTCGATGACCGCCTGGATGCGCGGGTCGGACCGAATGGGAGCATAGAGCGAGTCCTCGAGGGTGAACTCGATCCCACCGACGTTCGACGCGGCGCCCTTCACCAGCCATTGGATCGCCGACTCCCGGTCGCCAAGCCTCATGAATGCGTTGGCGATCAGATCTTCCCGAACGTACTCAGTCTTTGAACGCATGACCGCCTGCCGTAGCGCTTCACGCGCGCCCGACGTGTCGCCCAAGGCAGCGAGGCTGACCGCGAGGTACGCGAGATCCCGACCACTCGGCGTCGGGCCGGCCCAGCGCCGCCACGCCGCAGCAGCTCCGCGTGGGTCGTTCGCCGCTTGCATCCGGTGAGCTTCGCACTCCGCCGCCAGCCGCTCCTGAATCCGCGCCGCTCGCGCGCAGAGAGCGCGCGCACTGTCCTGCGACAGCTTCGCGAAATCGAGCGAAAGGAAGAACGGATTCCAGATGCCAAACGACAACGGGTTGAGACGCTGCGCTCGCTGCTCGACCGCGTGCGCGGAGTCCGGCAGATGCAGGTAGGTCGTGAGAAGGAACGGGTACCACGCGCCAGCCGCCACGTTGGCGGAATCCAGCGTCAGGGCCTGGGCCATCTCCTTCGCTGCCGCTGCTGGATCGTGGCCGTAGGTCATCGACCACAAACCCACCTGCGCGTGCGCGTCGGCAAGCGTGGGGTCGAGCGCCAGCGCACGCTCCGCAGCGCGCCGTGCCTGCGGAGCCGCCGTCGCCGCCGGCACGAAGTCATCGGCTCTGTAACCCCACGCCTCGGCGAGCGCGGCCCACGCGTCCGCGTAGGTCGAGTCGAGCGCGATCGCGGCTTGCGCGTGCGAGATGGCGGAAGGGAGCGACGTGGCCGTGAACTGGTCCGTCTCGAAGCGAGCGCGTTGCACCAGCTGGTGCGCCTCGTCGCTGCGCGTTGCGCGCGCACGCACGGCGGTGGTGGTCGCGGGCGACAGCGACAGGTTGAGCGCGCCCGCAATTGCGGAGACGAGCTTGTCCTGAAGCGCGAACTGATCCTGATCGCTCGCCTCGAACGCCTCCGACCAGAGAAGGTTGTCATTCGCGGCATTCACGAGCGATGCGGTCGCACGGAGTTGCCTCCCGGATCGCTCCATCCTCACGGTAACAATCGCCCCGACGCCGAGCTCCTTCCCTGCCTCGCGCACCGTGCGTCCGTGCATCACGGTCGACGGCGTGTAGGCCCGCACCGAGAGTCCCGGGATTTTCGACAGCTTCGTGGTCAGGTCGCTCGACAATCCATCGGCGAGAAACGCATGCGACGTGTCTGCGCCGACGTCTGTCGGGAGCACGGCGATGCTGCGTGGTTTGTCCGTGCCGCCGGTTCGCGTTGCCAGGAGCCACGTCGCGATGACGATGGCAAGGACCACTGCCGCTGCGATCGCGCCCCACCGTCGTGAAGCTCCACGTGGCCCTCCGTTCGACCTTCCCGCCGCGGCGCGCAGCGTCGTGCCGGTCGGCGCCATCCCCCCGCTCGGCGTCGTTAGGTCGTCGAGCGCGTGCACCACCTCGCTCACGCTCTGCGGGCGATCGGCTGGTCGTTTCTCCAGGCAGTGCATAACGAGCGCGGCGAGCGCGGGCGGCAGTGAGGCGCGTCGCCTGGTGATCGCCTCGGGCGTTTCGCTCACGTGCGCCGCCAGCAAGTTTTGCGGCGTGCGGCCCGCGAACGGCGGCTGCCCCGTCAGCAGCTCGTACGCGAGCACGCCGAACGAATAGATGTCCGCGCGGTGGTCCACACTCGGATCGGCGCTCGCCTGCTCGGGCGACATGTACGCCGGTGTGCCGAGCGCGACACCGAGCGATGTCATGCCGCCGTGCTCCGCGTCGCTCGACGCGCTCAACGCCTTTGCGACACCGAAATCCGTGACCATCGCACTGCCGCCGGAGAGCAGCACGTTGTCGGGCTTGATGTCGCGGTGCACGATTCCATGTTCGTGCGCATACGCGAGCGCGGACGCGATCTCCCGCAGCATGCGAATGGCCTGATTGACGGGAAACTCGCCGTGCCGCGCGAGACGAACGCGCAGCGACTCGCCGTCCACGAACGGCATCGTGAGATACGGTAGTCCGTTCGACTCGCCCGCGGTGAGCAGCGGCACGATGTGCGGATGCTGGAGCTTGGCCGCGAGGAGGATCTCGCGCTTGAAGCGCTCGAGCGATAACTGCGCCGCGGTCTCCGGCGGGAGCACCTTGATCACGACCTTGCGGTGGAGCGCAATCTCCTCGGCGACGAACACGCGCGACATCCCACCGCCGCCGAGCTCACGCTCGAGTGTGTAGCTGCCGCTCAGGGTCGCTTGGAGCTGGTCGTGGAGATCAGAAGAAGGCAGGCGTCGCTTGGAAGTTGAGGATGTACGAAGTTAGCGCCGCAACGAATGAGGAGGCCAAGCGTCAGAATAGGAATCTTACTGACCCGCGGCAGCGCGGGGTGAGCGCGAAATCATCGCATGGGCAACGCCGCGTCTTCGACCACTGCCGACCCACTCTTCCTCTCGCTTCAAGAGGCATTGGCGGGCCATTACGCACTCGAGCGCGAGCTCGGTCGAGGCGGAATGGCCGTCGTGTATCTCGCCCGAGATGTGAGGCTCGACCGGCCCGTAGCTATCAAGCTGTTGCCGCCTGAGCTTGCGGCCCATGACAAGCTGCGCGCCCGGTTCATGCGCGAGGCGCGCACGGCGGCGCGATTGTCCCATCCGCACATCGTCCCCATTCACGCCGTCGACGAGGTGCGCGGATACGTGTTCTACGTCATGTCGTACGTGGACGGAGACACGCTAGCCGAGCGGGTGGCCAACCGCGGACCACTGCCTCCACGTGAGGCGAGCCGCGTACTGCAGGAGGTAGCGAGCGCGCTCGCGGCCGCCCATGGCCAAGGCGTGGTGCACCGCGACGTCAAACCAGGAAATATCCTGCTCGAGCGCGCCACCGGGCGGGCCATGGTCACCGACTTCGGCATCGCACGGCTGGCCGAGGGAGCGGGAGGCGAAACGGCAGTGGGCGAGCTGCTGGGTACACCGGAGTACATGAGCCCCGAGCAGGCCGCCGGCGAGTCCGTGGATGGGCGCAGCGATGTCTACTCACTCGGCGTGGTTGCCTACTACATGGTTTCCGGCCAATTGCCGTTCACCGGGCCGACCATTCAAGCCGTCCTCGCAAAGCAGCTCACGCAAGCGCCGCCGCCGGTCGTGAGCGTGGCGCCGGGAATACCGCGCTCGCTCGCAAACGCAATCGACACGTGCCTCATGAAGGAGCTTTCGAGGAGATTTCAGAGTGCCGACGCTTTTTCGGACGCGCTCGCGCCGACGCTCGTTCGGCGACGTGAGGTGCCCGTACCGGTCCGCGCGTTTCTCGATCCTCGAAAGATGTGGGCTCTCGCTGTGTCGCCGGCGATGATGATCACCGGGGGCATCGTCGTGTTGACGACAAGCCTGCCCCATCTCTTCACAACTCTTGGCTACGTCGGACTGATCCGCGCCGTCGGCGCAGGCAATGTCCTTCTCGGCACGCTGATGCCACTGATTCTGACGACACGGTGGCTTCGTCCATTGCTGAAGGGTGGATACGCCGTGTCTGACATTGCCGGCGCGTTACGCGCGAGCTTCGACGCGCGCCGCGAAGAGCTGCTCTTCGAGTTCGGCACCAAGCCCACGACGCGTGAGAAGCGGCTCACCGCGATTACCGTAGCCGGCGCAACGCTCAACGTCGGGGCGTGGACCGCGCTGGTGCTCGGCGCCACAGCCCATTGGCTGCTTCCATTCGCATTCGTTAGCGGCATGTGGCCGATCGCGGGCGTTTTCAGCGCGACGACATCTCGCGCGCGCAGCAACAAAGGCTCGTGGTGGGCCAAGCGGTGGGAGGGCACCATGGGCCGGTGGCTGGCGAAGCTCGCGTGCATCAGACTCGGCGCGCGGTCCGCGGGCGCCGATCGTCCAACCGAGATGGCCATCGCCTTCTCCGCGCAGGCGCTCTATGAGGAGCTACCCAAGGCGCTCCGTCAGTCACTCGGCAATGTGCCGGCACTTCTGGAGCAGTTGGAGCGGAAAGCGCGTGCAATGCGCGAGCAGATGGCGGCCCTGGATGAAAGCATCGCGTCGGCGAGGTCGGGACGGGCTTCAGTGCAGGGTGCGCTCCAGGAATCCGTCGTCGCCGACCTAACGGCGGCACGGACCCGTGCGAGTGAGCACCTGGCGGACTTGCTCGCCGCGCTTGAAGCGACTCGGCTGGATCTCCTGCGCCTGCGCGCGGGTCAGGGCACCGCGGATCAGATCACGCACACGATCGCCGCGGCGACAGAGTTGGGGGATGAGGTCGATCGGCTGCTCTCGGCTCGCGCGGAAATCGACGCGGCGCTTCGCCTGTCGCCGCGACCGCTGGGTACCGAGCCGTCGAGCCGATGATGCCCGACTGCTCAGTGTATCTGCGATGACGAATTGGCCCCTGGTCCAATAGTTCGATGCGCCCATCGAGTGAAGAATCAAAGGGGCTGCTCGCTTTCACCGCATTCCTGTGCAGAATGCGCAGGAGACGGCCCTCGTTAGGTGCGGCCCCACAGCCGCCCATGACAAGGAGATGGAAATCAACGGGGTCAGCTCGAGGCCGTCGCCGCAGGTGTCGGCATGCTCGGCATGCGTGACCGCGGAGAACCTCTCCGCCGTACTTGACTCCATGGACGGTTCGCCGTAGAACCCAGGAGGTCAGGGAACGGGTGAAGGTCGCGCCTCGCTTGCTGCGCCGCAATCGTGCGCGAACCTCCCCCCCACTGCGCCGCTGACGACGGACAGCGTCACGGAGCTGCGCCCTCGGACCAATGGCAACAAAGAGACGGCCCCGCAGCAAGCCGAAGAAGATGAAGCCGACCGGGACGCGCGCGAAACGAAGCGTCTTGTCGAGAAAGGACGGCGCGCATTCGGCCAAGCAAACGCCTGCTTCTCTTCGACGCGCGAATGCCGGCAGCACTGAAGCGACGGACGAGCGACACAGCGCCGACTGTCTCGTGATCGGAGTCGGTGCTTCGGCGGGTGGGCTCGATGCGCTCAACGAGCTCTTCCGGCACGTTCAACCGGGTGGGCTCGCGTTCATCGTCGTACAGCATCTCGCTCCGGATCACGAGAGCATCCTGCCGCAACTGCTCGCCCGCAACACGCGGCTATCGGTCGTCGCGGCCTCTGACGGCGCCGCCATCGAAGCCAATCACGTCTTTGTCATCCCGCCTAACGTGGACTTGGGGGTGATGCGTGGCGTGATTCGCATTCTGCCCACGTCGCCAATCGCCGGCGTCCCTCGACTGCCGGTGGATTACCTGTTCCGCTCTCTCGCCGAGGATCAAGGGCCTGCCGCCGTTGGCATCGTCTTGTCGGGGACGGGTACCGATGGAACGCTTGGACTCGAAGCCATCAAGGCAGCTGGCGGATATACATTTGCTCAAGACCCGGCCACGGCCAAGTACGACGGCATGCCGCGCTCGGCGTTGTCGAGCGGCGCCGTAGACTTCGCCCTCCCGCCGAAGGATATCGCCGCGGAGCTGAGCCTGATCGCGCGGCGGCGCGTCCTCAGACCGGCCGACCGCGGCGTCGAACTGCCGCTGTTTCAGGAGCAGCTCGCCAAGCTCTTTCTGCTCATCCGCTCCGAGTTCGGCGTCGACCTCTCCCAGTATAAGCAGTCGACCGTCGACCGTCGCATCGAGCGACGGTTGGTCTTGCACAAGATCGGCCGCCTCGACGATTACGTGCGTTTCGTTCAGGAAGATCCCAATGAGCTCACGGCATTGTACAAGGATGTGCTCATCACCGTGACGAGCTTCTTTCGCGATCCCGACACCTTCGAGGCGCTCAAGAAGGCCGTGTTGCCGAACCTGATCGAGCAGCGGGAACCGCGGCATCCAATCCGTGTTTGGGTGCCTGCCTGCGCCACGGGAGAGGAGGCGTACTCGATCGCGATGTGTCTCGTGGAGTATTGCGAGGAAAATGGCATCGATGAGGAGATGCAAATCTTCGGCACTGATCTCGACGAACGTGCGATTCAGATCGCTCGGCGCGCGACGTATCCGGTGAACATCGCCCAGGATATCTCTCCGGAGCGCCTCAGCCGATTCTTCACGAAGCAGGAGGACACGTACGCCATCGCGCGCCGGATTCGCGACATGGTCGTGTTCTCGCATCACAACATTCTCAAGGACGCCCCATTCTCACGGATGGATCTCGTCAGCTGCCGCAATCTTCTCATCTACCTGCAACCGCCCGCGCAGAAACAGCTCCTCCGCCTTTTCCATTATGCGCTCAACCCGGCAGGATACCTCCTCCTGGGTGCCTCGGAGACCGTTGGTGACGCGCCCGAGCTTTTCTCGGTGCTCGATCGGAAGAACAAGATCTTCGTCAAGCAGCCCGTCTCGCTCTCCAGCAGCGTCGAGTTCCGTTTCGGTGTGCCGGTTCTTCACCGGCCGGTGCCCGAGATCACCCGAGCCCGTGTGACATCGACGTTGCAGGCGCTGGCCGATCGCAAGGTGCTCGAGGCCTACGGACCGCCGGGCGTGGTGGCCAACGAGAATCTGGAGATCATCCAGTTTCGCGGGCGCAGCGGCCCCTTCCTCGACCCGACTCCTGGCGCGCCGAGCTTCAATCTCCTGAAGATCGCGAGGCACGAGTTGCGCATGCACGTGAAAAAGGCTGTTCACGAGGCCTTCGCGAGTCAAGCGCGCGTCACGACCGAGGTGACGTATCACGAGGACAAGAAGCATCGACTCGTGAGGCTCGACGTGATTCCCTTTCAGGACCCCGAGTCGAAGAGTCGCTGTGTCCTCGTGCTCTTCCATCCTCTGACCCCTCCGAAGGAGATCGTCCTCGCCCGCGGCAGTTCAAAAGGGGCCGTGTCGGCCGCGAAGCTCAGTCATCGCGTCGAGACGTTGGAGCGTGAGCTCGCCACGACCAAGGAGTATTTACAGACGACGATAGACGAGAAGGAGAGCGCGCATGAGCAGCTGCAGAGCGCCAACGAGGAGCTGCAATCGTCGAACGAAGAGCTGCAGAGCACCAATGAGGAGCTCGAAACCTCGAAGGAGGAGATGCAGTCGACCAACGAAGAGCTGACGACGGTCAACGAGGAGTTGCAGAATCGGATGGAGGAGCTCTCTCAGTCGAACGATGACCTCCACAATGTGTTGACCGGCGTGGACAACGCCATCGTGATTGTCGGCATGGACATGAGGATTCGCCGCTACACGCTCGCCGCCGAGCGATTGTTCCAGTTGGCCCCGGCCGACGTCGGGCGCAACGTGCGGGTGCTCGATCAGTTCCTCGGAACCACGGGAGCCGTGGAGCCCAAGGTGTCCACGGTCATTCAGAGTCTATCGGTGTTCGACCAGGAGGTCCTCGCAGTCAATAAGCGTTGGTACGCGTTCAGAATCATCCCGTACAAGACCCTGGACCATTCAATTCGCGGAGCGCTCCTCACCTTCATCGATATCGATGTTCGCAAGCGCGCCGAAGAGTTGACGCGAGACGTCGGCGCGTACGCCGAGAAATTCCTCGCGGCGATCAACCATCCCTTGCTGATTCTCGATCGCAAGCTCCGGGTCGCCTGGTCGAATCCGTCGTTCTATTCTGTCTTCCAGCTCACCGCCGATGAAACACTGGGAACGCCGCTCGCCGGGCTCGGTGCCAGACAGCTCGCGGACGTGGGATTGCGCGAGCGCCTCGAGGCCGTGTTCGGCAGGTCCACCATCTTCCGCGACTACAAGCTCTCAGTGAGACTGCCGGACGGCTCGCGACAACGACTATCGGTCGGGGGAAGCCTGGTGCCCGCATCGGGCGAGACGCCCCTGGCGCTCCTATCTGTGGAGGTCGCGGTCGATCGCAAAAGAGCGCTCACGGCCGACCTCACGAATGAGCGCACGGCGGACGAGAGGGCCTCTCCGTGAAGGAAAAGGAAGGCCGTCGGACAGAGCAGAGCGGCGTGAGTCGGGAGCTACGCGAGGTACACGTCCTCCTCGAGAAGTCTGCGGCGCGCTACGCACGGTTATACGAGGGCGCCCCCGTCGGCTTGTGCACGGTCGATTCGGTGGGACGGATCCGCGAGATCAACGCGGCGGCGAGCGCGACACTTGGCGGGCCGCGCGAGTTGCTCCTCGGAAAGTTGTTCGCTGTCGAAGCGCGCCTCACGGAGACGGCGAAGTTTCTGACACACGTGCGGCGCTGTACGGCCTCCCGGCGGCGCGTGACCAGCGAGTTCGTCGTGGCTCCGAGAGTCACGGGAGGCCCGCGCGTCCTCCAGCTCGTCAGCGATCCAATTCGCGACGCGCATGGCGAGACGGTGTGCCTAACGGCGATCATCGACGTTTCGGACGTCAAGGCAATGGATGCCCGGATTCGGATGCTCGCCGCCGGCGTGCGACTGTCCGAGTCTCTCGACAGCGCCGCCGTGATCGAGGCCGCGGTGGAGCTGATGGTGCCGCAGCTTGCCGACATCTGCTTCATCGACCTCGTGTCCCCCTCCGGCGCGATCGAGCGTGTCGGCATCCGGTTCGCGGACAGCAAGAAGCAATTGGCCCTCGGCGAGCGCATGAAGCGCGCGGCGCCGCAACCAGGCTGGCGCACCCCGCAAGCCCACGTGATCGCATCTGGCGAGCCGATGTTCCTTGCTGAGATGCCGGACACGCAGCCCGATATGCGATCGCGGCGGCACGACTACGCAGCGTTGATGGAGCGCGCCGGCATTCAGGCGCTCATGATCGTGCCCATCGCCGCGCACGGACGGGTGCTCGGCGCGCTCACGCTGGCCTCCGCCGAATCGGCTCGGCGTTATTCAAAGATCGATCTTGGTCTCACCTCCGACGTCGCGGCGCGTCTGGCGCTGGCGCTCGAGAACGCGCGGCTCTACGAGGAGACGGAGCGCATGAACCGCCTCCTCCTGGGCGGCGCGAAGGCGTCTGGCATCGTTGCGATCTCGTCCGATGCGATCATCTCGATTGACCCCGCGCAACGTATCACGCTGTGGAACGACGGCGCCGAGAAGATCTACGGGTACTCGCGCAAGGAGGCACTGGGCGCACCGTTCGACATGTTGATCCCCGAACGGCTCCGCGCGCGGGTCCTCGCCCAATTCGCGGAGTTCGTCGGCGGTTCGGAGTCGGCGCGCGAACTGAGCACGCCAAGCGAGGAGCTCGTGGGGCTTCGAAAGAATGGCGTGGAATTCCCCGCCGACGTAGCCATCTCGAAGCTGGAAGTCGCCGATGAGCGAATTCTGACCGTCTCCATACGCGACATTACCGACCGCAAGCGCATCGAGCGCGAACAACGGGCTCTCGCTCGGCTCGGGCAGGTATTGGCGTCCACGCTCAATTACGAGAGTACTCTCACGCAGCTCATGCAATTGATCGCGGAGGACCTTGGCGACTTTGCGATTCTGTACGTCATCGACGGCGACCGCGCACCCCACCGCGTACGCGCCGCTAGCCGCTTCCCCGCCGAAGAGTGGTACACCGAGCTCGTGCTCGCCACGCGCGCCGACGCGGCACCCGAACATCCCGTCGCCCGCGCGATCGCGACCAAACAGCCCCTCGTCCTCGAAGCCACACCCGCGGTACTCGTGTCCCTCGCCCACTCCGAAGAGCACGCACGGGCACTCGCACTGATCAAGTTGCGCTCGATCATGACTGTGCCGCTCATCATCCGCGAACGGTGCTTGGGCGCGCTCCTCTTCAAGTCATCGAGTCGCGTGTATGACGCCGCGGATCTGCGTCTCGCCGAAGAGATTGCCCGCAGGACGGCCCTCCTGATCGAAAACGCGAGGCTGCATCACACCGCCCGGCAGGCAATCCGTGCTCGAGACGACGTGCTCGGCATCGTCGCCCACGACCTCCGCAACCCGTTGAGCACCATCGTCCTCGAAGCGTCCGTGCTTGCGATGACGAAGACGGGAGGACAGGACACAGCCGTGCGCGAAGCAGGAGACGCGATTCAGCACGCCGCCAATCTGATGAAGCGGCTGATCCAGGATTTGCTCGACGCCTCACGTGTCGACTCGGGCGGGCTCTCGATCGAGGCCGCACGCGTTCCAGTCGCCGCGTTGATCGCCGAGCTCGCGAGAGGACAGCAAGCGATCGCGGCATCGGCGTCCCTCGAGCTGCTGGTCGACGTGAGGCCGGACGTCGGAGATGTGTTCGGTGATCGCGACCGACTCATCCAGGTCATCGAGAATCTCATGAACAACGCCGAGCGATTCACCCCGAAGGGAGGGCGCATAACGATTGGCGCGAGACGGAGAGAGGGCGATGTGCTGCTGTGGGTGTCGGATACCGGCGCGGGAATCGACGCGCGCGTCCTGCCCTTTGTATTCGACCGCTTCTCGCCGAAGCGGAAGATCGACCGACGAGGGACGGGGCTCGGCTTGCCAATCGTCAAGGGAATCGTTGAGGCGCACAGGGGCCGCGTCTGGGCGGAGAGCAAGATCGGTGAGGGCAGCACCTTCTTCTTCACTATTCCCAGTGCTCCCTCCGAGGAGGTGCCACGACGCCGTGCGCGTGACGGAGCGCAGGGTCGAAAGAAGCAGAACGAGAGAGCAGATGCCCGGCGCTGACTGGGTCGCGGTTGTCGACGATCACGCCGGACTGCGCGCCTCGTTGACACGCGCGTTCCGCGTCTATGGTATCGCCGCCGAGTCGTTTGACTCGGCTGAGGAGTACCTACGGCTCGGTCATCCCGCGCGTCCATGCTGTCTCGTGCTCGACGTACATCTGCCTGGAATGTCCGGGTTAGAGCTTCAGAGAGAATTGATGGCCCGCGACCCGTCTCCACCGGCCGTCATTTTCATCTCCGCGCTGACCGACACCTTGCGTTCGGACGCCCTGGCGAGTGGAGCTTGCGGGTTTCTCCAGAAGCCATTTGCCATGGAGGACCTGCTGGAGTTGGTCAGGCCGTACCTGACGGCCAGCATCTAAACTCTTCGACGCTGCGTGGTCGAGAGGTTGGCGCAGTCGGCCTCTGGAGGGTATCCAGTGCCGTGTGCACCGCCCCCGTACTTTCTGCCGGTGCCCGCAGAAAGAATTTTGATGGGGGATGCTTGACACGCACCATGGCAGACGCTCAGATCGTCAGTCGCCCAGCTACGATCGTGCGCAGTCGTTGCCGCTGCCCTGAGAACGCCCCCTGATGCCATCCCGCCGCGACTTCATCGAGAGCGCGCTGTACGGCGCCGCTGGCCTGGTGCTCGTTAGGCATGCGGACAGCACGCCGCCGCGCGGCTTTCTCGACCTCCGGCGACCACCGGATCTGGCCGTCATTCAGGGCGAGACCGGAGAGCTCCGGCTCGACTCGTCGAGCAGTGGCCACTGGGCAAAGAGCGACGTCGTCGTCACCACCCTCCCTGAGGGGGCTGCGTTACGCGTTGCCTTGTCAGCGCCGACAACCGCCGTCAAGCGGCTGCACCTACGGTGGCGCGGCCGACTCGGCGACGTTCGTCTCTTCCTCGGCGATGCCTGGGAGCGCGGATACGGCGATCTCGAGTGGCGCGGCTGGGCACCCGACCGCGTGATGCCGTGGTATGTCGCGACCTCCGATGGCTCGCTCACCCACGCGTACGGGATGCGCACGGGCGCGCGCGCGTTCTGTCTCTGGCAGGTCGATCCCGAGGGTATCAGTCTCTGGGCGGACGTGAGGAGCGGTGGTGTCGGCGTGCGCCTTGGTGAGCGTGTACTCAACGTGTGCGACGTCGTGTGCCGCGCCGGTCGTCGAGGCGAGTCCGCCTTCGCGGCGCTCCACGCCTTCTGCGCCGAGATGTGCCCCAAGCCGCGGCTTCCGGCACAGCCGGTGTACGGCCATAACGATTGGTATTGGGCGTATGGGAACAACAGCGCAGAGACGGTCCTCGTCGATGCGCAACACATCGTCGAACTGTCGCCAGCGGGCGTCAATCGGCCATTCGCCGTCATCGACGACGGATGGCAGCCTGGCCGAGGGCGCGAGCGCGACCGCAGCGGGACATGGGACCGCGGCAACGAGAAGTTCCCCGACATGCCAGGATTGGCATTGTCGATCCGGCGCGCGGGCGCTCGACCAGGCATCTGGATCCGTCCCTTGCAGGCTGGCGGAGATGCACCCGACAGCTGGCGCCTGACGCGAGACAAGAGCGTTCTCGACCCCACGGTGCCGGAGGTCCGCCAGAAGGTCCGCGCGGATATTGGACGGCTCGGTCAGTGGGGCTTCGAGTTGATCAAGCACGACTACACGACGTACGACATCTTCGGCCGGTGGGGCTTTCAGATGGGCACCGACCTGTCGCGCGATGGCTGGACGTTCGCGTCCGGGCCGGTACGCACGACTGCTGAAGTCATCGATGATCTGTATGCCGACATTCGCGGCGCGGCCGCCGACAACCTCATCATCGGCTGCAACACCGTGAGTCACCTTTCGGCGGGACACTTCGAGATCTGCCGCATCGGCGATGACACGAGCGGCACCGAATGGCCACGCACCCGGAAGATGGGCGTGAACACGCTCGCATTCCGCGCTGTGCAGCATGGCGCGTTCTACGTCGCCGACGCCGATTGCGTCGGTGTCACGAACGCGATTCCGTGGACGCTCACTCGGCGGTGGCTGGATCTCGTGGCACGCAGTGGCACGATGCTCTTCGTCTCGCTCGCTCCCGACGCACTCGGCGCGCTCCAGCGCCGCGAGCTCGCTACCGCGATCGCATTGGCGAGCACGGCGCAGCCGTTAGGCGAGCCGCTCGACTGGCAGCAGACGGTGACTCCCTCTCGATGGAGGCTGATGCATCAGGAGCGAACATATGACTGGGTCGGCCCGAATGGCCCCGGCCTGTTCTGAGGCCGCCAATGTCGCATCGCCTGCTCGTCCTTGCTTCGCTCACTGTCGCCATCGCCGTTCCCGCAGCGGCACAATCGCCGGCGGCAACGGTCCCCTATTTCACCCTCGGCGACTCGCCGTTGCGCCTCACCGGCGACGCGCGACCTGGCGTGTTCCTCTCGGCCGTCGGACGACGCGCGATCGCCATGGGCACCGAGGATGGCCGCCTCGAGCTCTGGACGTGGCCCATCAAGTGGCTGCACGACTTCGAGCTGTCCTTCCAGGTGCCGAAGTATGTCGAGCCGATCGCAGGCCACGCTGTCGCGCATCGCGTCACCGAGCGCCCCGAAGGGGTGACGATCGAATACGCGAATGAGCAGTTCACCGTTAGGCAGCACATCTTCGTGCCCCTCGACGAGCCAGCGGTGGTGATGCTGCTCGAGGTCGACGCCGTGCGGCCGCTGGAGATCGTCGCGCGCTTCACGCCGGATATTCACTTCGCGTGGCCCGCGGCCCTCGGCGGGCAATATCTCGTCTGGGACGATAACGCGCGCGCCTTCCTCTTCTCGGAGAGTCGCCGGAAGGTGAACGCATTTCTCGGCTCGCCGGCGGTGACGCAAGCATCCGACGTGCCCGCGCACATGCTCGCGGCCGAGCAACCGCGGCTGGTGATCGGTGTTGGCGCCGCTGGCGAGCGCTACACACCGCCACGACTCGGCGAGCCGCCGGGCAAGAACGTCAATCTCCACGTCGCGTACATCCCCATCGTCCTTGCCGGCGGCGAGATGCCGCGCGATTCTGCGCTGGCGCTGTACCGGCGCCTAACGACCGGACACGCCGCCGAGGACGCGTGGCGCCGGCGCGTGGCGCACGCGGACAGCATGCGCGCGACGCAGTTCACGGTGGAGAGTCCGGACACGCTGCTCGATCGCGCCGTGGCGTACGCGAAGGTGAATCTCGACGCGTCGTACGTCTGCAACCCGGATCTGGGGTGCGGTCTCGTCGCCGGCTACGGTCTCTCCGGTGGGGCGTCGGACCGGCCCGGCTTCGGCTGGTTCTTCGGCGGCGACGCGGCGATCAACTCGCTCGCGATGAGCAGCGCCGGCGCGACGACTCTCGTTAGGCAGGGCGTGCTCCGCTTCTTTGCCCGCTATCAGCGCGCGGACGGAAAGATCACCCACGAGATCTCGCAGTCCGCATCGAAGATCGGATGGTTCACCGAGTACCCGTACGCCTTCTATCACGGCGACACGACGCCCTTCTGGATCCTCGCGTGCGGCGAATACTGGCGGCAGACGGCGGACACGGCGCTCGTGCGTGAGCTGTGGCCGAAGCTGCGCAAGGCATACGACTGGTCGCGCGCAACCGACACCGACGGCGATGGCCTGATGGAGAATCCATCGGCTGGAGCTGGTGCACTGGAAGTGGGCGATCTGCAGGTCGGCATTCGCTCCGACGTGTATCTGAGCGGCGTCTGGATCGCTGCGCTCGACCGCTTCGCGCGCATGGCGCAGGCGATGGGCGAGCATTCGCTCGCCGACAGCGCGCGCGTCATCCGCTCACGCGCGCTCGCGACGCTCGAGTCGCGCCTCTGGCTCGCCTCACGCAAGCAGTACGCGTTCGCGTTGCTCGAGGGTGGGACGGTAAACGAGAGCCTAACGGCGTGGCCGGCGACAGCGATGGCGTTCGAGATCTTCGACCCGGCGCACGGCGCGGAGATGGCAGCGCGCCTCGCGTCGAGCGAGATCATGACCGATTGGGGAGCCCGTCCGCTCGCTGCCTCGAGCCCACTCTTTGATCCGCTCCACTACAACAACGGCGCCGTCTGGCCTTTCGTGACCGGCTGGGTGTCGCTCGCGGAATATCGCTATCACAATGCCGCCGCCGGGAAGTTCGCCCTCGACGCGATCGTCCGAACGACCTTCGACGAGTCGCGCGGCCGCAATCCGGAAGTGCTCTCAGGCCGTCTCTACAAGCCGCTCGACACCGCCGTCCCGCAGCAGTTCTTTGCGACGTCGATGGTGCTGACGCCGCTGATTCGCGGACTGTTCGGGATCGAGGTCGACGCGCCGATCCGTCGCTTGACGATCACGCCGCATCTGCCGCCGGACTGGGACTCGGTGCGCGTACGGAACGTCGGACTCGGCGTGAACATGGTGCTGCGTCGCACGGCGCGTGGCATTCGCGCCGAGCTGGCGCGTCAGGGCAGCGGCGGGCCCGTGGAGGTGGCGTTCTCCCCAGCGCTGCCGTTAGGCGCTGTCGCCTTTCCCTCACTGCCGTCAGGCATGCTGGCGGACCCTGCGGTCGATCACACGCCGGGTGACCTACATGCGAGCGTCTCGGGCGTACTTCGCGATACCTTGACGCTCGAGGTTCCCTACACCGGTGGTGTCCGCATCCTCCCGCCCCGCAATGCAGTCGCTATCGGCGACCGCTCGGCCGCGGCACGCGTCCTCTCCGAGCGGCTGGTCGGGAGCAGGTACACGGCTACGCTCGAGGGACGTGCGGGAGAGACCTACGTCTTTCGCGTCGCTATCGGCCAGCGCTGGACGGAGGAACGGGTGACCTTCCCGTCGTTAGGCGCGAACGCGGATGGCTACGCCACCACGTCATTGACTCTAACGACGGTACGATGAGTGCCCGCTTGTCGTGTCGCGCCGAGCACGAGCTCGAGGCCGACCCCAGACTTCGACCTCGCTGAGCCCGAGCGAGGACCCGGGCACCGGCACCAGTATCACCCGGACGGCTGACGCCGCGACCGGCGGGAAGGAGACGATATTTGCACGGTGGCCCGCGGGCCGCCGGGGGACGCGCGTTTCGTTAGGCGCAACGGTCCACCGGCCGCCGTCCCAGGTCTCGATGGCGTAATCCGCCGGCGCGTGGACCGGGCTCGCCGCACTGTCGTCGAGCGGGTACAGGACGATCCGCTCGATCGATCTCGCAGTGTCAAACCGAATGGTGACGGTGTCGTGCTCGTTAGGCGATCCGATCGTCGTCCAGCGATTCGGCGGAGCAATGGAATACCAGTAGTTCCCGTCATCGAGCACGCCGGCTGCAGTCCGCAGCGGCGCGTAGGAGACCTCGACCAGCGGATACGTCGACTTGCTGTTATTGACGGCGTAATTCACGAGGCGGGGCGACGGCGCAAGTGCTGGCCTCGCCTCGAGGCGCACCGCAAGCCGCTCCAGGCGCGGCGCCCGCGCGATCACGCGCCCGTCAGCGAGGATGGCAAGGCCGCGTCCCCGATGGTACCGCTCACCGGTCCGATCCCACAGGATCGTCAGGCGACGTCCGTGGTAGCGCACGTTGTCGAGGGCGAAGAACGGCCAGTCGCGCGGCGCCAGCGGATTCACCACGAGGCTGTCGTCCGCCCGTGGCCGCAGCCCGACGACCCCGGTGATCACGAGATTCACATACGCTGAATGGAAGTAATGATTGCTGTGGCCCGGTGTGTCGTGTCCCTCCCACGAGCCGTTGTCGGGATTGGCTGCTTCGGCAATGTAGGGCTGACCCACCTTGCGCTGCGTGCGCGTGTAGATCCCGAAGAGGCGCATCCAGTCGGCGGCGCTCACAACGCGCTGACGGTAGTCATTTACGAGGTTCGCCATCGCGTCGAGCGCCTGCGTCGTCGCATACGGCCACGAGTTGCCGCTCCACCAGCAGCAGCGCGGTGAGATGTAGAACTGCGGATCGTGCCGTTCCGTGGTCGTCGGTCCGTAGGGCGCGAGGAAGTACGCGGTGTCCATGAGAAAGCGCCACGCCCGCTCGTACCCCTTCCCCTCCTCGGGGAGATCGAACTGCCACGGAACGTAGCCGATCAGCTCGCGTCCATGCGCGTTGCCCGCGTACTTCCCTGTCTCGTATGTGCGCGTGAGTGCGCGCACGCCAGTCGTGTCGTCATGCGCCGCCTGGTGGAGAAAGAACGTGCGTCGCTCGTCCCATAGCTCATCTTCCACGCGCGCGCGCAGCGAGTCGGCGCGCGCATCGAAGTCAGTCGCCGTCGCCCGGTCGCCGAAGAGCGCGGACGCGCGCGCGATCGCCCGCGCGTCCGCGTACATGTAGCTGTTGAGCGTCGGCCGAAAACCATCCGCGCCCGTATCGATATCGTCGGTCTGACGCGAGTTGATGTTCCGCTCCATCCCATCGTGCAATCCATCCCAGTGGAACATCCGATGGGTTGCGTCCCAATGCTCCGCGACCCACCCCGCGTACTGCCGCTTCATGTAGGGCAACACTCGGTGCAGCAGTGCCGAGTCGCGCGACACTTGATAGAGTCCCCACATCGCGGCGCCGTACCAGTTGCTGTAGCTGCGCGGCCGAGCGCCAGGAGTCTCGAACCAGTAGCGCGCGAAGTCGGCAACGATCGCGGGATCGTTCAACCACCGGATCTCGTCGAACTGGTGACCCAATGGACAGCTGATGGACCCGTACGCGCCCGACCAGAACGGCCGGTCGAGGAATTCAGTGAATGTATAACCGGTTTCCGGTGAGCCATAGGTGAGATGCTTCGTGACCAGCTCCCACCGGTAGTAGTACGTCGCGTCGATGGCGCTGTCCGCGGACTCGAAGATGGGGACGCGCGCCGCGAACCAGTCGACGTCGCGGTTGTCCTCGAGGTGCGCGGCCAGCAGCGTTCGGCTGTCGAGCACCTGCGCCCCCGCTGTGCGCGCCAATGCCACGACGCCAAGCGCGAGCAGGACAATCGCTTGCTTAACGGCTCTTCGCATCATTGCGCGCAGGCCGTCGCTTCGGTCATGGGTGTAGCTCCGCTCGCGTAACTCGTCGCTACGCCACGGCATTCCGGGCGATGACCTCGTGGTAGAACGCCGCGCTCAGCTTGGGCGTGCGACGCTGGGTCGCGTAGTCCACGTAGTGGAGACCAAAGCGGTTCCCGTAGCCGTCGGCCCACTCGAAGTTGTCCATCAGGCTCCAGAGGAAGTAGCCCTTCACCGGCACGCCGTCGGCCACGGCGCGCTGGAGCTGACTGAGATAGTTTCGCAAGTACATAATGCGGTCGGTGTCGTACACCTTCCCGTCCGCGGCGGGAACGTCAGACGATGACGTCCCATTCTCCGTTATATAAATCTCCTTTACGTTCCAGAGCTTCGCGACATGGTGCGGGCCCCAGTACAACACCTCGGGTCCCACGAACAACCACGGCGAGATCATGTGCGGGTACGACGGCGGATTCGGCACGACCGCGTAACCGCTTGGGCCCGCGTCGGCGCGAACAAACGTCGGCTGGTAGATGTTCGTGCCAACGAAGTCGAGCGGACTCGAGATGATCTTCAGATCATTCGCCGTTACTCGCGGCGCGTCGGCGCCCATGCGCGCGATGTACGCATCGGTGTACTTCCCTTCCATGATGACGGTGAGATACTGGGCGTTGATGTCGCGCGTCGCCTTCTCCGCCGCGGCAATGTGTTCAGCATTCTCTATCACCGGCACGCCCACCGCGAGGTTCTCGGCCAATCCCACCTTCGTCCCAGGTTTGCCGTTGGCGCGAATGGCTTGCACCGCGAGTCCGTGGCCGAGCACTCCGTTATGACGCGCCTGATTGAAGCGCTTGGGCGGCAGCTTGAGCCCCGGCGCGTGGATGCCGATGCCGTACCCCAGCTCCATGAAGGCGCCGAATTCGTTGATCGTGAAAATGTGCTTCACGCGGTCGGTGAGGTGCTGGGCGACGTAGCCGGCGTATTTGCCGAACGCCTCGGACGTCTCGCGCGACTCCCAGCCGCCGACACGTTCCTGGAGTGCTTGCGGCAAGTCCCAGTGATAGAGCGTGGCGAAGGGCTGGATGCCGTTGCCTAACAACTCGTCGACGAGGCGGTTGTAGAAGTCGAGTCCCTTCGGGTTGGGCGCGCCACCTCCGTTGGGGAACACCCGCGGCCAGGCGATCGAGAATCTGTATGCCTTGACGCCGAGCGCTTTCATGAGCTGGACGTCGGCCTTGTAGCGATGGTAGTGGTCGTCGGCGACGTCGCCGGTGGCGTTGTTGGCGACCTTGCCCGGCGTATGCGAGAAGGTGTCCCAGATGGACGGTAGGCGTCCGTCTTCGGCGACCGCGCCCTCCACCTGATACGAGGCGGTTGCGGTGCCCCAGAGAAAGCCAGGCGGAAACGAGCGCGCGGACGCGGGCGGAAGCGTCGTCTCCTGTTCAGCGTGTGCCGCCTGCGCGAGAAGGGGAACGTTCGACGCGCCGAGTGCGGCGGCACCCGCAAGTTTGGCGAAGGTGCGGCGAGAGAGCTCGTCTTTCATTGGAGGGCGCGGATTTCGGGAAGGCGCGGCAGTGGGTGAGCAAAGGTGAAGGTCAGAGCGGTGTACCGCAATGCTTCCGCCTCTACTGGCAGTCAATCGACAGCTTCTCGTTAGGTGTGCTAAACCAGTCTGCGCTTCGCGTTCCACCACATCAACACGCCCGTGACGGCCTGCGTGGCGAGAAGAAACGCGCCCAGCATCCAGAGACTCTGCGTCGGCAGACCGTAGATATCGCCGGTGTGCAACGATCGTTTGATGTCGATCATGTGCTGTCCGGCTTCTGCGGTTCGTGTACTCATCGCCAGCAGCACCGTGCCCCGGTACTTGTCGACGAACACTCGGCTGCGTCCCGCCGGCGTGTGATCCTCGGGATACTTGAGCTGCACCATGGCCGGAAGCTTTTGCCCGGGCGGCAGCTGAATGTTCATGATCGGGGCACCCGGTACAGCTGCTCGCGCCACGGCCGCGATGGAATCCGGTGACAGAAGTGGCGTGCCCGGTTCGGCCGCCGGCTGCGAAGGAATGGGACGCGTCGGCGAGCTGTTCAACTTTCGCATCCACTCATCGACGGCCCCATAATGAACCCAGAGGCCGGTGGACGTGATGATGAGCAGGAGCACGGCCGCCCAGATGCCGATCGAGTGGTGAAGATCGAAGTTGATCCGTTTCCACGACGCCGTCGTGTTCACGCGCCAGAGTTTGTCCCGCCACCAAACGACGATTCCGCTGAGAACCAGGAAAAGCGCGACGAACGTCACGGCAGCGACAATCGCAGCGCCAACTCGGCCGCCGAGGAGCTGCGTATGCAGGAGGTGCACCTTCCGCATGAACGCCACCAGCGGATCAGGACCTTGCGGCGCCGTCAGGATTGCGCCGGTGTATGGGTTGACCAGGACAGATGTCGACGAAAGCGCGACGCGCCACGCGAGGTCGGGCGAGTCGCCCAGGTTCATCGTCACCAGGTCGCCGCCGCCCGCTGCAGTGCGGGCGCGCTGTACGAGCGTGTCGAGCGGCAACGGTGAGCCGGCCGGCACCACGTGTGGCTGTCGCGCGCGGCCGATGGGTCCCTCGAACACGAGCAGGCCGCCGCTTACCGCGATCACAGCGAGAAACACTGCGACGACGAGTGCGAGCCAGCGATGAGCGATCAGGAATGCGCGATGCACGATCGGCAATTGCCTCAGCGAGTCCGCATCTCGATTCGCGCCGCCGAGAGCACGAGCTCCTCCTGAATCGGCGTCCAGTTGACGATCTGTTGCTCCACGAGCTGCAGGCGCTCACGCTCGACGGCAAGCCGCTTCGTCAGCACCTCGGCGGTGGCGCGGGCGTGCGCGACCTCGAGCGATGACGACAGCTTGCGCTTGTCGAGTGACTCCGTCACGGCGCGTTGGCGCTCCGCGTCCTGCAGCTCGCCGGTGAGCTGCGCGATCGATGCCTCGAGATCGAGGCGCTGCTGAACGAGGCCGATATTAGCGTCGTTCATCGTGAGGTGGGTCGAGACTACCTGCGCGTCGTAGAGCCGTACGATCGTCACCGCGCCGCCGACGCGCCCGGGCAGCTCCGCCTGCATCGTGGCGATGTGGTTGCCGTTGCTCACGCGCTCCGTCAGGTCGGCGCTCAGGCTGTCCGGGGTGCGAAGGAAGCGCACCTGAATCGCGGTCGATGGCTGTCCCTTGGCGGTGGCGGGAGGTACGGTCGTGACTCTCAACTCCAGGCCGTGCGCGGCGAACGGCGTCCCGAGGCCGGCGCCGAAATCGAAAGCGACGTGCGCGACGGGCACCGAGTCGAGCCGCGCGGACGCGGTGATCGAGTCGCGGTGCGAATGGATGCTGTCGACGATAGAGGGTACCGGGCGCTGGCCGGCGCCCAGCTGTGCGATGACGGCGGAAAGAACGAGCGGAGAAGACGAGAGTAACATGGCGGCAGGAATCAGAGGTGATGGCTACTTGCAACGAGATCAGGCGGCGGGCTCGTAGGGACCGGCGGCGGCGCCCCGGCGGATCGTCAACCAGTCGGTGCGCACGCGCTCCCATTCCTGAATGAGCAGGCCGCGATCCTCGAACAACGAGCGGATGCGGCCCGTGTCCCACCCGGCGATCTCCTCGAGCA
>Ga0136846_1231841_pt1 | contig 51972 bp, 50 predicted proteins | sample HopSoiMetagenom2_FD_96841 | JGI IMG/M metagenome (GOLD analysis project Ga0136846, IMG submission 96841) | Grasslands soil microbial communities from Hopland, California, USA - 2 Assembly 2016 (version 4) | ecosystem: Environmental > Terrestrial > Soil > Grasslands | place: USA: Hopland...
CCCGGTGCCCTCCAGCTGGCTGCGCGGAATGGCGCTGACCGCCACCGCCAGCTGCCGCGGGTCCTGGGCGCGCTTGGTGGCCGTGACCAGCAGCTCCGAGACCGTCACCGGCGGCGGGGGGCGGAGCGGCGGTGATTCGGCGTGCGCCGGCCGCGAGATCTCCACGGTCCCGGCCGCCACCATCCGCCAGGTGCAGGGCGCGCCGGCCAGCAGCTGGCCCAGGGCCTGCTCCAGCGTGGCGTCCACCGCCAGGGTCGTGAGGGAGACGCCTTCGCAGGCGTCGGCGCCGATCAGGGTGACATTGGCCTGCTGGGCGAGGTCGAGCAGCGCCTCGGAGTAGCGCTTGGGCTCCACGTGGAATCGGATTCGCGCGGGCGCGGCCTGGGCAGGAGTTCCAACGCCAAGCGCCACGACGGCGCACGCGAACGCGGCCGCAAATTCCCGACGCCTGGAGATCGTCGCTTCCGCCCTAAAAACCGTTCGGCCCTACTTCCGAAGAAGCACAAGCCCCCGGTCCGAAGGTACCGATCTTACCGGCAGCATCAAGGAAAGACGCTGCGTCACGGCGCGCGGGTCATCCAGCACGATCACCCCGGTGATCGGCAGCTTGGCGAGTTCGGGATCGCCGATCTCGATCTGGTCGACGAACTGGCGGTTGAGGTCGGCCACCACCTCGCCCAGCGGCTGGTCGCGGTAGACCAGCCGGCCGGCGCGCCAGCTGAAGGTTTCCTGCGGATCGACGGCCTTCAGTTCCTCGGCCCCGCCCGCCGCGACCGCCAGGCGCTCGCCCGGCGTCAGCAGGAACGAGCGGCCGGCCACGGCGGCGGTCAGCGGCCGCACCTGCACCTTGCCGCGCGCCACGGTGACGGTCAGGCCGCCCTGGCGGTTGCGCACGTCGAACTGGGTGCCGACCACGCGGACCAGGTGGTCGGCGGCCGCCACGGTGAACGGGCGCGCCTTGTCCGCGGCCACATCGAAGATCGCCTCGCCGTCGCCGAGCACCACCTTGCGCTCGCCGCGGGTCAGGGTGACGCTGAGCCGGGTCTCGGCGTTGAGGTCGATGACCGAGCCGTCGGCCAGCTTGACGTGCTGGTGCTGGCCCTTGCCGGTGACGAAGGTCTGGGTGAGCGGCTGGACCATCAGGGCCGGAGCCACCGCCACGGCCAGGCCGGCCGCCAGCGCCACGCCGGCGCCGCCCACCCACCAGCCCCGGACGGGCTTGCGGCGGATCGGGATCGGCTGGGCCAGGGGCTCCAGTTCGGCCAGGACGGCCTCCGCGTTGGCCTCGAATTCCTGCCAGATGGCCACGGCGCGCCGATAGGCGCCGCGGTTGCCGGGCGCCGCGTCCAGCCAGGCCTCGAACGCCAGGCCGTCGGCCTCGCCGACCTCGCTGCGCTGCAGCCGCGCCACCCAGGCGCCGGCCTCGGCCATGGCCCCGTCGTCCGGGGTCCGGTCGTCATGCACGGCAATGCTGGTCATCGGCTGGCCTGCCCGATCTGCGCCGAATGCGCTGAACGTTGGGTGAGACGGCGCCGCGGCGCAGCGCCCCTAGGTCCCCGTAAAAATTCAGCGCAGCTCATGAGCGCAGCCGTTTCGACAGCTGGCGGACCGCGGCCTGGATGTGGGCCTCGACCATCTTGCGCGAGACGCCCATGGCCTCGGCCGTCTCGGCCTGGGAGCGGCCCTCCAGCTTGTGCAGGCGGAAGGCGCGGCCCATCTGCGGCGGCAGGTCGGCCACCGCGGCGGCCAGTTGCCGGACCCGCTCGCGGGCGATCAGCGCCTCGTCGGCCGGCGTTTCGTCCACCACATCCTCGCCGCCCAGGCTGGCGCGCGTCTCGATGCGCCACTGGGCGCTGCGGCGCGACGAGCGCTGGTCGCTGCGCACCTGGTCCACCAGCAGGTTCGCGGCCATGCGGTAGAGCAGCGCCACCGGCGACTTGACCTCGGCGGCCGGGGTCTGAGTGGCCAGCCGCAGGTAGAGGTCCTGCACCAGGTCCTCGGCCGCCGCCATCGAGCGCGTGCGCGCGGCCAGGAACAGGATCAGGTTCTCCCGCTTCTCGAAGAAGGCGCGGATGAGCGGACTGTCGTCCTGCCGCCCCTCCCCTGCCCGCCGTTCCGGCGGTCCAGACGCGGTCAACGCTGATTCCCCCCTCCATCGCGCCGCCCCTGCTGCGCGAGAACCTGCGATATGGCCCACCTGGGCGAAATAGCCAATGTTGTCGCGCGTCCGGATGGCGCGGCGCCGAGGCGCCACCGCCACAGGATGCGGAACCAAGGCCGGCGCCGGCTGTTGCCGCTCCCATGCCGCGCCTGCGTATCCGTCACGAGACGCTCTACACCTACGAGCGCCCGGTGGGCTTCGGCCAGCACCGGCTGCTGGTGCGGCCGCGCGACAGCCACGCCATCCGGGTGGTGGACGCCATGCTGACGGTCTCCCCGCCCGGCGAGACCCGCTGGCTCTATGACGCCCTGGGCAACTCCGTCTGCCGCTTCACGCCCCAGGGCCAGTCCACGGCGCTCTCGATCGTCAGCGAACTGCTGATCGAGCGCTATCCCGCCCAGCTGTCGGACCCGCAGATCAGCGACCCCCAGACGGCGACGCCGATCGTCTATGGCGCCGCCGACCGCACGGTGCTGGCGCCCTTCATCGAGCCGGCGACCGAGGACAAGGGCGGCGAGCTCCTCAAATGGCTGCGCGGCCAGGTGGGCAGCCCGCAGGAGCCGGCGCTCGACTTCCTCCTGCGCCTGAACCAGACGATCCACGACAGCTTCGAGTACCAGGCGCGCGACCTGGGCGCAGCGCAGGAGCCGGCCCACACGGTGAAGCTGGGCGCCGGCACCTGCCGTGACTTCGCCTGGCTGATGACGGAGGCGCTGCGCCGGCTGGGCTACGCCGCCCGCTTCGTCACCGGCTACCTCTATTCTCCGGAGCAGGCGAAGGTGCGCGGCGCCGGCGCCACCCACGCCTGGTGCGAGGTCTTCCTGCCCGAGCTGGGCTGGACGGAGTTCGACCCCACCAACGCTCTGGCCGAAAGCAGCGACCTCATCCCGGTCGCCGTCGCGCGGACCCCGGACGAGGCGACCCCGATCACCGGGGTCATCATGGGGGACGGCGGCCAGGCCAGCTTGACCGTTCACGTGGATGTGCGGCCCGCTGATTCGCTTCGCGCCGCCGCCTGAGTCATTGTTCGGTCCAGCGCCTCAAGAACGCGGAGGACACGTCCATGACGCATGGCTTCCAGCATCAGGATCCCGGCTTCGGCTATGCCATCCCGAAGTCGATGGCGACGCCGCAGCACGGCCAGAAACCGCCCGAAAAGCCCCTGCCCGTGCGCGAGCCGCGCACCTGCAAGCCGCGGCCGGGCCACTGAGCGGCGCGAGCGCGCGCTTTCATCATCCTTTTCCGAACGCGCCCGTAGATAGCGGCAGGTGGTCGGTGCGCGCATCGGCCATTGCGGCATCTTGCCCGGCGACCTGGAACCTTCCGGCTGCGGCGCTAGATTGGCCCAGCGTGGTGTTGGACGCGGCGCGACCTCGGGTGCGGCCCGGGACGTGGCCAGGAGAGTCGAGATGAGCCAAGGCCTGATGATCGCGCGGCGCGGCCTGCTGGTGGGGGGCGTCGGCCTGGCGCTGGCCCCGGCGGCGGCCTTCGCAGCGCCCAACCGCCTGGCCTTCCAGGTCTTCCGCAACGGGACCAAGGTGGGCGAGCACCAGGTGGTGTTCACGGGCGACGAGACCGCCCGCACCGCCACCACCAATGTCCAGATGGTGGTGAAGATCGGGCCAGTGCCGGTCTACAAATACACCCACCAGGCGGTCGAGAAGTGGGTCGGCGGCAAGTTCGTCAGCGCCGAGGCGACCACCAACGCCAACGGCAAGATCCAGAAGGTGGCCGCGCACGCCCAGCCGGGCTTCGTGGAGATCGTCGGGCCGGCCGGTACGGTCAAGGGCCCCGCCGACGCCCTGCCGCTCAGCCACTGGAACCAGGGCAATTTCGGCAAGCCGCTCTTCAACCAGCAGGAGGGCAAGCTGCTGAAGGTGAAGTGCACCCAGGTGGCGCCCGGCCACTGGGCGATCCGCGGCGAGGCGGAGATCGACGACTTCTACGACGCGGGCGGCGCCTGGACGGCGCTGCAGGGCAAGCTGGATGACGGCTCGAAGATGGAATACCGCCGCGTCTGACCGGCCCGCGCGGCCGTTGCGCCCGCGGCTTGGCCGTGCGTAACTTCGCGCAACGATGTGCACAGCTGAACGCCTCCGGGGCTGAAGCCCCCGATCGAGCCCTGAGCCAGTCGCAAGGCTGAGCTTCCGCATGGCTGCGCTGGCGTCATCGCCCGCGCCTCGAGGCGTTCTCCTCCATGAGCTTCCTGACCAACAGCGCGGTCAACCGCGTGAACCTGCACTACGGCGTCCAGGCCCTCGCCCAGGGCGTCGGCGGCGTCTTCTTCCTGGTCTTCCTGCTGCGGGCGGGCGTGCCCGTCCCCCTGGTGCTCGGCGTCCAGGGCGCGCTGTCGGCGCAGCGGTTCGTCCTGCGGCCGCTGGTGATCCCGCTGGTGCGGCGGATCGGCCTGCGCCGCACCCTGATCACCGGCGCCCTGCTGGAGGCCCTGCCCCTGCTGCTGCTGCCGACCGTGCAGGGGCCCGACGCCGCCCTGGCGGTCGTGGCCCTGGCCGCGCCGGTCGGCAGCGTCCTCTACTGGACCTGCTACCACGCCTATTTCGCCTCGGTGGGCGATGCCGAGCACCGTGGCGGCCAGATCGGCGCGCGCGAGGCCCTGGCGGCGCTGGCGGGTGTCGTCGGCCCGCTGGCGGGCGCCTGGGCCCTGGCGACCGGCGGCCCCTGGCTGGCGTTCGCGGGGGCGGCGGCGCTGCAGGTGCTGGCGGCGGTTCCGCTCCTTGGCGCGCCCGACGTGGCGGTGGCGACCGAGGCGCCCGGCGGGTTCCGGGCCGCGCGGCTGGGCGCCCTGATGCTGATGACCGACGGCTGGCTCTCGGCCTGCTACTTCTATGTCTGGCAGATCGCCCTCTTCGTGACGCTCAGGGAGAGCTACGCGGCCTACGGCGGCGCCATGGCCCTGTCGGCCCTGGCGGGCGCCGCGGGCGGCCTGCTGCTGGGCGGGCGCATCGACGCCGGACATGGCCGCGCGGCCATGTCGGCGGCCTATGCGGTGGTGGCGGGCGTGGTGGTGCTTCGGGCCGCGAGCCTGGGCTCGCCCTGGCTGGCGGTGATCGCCAACGCCTTGGGCGCCCTGGTCATGGCCCTGCAGGCGCCGGCGATGATGACGCCGGTCTACAACCTGGCCAAGGCCTCGCCCTGCCCGCTGCGGTTCCACATCGCCACCGAGGGCGGCTGGGACCTGGGCTGCGCCAGCGGCTGCCTGGCCGCCGCCGTCATCGCCGGGGCCGGCTACAGCCTGGCGGGCGCGATCCTCCTGGGCCTTGTGGCGGCGGTGGGCGCCTTCGCTCTGCTTTGGCGGCAATACGGGGCGATCGCCACCCGCCCCGCGGCGGGCTGATGCAACTGTCACGAAGCCGGGGCACAAGGGGCCTTTCGGCGAGTCGGGGGTTCGGTATGGGTGTTCTGCGCAGGTGGGCTGGGGCGGTGGCGGCCAGCGCGCTCTTGCTGGGACCGAGCCTCGGCTACGCCCAGCCGCATAACCTGATCATCTTCGTGGCCGACGGCCTGCGCTACAAGAGCGTGACGCCCGAGAGCGCCCCGGAGCTGGCCCGCGTGCGCAGCGAGGGCGTGGACTTCGCCAACAGCCACTCGATCTACCCCACCGTCACCACCGCCAACGCCAGCGCCATCGCCACGGGCCACTTCCTGGGCGACACCGGCGACTTCGGGAACACCATCTTCGTGGGCGACCCGCTGCCGGTCCCCGCCAACACCCCCTTCGCGAGCCTGGAGGACGACGCGGTCCTGGGCCTGATGAACGCCCGCTTCGGCGGCAACTACCTGGGCGAGACCAGCCTCTTGCAGGCCGCCCGCGCCAAGGGCTTCGCCACCGCCGTGATCGGCAAGCTGGGCCCGGTCGGCGTGCAGGACAGCACCGCGCGCGACGGCAAGGGCACGATCGTCATCGACGATGAGACGGGCGGCGCGCCCGAGGACGGCATCGTCCTCGCTCCCGAGATCGCCGCGGCCATCAAGGCCGCAGGTCTCGAGCCGCGAACCCCGGACCGGGGCCTGAACGGCGGCGGCGGCGCCTACAACATGCCGGGCGTGCGCGTGCCCAACAAGGAACAGCAGGACTGGTTCACCGCCGTCGCGACCAAGGTGCTGCTCCCGAGGTTCAAGGCCGAGGGCAAGCCGTTCGTGCTGGTCTTCTGGTCGCGCGACCCGGACGGCACCCAGCACGACCAGGGCGACAGCCTCAACCAGCTGGAACCGGGCATCAACGGGCCCACCGCCAAGGCCGCCATCGCCAACGCCTCGCACGACCTGGGCGAACTGCGCGCGACCCTGGACAGGCTGGGGCTGGCCGACACCACCGACATCGTCACCACCGCCGACCACGGCTTTTCCACCATGACCCGCGACGTGCCGACCAGCGCCTCGGCGAAATTCCGTTAGCCGGATGTCGTGCCGGGCTTCGTGCCGCCCGGGTTCTTCGCCATCGACCTGGCCAAGGGCCTGGGCCTGCCGCTGCACGATGGCGCGGGGCTGCCGGTGGAACCGGCCAAGGGCTTCTACCCCAAGCGCGGCGCGCGCCTGGGCCCGGACCCGGTCCATCCCGAGGTCGCCATCGCGCCCAACGGCGGGACCGAGTTGATCTGGCTACCGGGGGCGGACCCCAAGGCCATGGCCCGCCGTGTGGTCGAGTTCCTGACCACCCAGGACTATGTGGCCGCGATCTTCGTGCGCGACGACCTGGGGCCGGTCCCCGGCGCCCTGCCCACCAGCAAGATCAACCTCCTGGGCGCGTCCCGCACGCCGCCGCCGGCCATCGCCGTCAGCTTCCGCACCAGCACCACCGGCTGCGCCGAGCCCGAGATGTGCGGCGTCGAGGTCGCCGACAGCGGCCAGCAGCTCGGCCAGGGCATCCACGGCTCGCTGGGCCGCCAGGACACGCACAACTTCATGGCCGCGGTCGGCCCCGACTTCCGCAAGGGCTTCGTCGACCCCGCGCCGGTCAGCAACGCCGACTGGGCCCAGACCCTGGCCAAGGTGCTGGGCCTGGACCTGGGCGGCCGTGGCCAGCTCAAGGGCCGCGTGATGCGCGAGGCGCTGGCCGCCGACGGCGCGACGGTCGCGAGCCAAGCCTGGACGATCCGCTCCGAGCCCGCCGCCAACGGCTTCGTCACCATCCTGAACGGCCAGACGGCCGAGGGCGTGAACTACTTCGACGCCGCCGGCGCGCCGGGCCGCACGGTGGGCCTGAAGCCCTGACAGGGGGAGGGACCGCCCCCCAGCGGTCGCCTTAGAGGTGGGTGGTCGGCGCATCGTTCACCGCAGTGACGGGTGATCTTCGCCGTCGCCGGGGTCGCGTCCGCAGCGCCCCGATCGTCCCTGGACGCGTAGTGGAAGCTGGTTGAGCCGTTCCAGTTGGCGTTCGGCGTGAAGTAGACCTAGCATTGCCAGACGGGTCCGGCGCACCGGATCTTCGAAAAACCACGCCGAAAAAGCCGTACGGGGAAGACTTGGACGCCCAGATCGAAGCCGCGCCCGACGCGACGCCCGCGGACCTGCCCGGCGCGGACGACCTGGCGACCCGCGAGGCCGCCTATGAGAAGTTCATCTGGGACAACCTGAAGCGCAACTACCTGGGCAACTACCTGCACGGCATGCTGGGCATGACGGGCTTCCGGCTGGTCAACGCCCCGACCTTCCTGCCGGCCTACCTGCACATGATCTCCGGCTCCAACACCATCGTCGGCCTGGGGCTGGCGCTGCAGCAGCTGGGCGGCGTGATCTCGCCGATCTTCGCCGGCGCCCAGGTGGAGCACCGCAAGAAGGTGATGCCGGCGGCCATGTGGATGGGCAGCCTGGGGCGGGTGGCCATCCTGTGCATGGCCCTGGCCGGCTGGTTCCTCAAAGGCCCGGCCCTCATCTGGACCCTGCTCTTCTTCATCCTGATGTTCGGCATCTTCATGGGCGCCCAGCGGGTGGTGTTCAGCCTGCTGATGTCCAAGGTGATCCCGCTCAGCCGGCGCGGGCGGCTGCAGGCCTGGCGCAACGCCACCGGCGGGGCGATCGCGGCGGTGTTGGCGGGGGTGGCCGGGCGCTACTTCATCCAGCCCAACCTGTTCGGGAACGGCTATTCCACCACCTTCGTCTTCGCCTTCGTGCTCACCAGCCTCGGCCTCTCGGCCCTGCAGATCCTGTTGCGCGAGCCCGAGCCGCCGACCACCCGCGCGCAGGGACGCTTCCGCGACCGGCTGCGGGACTTCCCCCAGCTGATCGCCCAGGACCGCGGCTACGGCTTCTTCCTGCTGGTCCAGATGCTGGCCACCTCGGCCCGCATCGCCACGCCGTTCTACATCCTCTTCGTGGGCAAGAGCATCCACATGACCGGCGGCACGCTGGGCCTGCTCACCTTCGCCTTCCTGGGGGCCGACACCCTCTCGAACCTCGTCTGGGGCTACCTGGGCGACAAGACCGGCTTCCGGCTCGTGCTGGTCTTTTCCCTGGTCGCCTGGATCGCGGCCACGGTCCTGCTCATGGAGGTCCACGCCGTGCCCGCGATCTTCCTGGCGTTCTTCGGCCTGGGCGCGGCGCAGGCGGGCTACATGATGGCCGCTCAGACCATGATCCTGGAGTTCGGGGCGCGCGACGACCTGCCCATGCGCATCGCGGTCTCGGCCACCGCCGAGAGCATCACCGCCACCCTGGGCCCGTTGATCGGCGGCAAGATGGCCGACCTCTTCGGCTACGGCGTGGTGTTCGGCGCCTCGCTGGGCTTCCTGGCTTCGGGGCTCGTGCTGCTGCTCCTGGCGGTGCGCGAGCCCCGCCACCGCCGCTTGGCGTAAGGCCGCGCCGGGAACCCAGACGCAAGCTCGGCATTTTCGCCATCGGGTGGAGGCCTGCGCGGCCCCTTGGGGCAAGGTTCGTACGAGGCGAGATGGAAAGGGAAGCGGGCGCACAAGGCGCCGATGACGCAGCCACGGGCATCGCCGGGCTGGACGACATCCTGGGCGGCGGGCTGAAGCGCAACCGCCTGTTCCTGTTCGAGGGGAGCCCCGGCACCGGCAAGACCACCGCCGCGCTCAGCTTCCTGCGAGCGGGCGCGGCCGCGGGGGAAAAGACGCTCTACGTCACCCTCTCGGAAACCGAGACCGAGCTGCGCGACACCGCCGCCTCGCACGGCTGGGACCTGAACGGCATCGAGATTTTCGAGCTGGTCCCGCCGGAAAACCTGCTCGACGAACAGCAGCAGCAGAGCCTGCTCTATTCCTCCGACCTGGAGCTGGGCGAGACCACCCGCATGATCCTCGACGCGGTCGAGCGGGCGGCCCCCAGCCGGGTGGTGATCGACAGCCTGTCGGAGATCCGCCTGCTGGCCCAGGGCTCCCTGCGCTACCGCCGCCAGGTGCTGGCGCTGAAGCACTACTTCGCCAAGCACGGCGCCACGGTGGTGCTGCTCGACGACCTGACCGCCGACGTCGCCGACAAGACCGTGCACAGCGTGGCCCACGGGGTGGTGCGCCTGGAGGAGCTGGCGCCGGTCTACGGCTCCGAGCGCCGGCGCGTGCGGGTGACCAAGTACCGGGGCCGGCGGTTCCGCGGCGGCTTCCACGACTTCACCATCCGCACCGGCGGGCTGGAGATCTTCCCACGCCTGGTCTCGGCCGAGCACCGCACGCGCTTCGAGCGCGCGCCCCTGCCCAGCGACATCCCCGGCCTGGACGACCTGCTGGGCGGCGGGGTCGAGCGGGGCAGCAGCACCCTGATCCTGGGCCCGGCCGGAACCGGCAAGTCGTTGCTGTCGGTCAATTTCGCGCTCTCGGCGGTGCGGCGCGGGGAGCGGAGCGCGATCTTCGTCTTCGACGAGGAGGTGGGACTGCTCTTCCAGCGGACCCGGGCTTTCGGGCTGGACCTGGAAGGGCTGACCGCCACCAAGAACCTGATCGTCGAGCAGGTTGACGCTGCGGAGATGTCGCCGGGCGAGTTCACGGCCCGGGTCCGCGACTGCGTCACCAGCCACAACGTCCAGACCGTCGTGGTGGACAGCCTCAACGGCTACCAGGCCGCCATGCCCGAGGAGCACTACCTGCTGCTCCACATGCACGAGCTGCTGCAGTTCCTGAACCGGCAGGGCGCCACCACCTTCCTGACGGTCGCCCAGCACGGCCTGGTGGGCGACATGCGCGCACCCGTGGATGTCACCTACCTGGCGGACACGGTGATGTTGCTCCGCTACTTCGAGGCCATGGGCCAGGTTCGTCGCGCCATCTCCGTCGTCAAGAAGCGCGCCGGCGCGCATGAGCGGACCATCCGCGAATACGAGATCGGCCCTGGCGGCGTGACGCTGGGCGCGCCGCTGGACCAGTTCCAGGGCGTTCTTCGAGGCGTGCCCAGCTTCGTGGGCAGCCCGGCGGGGCTGTTGGACGCCGCCGCCGAATGAGCCAGTCGGGCGTCAGCGGCTCGGAGCGCGCACTCATCCTCGCCCCGTTCGGGCGCGACGCCGCCGTGGCCGCGGCCATCCTGCAGGAGGCGGGCCTCAGCGCCGACATCTGCGCGGACCTGCCCCAGCTGGTGCGGGAGTGCCAGCAGGGCGGCGGCCTGGCCCTCATCGTCGAGGAGGTGCTGCAGGAGGAGAACTTCCGCCCGCTGGCCCTGTGGATCGAGAGCCAGCCGGCCTGGTCGGACTTCCCGATCGTGGTCCTGTCCAAGCGCGGCGGCGGGCTCGAGCGCAACCCGGCGGCGGGGCGCTGGCTGGAGGCCCTGGGCAATGTGGTCTTCCTGGAGCGGCCGTTCCATCCGACCACCCTGCTCAGCGTCGTGCGCACGGCGCTGCGCGGCCGCCGACGCCAGTACGAGGCCCGCGACCGCCTGGAGACCCTGCGCGCAGCGGTGATCCGCCAGCGCGAGGACCAGGCCCACCTGCGCCTGATGGTCAACGAGCTGAACCACCGGGTGAAGAACACCCTGGCCACGGTGCAGTCCATCGTGGCCCAGACCCTGCGGGCCGGCGGCGCCTCCACCCTGACCCGCGACACGCTCACCTCGCGCATCCTGGCGCTGTCCAAGGCGCACGACGTCCTGACCAACGAGCAGTGGAGCGGCGCCGACCTCGGCGAGATCGCCACCCAGGCGGCGCAGCCGTTCCGCACCGGCCTCGGCGAGGCCCGCATTCGGCTGAGCGGCCCCAAGGTGCGCCTGCCGCCCAAGGCCGCCATCGCCGTCGCCCTGGCGATCCACGAGCTGGCCACCAATGCGGTGAAGTACGGCGCGCTCTCCGGGGCCGACGGCTACGTCACCTTCTCCTGGACCCTGGCCCGCGCCGGCCGCCGGCGCGACCTGGAGATGGTCTGGCGCGAGATCGACGGACCGCGCGTCACCCCGCCGACCCGCGCCGGCTTCGGCAGCCGCCTGATCGAGAAGGGCCTCGCCAGCGACCTCAACGGCGAGGTGCGCATCGCCTATCCGGCTGATGGCGTCGTCTGCATCATCCACGCGCGCCTCGACGCCGAGGAGGGCGAAGAGGGCCCCGAGGGTGAGCCGGCCGCCGAGGAGGTTCGGGCCCGGCCCCGGCGGCAACCGGCGATCGGCCCCGAGCGCCTGGAGAGCGCGCCGCCCCGCGCTTGAGCCGGCGCGATTCGCCTGCGCTGATGGCGGCCGGATGATCCACGTCCCCACCGCCATCTGGGCGCACACCGCCTTCGACGTCACCGCCTGGCTCTCCGGGCTGGCGCTGAGCGGCGGCCTCTACCACTGGCGCCTGCGCGGTGCGACTGAGCAGGTGGCCGCGCGGGTTGGCGGCGGCTACTTCGTGGCGCTGGCGGCCGGCGCCATCCCCGGCGCCTGGCTGGCCGGCTCGCTGAATACCTTGCGCGGCGCCCATCCGGCCCTCTCCCACAGCGTGGTCGGGGCCCTGGTCGGGGCCATCGTGGCGGTGGAGATCTACAAGGCCCTGCGCGGGGTCGAGGGCTCTACCGGCGGCGTCTTCGTGGGCCCCTTCAGCCTCGGCGTGGTGATCGGCCGCTGGGGGTGCCTGTTCGCCGGCCTGCCCGACGGCACCTATGGGACGCCCACCGCGCTGCCCTGGGCCGTGGACCTGGGCGACGGAATCGGCCGCCACCCGGTGGAGGTCTACGAGAGCCTGGCCATGGCCCTCTTCCTGGCGCTCTACCTGGAAGGCTTGGCGCGGCGCCGGCCGTGGGCGCTGCGCCGCGGGTTCTACGCCATGTGCCTCTGGTACGGGGCGGCACGTTTCGGTTGGGAGTTCCTCAAGCCCTATCCGGCGTTGATCGGACCGCTTAACCTGTTCCACCTGCTGAGTGGGGGGCTGGTCGTCTATGGATGGGTCTACTACCGGGCCAGCCTTGCCCGCGACCGTGCGCAAGGCTGCGCCGTACCTGTTCCTGGGGCAGACCACGAGCCTGTGCGAGACCTGCCTTAGCCTGGTCCCGACCAAGGTCATCGCCGAGGACGACGCCGTCTTCTTCCAGAAGCGCTGCCGCGAGCACGGCGTCCAGAAGACGCTGGTGGCCGACGACCTCAGCTACTGGAAGTCCCAGCGCGACTGGCTGAAACCCGGCGACCGGCCGCTGGCCACCGCCACCCGCACCGAGCACGGCTGCCCCTACGACTGCGGCCTCTGCCCTGACCACGAGCAGCACTCGTGCCTGGCCATCGTCGAGGTCAATGAGGCCTGCAACCTCGCCTGCCCCGTCTGTTTCGCCGACAGCGCGGTGGGGCGCGGCGACCACCGGCCGCTGGCCGAGATCGAGGCCATGCTGGACGTCATTGTCGCGGCCGAGGGCGAGCCCGACCTGGTCCAGCTCTCCGGCGGCGAGCCGACCATCCACCCAGACTTCTGGGCGATCCTGGACGCGGCCAAGGCGCGGCCGATCCGGCACCTGATGATCAACACCAACGGCCTGCGCATCGCCCGTGAGCCCGGCTTCGCCGAGCGGCTGGCGACCTACATGCCGGGCCTGGAGGTCTATCTGCAGTTCGACAGCCTGCAGCGCGCGGCGCTGATGGAGCTGCGCGGCGCCGACCTCACCCGCGTGCGGACCCAGGCCCTGGAGGCGCTGGAGCGGGCCAACATCTCCACCACCCTGGTGGTGACCCTGAAGCGAGGCGTCAACGACGCGGAGATCGCCGACATCGTTCGCTACGCCCTGGACTGGCGCTGCGTGCGCGGCGTCACCTTCCAGCCGATCCAGGACGCCGGCCGCAACGACGGCTTCGATCCCAAGCGCCATCGCATGGTGCTGACCCAGGTGCGCCGCGCGGTCGCCGAGGCGGGCGTCTTCGCCCTGGAAGACCTGATCCCCCTGCCCTGCAACCCCGACCAGATCTGCATCGGCTATGGCCTGCGGAGCGGGCGCGAGGTGCGGCCGGTGACGGCCATGCTGCCGCGGGAACTGTTCGTGGCCGCGGCGCCCAACACCGTCACCTTCGAGAGCTATCCGCAGCTGCGCGAAAAGGTGTTCGAGCTGCTGTCGCTCTCCACCGCCCAGGCCGACACCTCCGAGAAGCTGGCGTCCCTGCTCTGCTGCCTGCCCGAGGCCGCGGTGCCACAGGAGGTCGCCTACGAGAACACCTTCCGCGTGGTGATCAGCCAGTTCCTGGACCGCTTCAACTTCGACCTCGGGACCGTCAAGCGCAGCTGCGTCCACTTCGTCCAACCCGACGGCCGCATCATCCCCTTCGACACCTACAACACCTTCTACCGGCCCGGCGCGGCCGGCGCGGATGCGCTGAAGCGGGGGCAGGCGCTCTACTGGGGCCTTGGGACCGCGAGGACCGGCGGCGTGAAGGCGCGACGCTGATGCTGGTCGGCGCCCTGATGGCGAGCGTCTGCGGGGCCTGTACGTTCAATGTCATGGGGTCGGACCAAGAGTTCGCTGGACTTGCGCCCTTCGTCGGGGGTGTTCCGACCGCCGTCGGCCTTTGGATGTTCGTCAGCGGACTGATCAAATATCTCGAGGCTCGAAAGCCATGACCGACCTTCGCCCTAGCCCCGTCCAACGCTTCTTCGCCGGCCTCCTGATGGTGGTCGGCGCCTTGATGGCTGGGCTGTGCGGGCTCTGCACCGCGGTGTTCCTGGTGGACAGCGTCGTGGGCGGCGGCGGCGGCGAGCTCGGGGGCGGTGCGGGGCTGGCGGTGATGGCCCTGTTCATCGGCGGCATCCCGACGGCCATCGGCGTCGGCCTGTTCGTCGCCGGCCGCAGCCTGGCCCGCCCCGCGCGGCCGGTACCGCCCACCGATCCGGCCGCGTTCGACTAGGGCAGATCCTACATATCCTGTTGATATTATTAAAACTCGTCATGGCCGGGCTTGGAAGCCTGCCCCGGGCGGGCCGCACAGCGGTGCGACGCGGGGGCCACCCACGAACACTGGCGTTGAAGGCTGCCCGCGGCGGCGCCCTGGCCCATCTTCACGATCGGAGTTCATGGGTCACCGGCACAAGGCCGGTGATGACGAGCGACGAGAAGAGTTGAACTGTTCCCAATCCGCCGCGCCCTGGGCCGCAGCGCACGGTTGTGCTACGAAGCCGGCCATGGTTCGCAAGGCCGCCAATCCGTCCGGCGCCACCGCCGCCACCCTCGCGGGGCGTCGGGACGGTGTCGTACGCGCGGTCGCACCCTAGCCTTCCCTTCGAAGCCCCGCCGGTGCGGCCGGGGCTTTGCGAGATTTCAGGAAGGCGCCCCGGCCTCCGGCTTTTCCTCAGAAAGCGAGACCGGAGATGACTGAACCCACCACGCCGCCCGCGCAGGTCCCCCTGCCCCCGACGCCCATCCTCGAGACGGCCCGCCTGATCCTGCGCCCGCTGGAGGCGCGCGACGTGCCCGCGACCCAGCGGATCTTCCCGCGGTGGGAGGTGGTGCGCTACCTGCTGGACCGCGTGCCGTGGCCCTATCCGGCGGACGGGGCGGCGACCAACTTCGCGGACTGCAAGGCCAAGCGCGCCCGTGGCGAGCAGCTCTACTGGGCCATTACCCTCAAGGGCGGCGACGACGAGCTGGTCGGCCGCATCGACCTGCGCCCGGACGACGGCGACCACGAGATGCGTGGCTTCTGGCTCGACCCCCAGCTCGCCGGCCAGGGCCTGATGACCGAAGCGGCTGAGGCGGTGACCCGCTTCGCCTTCGAGGACCTCGGCTGGGACGAGCTCTGGGTCACCAACGCCGCGTCGAACCGCGCCTCCAGCCGGATCAAGGTCAAGCAGGGCTTCGAGCTTGTGGAGATCAGGGCGGGGCAGTTCGTCTTCGGCCCCGACGATCGCGAGGTCTGGCGCCTCACGCGAGCGGCCTGGCTGGCCCGCGGCGGCTGAGTTGGGGCCTCAGGGCCGCGCCGCCCCCATGGCCAGGGCGCGCGCGGCCTTCACCTCGGTTGCCACCTTCGGCAGGCGGTGGCGCTCGAAGAAGATCCCGTAGAGGCCGCTCTTGCGGTCGATCCAGGGATAGGTCCCGAAGGCCCCGGGGCTGGAGACCAGGGTGCAGCGCCCGTCCGCATCCCAGGCCTCGCACCAGTTGCCCAGGGCATAGCCGATCCCGCGCCCGCCCCCGTCCACGCCGGGCGGCAGCCAGGCCATCTTCGCGCCGCCCGTCTGCAGCCGCTCCATCTCCTCCACCGCCGTGCGCGACAGGACCTGGCGGCCCTCGAACCGTCCGTCCCCGGCCAGCATGGTCAGGAACTTCAGATAGTCCGAGGCGCTGGTCACCACCCCGCCCTGCAGCAGCGGGTTGGTGGTCTCGGCGGCCGGGACCTGCGGCTCGCGCAGGCTGGTCCAGCGCGTATGGGTGAGGCCGAGCGGGCGGGCGATCCGCGCCGCGAACAGGTCCGCCCAGCGCTGTCCGGTCGCCGCTTCCGCGAGGGCGCCCACGACCTGGAAGCCCGGGCCGCCATATTTGAAGATCGTTCCCGGCGGGTCCTCCAGCGGCCGCGCCGCCGCCTGGGCCGCGGACTCCGCCAGGGTCATCCGCGCGCCCTGGCGCAGGTCCAGCCCATTGCTGACGATGCTGCCCATGCCGCCGGTCTGGGCCAGCAGCTGGCGCAGGGTGATCGTCCCGGCTGCGCCCTGGAACTGGGGCAGGCGCTTGCCGATCGGCTCGTCCAGCGCCAGATGCCCGTCGTCCACCAGGCTCATGGCCACGGCGGCGGTCATCCACTTCGACGCCGAGGCCACCGGCAGCTCGGCGTCGGGCGCGATATCGCCGGCGTCCACCCGGTAGAGCTGGCGGCCGTCTTTCATCACCACCGCAGTGACCCCCGGGGCGCCCTTGGCGACGATCGCCTCAACCGCCGCCGCGAACCCGGGCGGCGGCGTCCCGGTGATGCGCGTCTCGGCGGACGCGGCCGCCGGCGCGAGGGCGAGCGCGCCGGCCAGGGCCAGGATCAGGAACTTGCGGCTCACGGCGTCGCGCCTCCGGACAATGTGCCCGTCCTGCGTCGCACCGGTCTGTGAACCGCAGTTTGCAGAAAGGCGCCTTGGGCCATGGCGCGCAGCCATGTCCGGATAGCCCTCGTGCAGAGCTGCGCGCCCTATTCGGCGTCCTAGGCGGCGGCGCGCTTTTCCGCGGCGCCTTCGATGCGGGCGCGGGCGATCTCGTTGGCGACCTCGTGGGTCGGGCGGCGCTCGCGCTGGGCCTGGTCCAGCACCTCCTCCAGCGTCTGGGCCAGCCGGTCCAGCTTCTCGTCGACCCAGGCCGGATCGAAGGCTTCGCCGCGGTCCAGGGCGCGGATCTCGCCGGCGACGTTGATGATGCCGCCGCCGTTGATCACATAGTCCGGGGCATAGAGGACGCCGCGGTTGAACAGCTCGCGTCCGGCCTCGGCGTCGGCGAGCTGGTTGTTGGCGCCGCCCGCGATCACCTTGGCGCGGATCCGCGGCAGGGTGTCGAGGCTGACCGCCCCGCCCAGGGCGCAGGGGGCGAAGACGTCGCAGTCCACGTCGAAGATCGCGTTCGGCGCGACGATCTCGGCGCCGGTCGCGGCCGCCACGCGGGCCAGGGCCTCGGTGTTGACGTCGGTCAGGATCAGCCGCGCACCCGCCGCGTGCAGCTTCTCGGCGAGATAGGCGCCCACATGGCCCACGCCCTGGATCGCCACGCGCACGCCGTCGAGGTCACGATTGTAGGCGCGCTGCACGCACAGCCGCACGCCGCGGAATACGCCCTCGGCGGTCACCGGGCTGGGGTCTCCAGACGCCGCCGGATGCCCCTCCAGGCCCGCCACATAGTAGGTGTTCTTGCGGGCGTGCATCAGGTCGGTCGGCGAGACGCCCACGTCCTCGGCGGTCCAATACTTGCCGCCGACGTCCTGCACGGCCCGGCCGAAGGCCTCGAACAGGGCCGGCGTCTTCTGGGTGCGGGCGTCGCCGATGATCACGCTCTTGCCGCCGCCCAGGTCCAGGTCGGCCATGGCGTTCTTGTAGGACATGGCCCGCGAGAGCTTCAGCGCGTCCTCCAGCGCCGCTTCCGAGCTGGGATAGGGCCACATGCGGCAGCCGCCGGCCGCAGGGCCGCGGGCCGTCGAGTGCACGGCGATGATGCACTTCAGCCCGGACTTCTCGTCGGCGAAGGCGTGGACGCCTTCATGACCCTCGAAGGCCGGGGAATCGAACAAGGTCATGCCGTGAACTCTGTGGCTTTGGGGAGGAATTTCGCTGCAAATACGCTCTGAGAGGGCATATCACAACCCCGCGGAATGGCGGCCTGAGGCCTGGTGCGGCGGCGCGCCGGGGATCGGCGGCGCCCCCGACGGCAGCGGCGCCTCGGGGTCGCGCAGGAAGGCCAGGACGTCGTCCATCACGATCGGACCTTCGTGGTCGCGGGTGAGCAAATGGTGTCCGGCCGCGTAGTAGGCGGTGCGGTCCTGCGGCTTCAGATGCTTCACCGCCGCGAAGGCCGCCTTCTTGGGGATGATGTCGTCGTGCGCCCCATAGAGGTAGAGCGTCGGCACATGGTCGTCGCCTACGGCCCGCGCGGCGTGGTCCATCAGCTTGACCAGCCCATATAGCGTGTCCGACCGCGCGCCCCAGATCATCAGCGGATCGCGCCCCATGGCGATCAGCTCCTCGCGGTTGTCGGTGGGGTAGATGTGCTCGGTGAGCCAGCGCGGCGGCGTATAGACCTTGGCGGCCGTGAAGTTGGCGGCCATCCACAGCAGTGTCTTGTTGGGCAGCGGCTGGCTGTGGAAGCCCCACACCCCCGGCGACAACAGCACCAGCCGGTCGGCGGCCGGCGGTCGGTCGCTCGCGAAGGCCTCGGCGGCCACCGAGCCGCCCATGCTCTCGCCGGCCACAGCGATCAGGGCGTGCGGATACTTCGCCCGCGCCAGCGCCACCACGGTGCGCAGGTCCTCGACCATCAGGTCCTCGCCGGCCCAGACGCCGCGCAGGGGTGAGCGGCCGAACCCGCGCTGGTCATAGGCGATGGTGGTGACGCCCGCCGCGGCCCAGTGCGGGGCGGCCAGGTGGAAGGCGTTGGCGTAGTCGTTCATGCCGTGCACGCCCACGACCACGGCCCAGGGCTCGCCCTTGGCCTCCCAGGTCATCAGGCCCAGGCGCGCGCCGTCGAAGCTGACCACCCCGTCCGCCTCGAAGTGCGGCCCGCGGAACCCGGGCGGCGGCGAGAGGGCCGCCTGCTGCAGCATCGGCGCGCAGGCCGACAGCGTCAGCAGCAGCAGGAGAAGGACGAGGCGGCGCATGTCGGCCCTGACCCTAGCAACCGCCGATTAACGGCGCACCAGCGCGGAGGCTGCGTGCGCCGTCTCGGGACCTTAGGCGCCGAGCAGCGCCTTCTCCTGCGCCACCACCTCGGCGAACGACGGCCGCGCCAGGATGCCGGCGAGATAGGCGGCCGTCTTGGGATGGGTGGCCGCGTCCACCGCGCACTGGGCGTGGGCCATGGTGGCGAAGGGGCTGGCGACCGCGATGTCGGCCAGGGTGAAGCGGTCCTCCACCAGGTAGCCCGACGCCGGAAGGATCCCCTCCAGATAGTCCACCAGCCGCGGGAACTCCGTCCGCTGGGCCTCGTCGGCGGCGCCCAGGTCGCCCGGCTTGCCGAAGAAGCGCGGGGAGACCACGCGGTTGAAGAAGATCTTGCCGCCGCAGGCCGCCACGATGGTGTCGCCGAACTCCTCGTACCAGATGGTCCGGGCGCGCGCCTGGGGGTCGGTGGGGATCAGGTTGGGCTGCGGCTGCAGCGCGTCGATGTAGGTGATGATCGCCGTGGAGTCCGGGATGGTGAAGTCGCCGTCCCGCATGGCCGGCATCTTGCCGAACGGGCTGGCGCGCAGGAACTCGGCGGTGGGGCCGGAGGGGTCGCGCGGCGCGCGGAGTTCAAAGTCGGCGCCCTTCTCCCGGGCGAACACGACGGTCTTGCGCACGAACGGCGACAGGGTGGAGCCGTAGATGATCATGGCGCGTCTTCCTCCTGGGCGGGCGCGTCCGGCAGGCGCAGCCGGTAGACGCCCTTGAATGTGTCCGGATCGGCCGGCTTGCCGTGGCGGGTGATCACCAGGCGGCCGGCCCTGGCCAAGCCTATCGCGGTTGCGCGCACACGCCCAAGCCCGCGCCGCCAGCCGTCCGGATCGATCGCGCGGGCGACGTCCTCCGGCGAGACCGACTTGCCGGCCGGCAGCTTGGCCAAGAGCGCGAAGATGGTCGTCGCGACGGGGTCATTGCCCATCGGGTCGTTGCGCGGGGGATCGTCGGGCGCGGCGTCGTTGGCGGGAGGCTCGCTCATGGCTCAGCCGCCCCGCTTCAGGGTCTCGCGGGCGATGATCACCTGCTGGATCTGGCTGGTGCCCTCGTAGATCCGGAAGATGCGCACGTCGCGGTAGAAGCGCTCGATGCCGTATTCGGCGATGTAGCCGGCGCCGCCGAAGATCTGCACCGCCCGGTCGGCCACCCGGCCCACCATCTCGGAGGCGAAATACTTGGCCGCCGCGGCCTCCATGGTGACCGGCTGACCGGTGTCACGCTTGCGGGCGGTCTCCAGGGTCAGCGCCCTGGCCGCCAGGCTCTCGGTCTTGGAGTCGGCGATCATGGCCTGGATCAGCTGGAACTGGCTCAGCGCCTGGCCGAACTGCTTGCGGTCGGAGGCGTAGGCCACGCAGTCGGCGATCAGCCGCTCAGCGACGCCGATGCAGACCGAGGAGATGTGCAGGCGCCCGCGGTCCAGCACCTGCATGGCCACCTTGAAGCCCTCGCCCTCGGCGCCGATGCGGTTTTCCGCGGGCACACGGACGTTGTCGAAGTTCACGTCGCAGATGTGGGCCCCCTGCTGACCCATCTTCTTCTCGGGTTTGCCGACCGAGAGCCCGGGCGAGCTGCGCTCCACCAGAAAGGCCGAGACCCCGCCGCCCCCAGGCTTGCTGGGATCGGTCCGCGCCATCACCGTGAAGACGTCGGCCTTGTTGGCGTTGGTGATGAACCGCTTGGAGCCGTTCAGCACATAGTGGTCGCCATCACGCACCGCGCGCGTCTGCACAGCGGCGCTGTCGGAGCCCGCCTCCGGCTCGGTCAGGGCGAAGGAGGTGATGATCTCGCCGGACGCGATGCCGGGCAGGTACTTCTCCTTCTGGGCCTCAGTCCCGAACATCACCAGCGCCTGGCTGCCGATCCCGACATTGGTGCCGAAGGCCGAGCGGAAGGCCGGGCTGGTGCGGCCCAGCTCGATGCCCACCAGGCACTCGTCCTCCATGGAGAGGTCCAACCCGCCATAGGCCTCGGGGATCGACAGGCTGTAGAGGCCCAGGGCCTTCATCTCGTCCAGCACGTCCTGGGGGATCGCATCGTCCTCGGAGACCTTGGCCTCCAACGGGCGCAGGCGCTCGGTGACGAAGCGGCGGACGGTGTCGATCAGCTGGTCGCGGGTCTCGGCGTCGAGCGCCATGCGGTGTCCCTCCCCTGAAGCCGCGCCAGGGCCGTTTGCGGTCCGGCCTTGCGCAGGGCCTTCCCGATAGGCTGTAAGCAGACCGGGAAACAAGACTGGCGAGGCAGGATGGACGGCGGCTCGACCGAGAACAACTACGCCTCGAAGCTGATCCAGGTGACCGAGGGCGCGTGGGCCGGCTGGTCCTGCTACCCGGGCGGCGATCCCTTCGAGGACCTGGCCGGGCCGTTCTACTTCCGCACCGAGCCGGACGGGCGGCGCGTCTGCGCCTTCCGCGCGGAGCGCAAGCACATGAACGGCGGCGGCTTCCTGCACGGCGGCTGCGTGATGACCTTCGCGGACTTCTCGCTGTTCGCCCTTGCCGGCGACGCCATCGACGGCGCCCGGACCGTCACCGCGACGTTCAACGGCGAGTTCGTGGGCACCGCCCATGAGGGCGACCTCGTCGAATGCCGGGGCGAGGTCGTCAAGGCGGGCCGCAGCATGGTGTTCCTGCGCGGCCTGATCACCTGCGCGGGCGAGCCGGTGATGAGTTTTTCGTCGGTGCTGAAGAAGATGGGGCCACGCACCGCATAGCTTGCGGCGGCGCGCCACGCCGAATTGCATTCCTTTTGGCTCGCGCTCGAAGAGCAATTCGGGTAGAAGCGGAAAATCACAAGGATCGACTGGTTCGGTTGCTCTCCACGCTTGTTCTTTGGATCGAGCCCGGACTTCATCGAACATCTTCCGGATTTTGATCTCTTCGCCCGCACAGGCGTTGGATCCGCCTGAAACCTGGTCCGGCGCTCCGAGAGGGACGCCTGACCCCAACGCCCCCAAGCCGAAAGCCGACATGAACGAACTCCAACGCACGGGCTTCTCCGAGCGCCTCAAGACCGCCGCCGACGCCCGCCAGGCCCTTTTGGCCAAGCTGCGTCCGCGCCCGACTGTCACCGCCGACCAGATCCAGCCGCGGGCGGAAGTCCGCGCCGCCGAGCTGGTGCAGGTTCGCCAGGCCCGCGCCGACGCCAAGGCCTCCAAGCTGCAGGCCGCCGCCGACGCCGCCGAGGCCGCGCGGATGTCCGAGGAGGCCATCGCGGCCGCCGCCCTGGACGCCAAGCGCGGTGAGCGCAAGGAACGCAAGGCGCTGACCAAGGCCGAGGCCAAGGCCAAGCGCGACGCCCGCTACGCCGCCCGCAAGGCGCGCTGAGCCGACGAACACAGAGGAGCCGACGATGGCGAGAAAGCCGAACTACCAGTTCGAGCGCGCGGAGCGCGAACGTCAAAAAGCCAACAAGACCGCGGCCAAGGCCGACGCCAAGCGCGAGCAGCGCGAGCGCGACCGCGCCGCCGCCGAGGGCGCGCCGGGCGACGGCTCCGACCCCGCGTCCAACGAGGACTGATGCATGCCTAGCGGCGCCTTCTACAATCACGAGACCATCGCCCTGGACGGGGAGGCCTTCTCGTCCTGCGAGTTCCGGGACTGCCGGCTGGTCTATTCCGGGGGCGCCCCGCCGACCTTCGCCGACTGCCGGTTCGATGGCTGCGACTGGCGCTACGACGAGGCCGCCGCCCGCACCCTGGCCCATCTGAAGGTGGTCTGGAACCTGGGCGGCAAGCCGTCGGTCCAGGCGCTGATCAAGGACATCACCGTCGCCCGCTGAGGCTTAGGCCTTGCGGCCGTCAGGGACCTGGCCACCTACGCCTTCCCGGCGCGCGGGGAAGGCGGCGCGACGCCCGCCGGGCGAAACCCCCGATGGGGGAAGTTTCCGCGCCTGGATTGGAGCCCTGGAGGCGCCGCGGAAGCGGCGGCTCAAGAAGATCCGTCCACGAACCCCACGAACAGGCGACCCACACGAACAGGCGGGGCCGATCCCACGGTCGGGCCGGCTGGCCCCGTTCGTGCGGTTCGTGTGGTTCGTGGACAAAAAGACAGCGCCCGCGGCGCGCAGGGCCTCTAGATGACGGCCATGGCGGAGCTCAGCGAACTGACAGCGGCCGACATCGCCGAGGTGATGCGGATCGAACGGCTGCCCGGCTACGACGCCGTCGTGGGGCGGTTCGAGGCCGACGAGCACGCGCGCCAGATCTCCTTGCCGAGCGTGCGCTATTTCGGCGTGCGCGCCGGCGCCGGCCTCGGCGGCTTCGTCATCCTGCAGGAGCTGGACCAGCCGACGGCGCTGCTACGGCGGATCGCGGTCGACCAGGTGGAGCGCGGCACGGGCACGTTCCTGGTGCGCGCGGTGATGGATTGGGTGTTCGACAACACGCCCGCCGAAGCCCTGAAGCTGGACGTCGCCCTCGGCAATCCGCGCGCCAAGCACGTCTACGAGCGGGAGGGTTTCGCGACCTATGGCGCCGACGACGTGCACTATTTCCTGTCGATCCCCCGCGCCCGCTGGATCGAGCTGCGGCGCCGCTGACGAGGGCTGACTGGACAGGCGGCCCGGACAGCCCCAGCTATGGGCCATAAGGAAACGCCGGAGCGCCCCATGATCGAGGCCGTCTGCCACTGCGGCGCCGCGCGCCTGTCCGCGCCGCAAGCCCCCTCCGTGGTCACCGAGTGCAACTGCTCGATCTGCCGCCGCACCGGCGCGCGCTGGGCCTACTACAGCCCGCGGGAGGTCATCCTGCCCGACGGCGCGCGCACCGAGGCCTATGTCTGGGGCGACCGGATGCTGGCCTTCCACCGTTGCCGCACCTGCGGCTGCCTCACCCACTGGCAGAGCCTGGACGGCGCGCGCGACCGCATGGCCATCAACGCGCGGATGATGGACCTGGACTGGGACAAGGTGCGCATCCGGCCCTTCGACGGGGCCAACACCTGGGCCTATCTGGACGAGCCGGCTTGATCCTGTCGGTCCTCGACCTCTCGCCCGTCACCGGAGAGGCGACCCAGGCGCAGGCGGTGCGCGAGACCCTGGAGGTGGCCAAGGCGGCCGAGCGGCTGGGCTACCACCGCTTCTGGATGGCCGAGCACCACAACATCGCCGCCCTCGGCTCGCCCAATCCCGAGATCCTGATCGCGGCCCTGACCCAGCAGACCCAGCGCATCCGCCTGGGCTCCGGCGGGGTGATGCTGGTCAACTATTCGCCGCTGAAGGTGGCCGAGACCTTCATGGAGCTGGAGGCCCTGGCGCCCGGCCGCATCGACCTGGGCCTTGGCCGCGCCCTGGGCGCCGACGCGCGCACCGGCGGCGCCCTGCGCTCGGTGGGCTCGGACGCCTTCCCACAGTACTTCCAGCTGCTCACCGCCTGGCTGCTGGACGCCTCGGGCAAGGCCCCGCTACCCGAGAGCCACCCGATCCACGACATCAAGGCCAATCCCGCCGGGCCCTCGCACCCGGACGTCTTCGTGCTCTGCACGTCCGAGGAGAGCGCCGCCTTCGCCGGGCTCAACGGCGTCGGCATGGTGTTCGCCGAGTTCATCGCCCGCGCCGAGGCCGGCCCCGCCATCGCCGCCTATCGGCGGAGCTTCCGCCCCTCCGCCTTCCGCGCGGAGCCGTGGGCCGGGACCGCGGTGATCGCCTACGCGGGCGAGACCGCCGAGGCCGGCTGGCGGGGCGACGCGCCGCGGCGGGCGGGCACGGTCTCCATGCTGTCGGGCCGCCGCCGCCGCTTTCCGGACATCGAGAGCGCCGAGGCGTTCCTGGCCGAGTGGAAGGACACGCCCCTGCTGGCCGATGTGGAGGGCCGCAGCATCGCCGGCGACGCCGAGACCGTCCGCGCCGCCCTGGCCGACAAGGCCCGGCGCGCCGGCGCCGACGAGCTCTTCGTCATGGCCACCGGCCCGTCGCTGGCCGAACGCATCGCCTCGCTGGAGCGCCTGAAGCCGTCATGAAGACCCTCGCCCTGGCGCTGCTCTTGTCGCTCGCCGCCACGCCGGTCCTGGCCAAGCCCGTCCCGCCGTTCCAGCCCTGGATCGACGGGACGGGCGCCGCCGAACCCCAGACCCAGGTCCAGCGCATCGACGCCGACACCTTCGTCATCCGCCAGTCGGTGAAGACCAACTTCGAGGCCCCGTTCCTCTACCTGCTGTTCGGCCACGACCGAGCGCTGCTCCTCGACACCGGCTCCGGCGGCCTGAAGATCCGCCCGGCGGTGGACGCTGTCATTGCGCAGTGGCTGGCCGCCCATCACCGCGCCTCGATCCCCCTGACCGTGGCCCACACCCACGGCCACGGCGACCACCACCAGGGCGATGGGGAGTTCAAGGACCGGCCCGACACCGTCGTCGTGGGCCTGACCGCGCCGGAGGTGGCCGCGTTTTTCGGCATCACCGACTGGCCGCGCACGATCGCCACCTACGACCTGGGCGGCCGCCCGCTGAGCATCGTCGCGACGCCGGGGCACCAGCCGGCGCACATCATGGTCTACGACCCGCGCGAGCGCCTGCTGCTCTCCGGCGATACGCTCTATCCCGGCCGCCTCTACGTGCCGGCCAACATGTTCGGAGACTACAAGGCCAGCGTCGACCGGATCGTGGACTTCACCCGCACCCACCCCGTGCGCTGGATCCTCGGCGCCCACGTGGAGATGACCCGCGCGTCCGGCAAGGACTTCATCGACGCCGCGCCCACCCACCCCGACGAGCATGCCCTGGAGTTGCCCTACGCCGACCTCCTGGAACTGCAGGCGGCGGTCCATAAGATGGGCGATACGGGCCAGCGCGACGTCCATTCGGACTTCATCGTCCAGCCCCTGCCGCCCCGCTGAACTCGCCTGTATCGCCTCTGACGTGAATCCGGTCGCGCCCTGGGTCCTAGTCGGCGTACTACGTTCGGTGAACCGGAAGGGGGGCCTATGCCGGATCTTGACTCACCGTCATTCCAGGGCGGACTGACGCACGCCACACAAGTCCTGGTGCAACTGGACGACACGCTGCCGTCCAAGGCGCTCGATCACCTGCTCAAGGGCCTGGGGCACGTGAAGGGCAACGTCGGCCACGGGCTCGTCAGCGTGACCCTGGACGACCCGCTGGTCCTGCAGCACGCGCTGGACGTGATCAGCCATCTGCCCGGCGTGAAGCACGTCGAGGCCGACTATGTGCTGCAGCCCTTCGACGACAGCGTCACGCCCCTCGACGTCAGCAACGACCCGCTGATCAGCGGCGGCCAGGCCTGGGGCATGTACGGAGACCTCACGGCGCGCGTCAACGCCTTCGGCAGCCAGGCCGGCGAGGCCTGGGTCGGCGGCTACACCGGCTCGACCAAGGTGGCGGTGGCCGTGGTGGACACCGGCGTCGACTACACCCACCCCGACCTCTACCTGAACATCTGGCTGAACCAGGCCGAGATCCCCCTCGCCTTCAAGTCCAAGCTCACCGACACCGACGGCGACGGGCGCATCACCTTCCGCGACCTGAACAACGCCGCCAACGCCGCCTATGTCACCGACGTCAACGCCAACGGCCGCATCGACGCGGGCGACCTGCTGCACGACGTCCGCTGGTCCGACGGCGTCGACCAGGACGGCAACGGCTACACCGACGACCTGATCGGCTGGGACTTCAAGAACAACGACAACGATCCGATGGACGACGCCGGCCACGGCACCCACGTGGCCGGGATCGTCGCGGCCCAGGGCGGCAACAGCGTCGGCGTCGCGGGCGTGACGTGGAACACCCAGATCGTGGTGGCCAAGTTCCTGGACGCCTCGGGCGGGTACACGTCCGACGCGGTGCGGGCGCTGGACTATGTGACCCAGGCCTCGCAGGCGTCCGGCGCCATCCACATCGTCGCCACCAACGACAGCTGGGGGGGCGGCGGGCCGTCGCAGGCCCTGACGGACGCGGTCGTCCGCGGCGCCAACGCCAACATCCTGTTCGTGGCGGCGGCCGGCAACGGCGGCGCCGACCAGATCGGCGACAACAACGACACCACGCCGAACTATCCGTCCAACATCTCCACGACGGCGGGCGCCGGATATGACGCGGTGCTGGCGGTGGCGTCGCTCACCAGCACCGGGACCCTGTCGTCGTTCTCCAACTACGGCGTGAACACCGTCGACCTCGCGGCCCCGGGCTCTGGGATCTATTCCACCCTGATGGGCGGCAGCTACGGGCTGATGAGCGGCACCTCCATGGCCGCGCCGTTCGTGGCCGGCGCCATCGCGGCCTACGCGGCCGCCAATCCCGGCGCCACGGCCGACCAGATCCGCACGGCCCTGCTGACCTCGACCCTCGCCACCGCCTCCCTGGTGGGCAAGACCGTGACCGGCGGGCGGCTGGACGTCTCCGACTTCATCTACAGCGCCTCGCCGGGCGGCATGTCGCTGACGGGCGGCGCCGCCAACGACACCGTCTCCATCACCAGCGCCTTCCCCGGCCAGCAAGCCGCCAGCGTGTTCAACGACACCCTCTCGGGTGGGGGCGGCGACGACAAGCTGGACGGCGGACCCGGCGCGGACCGCCTGCTCGGCGGGCCCGGCAACGACACCTTCACGGTGGACAACGCCGGCGACACGGTCGTCGAGAACAGCGGCGAGGGCAGCGACCTCGTCAACAGCAGCATCAGCTACATCCTGCCGGCGAATGTCGAGAAACTGACGCTCACGGGCGCGGCCGCCATCAACGGGACCGGCAACGGCCTCGACAACACCATCACCGGCAACGGCGCCAACAACCTGCTGGACGGCGGCGTGGGCAACGATGCGCTCAGCGGCGGCGTCGGGGACGACACCCTGATCGGTGGCGACGGCAACGACCGCCTCACCGGCGGGACGGGCGCGGACTCGATGGCCGGCGGCGCCGGGGACGACAGCTACGACGTGGATAGCGCCGGCGACACGGTTCTCGAGAACGCCGGCGAGGGCAACGACCTCGTCAACAGCAGCGTCACCTACGTCCTGGCCGACACCGTCGAGCGGCTGACGCTGACCGGCGCGGCCGCCATCGACGGCACGGGCAACGCCCTGGCCAACACCCTCAACGGCAATGCCGCCAACAACTACCTGAGTGGCCTCGGCGGCGCCGACGCCCTCGCCGGGCTGGGCGGCGACGACACCCTGATCGGGGGCGACGGCAACGACCGTCTGACCGGCGGAGCCGGGGCGGACTCGATGGCCGGTGGCGCCGGCGACGACACCTACGACGTAGACGATCCGGGCGACACGGTCGTGGAGAACGCCGGCGAGGGCAACGACCTCGTCAACAGCACCGTCACCTTCACCCTCAGCGACACCGTCGAGCGGCTGACCCTCACGGGGGCGGCATCGGTCAACGGCACGGGCAACGCCCTGGCCAATACCATCACCGGCAACGCCGGCGACAACCTGCTGAGCGGCCTGGACGGCGCCGACACCATCACCGCCGGGGCCGGGAACGACACCCTGCTGGGCGGCGACGGGGCCGACAAGCTGACCGGCGGAACCGGCGCGGACTCGATGGCCGGCGGGAACGGCGACGACACCTATGACGTCGACGACCCGGGCGACACGGTCCTGGAGAACCCTGGCGAGGGCAACGACCTCGTCAACAGCACCGCCACCTTCACCCTGAGCGACAACGTCGAGCGGCTGACCCTGACGGGCGCGGCGGCGGTCAATGGCACGGGCAACGCACTGGCCAACACCATCACCGGCAACGCGGCGAACAATGTGCTGAGCGGCCTGGACGGCGTCGACACCCTCACCGGCGGGGCGGGGAACGACACCCTGCTGGGCGGCGACGGCGCCGACAAGCTGACCGGCGGCACCGGCGCGGACTCGATGGCCGGCGGGAACGGCGACGACTCCTACGATGTCGACGATACCGGTGACGTGATCGTCGAGAACGCCGGCGAGGGCGACGACCTGGTCACCACCAGCGTCACCTATACCCTGAGCGCCAATGTCGAGCGCCTGACCCAGACGGGCACGGCCGCGCTCAACGCCACCGGCAACGACCTCGCCAACATCCTCACGGGCAACGGCGGCAACAACGTCCTGAAGGGAATGGCTGGCGGCGACGCCCTGATTGGCGGCGCGGGCGCCGACACCCTGGACGGCGGCGCGGACGCGGACCGGCTGAGCGGCGGGGCCGGCGCCGACCGCTTCGTCTTCCAGACGGGAGAGGCGGCCGGCGACACCGTCACCGACTTCTCGGTCGGCGACAAGCTGGAGCTCCATGGCTACGGCGCGGGGTCAACGATCGCGGCGGTGGGAACGACCGGCAACTGGATCATCACCGACGGCGTCACCCACGCGACCGAGACCATCACGCTCAGCAACCACTATGTGCTGAGCGGCTCGGACTACATCTTCACCTAGAGCCTGTCCCGTTTTGATGGAACATCAAGACGGGAAGAACAGGCTCGCCACGTTTAGTCGACGAGCACGATTCGGACTTTTGTCGATTCCGACAAAAGTCATCGTGCTCTAGGGTTGGCCGTGGCGGCGGGGGCTCAGTCCGCCGCCTTCCAGGCGCCGCCCACCAGCTCCAGGCTGAACCAGTCGCCGTGGGCGCCCTGGACCGCGGCGGTCTCGCGGCGGATCACCACCCGCTTGGGGGCCTTCAGCTCGCGCAGCATGGCCGGGACCTGGGCCGCGGCCTGCTTCATCACCGCCGGCGGCAGGGCTTTCAGCTGGGCCGCGGACTCGTCTGTCGAGAGCCCATAGGCGGTGGCGACGTCGCCCTTGGCCAGGGCGTCGGCCCGCGCCAGCAGCACCTTCACCGGCTCACTCGCGGCCGCCGCCGGTCCTTTCAGGTCCGACTGGATGGGGTCGGTGAACACCGGGGCGCTGAAGCTCGCCGCCAGCTGCCCGTCGTCGTCCGGCTTCAGCTGGCCGGCGACGCGGGTGTCGCTGACGTCCAGGCGGGTCCACAGGCCCGTGCTGTTGGACATCGAGACGCTAGGCAGGAAGGCCTCCGGATCGTCCGGCTTGGCCAAGACAGTGACCTGCAGGCTGTTGCGGTCGCCCGGATCGAACTCCAGCAGCACGCCGCGCACCTCGCCCCGGCGCGCCATCGCCCGCACCGGCGGGAACATCAGGCCGTGCAGGGTCGAGGCGGGCAGCTCGCGGTCGGTAAGCAGCACCCGCATCTGGTGCGGGTGTTCCAGCACGCCCTCGGCATTGTCCTGCATCAGGGCCACGGCGTGGGTGAAGCCCAGCTTCACGCCCTCGCGCTCGAACTTGCCGGACGAGGTTCCCGGATCGAGGGCCAGAGCCGGGCCGGCGGCGACGAAGGCCAGGGCCAGCGCCAGCACGGCGCGGCGCCCGAAGGTCGGAAGAGCCCTCATGACGCGGTCGCCTTCTGGGGCATGCCGGCCAGGGCCGCCGGGCGGGCGCGCATCGTCTCGGCCCAGCGCGCCACGTGGCCCAGGTCCTCCGGCACCCGGAACCGGATCATCCGCCCGAAGTCGATCCCGACGAAGGCCACGATGTCGGCGATGGTCAGCCGCTCGCCCGCCAGCCACGGGCTCTCCGCCAGCCGCCGGTCCAGCACCTTCAGCGCCCGCGTGCCGACCTGCAGGTTGTACTCCCCCACCGCCGCCTGCTGCTGCTCCAGCGCCGCCATGGCCGGATGGGTGTGACGCACGCCCACCATCATCGGCGTCGCCACCATCATCTCCGCGCGCCGGGTCCACATCTCGATCACCGCCGTCTCCTCCGGCGTGCGGCCGAACAGGTTCGGCTCCGGATAGCGGCTCTCCAGGTAGCGGCAGATGGCCAGGGACTCGGTGATGCAGGTCCCGTCGTCCAGCTCCAGCATCGGCACGTTCGCGAGCCCGGCCTTCTGCAGGTACTCCGGCGTCTTGTGCTCGCCCTGCATGAGGTTGAGCGTGACGACCTCGACGTCGTCGATCCCCTTCTCGGCCATGAACCAGCTGACCCGCCGCGGATTGGGCGCCAGCGGCGTGATGTAGACCTTCATGGACGAGACCCTCCCAGGCGTCGCCGCAAGCTAGCCGCCTTCCGCGCCCGTCATGCAAGGGCGGAGCCCCATGGCGTAGATCGCGAAAGCGCGGCGGCTTGACCCCCCGAAGCCCGAACTCGCTAGCCGTTCGCGAACAGCCCCGCCGGCAGCAGGCCCACGACCGAGGCGGTGAGGCAGGTGGCCAGGAAGCCGGCCATCATCGCCTTCCAGACCATGCCGACGATCTCGTTGCGCCGCTCGGGCGCCAGGACCGAGAAGCCGGCCAGGTTGATGCCCACCGAGGCGACGTTGGCGAAGCCGCACAGCGCATAGGTCATCAGCACGCGCGAGCGGGGGTCCATGGCCGCGACCGGGATCTGCCCCAGCTTGATGAAGGCGGTGAACTCGGTCAGCACCAGCTTGACGCCCAGCAGCGAGCCCGCGGCCGGGGCATCGTTCCACGGCACGCCGATGGCCCAGGCCAGGGGCGAGAACAGGATGCCCAGGCCGCGCTCCACGGAAAGCGGCGCGCCGGCCACGTCGCCGAAGCCGCCGAGGATCTTGTTGACCATGGCCGTCAGGGCCACGAACACGATCAGGGTCGCGCCCACGTTCAGCATGATCTGCAGGCCGTCGGTGGTGCCCTTGATCAGGGCATCGATGGACGAGTCGTACTTCTTGGCCGCGGCGGGGTCGTAGGTCTGGGCCTGCTCGATGGCCTCGTCGCGCGGGATGATGATCCGGGCCAGCAGCACCCCGGCCGGCGCCGAGACGATGGAGGCGGTCAGGACGTGGGCGGCCGCATTGGGCAGCACGTCCTTCAGGATGGTCGCATAGGCCACCATGGTGGAGCCCGAGACGCAGGCCATGCCCACCGCGATCAGCATGAAGAGTTCGGAGCGCGAGAGGCTGGGCAGGTAGCTGCGGATGAAGATCGGCCCCTCAACCTGGCCCATGAACACGGTGGCGGCGGTGGCCAGGGCGGGCGGGCCACGCAGGCCCATGGTGCGCTCGAACACCACCCCGAAGGCGCGGGTCACCCACACCAGGATCTTCCAGTGCCAGAGCAGCGCCGCCAGGGCGCACACCACCAGGATCACCGGCAGCACCCGGAAGGCGAAGACGAACAGCGAGCCCGGGTCGGTCAGCGCATAGGGCTGGTTCGGCGTGCCGGCCAGGAAGCCGAACACGAAGGCCACGCCCGCCTGGGTGGATGAGGCCAGGCCGTCGACCAGCCCGCCCACGCCCAGCAGGGCCTGGCGCACCGGCGGCACCCCGAAGAGCAGCAGCACCAGCACCGCCTGGACCCCGATGGCCCCGACCGCCAACTTCCAGGGAAACCGCCGCCGGTTCTCCGACACCGCCCAGCAGGCGGCCAGCACGAACGCCACGCCCACCAGGCTCTGGAGGTTCTCAAGACCCAAGATGCAGCCCCCAATAGCCGCCGAGTCAGCGGCTTAGCCGGGCACTGCACGCCAGAAGCGCGCGAAGCGCAAGGGCGGGCCGACGCCCGCCCCTGCCGCGGCCTACAGGTTGACCAGGGCCAGGCCGTTGTCGTCGTACCGCTCGCCGGCCACCTCGGTCTCCGGCACGGCGGCTTCGATGGCGGCGATGTCGGCCGGCGAGAGCTGGATCGCGGCGGCCGCCACGTTCTCCTGCAACCGCGCGGTCTTGGTGGTGCCGGGGATCGGGACGATGTCGTCGCCCTGGTGCAGCAGCCAGGCCAGCGCCAGCTGGGCCGCGGTGTGGCCCTTCGCCTGCGCCAGCCCCCGCAGGGTCTCCACCAGGCCCAGGTTCTTGGCCAGGGCCTCGCCCTGGAACCGCGGCACGAAGCTGCGGAAGTCGCCGGCCGGCGGCCCGCCCGCGCCCACCGCCCCGGCCAGGAAGCCGCGGCCCAGGGGGCTGTAGGGCACGAAGCCGATGCCCAGCTCGCGCAGGGTCGGCAGCACCGCGCGTTCCGGATCGCGGGTCCACAGCGAATATTCGCTCTGCAGGCAGCTCACCGGGAAGGTCGCGTGCGCCCGGCGGATCGTCTGCGGGCTGGCTTCGGAGAGGCCGAAGAACCGCACCTTGCCGGCCTTCACCAGCTCGCCGACCGTGCCGGCCACGTCCTCGATCGGCACGTTCGGGTCCACCCGGTGCTGGTAGAGCAGGTCGATCACCTCCACGCCCAGCCGCTTCAGCGAAGCGTCCGTCACCTCTCGGACGTGCTCGGGCCGGCTGTCGACGCCGCGCGGCCGGCCGGCCTTGGCCGCGTCCGCCAGGTCGAAGCCGAACTTGGTGGCGATCACCACCCGGTCGCGATAGGGCGCGAGGCCCTTGCCCACCAGCACCTCGTTGGTCTGGCGTCCATAGACCTCGGCGGTGTCGAAGAAGGTGATCCCCAGGTCCACGGCCTTGGCCAACACCTCCAGCGACTGGGCCTCGTCCGGCGCCGGACCGTAGACCGCCGACAGCCCCATGCACCCTAGCCCGATCGCGGAGACCTCAAGGCCCTGGGTTCCGAGTTTGCGTGTCTGCATGCTGTCCTCCATCGGCTGGCGCGCCGGCCCTCGGCGCGTGTCCCTAAGGTGGCGGCGCAGCCCCGCCGCGATAATCGCTTGCGCCCTCACCGGACTGTTGAGCAAAATTCAGTAATGGACCCGCGCACGCTCACCGACCTGTCGGCCTTCGCCGTGCTGGCCGAGCAGCGCAGCTTCCGCCGCGCGGCCCTCGTGCTGGAGGTCTCGCCCTCGGCGCTGAGCCACCGCCTGCGCAAGCTGGAGGCCCGACTGGGCGTGCGCCTGCTCAACCGCACCACCCGCAGCGTCGCGCCCACCGAGGCGGGCGAGCGACTGCTCAGCCTCTTGGGCCCGGCCCTCGCCGACATCTCGGCGGGCCTGGCGGAGGTGGCGGCGTTCCGCGAGCGCCCGGCGGGGCGCCTGCGCCTCAACATGCCGCGCTCGGCCGCCCGCATCCTCCTGGCCCCGCGGCTGGGCGGGTTCCTGAAGGCCTATTCGGACATCCGCGTCGAGATCATCACCGAGAACGCCCTCACCGACATCGTCGCCGCCGGGTTCGACGCCGGGATCCGCTTCGACGACCGGCTGCCGGCCGACATGGTGGCCATCCGCATCGGGCCGGCCATGCGCATGGCCGCCGTCGCCTCGCCCGACTACCTGGCCCGCCACGGCGCGCCGCGCACGCCGCAGGACCTGGCCGCCCACGCCTGCCTGCGACTGCGCTGGCCCAGCGGCAGCTACTACCACTGGGAGCTGGAGAAGCCGGGCGACGCCCGCCGCGTGGTGGTGGACGGCCCGCTCACCGCCGACGACAACGAGCTCCTGACCCAGGCGGCCCTGGACGGCGCGGGCATCGCCTTCGTGCTCGAACCCGGCGTGCGCCACGAGCTGGAAGCGGGGCGGCTGGTGGCGGTGCTGGAGGACTGGTGCCCGCCCTTCCCCGGCTACCACGTCTACTATCCGAGCCGCCGGCAGGTCTCGCCGGCCCTGCGCGCCTTCATCGACCACATGCGCGCAGGCATGGACGACTAAGCGCCCGGATTACGAAGGTTTAATCCCGCCCGCCGCATCCGCAGGTTTGTCTCGGCGCCTCTTCCCCTCGAGCGCGCAAAGTGCGGCGTTCGCCCGTCCGCCTTACCGGGATTTAACTGGCGACCGGCGTTCCGCACGACGACACCTCGCGCTCGAGGGAGGCGATGGTCACAATGTCACTGGCGCTGGCGACACTGCTGTACGAATGGCGGCGCTACACGGCGGCCATGGTCGCGCTCGCCTTCGCGGGCCTGCTGATCCTGGCCCAGGTGGGCATGTTCACCGGCATCGTCCGCGGCGTCACCGCCACGCTCGACCGCTCCCGCGCCGACATCATCGTGATGCCGGCCAAGATGGAGAGCCTGATCAATTCCGGCGGCGGCTCGCTGCCCGCCCGCCTGCAGCCGCAGATCTACATGAACCCCGAGGTGGTCGAGGTCGCCGACTGGGACATCGACGGCGGCCGCTGGGTGAACCATCCGAAGGACGGCAAGAAGGCGGTCACCACCTTCATCGACGTCAACATGGTCGACACGCGGCCGGGCGCGGTGACCCTGCCGGTGGACTTCACCGAGGACACGCGCCGCGCGCTGATGGAGCCCTACGCCATCGCCGTCGACGACAGCCAGCTGAAGCGGCTGGGCGTGAAGCTGGGCGACGAGGCCTCGGTCAACGGCAAGACTGTCCGCGTGCGGGCGCTGCTGCACGGCTATCCGAACGTCAACAACGCCTCGATCACCGTCTCGCGCGAGACCCTGCGCCTGCTGGGCATGGCCCAGAAGAACGGCAAGACCGGCCCGCTGATGGTGCGCCTCGCCGACCCCGCCCGCGCCGAGATCGTCCGCGACCAGCTGAACAGCACCGCCGGCAAGGCCTACCGCGCCTGGACCCGGACCGAGCTGGCCAAGGCCAACGAGGGCGCGCTGATGAAGGAGCAGATCATCGGCCTCTTCATCACCGCCGGCGTGGTGATCGGCTTCGTGATCGGCTGCTCGATCACCTCCATGACCCTGCGCGGCGCGATCCTCTCCAGCATCAAGGAGTTCGCGAGCCTGCGGGCTCTCGGCGTGCCGATGAGCGCGCTCCGCGGCATCGTCTTCGAGCTCTCGCTCTGGGTGGGGGTCGCGGGCTTCTTCGCCACCGGCGTCCTGACCCTGGGGGTCTATCTGCTCGCGCTCCAGGGCGGCGTGCCGATGGGCTTCCCGACGCCATGGATCGTCGGCGTCGCCATCCTGCTCCTGATCATCGCCGGCGCCTCGGGCCTCTTCTCCCTCGGCGTCCTCAAGAAGAGCCAGCCTGCGGACCTCCTCCGATGAGCTCGACCCACACCGCGATCGCCGCCCATGGCCTCTACAAGCGCTTCAAGACGGGGCGCAGCCACATCGAGGTGCTGAAGCGCGTCGACTTCGACGCCCTGCACGGCGACGTGACCATGGTCATGGGGCCTTCGGGCTCGGGCAAGTCGACCCTGGTGGCGGCGCTCTCGGGCCTGCTGAAGCCCGACGAGGGCGCCGTGACCAGCATGGGCGAGGAGATCTGGAAGCTGAAGGCCACGCGCCTGGACCGCTTCCGCCTCGACCACTGCGGCTTCATCTTCCAGGGCTTCAACCTGTTCTCGGCCCTGACCGCCCTGCAGCAGGTGGAGATCATCCTGAAGTTCAAGGGCGTGCCCAAGCGCCAGGCCCGCGAGCGCGCCGCCAATGCGCTGATGGAGGTGGGCCTGGAGGCCAAGCTGCACCAGCGTCCGTCGGAGCTCTCCGGCGGCGAGAAGCAGCGGGTGGCCATCGCGCGGGCGCTCGCCAAGGACCCGCAGCTGATCTTCGCGGACGAGCCCACCAGCGCGCTGGACGGCGAGAACGGGCAGATCGTGATCAAGCTGCTGCACCGGGCCGCCAAGAGCCATGGCGCGGCGGTGATCTGCGTCACCCACGACCCGCGGCTGGCCACCTACGCCGACCGCGTCATCCACCTGGAGGACGGCCGCGTCCTCGACGATCGGCGCACCGAGCACGCCGCCAACGTCTCGTCTCCCGCTCACCTGCAAACCGCGCTCATCGGAGCCTGACCGTCATGCCCGCCCTCTTCCGCAACCGCTTCGTCTGGATCGGCCTCGTCCTGGCTGTCCTGGTCGCCGGCGGGGTGATGTTCATGCAGGGCCAGGCCAAGGCCAAGAAGGCCGAGACCGCCGCCGCGGTCGCCCACGCCAAGCCCAGCCCCTACGCCGCCATCGCCAACGGCAAGGCCGACGTGGAAGGCGGCATCATCCAGGTGGCGGCCCGCAGGGCCGGCGTGGTGCGCGAGGTCCTGGCCCAGGAGGGCGAGCAGGTCCGCCAGGGCCAGGTGCTGGCCCGCCTGGAAGACGACGAGCCGCGCCTGGCCGCCGCCAAGGCCGACGCCACCGTTCACGAGGCCCATGCCGCCCTGGCGCTGCTGAACGTCCAGCTGGCCGCCGCCCAGCGCGAACAGCACCGGCTGGAGGGGCTGGCCCCCAGCAACTTCGTCGCCGCCCAGAAGCTGGACCAGGCCCGCGACGCCGTCCGCGAGGCCGAGGCCAAGATCGAGGCCCAGCAGGCCATCGTCGGCACGGCCGTCGCCGCCGCCAACCAGGCCCGCTACGACCAGGAGCTGTCGATCATCCGCGCCCCGGTGGACGGGCGGATCGTGCGCCGCTACGCCAACCCCGGCGCCGGCGCCTCCACCCTCAACGTCTCCAACATGTTCGACCTGGAGCCCCGCGCCGGCCGCATCGTCCGCGCCGAGGTCTCCGAGGGTTCCCTGCCCTACGTGGCGGTCGGCCAGGGCGTGCAGATGTCGCCCGAGAGCGACCCGACCAAGGTCTATGCGGGCAAGGTGCTGCGCCAGGCCCCGGTCTTCGGCGCGCGCAAGCTGCAGTCCGACGATCCCAACGAGAAGACCGACGACCGCGTGGTCGAGGTGGTGGTCGACTCCACCGGCGCCCCGTTCCTGATCGGCCAGCGCGTGCTCGTGAAGTTCGTCCGCGGCCAGCAACAGGCCGCCGCGACGGCGCCGCCGCGGAGCTAGGGGCAGTCAGAAACTTCGCCACCTTCGCATTCCCCCTCCGGGGGAAAGCGGCGCGAAGCCCCGAGGGGCGAGTCGCCGATGGGGGAGGATCCCTCAAGGCGACTTCCCCCATCGGCCACTCGCGCTGCGCGCGTCGGGCCGCTTTCCCCCAAAGGGGGAAGATTGGAGCCTGACGCTGCCAAGCTCGCCAGCTCCGGCGTAGTCTTTCCTTTCATACAGTCTGTATGTATATAACTCGCGCCGTCCCCTCCGCCCAGAAAGACGCCCATGACCTTGAACGCCTCGGCCCACGCGATCCTCCAGGCGGTGTTCGGCATGGGGCTGCTGTCGCTGGTGATGTTCGTGTGGATGTCCCTGACCCGGCTGCCGGCCATGCGGCGGGCCGGGCTGACCCTCGCGGACGCCGCCCATACCGAGGACCTTCGCCCGCGCCTGGACCCCGCGGGCCGCAAGGCCGGCGACAACTACAACCACCTCTTCGAGGCGCCGACGGTGTTCTATGCGGTCGCCCTGGTCATCGCCTTCGCCGGCCTGGCCGACCCGCCCTTCGCGTGGGCCGCGTGGACCTTCCTGGCCGCGCGGGTGGCGCACTCCCTGGTGCAGGCTACGGTCAACAAGGTGCCGTTGCGCCTGACCTGCTACCTGGTCTCGTGGACGGCGGTGGGCGTCATGATCGTGCGCGGCCTCCTCAAACTCTAGCCTCCGTTGACAAACCGACTGACAGTCGGCAATTTCCGACCCTCAGTCGGGAAAGTGACGCACATGCAGGACGCCCTCACCCTCCGCTTCGCGCGCCACGGCATGGCGCTGCTCCTCGCGGGCCTCCTGACCGGGTTCGTGGTCGGCGGCCTGCACAGCCATCACGTGGCCAACGGCGCGCACGTCACCGCCCTGATCGCCGGCTTCGGCCTGGTGGCGGTGGGCTGGCTGTGGCCGCGCCTGCAGCTCGGCCCGCGGTGGTCCGAGGCCGGGGCCTGGACCTTCATCGTCTCCATGCACCTGAGCTGGCTGGGCCTGATCGTGAAGGCGGCGCTCGGCCGCGGCCCCGACACGCCCGCCGCGATCCCGGTCGCCAGCACCGCGCCCTGGGACGCCGCCAGCCTCGTCATCCTGATGGTGGCGTCGCTGGCGTCGGTGGTGGCGGTGGTGATCGCCCTGGTCGGCCTGCGCCCGGCGAAGGGCCCACGGGCGTCCTAAGGCGGGGGCGGATCACCCGTTTCGCAAAAGATTTCCACGTTCTGCAACCCCTGCGCGTAAACATCCCTTAACAACACCGAGGCCACATTCCCCTGGGAGGCGGCCATGGGTTCGAGGGACACGGTTGGCCAGGAGCGCGCGGCGCCCGACGCCGTGCTTGCGCCGGAAGACCTGCTGGCCCGCCCCAGCCTGTGGCGGCGCCTGGCGATGGCCCTGCTCATCGGTGTGGTCGCCACCCCGGTCCTGCCGCCCGCCGAGATCGCCGTCTGGTTCGCAGCCTACGCCCTGATCACCATTGGCGAGCGGCTGGTGGTGGCGCGCCGCGGCTATATCGGCCGCGACCTCGGCGGCCTGACCGTCACCTTCGCGCTGTCGGCCCTGCATGCCGCCGCCGCCTACGAGCTGATCCGGGCCGGGGACGGCGGCGCGCGCCTCTTCGCCGTCGCCCTGATCGGCTTCTCCGCCGTCAACATCCTGCTGCGCCTCTACAGTTCGCCCCGGCTGTTCCTGGCCGCGGTCGCGCCCCACGCCCTGGTGCTGGGCCTGGTGAGCTGGGGGCTCTTCCTGCACTATCTCCACGACGGCGCCTGGCTGAAGGCTCTGACGCCGCCGGCGGTGATGCTGACCTACGCCTTCCTGCTGCTGCCCTCGCGCAGGCGGCTGGCCCATGCCTGGAGTCGGCTCGTGACCGCCAAGGGCGCCGCGGAGGCGGCCAGCCGCGCGAAGTCCAGCTTCCTCGCCACCATGAGCCACGAGATCCGCACCCCGCTGAACGGCATCCTTGGCATGGCCCAGGCGATGCAGGCCGAACCCCTGGCCGACGCCCAGCGCGATCGGCTGCGCGTGATCCGCCGCTCGGGCGAGACCTTGCTCAGCCTGCTCAACGACGCCCTGGATTTCTCGCAGATCGAGGCCGGCAAGCTGACGCTGCAATCCGCGCCGTTCGACATGGAGCATGTGACGCGCGGCGCGGTCGCCACCTTCGCGCCCCTGGCCGTGAAGAAGGGCCTGACCTTCGAGTTCTCCATCGACGAGGCGGCCAAGGGCACATTCCGCGGCGACACGGTTCGCATCCGCCAGATCCTCTACAACCTGGTCTCCAACGGCCTGAAGTTCACCGAGTCCGGGGGCGTCGGCGTGGCGGTGTCCTACGGCGACGGCCAGCTGGTGCTGGAGGTGGCCGACAGCGGCTGCGGCATCCCCGCCGAGCGCGTGGCCGGCCTCTTCGACCCCTTCGTCCAGGGCGACAGCTCGGCCACCCGCCGGCATGGCGGCGCGGGCCTCGGCCTGACCATCTGCCGCTCCCTGGCCGAGCTGATGGGCGGCCAGATCGCCGTCTCCAGCGTCGAGGGCAAGGGCTCGATCTTCATGGCGACCCTGCCCATGGAGCGCATCGCCGCGCCGGCCCCGGTCGCCGCGCCCGAGCCTGCGCCTGCGCACGCCGGTGAGGTCGTCCCGATCCGCATCCTGGCCGCCGAGGACAATGCGGTGAACCAGCTGGTCCTGCGCACGCTCCTCAGCCAGGCCGGTCTGGAGCCCACGGTGGTGGAGAACGGCGCCGAGGCCGTGGAGGCCTGGAAGCGCGGCGGCTGGGACGTGATCCTGATGGACATCCAGATGCCGGTGATGGACGGCGTCACGGCCACGCGCCAGATCCGCGCGGCCGAGGCGGCCGAGGACCGTCCCAAGACCCCGATCATCGCCGTCACCGCCAACGCCATGCCGCACCAGGCCGCCGACTACGAAGCCGCCGGCATGGACGACGTGGTCCCCAAGCCCCTGGACGCCGCCAAGCTGTTCGACGCCATCGAGCGCGCCCTGGACGCCTGCGCCGAACACCACCACGCCGCGGCCGCGTAAGGCGCCCCCGCGACGCCAGCCCACCCTTCCGACGACGCAGCCGCGCTTGGGGAGCAGCCAAGGTCAGCTGAGGCCCGGCAGGCCCAAGATCAGGCCGCCGAGCCCCTCGACGGCACGGTGACGCCCAGGCGCCCTGCGAGGCTGCGCCAGTCCGGCGATGGCGCCAGCGCATAGGCGCCGTCGCCGATGACCACCTGAATTCCGAGGAGCGCGAGCCAGACCAGGGGAAGCTCGGCGCCGGCCTTGGTGAAGTAGAAGCCCTTGCGCACGAGCCAGAACTGCGCCGCGCCGATCATCATCGGAACCGCGTAGAGCGCCACGTACCGGGATAGCACCCCGGGGATCATGAGCAGGGCGCCGGCGACCTCCGCCGACAGCACATAGGCGGGCACGAACGGCGGATAGCCGGCCTTGACGAGGTTTCCCCACCAGGCTTCCAACCCGCCGGGCAGGATCGTGAGCTTCCAATAGAGATGGGCCACGAAGAGCATGCCGATCAGCAGCCTGAGCAACAGGCCCCCGAGCCGCAACGCCGATGCCTGAGCTTCCATGCACCCCCCCAAATCAGCCGAACGCGAGGCAGCCGAACGCAGAGCAATGAACCCAGAGAATCACACAACCGGACTCCCTGAAAGCCCTCCAGGGTTCGGCTGGGCCTGCCCTTCGGGGCCCAAGCCGGGATGCGCAGGCTCGTGCGCGCTCAATGGCCTGGCCGGGGTCCTTCATCGCGCCAGGCCGGGACGCGGATCCGGCAGACGAGTCCCCCGGGCGCAAAGTCGAGATCCGCCCGCAGCCCCTGCACCAGCAGGCGCGAACCGAACCCCGAACGTTCGGGCGGCGTCACGCCCGGGCCCCCGCTCTCGGTCCACACCACGACGAAGGCGTTCTTGGCGGCGGTCCAGGTCAGCCGCACCTCGCCGCTCGCGGTCGACAGGGCCCCGTGCTTGACGGCATTGACCGCCAGCTCGTGCAGCGCGAGCGCCAGGGTCACCGCCCCGGTCGCCTCCAGCCGCGCCGGCGGCCCGTCCAGGGTGATCCGCTTGGCGCCGGGATAAGGCCGCACGATCGCCTCGGCGACGTCGACCAGGTTCGCGCCGTTCCACCGCTCCAGATTGAGCACGTCGTGCGCCGCCGCCAGGGCCTTCAGGCGTCCGGCGACCACCGCCCCCACCTCCTTGGCCACCCCGGCTTCGCTGAGGGTCTGGGTGACCAGCGCCTTGACGGTGGCCAGGGTATTGTTGACCCGGTGGTTCAGCTCGCCGATCAGCAGCTGCTGCTGGTGCTCGTTGGCGCGGACCTCGGTCACGTCGGTCGCCATCCCGACATGGCCCGCGAACGCGCCGGATCGGTCGAACCGCGGCCGGCCATAGAGCTCTATGAGCCGCAAGGTTCCGTCCGCCCGCCGAAAGCGCCCCTCATAGCGGAAGGCCGTGTGGGAGACCCGCGCCTTCGCCCGCACCTCCAGCATGGCCGGCCGGTCCTCGGGATCGATCGCCGCCGTCCAGCCCTCGCCGAGCAGCGCCTGGCGGGACCGGCCCAGGGCGTCGGCCATGGCCTGGTTGATGAATTCCAGCTCGCCGTCCGCCCGGCTCAGCCACGCCGCCGCCGGCGTTCCATCCGCGAGTCCACGATAGCGGGCCTCGCTGTCGGCCAGGCGGCGCTCGGCCGCCCGCACCTCGGTGATATCGCGCAGCACCGCCCCGACACTCGAGCCGAGGGGGAAGATCCGCGCGGTGAGCAGCCGTCTGCCGTGTTGCCCCGGATAGCTGATTTCGGCGTCCTCGGAAGCCTGGGTGCGCGCCACCCGCTGGGCGAAGACGCCGAACGGGCTCTCCTTCTCGAAGCCGGAGATCTCCCAGACGGTGCGGCCGACCAGATCCTGCCGGCTGCAATCGAGCACGCGGGGCAGGGCGCCGCTGCAGTCCATGATGCGCCAGTCACCGTCGAGGCCCAGCACCCCCTGGCCAATCCCTTCCACCATCTGGCGCGCGCGATTGGCGGCGCCATTCCCACCTCTGTTCGTCACGCGGCGTCTCCGGGTCTGCAACGCACGCGCACATCCATGACGCCCCTTCGTCGCTCGGGGTCGGAAGGCACATTCGGCCCGGCGCGCTTGGAACGGAGTATGCGGCCTGGCCCCGCGGCGCATATCGGGGCTTTCCCTCACGAGCGGTGGTGTGGGCCCGCTAGGGTCGCCGAGCGGACCTCGGGAAGGCCCTCCCCTCCCGTCAGCTTGACGCGACCCCCGCTGCGCCGCACAACGCGCGCCGCATTCGAACACCTGTTCCAAAGGGGATCCTGATGGCGGACATCCGCTTCGACGGCAAAGTGGCGATCGTGACCGGCGCCGGCGGCGGCCTGGGCCGGGCCCACGCGCTCGAACTCGCCCGCCGCGGCGCCAAGGTGGTGGTCAACGACCTGGGCGGCTCGCTCGACGGCTCCGGCGCCCATTCGGAGGCCTCGCTGAAGGTCGTCGAGGAGATCACCGCCGCCGGCGGCGAGGCCATCGCCAACGGCTCGTCGGTCACCGACGACGCCGGCGTGGCGCGCATGGTGGGCGACGCCATGGCCAAGTGGGGCCGCATCGACATCCTGGTCGCCAACGCCGGCATCCTGCGCGACAAGACCTTCGCCAAGATGGAGCTGGCCGACTTCCAGTCGGTGGTCGACGTGCACCTCTTCGGTACGGTCAAGCCGGCCAAGGCGGTCTGGGAGATCATGCGCACCCAGAACTACGGGCGCATCGTGGTCACCACCTCGTCCACCGGCCTCTACGGCAACTTCGGCCAGGCCAACTATGGCGCGGCCAAGCTCAGCCTCGTCGGCTTCATGAACACGCTGAAGCTCGAGGGCCAGAAGAACAACATCCACGTCAACGCGATCAGCCCGGTGGCCGCCACCCGGATGACCGAGAACCTGATGCCGCCCGCGGTGCTGGAGCAGCTGAAGCCGGAGTATGTGACGCCGGGCGTGGTCTTCCTCTGTTCGGACGAGGCCCCCACCGGCGCCATCCTGACCGCCGGCGCGGGCGCCTTCGCCCTCAGCCGCATCGTCGAGACCGAGGGCGTCTACCTGGGCCACGGCGCCAGCGTCGAGGGCGTGCGCGAGAGCTGGGCCAAGATCGCCGACGAGACCGGCGCCAAGGCCTACTTCAACGGCGGCGAACAGACCCAGAAGTTCTTCCGCAAGATGCAGGGCGGTTGAGCCGCCGGCGCGGGATTGGGACGGGCGGCCACGCCGCCGCCCGTTGCGCCTTTGTAATCCAATTCCGCTTGCGCCGGCCCGACTGAACGCGCGTAACCTAGCTCCAGGGGGTCCGTTAAGAGACAGCCTCGGAGGAGTTCAGTTTGGCATCGCAAGGCGCCCGGAGCACGACCACGCCCGGACTCTCGCTCCCCACCGTGCTGGCCTTCGCCAGCGCCAGCATCCCCATCCAGGCCTTGGTCCTGGCCGTCAGCGTCCACCTGCCGCGCTATTTCGCCAGCCACATCGGGCTCGAGCTCGCGGTGGTGGGCGCGGCGTTCGCCATGGTGCGGCTGGTGGACATCCCCATCGACGTCTTCCTCGGCACGGCCATGGACCGCACCCGCACGCGGTTCGGCCGCTACCGGGTCTGGCTGACCCTGGGTTCGCCCGTGCTGATGGGCGGCCTCTATCTCATCCTGCAGGCCGACCCCTCCACCACACAGCTCGGCCTCGCGGGCATGCTGCTGTTCCTCTACGTCGGCTATTCGATGGTCTACCTCTCGCACCTCGCCTGGGGCGGCGTGCTGGGGCCCACCTACCAGCAGCGCTCCAAGGTGTTCGGCGCCATCATCGGGCTGGGGGTCGCCGGGGCGATCACGGTCCTGATCATCCCCGTGGTCGTGCAGCGCATGGGCCACTCGGACGGCGACGGCGTGCGCGCCATGATCTGGTTCATCATCGGGGCGATCCCGCTCGCGGTGACCCTGGTTCTGGCCACCACGCGCGAGCGGATCACGCCGCAGCCGGCCGTGGTCTTCCGCCCGGCCGACTACCTCATCCTCCTGAAGCGCGGCAATGTCCTGCGCCTGCTGGCGGCCGACCTGTGTGCGGTGCTCGGCCCTGGCTGGATGGCGGCGCTCTACCTTTTCTACTTCAAGGACAGCCGCGGCTTCGACACCGCCTCGGCCAACCTCCTGCTGATGATCTACATCGGCGCGGGCTTCGCGGGCGCGCCCCTGGCCGCCTGGATCGCCAACCGCATCGGCAAGCACCGGGCCCTGATGGCGTCCACGACTATCTACTCACTGGGCCTGATGATCCTGCCCATGCTGCCGGCCGGCAATTTCCTGGCGTTCATCCCCGGCATGTTCGTGGTGGGCGCCATGGCCTCGGGCTTCACCGTGATGATCCGCGCCCTGACCGGCGACATCGCCGACGAGATCCGGCTGGAGACCGGCCGCGAGTGGATGGGCCTGATGTACGCGCTCACCATCGGCACCACCAAGATCGCCTCCGGCCTTTCCGCCCTGACGTTCGTGCTGCTGGCCCAGATCGGCTACCAGGCCAAGGCGGGCGCGGTGAACACACCGGAGGCCGTCCAGGCCCTGCAGCTGGTCTACATCGTCGGCCCGATCGTCTTTGTGATGCTCGCCGGCGCCTGCTTCATTGGCTACCGCCTGACCCCTGAGCGCCACGCGGAGATCCGCCGCCAGCTGGACGCGCGCGACGCCCTGAATGACCCGGCGGCGGCGCTGGAGACCCTGACCGGCGACCCAGAACTGGCGACCGGACGCGCGCTATGAGCTGACGGCATACCGGCGCACGCGGCCCGCCAGAGGCCTCGGCGCCACGAGGGAGGAGATCCGCCGATGACCGAGGCCGCACGGCCCGTGTCGCTCGGACGCACGCTTGCGTTCTCGGCGACCAGCCTGCCCATCGCCGCCGTGGTGCTGGCGATGACCATCCACCTGCCGGCCTATTTCGCGACCAGCCTGGGCATGCCGCTGTCGGCGGTGGGCGTGGCCTTCGCCATGTGCCGCTTCATCGACATCCCGGTCGAGCCGGCGCTGGGCCTGGCCATGGACCGTACGCGCACGCGGATCGGCCGCTACCGGGTCTGGCAGCTGGCTGGCGGGCCGCTGCTGATGCTGGGCCTCTACATGCTGGGCGCGGCGCCGCACGGCGTGGGCCAGCCGTACCTCGTGGCCTGGCTGCTGGTGCTCTACCTCGGCATGTCGACCCTGCTGCTGTCGCACGCCGCCTGGGCCGCGACCCTGGCCACCACCTACGAGGCCCGCGCGCGCATCTTCGGGATCATGGGCGGCGCGGGCGTCATCGGCGCGCTTGGCGTCCTGGCGGTGCCCATCGTGATGGAGAAGCTGGGCTATACCGACGCCGAGGGCGTGCGCGGCATGCTCTGGTACCTGATCCTGCTGACGCCCCTGACCGTGGGGATCGTGGCCGGCTTCACGCCCGAGCGGATCGAACCAGCGGCATCCGGCCAGCGCTTTCGGCTGCGCGACTACCTCGAACTGGTCACCCACGGCAGCATGGCGCGCATCATCGTCGGCGACCTCTGCCTGACCCTGGGGCCCGGCTGGATGGCCGCGCTCTTCCTGTTCTTCTCCCGCGACCGGATGATGTTCACCACCGGCCAGGCCAACGTGCTGCTGGGCGTCTACATCCTGGCCGGCCTGTTCGGCGCGCCACTGATGGGCTGGGCCGCGACGCGGGTCGGCAAGCACCGGGTCGCGATCGCCGCCTGCCTCATCTACTCGACGGCCCTGGTGACGCTGATCTTCCAGCCGAAGGGCAATGTGCTGGCCGCGGTCCCGGTGAACTTCGTCGCCGGCTTCGTCGGCGGCGGCTTCGTGGCGATCGTGCGCGCCATGGTCGCCGACGTGGCCGACGACATCCGGCTGACCCAGGGCAAGGCGCGCGCCGGCCTGCTCTTCTCGCTCACCACCTCCACGGCCAAGATCGCCTCGGTGGCCGGCACGGCGATCACCTATCCGCTGCTGGAGCGCATCGGCTACCGCCCCGCCCTGGGCCACGCCAACACGCCGCAGGCGATCCACGGGCTGACGGTGGCCTTCCTGGCCGGGCCGATCTTCTTCCTGGCGCTCGGGGCGCTCTGCTTCGTGGGCTACAAGCTCACCGCCGAACGCAGCGCCGAGATCCGTCGCCAGCTGGACGCCCGCGACGCGGCCCTGGCCGAGGAACAGGCGGTCGCTGGCCTCGGCGCCGACACGGGCCTGCTGGGCGCGCCACGGCCGACCTGAAATTGCGTACCTGGAGTTCGAAAATGCCTTGCGCCCGCGCCGGGCGCGCGGTCTGCTGACCGCAAGGCCCGGGAAACGGGCGACACGCGCCTGGAGGACGCCCCCCGTGACCACCTCATCCGCCGCCGGCGGCCGGCTCTCGACGCCTCGCCTCCTCGCATTCTCGGTGGGCAGCATCCCGGCCTACCTGCTGATCAGCATGCTCAGCACCTACCTGCCGCCGTTCTACGCCGGCCGCATGCACACCACCCTGACGGCGGTGGGCCTGACCATCGGCCTGCTGCGGCTGGCCGACCTGGGCCTCGACCTGTTCCTCGGCTGGTTCATGGACCAGACCCGCACGCCGCTGGGACGCTATCGGCCCTGGTACCTGGCCGGCCTGCCGGTGCTGTGGGTGGCGGTCTACAAGGTGTTCAACCCTCCGATGGACGTGGACGCCAGCTACCTCTTCACCTGGTACATCCTGCTCTACGTCGCCTATTCGATGCTGGTGCTGGGCCACTCGGCCTGGGCCGCCGCGATCAGCCACGAGTACCATGAGCGTTCGCGCATGTTCGGCTGGATGCTGGGCGCCGGCGTCTTCGGCGGCGCGATGCTGCAGGCCCTGCCGCTGCTGACCCACGGCGCGATCAAGCCGGCCGACCCCCACAGCATCCCCATGATCGGCCTGATCATCAGCGTGGTGGCGACCATCGCCGTGCTGATCACCTGCATCGCCACGCCCGAGCGGGTGGCGCCCGCCGGCTCCGACAGCCGTGCGACCCTGAAGGACTACCTGGCCGTCTTCACCAACAAGTCGATGCTGCGGCTGATCGCGGCGGACCTGTTCCTGGTGCTGGGCCCCGGCGCCAGCGCGCCGATCTACCTGTTCTTCTTCCACGAGGCGAAGGGCTTCGAGCCGGGCCTCGTGAGCATCCTCCTGATCCCCTACACCGGCGCCGGGATCCTCGGCGCGCCGCTGTGGGCCAAGGTGGCGCAGCGGCTGGGCAAGCACCGGACGGTGCAGCTGGCGGGTGTGGGCTACGGGGTGACCCAGGCGATCCTGATGGCGATCCCCGCCGGCCTCTTCTGGCCCACCTTCGTCAGCATGTTCTCGGTGGGCTTCTGCGGCTCGGCCTTCATCGTCTTGATCCGCGCCATGGTGGCGGATGTGGCCGACGAGCTGCGACTGCAGACGGGCAAGGAGCGCGCCGGCGTGCTCTACGCCCTGGTGACGCTCACCCAGAAGCTGGGCTCGTCCCTGGCGGTGACGATCATCTATCCGATCCTGGACCTGGTGAAGTTCGACCCAAAGCCCGGCGCGGTGAACACGCCGGAGGCCTTGCAGGGCCTGGTCATGTGCTACGTCTTCGCCCCGATCATCCTGGTCTGCGTCGGCTCCGCCTGCCTGATCGGCTACAAGCTGGACGCCCGCCGCCAGAGCGAGATCCGCCAGGCGCTGGAGGAGCTGGAATCCCGCAACTACGCGGCTGCGCAGGAGGTGCTGGGCGGCCCCGGCGAGAACGTGGCCGCCCGCGCCAGCTGAGGCAGATCAGGCGGCCTGGCGGGCCGGCGCGCCGTCCTCGTCCAGTCGGAATTGGCGCATCAGCTTGCGCAGCGCTTCGGCCTCGCGGGCCAGGGCGTGGCTGGCGGCCGTGCTCTCCTCCACCATGGCGGCGTTCTGCTGGGTCACCTGGTCCATCTGGTTCACCGCGGCGTTGACCTGGGCCAGGCCCGAAGCCTGCTCCTGCGCGGAGGCGGCGATCTCGCCGACCGAGCGGTTGATCTCGGCCACCTGCCCCACGATCCGCGCCAGCGCCTCGCCGGTCTGGCCCACCAGCGACACGCCCTCGCTCACCTGGGCGCTGGAAGTCGAGATCAGGGTCTTGATCTCCTTGGCGGCCTCGGCGGACCGCTGGGCCAGGGCCCGCACCTCCGAGGCGACCACGGCGAAGCCGCGGCCGGCATCACCTGCTCGCGCCGCCTCGACGCCGGCGTTCAGGGCCAGCAGGTTGGTCTGGAACGCGATCTCGTCGATCACGCCGATGATGTTGCCGATCTCGCGGGCGGACCGCTCGATCTCGCCCATGGCGGTCACCGCGCGGCGCACCACTTCGCCACTCTCCTCGGCGTCGGTCTTGGCCTGGGCCACGACGGTGCGGGCGTGCTGCGCCCCCTCGGCGCTCTTGCGCACGGTGGCGGTGATCTCGTCCAGGGCCGCGGCGGTCTCCTCCAGGCTCGAGGCCTGCTGCTCGGTCCGGCGCGACAGGTTGTCGGCGGCCTGGCTGATCTCGTCCGAGCCCGAGCCGATGGCGCCGGCGTTGTCCACCACCACGCTCATGGTGCCCTTCAGCTTGTCCAGGGCCTGATTGAAGTCGCGGCGCAGCTCCTCGTATTCCGGGGCGAAGGCCTTGTTCAGCACGAAGGTCAGGTCGCCTTCGGACAGCTTGCCGAGCCCGGCCGCCAGGGCCTGGACCACCTGGGCCTGTTCCTGGGCGGTGCGGGTGCGAGCCTCCTCATTGCGCCGCCGGTCCTCCTCCTGCGCCTGGCGCTGGGCCTCCGCGTCGGCGGTCAGCCGGCGCACCTCCAGGCCGTTGACCTTGAAGGTCTGCACGGCGCGGGCCATCAGCCCCACCTCGTCACGGCGCTCCTGCCCCGTCACGTCGATCTCCAGCTCGCCGCCCGCCAGCCGACCCATCCGACCCGCGAGGTCCGCCAGCGGCGCGGCGATCTTGCGGCGGCCAATCCACAGGCCCGCGCCGACGCCCAAGGCCAGCCCGCCCAGCGACGCGCCCCAGATCAGCTTCTGGGTCAGGGCTGCCTCAGCGCTGTCGACGTCAGACGCGGCGTCATTGGCCGCCACCTGGGTGTCCACGAACTGGACGAAGTCCTTCACCGTCGCCTCGATGTCGCGGTCCGCGACGTGCATCTTGTCGGTCGCGGCGGCATTCTCGTTGCGCAGGCCCAGGGCCGCGGCATCGGCGACCTGGGCGCCAGCGCTGCGGAGCCGGGCCGCCAGTTGGTCGTAGGTCGCGGCATGCGTCGGGTCGAGATGCTTGGTCTCGGCCATCAGGCGCTCGGCGGCCGCGGCGTCCGTCGCCACCGCGGCGGCGGCGCTGCGGGCCTCTTCCGAGGCGCCGTCGTAGACGATGGTGCGATAGCCCGCGTACCCCATGTCCTCCGCCTCGCGGGCGGCGCGGACCGTCTTCACCAGCGCGGTCTTCTGGTCGATCAACGCCGAGTAATCATCATCCAACTTGGCCAGCTTGAAGCTGGCGAAGACCCCGATAGCCAGGGTAATCGAACCCATAAGCACGATCAGCACGAGGATCTTGGTTGAGATCTTCAGATTGTCGAAGGACATGGCCGCTCCGTGGAGTTGTACTGCGCCAGCTCCTGAAGGACGAAGCCTACGCAACCCCAAGACGAGAACCATGTTATGCGTAAAAATTGAGATAATGATGATTAATAGTGACCGCCAAGATGGACCGGTTATCGGCGGTTACTAAATTCGCAGTTGTCTTTTACCTGATCACTATAGCGACACGCTGCCGCACCCAGCTATGCTGCAACCTCGCGCGCCAGGGCCAGGAACGCCTGGGCGGCAGGGCTCTGCGGGCTCTCGACCACCAGCGGCTTTCCCGCATCGCAGGCTTCGCGCAGGGCCACCTCGATCGGGATCTCGGCCAGCAGCGGGACCTTGAGGCGCTCCGCCTCGGCCTTGCCGCCGCCCGCGCCGAACAGCGGGACCTTGGCGCCCGAGGAATCCGCGAACCAGGCCATGTTCTCCACGACGCCCAGGATCGGCGCACCGGTCTTGTCGAACATGGCCGCGGCCCGGCGCGCGTCGATCAGGGCGATCTCCTGGGGCGTGGTGACGATGATCACCCCGTCCATCTTCAGCTTCTGGACCAGGGTCAGCTGGATGTCGCCGGTGCCGGGCGGCAGGTCGATGATCAGGACGTCAAGCGGCGCCTGCGCCGTCCCCCAGTTGGCGTTCATCAGGCTGCGCAGGGCGGAGGAGGCCATGGGCCCGCGCCAGATGTTGGCCGTGCCCGGCTCGACGATGAAGCCGATGGACATGACCTTTACGCCCCAGGCCTCCATCGGGTTGAGGCGCTTGTCCTCGTCGAAGGTCGGGTCGCCGTCGACGCCCAGCATCGTGGGGGCCGAGGGCCCATAGATGTCGGCGTCCAGCAGGCCGACGCGATGGCCCAGGGCCGCCAGCGCGGCCGCCAGGTTCACCGAGACCGTGGACTTGCCCACCCCGCCCTTGCCGCTGGCGATGGCCACGATCTTCTTCACGTGCGGCAGGCCCTGGGCGTCCACCATCGGGTGCAGCTGGGCTTGGGGATCCTCAGCGATGCGGGCGCGGCGCCCCGGCGGCGCTTCGCCGGGCAAGGGCCGGCGCGGGCTCACCTTCAGGGACGGCGCCGCGGGACGGACCTGCGGCGGGCTGGGCGCCTGCAGCTCGGAGGTCAGCACCACCTGCGCCACCTCAACGCCCTCGAGGTCGGCCAGCGTCTCTTCCGCCCGGTCGCGCACCGACCGGTAGAGGTCGATGTCCGCCGGCGCCACCTCCAGCATGAAGGCCGCGCGCCCGCCGCGCAGCACCAGGCCGCGCACCAGGCCGGCGCTGGTCAGGCCCTTGCCGGACCTGGGGTCGATGACCCCGTCCAGGGCCTGGAGGACCGCTGTCCGGTCGGGACCCGCCGCTTCGCTCATGCTGATTGTCTTGCCTCACTGGGACGCGCGGTCTCATATCCGGCTGACAGCGCCGGTTTACAAGCCCGCCGGCCACCGAGGACCGCCGTCGCCCATGCCCTGGAACGACAACGCCAATCCCGGTCCCTGGGGCGGTCCGCCGCGCGGCGAGGACGAGGGACGCGAGCCGGGCTCGCGGCGGCCCGGCGGGCGTGGTCCCGGCCGCCCGGAAGGTCCCGACTTCGAGGCCGGCTTGGACCGCCTTCGCCGGCGCCTGCGGCGGCTGCTGGGCGGGCCGGGGGGCCTGCGTCCTGGCGCGGTCGGCGCGGTGGCCGGCGTCGCCTTCGCCATCTGGGCGGCGTCGGGCTTCTATGTGGTCGCGCCGAACGAACAGGGGCTGGTGCTCACCTTCGGCGCCTATTCCCGGCCCAGCCCGCCTGGCCTGCGCTACCACCTGCCCTTCCCCATCGAGAGCGTGGAGCTGGTGCCCGTCACCAGCCTCAACAAGGTGGATATCGGCGGCGCGCGGCCGGGCGAGGCGCCTCAGGAGAGCCTGATGCTCACCGGCGACCAG
>Ga0136846_1226738_pt1 | contig 51413 bp, 50 predicted proteins | sample HopSoiMetagenom2_FD_96841 | JGI IMG/M metagenome (GOLD analysis project Ga0136846, IMG submission 96841) | Grasslands soil microbial communities from Hopland, California, USA - 2 Assembly 2016 (version 4) | ecosystem: Environmental > Terrestrial > Soil > Grasslands | place: USA: Hopland...
GCGGGGTCGGCCATCGGCGGCGCGGTCGAGAGCGGCATCGGCGACCTGTTCCGCGCGCACTGAGGCGGGGCGACGACCTAGACCTTCGGGCGGTGGCGTGGAAACGTTGCTCGTGGCAACAATAGGCCGATGACTTCGCAGACCCCCGCGCCTTCCCCCGACCTGCTCGATTGCGTCGAACTCCAGACCGGCCGACCCGCGCCGGGGCAGGACACGCCCGAGTGGACCATCCTCTGGCTGCACGGCCTCGGCGCCGACGGCAACGATTTCGTGCCGATCGTGCGCGAACTGGTGCGCCCCGACTGGCCGTCGCTGCGCTTCGTGTTCCCGCATGCGCCGGTGCGTCCGGTCACCGTGTTCGGCGGCCAGCGTGTGCGCGCCTGGTACGACATCACCGATTTCGGTTTCGCCAATCGCGGCGACATCGACGGCGTGAACGCCGCCGTCGCGCAGGTCGAGGCGCTGATCGCGCGCGAAGCCGCGCGCGGCGTACCGCCATCGAGACTCATTCTCGCCGGCTTCTCGCAGGGCGGCGCCGTCGCCCTGGCCACCGGCCTGCGCCGTACCGAGCCGCTGGCCGGCCTGGTCGCGCTCTCGACCTACCTGCCGGCCGGCGAGCGCGCCGCCGAGGCCTTCGTGCCCGGCGCCGAGCGCCAGCCCCTGTTCATGGCCCACGGCGTGGCCGATCCGGTGGTGCCCTTCCTGATCGGCGAGCGCAGCGTCGCGGTCCTGCGCGGGCTCGGCTTCACGCCCGAATGGCACCCGTATCCCATTGCCCACCACGTGTTTCCGCAGGAAATCAGCGATCTCGGCGCGTGGTTGCAGGCCCGGTTCCGGGCCGCGTCCGGACACGGATGACCGGGGCGCGAGGGAGCGCTACCATCGACCCATGGGATCAGGCCGCACAGTGACGTGAAAGTCCTCATCGCCGACGACGAACCGATGGCCCGCGAGCGCCTGCGCGCACTCCTCGCGGAGCATCCGGACCTTCGGCTGGTGGCCGAGGCCGCCGACGGCGGCACCGCGCTCGACGCCTGCGCCGAGCACACCCCGGACATCGTGCTCCTCGACATCGCCATGCCCGGGCTGGACGGCCTCGAGGCCGCACGCCACCTCGCCGATTTCGAGCCGCGCCCGGCGGTGGTGTTCTGCACCGCCTACGACGAGCACGCGCTGTCGGCCTTCGACGCCGCCGCGGTCGATTACCTGGTCAAGCCGGTGCGCCGCGAGCGCCTCGCCGTCGCGCTCGACCGCGCCCGCACCTTCGTCGCCGGCCGCACGCCCAAGGCCGAGGTCGCGCCCGGCAAGCGCCGCACCCACCTGTGCGCCCGCCTGCGCGGCAGCCTGCGCCTGATCGCGATCGAGGACATCCGCTACCTGCACGCCGAGGAGAAATACGTCGTCGTGCACCACGCCCGCGGCGAGGACCTCATCGAGGAATCGCTGAAGTCGCTGGAAACCGAATTCGCCGAGCGCTTCGTCCGCATCCACCGCAACTGCCTCGTCGCCCGCGACGAACTGGTCGAACTGCGCCGCGCCGCCGACGGCCGCATCGAGGCCATGCTCCGCCACGGCGAGAAACCGCTCGAAGTCAGCCGCCGCTGCGTACCGCACCTGCGCGAACTGGTGCGCGCGCTGTAGCTGTCTTTGTCCGCGTTTGAAGTGGAAACCAACGGAGGAAGTGCATGGACAAGAAGCGATTGGATCCCGAGATGGTGCAGAGAGCCTCCAAGGCGATCGAGGAACCGGAAGTCCAGGAGATGCTCAAACGCCTGTCGAATTATGGGCTCGGCATATTTCTTCCCCACATGCACTTACCGGAGGGCGGATTCTCCCCGCTTCCTGCGGGGACAGTCTCGCTCGAAAAGGATCTTCAGGTCAGTTTCGTGGATGAATCCGATCCGGAGATCGTCGATGCCGCTCCGGTCGGCTGGCGATGGGACGAGTCTGCGAAAGCCGTCGTTGTTTGCGTCCAGTGTTCAAAGACGTATCACCATTGAGGGCGCGTTGTAGGGTGGGCCAAGGCCCGCATGACGGCGCCCGGGACCTTCTCCGTGGGAGCGACGGAAGTCGCGACGGGCTGCGGATGGGCGCTCCTCGCATCGTCGCGACTTCCGTCGCTCCTACAGGAGAGCACCGTAGGGCGGGCTCAAGCCCGCCGAATGGGCGGGACGGGTCTGAGTCGGCGCGCCGCTGCAGTGACAAGCAGTTTCGATCGACGTTCGGAATGACGGACGAGTCGCAATGACGGGCTTGAGCCCGCCCTGCTCCGGGTTGCGGACAGGCGCTCTTCGCATCGTCGCGACTTCCGTCGCTCCTACAGGAAGGGGCGCGAGCAGAGCGCCGTAGGGGGCGCTTGAGCGCGTTGCAGGGTGGGCCAAGGCCTGCATGACGGCTCCCGGGACCTTCTCCGTGGGAGCGACGGAAGTCGCGACGGGCTGCGGACAGGCATTCTTCGCATCGTCGCGACTTCCGTCGCTCCTGCAGGAGAGGGTTCGGGCGACCCCATGCGATAATCCGGCCATGACGACCCTTCGCATCGCGACCCGCAAGAGCCCGCTGGCGCTCTGGCAGACCGAACACGTGGCCGACCGGTTGCGTGCGCTGCATCCCGGCCTGGCCATCGAACTGGTGCCGCTGTCCACCCGCGGCGACGAGGTGCTGGATCGCTCGCTGGCCGCGGTCGGCGGCAAGGGGCTGTTCCTCAAGGAACTGGAGGAAGCGATGCTCCGCGGCGACGCCGACTGCGCGGTGCATTCGCTGAAGGACGTGCCGATGGAACTCGAAGGCCCGTTCGTGCTGCCCGCCATCCTCGAACGCGCGGACCACGCCGACGCCTTCGTCAGCAACCGCTTCGACGGCATCGACGCGCTGCCGCCCGGCGCGCGGGTCGGCAGTTCGTCGCTGCGCCGCCAGGCGCAACTGCGCGCGCTGCGGCCGGATCTCGAGATCGTCGACCTGCGCGGCAACGTCAACACCCGGCTGGCCAAGCTCGACGCCGGCGACTACGACGCGATCCTGCTCGCCTGCGCCGGCCTGCAGCGGCTGGGCTTCGACGCGCGCATCCGCGCGCGGCTGGACGCGCCGGCGTGGCTGCCCGCGCCCGCGCAGGGCGCGATCGCGATCGAATGCCGCGAGGACGATGCCGCCACCCGCGCGCTGTGCGCCGCGCTCAACCATGCGCCGACCCGCGCCTGCGTCGAGGCCGAGCGCGCGATGAACCGCGCGCTGCACGGCAGTTGCCAGGTGCCGGTCGCGGCGTTCGCGCACCACATCGAAGGCGGCCTGCACCTGGTCGGCCAGGTCGGCTCGGTCGAGGACGGCCGTGCGGTGCGCAGCGAGGCGACCGGCGACGATCCCGACGCGCTCGGCCGGCTGGTCGCGCAGCAGTTGCTGGAGCAGGGCGCCGGCGCGTTCATCGCCGGGCGCTGAGCCATTCGACGTCCCGGCGCGGGTCCTGGCCCGCCATTGCGGCATGCCCGATGGTCTCGTATGCGGATCGAAGCTGCTTCGATCAACTTTCGTTGTCGCCGGAACCGCCGCGACGGCGGGCCAAGGCCCGCCCTGCGAAAGCATTTCGGCCGGCTCAGTAATACAGCGACACCACGTGCTTCGCTTCGGCGAAGAACAGCCAGCGTTCGACGATCGCGCCGAGCTGGAACGCGATCGCCGCCGCGACCAGCGCCGGCAGCGTCGCCGACGGCAGCGCCCAGGCGACCGCCGCGCACAGCGCCGGCAGCAGCGCGAACAGCGCCAGCGCGATGCGGCGCAGCTTCGCCGCATGCTTGCGGGCCAGCGCGAAGCCCATCTCGCGCGCGACGTAGGTGGCGTCCGTGCTCGGCCCCTCGAACACCGAGACGTCGCGTCCGGGCAGGCCGACCGCGTCGCCCCGCGTGAACGGCAGCGGCGTGCGATCCAGATCGTGCCAGTAGCGGCGCTTCAGCACCGCCAGCGCCAGCGGCCCCAGCACCAGCAGCGCGGCGACCACCTGCGACCAGAGCGGCGGCAGCAGCACGCACGCCCGGAACGGGAACAGTCCGCCGACCAGCGCGAAGCCGAGGTAGCCCGGCACGACGAGGCGATGCCGCCACGCCGGGATCGGCGGCAGCGAGGCGTAGATCATCGCCGTGCAGTACACCGCCGCGAGCGACAGCGCGGCCAGCAGCGCGGCCGCCACGCTCCCTGCCGCGGCACGACCAGGAAACATCAGCCCGGCGAAGGTCGCCAGCGCCGCGGCCAGCGCCGCGACCGACGCCACGCCCTCGCGCGACATCCACGACGAGCGCCACTGCGAGAACGCGCGCCACACCCGCAGCGGCCTGCCGAGGTGCCACAGCGACGCGATCACGCCGGCGGCGACCAGCGCCGCGCCGAGGATCAGCCCGATCGCCCAGCCGATCGGCTCGAACGGCGTCAGCATCCGCGCCGCGGCGATGCGCAGGCCGAGCCAGCACCACAGCCCGAAGCCGGTGCCCGAGAGCGTGGTGAACAGGATCACCGAGAACGCCGGCCTCATCGCGACAGCACCCGGTCCAGCCAGCGCAGCAGCGGCGGCAGCCGCGTCGCGTCGAACGCGTCGTCCGGCGCGGGCGCGGACGCCTCCCCGCCGGCGCGGCGCGGCCGCTGCGGCAGGTAGCGGTTGACCGGCGCGTAGCCGAGCTCGGGCATCGGCGCGACGCCGCCGCGCTCGGCGACGAGTCGCGACACTTTCGACCCCGGATCGCCGAGATCGCCGAAATGCCGCGCGCCGGTCGGGCAGGCCTGCACGCAGGCGGGCACGCGCTCGGATTCGGGCAGGTGCGCGTTGTAGATCCGGTCGACGCAGAGCGTGCACTTCTTCATCGTGCCCGTCGTGTCGCTGTATTCGCGGGCGCCGTAGGGACAGGCCCAACTGCACAGCTTGCAGCCGATGCACTTGTCGTCGTCGACCAGCACGATGCCGTCCTCGGCGCGCTTGAAGCTGGCGCCGGTCGGGCAGACGGTGACGCAGGCCGGCGTCTCGCAGTGCAGGCAACTGCGCGGGAAATGCAGGGTCATCGCCGGTTGTGTCTCCCGTTTCCCGTCGGGAGAGGAGCCGGGGGCGAGGGTCGGTCCGCCGGAAGCGCAACCGGGCCTCTTTGCCTCATCCGCCTTTCGGGCACCTGCTTCCACGGGGGGAAGGACCTCCGGCGCGACCTCGTAGCTGTGGACCCGGTTGAACCACACGCCCGACGGCGCGTCGCCGTAGGGATCGGTGTCGGGGCCGGCGGCCTCGGCGTTCCACTGCTTGCAGCTCACCGCGCAGGCGTGGCAGCCGACGCAGGTGTCGAGGTCGATCACCAGTCCCAGCTTCTTCTTCGAGGGCGGCGGCAGGTCGGTCACGGCGTCGGCATCAACACGGGTGGCGTCGGAAGGAGCGGCTTGGGAACGGGCAGCGTGGAATGGTCGGCTTCAAAAGCGTCGGCTTCAAAACGGGCGGCTTCAAAACGGAAAGTACCGCGGGATCAGCACCACCGCCATGATCCAGAACAGCACGTTGAGCGGCAGTCCGATCTTCGGGAAATCCGAGAACCGGTAGCCGGCGGCGGTGTAGACCATGGTGTTGGTCTGGTAGCCGACCGGGGTCGCGAAACTGGTCGAGGCCGCGAACGCCACCGCGACGATGAACGGCTTGGCGTCGACGCCGAGCGCGTCGGCGGCCGACATCGCGATCGGCACCACCAGCACCGCCGCGGCGTTGTTGCTCATCACCTCGGTGAGAATGGCGGTGAGCAGGTAGACCGCGGCCAGCGTCGCCACCGGGCCGAAGCCGCCGATCCAGCCCAGCGCATGCTTCGCCACCCAGTCCGCGCCGCCGGAGTTCTGCAGCGCGATGCCCAGCGGCAGCACGCCGGCGAGCAGCACCACCACCCGCCAGTCGATCGCGGCGTAGGCCTCTTCCGGTTCGAGGCAGCGCAGCATCACCAGCACCGCGCAGCCCAGCAGCGAGGAGGCGACGATCGGCATCCAGCCCAGCGCGGCGACCCCGATCGCGGCCGCCATCACCAGCAGCGAGGTGATCGCGCGGCGGCGGTCGATGCCCGGCTGCTTGCGGCGATTGAGCACGACCACGCCCGGATCGGCGCGCAGGTCCTCCAGCGCGCCGGCCGACGCATCCACCAGCAGGATGTCGCCCACCGCCAGCGGGATCCGATCGACCGGCAGCCGCGGCGCCGCCGCCGTGCGCTGCAGGCCGTGCACGCGCACCCGGTAGACGTGGCCGAAGCGCAACTGCGACAGCGAACGGCCGATCAGGGTCGAACCCGGCGCGACCATCACCTCGGCGTGCAGGCGGGTCTCTTCCGGGGCGCCGTCGAGGTCCGCGGCCACGCGATCGTGCAGCAGGTGCAGTTGCCGGCGCAGGCGCTGGATCTCGTTCCAGTCGCCGCGGATCAGCAGGTGGTCGCCGGCGGCGATGGTCTCGGTGCGCGGACTGTCGACCGCGCGCCTGTCGCGGAAGATCTCCAGCAGGAACGCGTCCTTCACCTCCACCGGCAGCGCGACGCTGCCGGTGCGGCCGACCAGCGGCGACTTTTCCGGCACGAGCAGTTCGACCAGGTAGCGGCCGCGGTGTTCGTCGGCGCCGAGGTCCGGCACGCCGAGGTCCGGCAGCAGGAAGCGCTGCGCGACCAGCATGTAGACGGTGCCGGCGACCACGAACCACAGCCCCAGCGGCGCGAAGTCGAACAGGGCGAACCCGGGGTGGCCGGCCTTGCGCGCGAGCGCGTCCACCAGCAGGTTGGTCGAGGTGCCGATCAACGTGCACACGCCGCCGAACTGCGAGGCGTAGGACAGCGGGATCAGGTATTTCGACGGCGCGCGGCCCTGCGCGACCACCGTGGTCAGCACCAGCGGCAGGAACACCGCGACGATGGCGGTGTTGTTGATGAAGGCCGACGCGAACGCGACCATCAGCATCATCAGCAGGGTGAGCAGCCACGGCCAGCGCACGCGCTGGAGCAGTTCGCCCAGCCCGCGCAGCACGCCGCTGCGCTTGAGGCCGGCGCTGAGCACGAACATCGCCGCGACGGTCAACGTGGCCTCGCTGCTGAAGCCCGACAGCGCCTCGCCGGTCGTGACCACGCCGAAGACCAGCAGGCCGGAGAGGATCAGGATCGCGATCACGTCCACCGGCAGCTTCTCGCTGACGAACAGCGCGACCGCGCCGGCCAGCACCAGCAGGGTGATCATCAGGTCGGCGCTCATGCGCGGCCTCCCCGTGCGAGCAGGCCGAGGCCGAGGATGGCGGCGGCGAGGGCCAGCGCCGCGGCGACCGGCCACGCCGGAAGCGCCCACGCGGCATCGGCGGGCGCAGGCCCGGCATCGGCCGCGCGCAGCACCTGCCACAGGCAGTACAGGCTGCCGACCTTCGCCAGTGCGATGCAGGCCCAGCCGGCGGCACGCAGCGCGCGCGGGGTCATGCCGAGGCGTCCCTGCGCAGCGTGGCCGGGCCGGCGAGCGGCACGAACTGCGGCGCGCTCATGCCGGCGCTGTCGGCGCGGCGGATCGCCACGCGCAGGTCGAACCACGCCGCCTGCCCGGTGACCGGATCGGCGTTGGCGTAGTCGCCGCGCGGCGTGCGGTCGGAGATCAGGTGGTTGAGCAGGAAGCCGCGGGTGCCTTCCGGCGCGTCCTTCGACAGCGCCCACGCGCCGCGGCGCTTGCCGATCGCGTTCCAGGTCCACACCGTGTCCGGCTGCACGTTCGACGCCAGCGCGGCCTGCACGGTGATCGTGCCGTGGTGCGAGGCGACCTCGACCCAGTCGTCCTCGCCGATGCCGTGCTTCGCCGCGGTGTCCGGATGCAGGTACAGCCGGTTGCGGGTCGCGATCTGGCGCAGCCAGGCGTTCTGCGAGCCCCAGGCGTGGTACATGAACATCGGCCGCTGGGTGATCGCGCTCAGCGGGAAGGCCGCCGCGTCCACCTGCGCCATCGCGAACGGTTCGTGCCAGGCCGGCAGCGGATCGAAATAGGTCGCGATGCGCTCGCGGTGCTCGGACGGCGGCAGGTGCGCGCCGTGGCCCTGCGCGGCGAGCCGGAACCGCTGCAGCGTCTCGGAATAGGGCTGCAGCACGATCGGCGCCTCGCTGGCGAGGAAACCCAGCCGGTGCGCCCACTGCAGGTAGTCGCGATTGATCGCCTTGAAATAGCGCGCGGAGGCGGGCACCGGCGCGTGCCAGACGCCGCCGTGCTCGGCGTAGCGCGCGAGCTGGTCGGGATTCGGCGCGCCCTTGCCGTGGGCCGCGCCGTCGGCGCCGCGCCAGCCCGCGAGCAGGCCGACGCCGGGCGCACGTTCGTGGCGGACGATGTAGTCGGCGTAGTCGCGATATTTCGGTGCGCCGGCCTCGTCGACCATGCCCGGCAGCCCCAACCGTGCGCCGAGGTCGAGCAGTACCGACTGGAAGCCACGCACGTCGCGCGGCCGGCCGTCGGCGCCGGGCTGCGTCGCCGGATCGAACACCGGCATCCGCAGCGCGTCGATCGCGCCGTCGGCGTCGGAGATCGGCCGGTCGAGCAGGCTGATCGCGTCGAAACGTTCGAGGTAGGTCGTGTCCGGCAGCACCAGGTCGGCGTAGGCGACCATCTCGCTGGCGTAGGCGTCGCTGTAGATCACGTGCGGGATGCGGTAGGCGCCGTCGGCATCGCGGTCGGTGAGCCAGTGCATCGTCTCGCGGGTGCTCATCGCCGAGTTCCAGCTCATGTTCGCCATGAACAGGAACAGCGTGTCGATGCGGTACGGATCGCCGGCCCACGCATTGCGGATCACCGTGTGCAGCATCCCGTGGGCGGCGAGCGGATACGCCCAGGAGAACGCGTGGTCGATCCGCTTCGGCCGCCCGTCGGCATCGACGACGAGGTCTTCCGGGCCGTGGACGAAGCCCAGCGGCGCGGCGTCGAGCGAACCGTCCTCGCGCCGCCTGCGGCCGGGGCGGTTCGCCGGCGGCGCCGGCTTCGGGAACGGCGGCTGGTGGCGGAAGCTGCCCGGCGCGTCGACCGCGCCGAGCAGCATCTGCAGCAGGTGCAGCGCGCGGCAGGTGTGGAAGCCGTTGCTGTGCGCGCTGATCCCGCGCATCGCGTGCATCGCCACCGGGCGGCCGACCATGCGCTCGTGGCGGCGGCCCCAGGCGTCGGTCCACGGCACCGGCAGTTCGAGCCCGCTGTCGAACGCGGCGTCCGCCAGCTCGCGCGCGAGCCGGCGGATGGTGTCGGCCGGCACGCCGCAGCGCGCGGCGACGGCGTCGGGCGCGTACTGCGGGTCGAGGTAGCGCTCGGCGATCAACTGGAACGCCGGCAGCGCCCGACGGCCGTCGGGCAGCGTCACTTCGCCGACGATCAGCGGCGAGATGTCGATGGCGTCGGCGGGCGCGAAGCCGCTCTCCCCACGTGAAAGGGGCTGGGCTGCGGGGCGCACGGCGCACAGCGGCCGTCCCTGTTCGTCGCGCGCGAACAGCCCGTCCTCGGGCCCGCCCGGGTCGCGGATCACCAGCCAGTGGGCGTTGGTGCCGCGCACGAGGAAGTCGAGGTCGATGCGGTCGCTGCGCAGCAGTTCGTGGATCAGCGCGAACGCGAGCAGGCCGTCGGTGCCCGGGCGGATGCCGATCCACTCGTCGGCGATCGCGCCGTAGCCGGTGCGCACCGGGTTGATCGCGACGATCTTCGCGCCGCGCGCCTTGAGCTGGCCGAGGCCGCGCTTGATCGGATTGGAGTCGTGGTCCTCGGCCACGCCCCACAGCATCAGGTAGCGCGCGTGCTCCCAGTCCGGTTCGCCGAACTCCCAGAAGCTGCCGCCGACGCTGTACAGCCCGCCGGCGGCCATGTTCACCGAACAGAAGCCGCCGTGCGCGGCGTAGTTGACCGTGCCGAACTGCTGCGCCCACCAGCCGGTGAGCGCCTGCGACTGGTCGCGGCCGGTGAAGAAGGCGAGCGCGTCGGGATTCGTGTCGCGGATCGGCTTGAGCCAGGACGTCGCGATCGCCAGCGCCTCGTCCCATTCGATCTCGCGGAACTCGCCGCTGCCGCGCGCGCCGGTGCGCAGCAGCGGCTTGCGCAGGCGCGCGGGCGAGGCGTGCTGCATGATCCCTGCAGAGCCCTTGGCGCAGAGCACGCCGCGGTTCACCGGATGCTCGGGATCGCCCTGCAGGTAGCGGATGCGGCCGTCGCGGATCCAGACTTTCAGGCCACATCTACACGCGCACATGTAGCACGTCGTGCGCTTGACCGCGTCGCCGGGCGAGGGCGACAGATCGGACGGCCTGTCGTGCGGGCGCGGCGTGGACATGGGCCCATTGTGCCCCGCCCTGCCGCGACAGGCGAGGGTCGTGCGATTCGCCGCTTATTTCGGCGGATCGACGCGAATCGCCGGATCGTTGAACCGCGAATAGTGGATCGTGGTCGTGATCGTGCGGCCGGCGTAGGTGCCGGTGGTTTCGAGCTTGATCGGCAGATCGTTGGCGCCGACCCAGATCAGCGTGCTGGTCGCCGCCTTGCCCGCCGCCGTCATCCGGTACTTCCTCGCCGGCCTGCCGTCGGCGACGTCGGCGCCCAGCGCCTGCACCTGCATCCGGTCGACTTCGCGGAACACCAGGTCGTTCTGGCGCCACTGGGTCATGCTGCCCTTGGGCATCGGCACCTTCATGCTGTGCCCGCTGACGTTCATGTACATGGTGTCGCCGATGATGTACTGCGTGCCCTGCGCCATCTGCATGCGGTAGCGGTCCGGGGCGACGAAGTCCATCTCGGTGACGCCCGCGCGCTTGTCGCTGCTTTCCATGCGCACGTGGTAGCTGCGCTGGGCGAGGAACTTCGCGCTCATCGCCTTCATGTCCTCCTTGGGGCCGGCCCACGCGGCGCCGGCGGCGAACAGGGACAGCAGGACCGGGAACGCACGGCGGGAGGCGACGGACATGGAACGGACTCCTGGAGGAAGGATGGCGAAAGCGGGACGGCGACAGCAGACGAAGCGCAAAAAGCGGCCGCGAGCGGCCAGTGCGCGGCCCGGCGTGGGCTCAGCGCATGCCGCGCGGATCGAAGCGGATGTCGCCGAACCAGGTGGTGACGTTCTCGCCGGTGGCGTCGGTGTCGACCGTGACCGAGACCCCGGTGACCCGCGGCGCCGGCTCGCCGAACGCGCGCTGGTAGTCCACCGCGATGTCGCGCTGCGGCGACACCCAGCGGTGCTCGTCGGCATGGCCGGCGGTGGCGACGTAGGTCTTCAGGAACGGCCCCGACAGGTCCTCGCGCACGCTGTCGGCCGGCGCGCTGCCATCCCAGACGTAGCACAGCGTCGCGGTCGGGCCGTTGCGGCCGTTGCGCGCCAGCTCGAACTTGCGCAGGCCGCGCTCCTTCAGCGTCATCGTCTCCTCCTTGCGGGCGAAGAACACGCAGAGCTTCGCGGCCGCGTCGTCCACGGCGCGGCGCGGCGGCGGGTCGGGCAGGTCCAGGGCGTGGGTGGTGCGCCAGCGCCAGCGCAGGATCGGGGTCTGCCGCGGGTCGGCGAACAGACCGTGGCGCAGGGTCGCGGTGGCGCCGTCGGCGCGGCCGCGCAGCACGATCGTGCCCGGGTCGGCGACCACCCGCGGGCGCCCGCGCTTGCCCGCGGCGGGTTCGACCGTGTGCATGGCGCCGTCCAGCACCAGGTCGAAGAAGGTCGCATGCTCGCTGCCGGCCGGGCGCTCCAGCACCCACCCCGGCGGCGCGGTGCCGGCCAGCGGGCCGCCGGAGAACGGCGTCGGGCGCAGGGATTGCTGCGCCGGGGCGGCCGGGGCCGCGGCGAGCAGGCACAGGGCGACCGCGAGGCGGGGGCGGGGGGGCGTCATCCGATGGCGTCCGGGGGGCGGGGACGCTACGTCACCACAGCGCGAGGTGGCCTGTCCATCCACCGGCGTCGCAGTCCGCGCGACGCGGGACGGTTACGCTGTGCGGCCAGCGAAGGCCGCATGGCCCCGCCTCCCGCCATCGGAGATAATTCGTCTCATGGACCGTTACGAACGCATTCTCTCGCTGCACCGCATCCTCAAGAGCGCGCGCTACCCGGTGACGGTCAAGCGCCTGCAGGACGAGCTGGAATGCTCGCGCGCCACCGCCTACCGCGACCTGGCCTTCCTGCGCGACGCGCTGATGGCGCCGATCGTCGGCGACGGCGAGGCCGGCTTCCGCTACGACCCCACCGAGGGCGAGCGCTTCGAGCTGCCGGGCCTGTGGCTCAACTCCGAGGAACTGCACGCCCTGCTCGCCGCGCAGCAGCTCCTCGGCCGCACCGGCGGCGGGGTGCTGTCCTCGGCGCTGGCGCCGCTGCAGCAGCGGATCGAGAAGCTGCTGGAGGAACACGCGCCGGGCAAGCGCTGGCCGGTCGAGCGGGTGCGGGTGATCCCGCATCGCACCCGGACCATGGACGAGCACGTGTTCCGGATCGTCTGTTCCGCGGTGCTCGAGCGCAAGCGGCTGACCTTCGAGTACCGCGCCCGCTCCACCGACGAGAAGACCCGGCGCACGGTGTCGCCGCAGCGCGTCACCCACTACCGCGGCAACTGGTACCTCGACGCCTTCGACCACGAGCGCGACGCCCTGCGCAGCTTCTCGGTCGACCGGATCATGGCCCCGCGGATGCAGGATGCCGCGGCCCGGGACGTGCCCGACGACGAGCTCAACGCGCACCTGGCCGGCAGCTACGGCATCTTCTCGGGCGCGCCCAAGGGCGTCGCCACGATCGTGTTCAACCAGAAGATCGCACGCTGGGTCGCCGACGAGCACTGGCACTCGCAGCAGCAGGACCGCTTCCTGCCCGACGGCCGCTTCGAGCGCAAGGTGCCCTACAGCGCCCCGCGCGAGCTGCTGATGGACATCCTGCACTACGGCCCGGACGCCGAGATCGTCGAGCCCGCCGTCCTGCGCGAGCAGATGAAGTCGATGCTGCAGTTGGCGGTGAGCAACTACGAGAAGTGAGGCGCGCCCTTCAGGGCGCCCGGTAGAGCGGGTCCTCGGTGCCGGTGCTCCGGACCTGCGGCAGTTTCGACAGCGCGGACAGCCACTGCAGTTCGTAACCTTCGGGCACCTTGACCAGCAACGTGTCGCCCGGGCGGTGTTCGATCACCGGTAGCCCGAAGCGGTCGAGTGCGGTCTGCACGCCGGCGGTCTGGCCCGGCTTGACGAAGACCAGCACCACGCCCGTCGCGAACTCGCCGACGCCGTGACGCTCGGCTGGATAGCTCTGGCCGTCGACGACGAGCGTGCCGCCGTCGTACTCCACCGGCCCGTCGCCGCCGCAGCCGGCCAGCAGCATGCCGAGCAGGGGCGGCAGGATCGCGCGGGCGAACCGGATGGACACGACGCGCTTCATGGCGCGAACGACAGCTCGTACGACACATGGAACGCCTTGCCCGCCGCCACCGGCAGGCGGGCGACGGACAGTTCGCGGTCCATGCACACCGCGTAGGGCGCCTCGCTGTTGCGCCAGGTGCGGTCGGTGGCGCCGTCGGCGGCGACGTGGGCGACGACGGTGAAGGCCGGGTACTCGCGGCGCGCGGGGCCGCAGGTGAGCATCGCGGTCTCCAGCGCCTGCTGCTGCGCCTGCACCAGCGCGCCGGCGTCGCGCGGGGCGAGGACCGCTTCGTAGCGGTCGGCGGCGGCCTTGGCCTCGTCGAAGGTCAGGTCCAGCGCGCCCGCTTGGGCGGCGAGGAGGAACAGGGCCAGCATCCGCATCTCCGGGAACCGCGCGAACCGCCGCGCCGGCGGATGATCGCACGCGCGGCCGCGCGCCGCCGCCGGGACGCGGACGTCGCAACCGGGCCGTCGCGGTCCGGAACCCATGGCCCGGCCGTCTCAACCAGACGGTCGCAGCCCGTGAGACCCGGCCTGCCGAGACTGGGCGCGGACCCTCCGGAGCGCCGCCATGACCCCTCGCCGTCCTTCCCCCCTCTCGACGATCGAACAGGCCCTGCTCGGCGCGCTGGCGCTGGGGGTGGTGGCGATGCTGTCGTTCCCGGCCGCGCGCGCCGCTGCGGAGGCGGTCGGCTGGCTGCCGTTCTGGCTGGTCGCGCTGCCCGCCAGCGCCTGGTTCACGGCGCGCGCGCTGCGCCTGCGCGAGGCCACGGCCGCGACCGGGGCAGGGGCATCGCCGCGACGCCCGCCGGCGTCCGTGCACGCGATCGCCGGTGCCCGCGCGGCGCGCCCGCGCACCGCCTCGTCGCTGCGCCGCGCGGCCTGATCTGCGCGCACAAACGCCTGATTCGACGGGCGATTCCGCGACGGCCGCGCCGCCGCCGGGACTTCCGGCAGGGCGGTGCGCGGGACGCCTGTGCTAGCGTGGCGGGCCCGCCGCTCGTTGCCACGGACCCCTGCATGCCACAGTCTCCGTCTGCCCGTTTCGCCGCCGGCCTCGTGTTCGGCTGCGCGACCGTCCTGGTCGCCGCCCTGCCGGCGATCGACGCCGGCGCCGCCACGCCCAAGAAGCCCGCCACCGCCAGGACCGCGCCCATGGCCGAACCCGTTCCCGCCGATCCCTACCTCTGGCTCGAAGGCGTCGAGGACCCGAAGGCCCTCGACTGGGTCCGCGAGCGCAACGCCAGGGCCGAGGCCGAGATCACGGCCGCGCCGTCGTTCAAGCCGCTGGAGGACGACCTGCGCGCGATCCTCGATTCCAACGCGCGCATCCCGGCGGTCGAGAAGCACGGCGAGTTCTACTACAACTTCTGGCGCGACAAGGACCATCCGCGCGGCCTGTGGCGACGCACCACGCTGGTCGAGTACCGCAAGGACGCGCCGGCCTGGGAGACCGTGATCGACCTCGACGCGCTGGGCGCGGCGGAAAAGGAAAACTGGGTCTGGCACGGTGTGGAATGCCTCAAGCCGCAGTACGAGCGCTGCCTGGTCTCGCTGTCCCGCGGCGGCGCCGACGCCGACGTCACCCGCGAATTCGACATGACCACCAGGACCTGGGTCGCCGACGGCTTCGTCCGGCCCGAGGCCAAGGGCGGCCTGCAGTGGATCGACCGCGACACGGTCTACGTCTTCACCGACTTCGGCGAAGGCACGATGACCAAGTCCGGCTACCCGCGCGTGGTCAAGGAATGGAAGCGCGGCACCCCGATGTCCGAGGCCAAGGTCGTCTACGAAGGCAAGCCGGACGACATGTACATCGCCGCCTACCGCGACCTCACGCCCGGCTTCCAGCGCGACTACGTCAGCCGCACCATCGCCTTCTACAACGACGAGCTGTACCTGCGCGGCGCGGACGGCAAGCTGACCAAGCTCGACCTGCCCAATTCCGCCAACAAGTCGGCCCACAACCAGTGGCTGACGGTCGAGCTGCGCGATCCGTGGACGGTCGGTGGGCGGACCTACGACGCCGGCTCGCTGCTGGCGATCGAGTTCGACAAGTTCATGGCCGGCAACCGCGACTTCGACGTGGTGTTCAAGCCCGACGACCACACCTCGCTGGCCGGCCACACCTGGACCCAGCACCACCTGGTGCTGAACCTGCTCGAGGACGTGAAGAGCCGGGTCCGCATCATGACCCCGCTGGGCGAGGGCGGCTGGCGCCAGGCGGTGCTGGCCGGCGCGCCGGCGGTGGGCACGGTCAGCGTCAGCCCGGTCGATCCGGACGGCAACGACCAGCTGTGGATGACCACCAGCGATTTCCTCACCCCGACCACGCTGTCGCTGGTCGAGATCGGCAACCCGCCGGAGAAGCTCAAGGCGATGCCGCGGTTCTTCGACGCCGACGGGCTGGTCGCCGAGCAGCATTTCGCGACCTCGCTCGACGGCACCCAGGTGCCTTATTTCATCGTCCGTCCGAAGGAGATGAAGATGGACGGCAGCACCCCGACGCTGCTGTGGGGCTACGGCGGCTTCGAGGTGTCGTACACCGCGTCGTACAACCCGATGGCCGGCCGCGGCTGGCTGCAGCAGGGCGGCGTGTACGTGCTCGCCAACATCCGCGGCGGCGGCGAATACGGCCCGCGCTGGCACCAGGCCGCGATGAAGGCCGAGCGCCACAAGGCCTACGAGGATTTCGCCGCGGTGGCGCAGGACCTGTTCGCGCGCAAGATCACCTCGCCCGAGCACCTCGGCGCGCAGGGCGGCAGCAACGGCGGCCTGCTGATGGGCAACATGATCACCCAGTACCCGCAGTTGTTCGGCGCGGTGGTCTGCCAGGTGCCGCTGCTGGACATGAAGCGCTACAGCCACCTGCTGGCCGGCGCCTCGTGGATGGCCGAGTACGGCGACCCCGACACCAAGGACTGGACGTTCATCCAGACCTTCTCGCCCTACCACCTGCTGAAGGACGGGGTGAAGTACCCGCCGGTGCTGTTCACCACCTCCACCCGCGACGATCGCGTCCACCCCGGCCATGCCCGCAAGATGATGGCGAAGATGGAAGCGATGGGCGCCAACGTGCGCTACTACGAGAACGTCGAGGGCGGCCACGGCGGCGCGGCCAACAACCAGCAGGAAGCGCACATGCGCGCCCTGGCCTACACCTTCCTCTGGCAGCAACTGAAGAAGTAGGGCGGGCCCTGGCCCGCCGCCGGGGCCGTCATGGCCCCGCGCCGCCGCCTTTCACGTTGCGACGTACACCGATCGACCCCGCCGGGGCGGCCACGGGCCGCCCCGCGCAGGGCGCCGGCGACCCGTGCGCGCCGCGCCCGACGGGGCGCCGCCGGGCCATGAAGGCCAACAAAGCAAGGAGCGAAGCCGATGAAGCAGGACACCCGCCAGAACACGCAGTCCGGCAGCCGCCTCGTCGAGGAGCGCCTGGGCAGCGGCAAGACGGTCCAGCTCGCCTACTGGGAGCATGAGCGGCCGACGGAACACGGCGATCGCCTGCAGGCGAAGTCGTGGAACCAGCACAAGGGCCGCGACGGGCTGGCCTTCTACGAATCGACGGTCCAGTACATGCGCAACGACTGGGCGGCCAAACACATGCACCCGCAGCACGTCAGCGACGGCAACGGCTGGCATGGCCTGCTGTACTACAGCGGCGTCACCAGGACGTGGCACACCAACGACGCGCTGGACATCGACCATGCCACCCAGTGGAAGCCCCACCTCCAGTCGCTCGGCGTCAAGACCGAGGCGGAGGCGATCAAGGGCTACAACGACGTCTCCAACCTGCGCATGCTGCCGTCGGTCTACAACCGTTCCCGCGACAGCGCCGACCGGCTCCTGGAGACCCACGGGCCGCAGTCGCAGCAGTGGCAGACGTGGGTCAAGGAGCGCTTCGGCTTCGACCCCTCGGTGCAGCAGGCGCCCTTCGATCCGGAAAAGGATTTCGCCCGCCGCAAGCAGACCACGCGCGACCAGCCGTGGACGGAAGACAACACCCGTTCGGAGCTGTCCTTCGACAAGCGGGTGATGGACAAGTGGTTCGAGCACGAGTTGGGGAAGAATTTCGCCGGCACCGTGAAGATGACCAACCCGGATGGCAGCGGCACCACCCACGTGCCGCTGTTCAAGTGCGCCGCGACCGGCCAACTGGTCACCCGCGACGCCCTCGACATCGACCACGCCATCCCGTACGAGCAGGTCATCAAGAAGATGCACGAGCTGTTCCCCCAAGGGTTCAGCAAGGCCGACGCGCTCGATGCCTACAACGACACCAGCAACCTCCGCCTGGTCAGCCGCAGCGCCAACAGTTCGCACGAATGGGAGTTGATGCCCGACGGCCACTTCCGCGACAAGATCGAGAAGGAAATTCCCGGGGAGTTCAAGAAGTTCATCGTCGAGACGGGGCCGATGGACCCGCAGACGAAGCAGAAGCTCGGCGAGGTCATCGGCGAAATGCGGGACGTGCAGCGCCACCAGATGGAGCAGTACTGGCTGAAGGAGCGCAATCCGCAACAGCAGTCGAACAGCCCGCCGACGCAGGACACGTCCACCCGGCCCCCGCTGCTCAACGAATCGGGCCATCCGAACCACAAGGCCTTCCAGTGGATGGTCGGCGAGATCGGGAAGATCGATCCGAACGGCCAGATCTTCAAATCGCCGGAAGAGCGCGAGCGGATGGCGTCCGGACTGTTGGTGATGGCCGCTCACCACAAGCTGCCCAGCCTCGATCAGTTGGCCTGGAACCACGACAGGCAATCGATGTTCGTCATCTCGGGGAAGCCGGAGGACGGCAACTTCGCCTGGCTGGGCAAGCAGGAAGGCCTGTCGCAGACGGTCGAAGGCAATACCCGGTCGCTGGCGATGCTCCAGCAGCCCTCGGTGCCGCAGCAGCAGACGCCCACGCAGCAGCACCTGCATCATTTCTGAGGGATGCGCGCACGCCGCGGCCCAATCGGCGCCGCGGCGGCGATCGGTTTCGCCGCCGGGTTTTCAGAACCCCCCGCCCGCCTCCAGCCACGCCTGTTCCGCCGGCGTGTTGTCGCGGCCGAGGGCGCGGTTGCGGTGCGGGAAACGGCCGAAGCGGCGGATCACGTCGCGATGCGCCTCGGCGTACTTGAGGTAGTTCGCATCGCCCATCGCGGCGACCAGGGCAACGCAGCGATCCTGGTCGGCGAGGTCTTCGGAATGTTCGAACGGCAGGTAGAAGAACACCCGCAACGCCGGATCGACGCGATGGTCGTGGCCGGCGTCGATCGCGCGCGTCGCGTACGCCCGCGCGAGCGGGTCGGTGGCGAACGCATGGCCGCCGTCGCGGAACACGTTGCGCGGCGCCTGGTCGAGCAGCAGCACCAGCGCGAGCGCGCCGTCGGCGTCGTCGAGCAGCGCCTCGTGCTCGCGCCGCGCCGCGGCGAAGTGCGCGTCGAGGAAGCGGTCGCGCAGCGCGTCGTCGAACGCGGCGTCCTTCGCGAACCACTTCGACGGGCCGGCGGAACGCCAGAAGGCGACGATGTCGCGGGGCGATGCCATGATGCTCAGCACTCCCACGGTTGCACGTGGAAGACCTTCGGCGCGCGGGGATTGTCGCAGCCGGCCGTGCAGACATAGATCGTGCCCGCGCTCTTGTCGTGGTACGGCGGCAGGTCGCACGGCGTCCACCCCTTCGAGGTGGTGATCCGGTAGGTCGTGCCGGACAACGGCGACTTGCGCCCGGGTGGGCACGACAGGGTCGTCGAGGTGAAGATCGGGCATTCCTCGGCCATCACGTAGCGCTCGGCCCACGCGGTGTCGTCAGCGTTCCGCTGCACGTACAGTGTTTCGGCCGTATCGCCTTCGATCCGGATGATCTCGCCGCGACGGTTCGTTCCTTGCGCGCCACCGTAGGCCGCGGCCAGCGCGGTCGGCGGAATGGTCAGCAGGAGCATGATCGCGAGGCGACGCAGGGCGCTATGCATGGTCGGTTGATGTCCTGTGCGAGGGCGACGTGAAAACGGCGATGGCGCGGACTCACTCGTCGAACCGCAGATGCCGCACCGACTTGCCGTGGCGGCGGATCAGCTTCAGCGCCTCGATGCCGATGTTGATGTGGCGTTCGACGTACTCGGCGCTGACCTTGGCGTCGCTGGCTTCGGTCTTCACGCCTTCGGGGATCATCGGCTGGTCGCTGACCAGCAGCAGGGCGCCGCAGGGAATGCGGTTGGCGAAGCCGGCGGCGAAGATGGTCGCGGTCTCCATGTCGATGGCCATGCAGCGCATCGCGCGCAGCTTGTCCTTGAACTCGTCGTCGTGCTCCCAGACGCGGCGGTTGGTGGTGTAGACGGTGCCGGTCCAGTAATCGTGGTCGAGGTCGCGGATCATGGTCGAGACCGCGCGCTGCAGGGCGAACGCCGGCAGTGCCGGCACCTGCGGCGGCAGGTAGTCGTTGCTGGTGCCGTCGCCGCGGATGGCGGCGATCGGCAGGATCAGGTCGCCGAGCTGGTTCTTCTTCTTCAGGCCGCCGCACTTGCCCAGGAACAGCACCGCGTCGGGCATCACCGCCGACAGCAGGTCCATCAGGGTGGCGGCGTTGGGGCTGCCCATGCCGAAGTTGATCATGGTGATGCCGTCGATGGTGGCGCTGGGCATCGGGCGGTCGCGACCGACGATCTCGGCGCCGGTCATGCGCGCGAACAGGTCGAGGTAGCCGCCGAAGTTGGTCAGGAGGATGTGCCGGCCGAAGCCGTCCAGCGACACGCCGGTGTAGCGCGGCAGCCAGTTCTCGACGATGTCCTGCTTGGTCTTCATTGGGTCTGTTCTCCGGTGGTGCGGTGCGGCGTGCGGGGCGCCTGCCCGCCGTCCGCGCGCACGCGGGGGGCGGGCACGGGCGGGGCGGGGAGGGATGGCGGCATTGTGTCACGCCGTGCGGGGCCCATGACCAAGGTCATGTTGGCAGGGGCCGGCGCGCGGGCTAGGGTGGGGCGATCCGTGAGACGGCTCGCCCGGGGGCACATCGCCATGTTCCGAACCTCGCTCGTCGCGCTGGTCGCGACCCTGTTGCCTGCGCTCGCGCTCGCGCCCGCCCATGCCGCCGACGCGCCGGCCGGCCGGTCCGCGTCGCGCTTCGTGCAGGACCCTTATCCCAGCACCTACCGCCGCATCCCGTCGCCGCCGGTGCTGATCCAGGGCGCGACCGTGCTGACCGGCACCGGGACCCGCCTGGACGACGCCGACGTGCTGATGCGCGACGGCGCCATCGTCGCGGTCGGGCCGCGCCTGGAGGCCCCGGCGGACGCGATCCGCGTCGACGGCCGCGGCAAGTGGGTGACCCCCGGCCTGATCGACGTGCACTCGCACCTGGGCGTGTATCCCAGCCCCGGCGTCAGCGCGCACTCGGACGGCAACGAGGCGACCTCGCCGACCACGCCCAACGTCTGGGCCGAGCATTCGCTGTGGCCGCAGGACCCGGGCTTCGACACCGCGCTGGCCGGCGGGGTGACCTCGCTGCAGATCCTGCCGGGGTCGGCGAACCTGATCGGCGGCCGCGGCGTCACCGTGAAGAACGTGCGCTCGACGAGCTACCAGGGCATGAAGTTCCCCGGCGCGCCGTGGGGCCTGAAGATGGCCTGCGGCGAGAATCCCAAGCGCGTCTACGGCGAGCGCGGCGGCCCGTCCACGCGGATGGCGAACGTGGCCGGCTACCGCGCCGCGTTCATCGACGCCACCGAATACCTGCGCAAGAACCGGCCCAAGGCGCCGGCGGCGCAGAAGCGGCACTGGTGGCAGAGCGATGCCGCGCCGAAGGACAGCAACAACGACAGCGGCGGCAAGCGTGACCTGAAGATGGACACGCTGGCCGGCGCGATCAACGGCGACATCCTGGTCCACATCCACTGCTACCGCGCCGACGAGATGCAGACGATGATCGACCTGGCCAAGGAATTCGGCTTCAAGATCGCGGCCTTCCACCACGGCGTCGAGGCCTACAAGATCGCCGACCGGCTCGCGGCCGAGGGCATCTGCGGCGCGCTGTGGGCCGACTGGTGGGGCTTCAAGATGGAGGCGTTCGACGGCATCCAGGAGAACATCCTGATGGTCGATCGCCCGCAGAACGGCTGCGCGATCGTGCATTCGGATTCCGAGGAAGGCATCCAGCGGCTCAATCAGGAGGCGGCCAAGGTGATGGCGCAGGGCGCGCGCATCGGCATGCCGGTGCCGCCCGAACGGGCGGTGCGCTGGATCACCGCCAATCCCGCGAAATCGATGGGCATCCTCGACAAGACCGGCACGCTGGAGCCGGGCAAGATGGCCGACGTGGTGCTGTGGAACGGCAATCCCTTCAGCGTCTACGCGCATGCCGAACAGGTCTACATCGACGGCGCCCGCGTCTACGACCGCAACGACGCCTCGCGCCAGCCGGTGTCCGACTTCATGCTCGGCCAGACCGTGCAGGGAGGTGTGCGATGAACCGCATGCTCCGCATGTCCCGAGTGCCCCTGCTGGCCGCCGGCCTGTCGCTGCTGGCGCTGTCCGCGCTCGCCCAGGCCCCCGCCACGGGGCAGCTCCTGCTGATCCGCGACGCCAAGGTCCACACCGCCGGCGCCCAGGGCACGCTCGACCATACCGACGTGCTGGTGCGCAACGGCGCCATCGCCGCGATCGGCAAGGGCCTGTCGGCGCCGGGCGCGGAAGTCGTCGAGGCCGCCGGCCGGCCGCTGACGCCGGCGCTGTTCGGCGGCATCGGCGCGATGGGCCTGGAGGAGATCTCGCTCGGCGGCGGGACCAACGACCACGCGCTCGCCCTCGGCGACCGCAAGGCGATGGTCGTCCGCCCGGAATTCGACGTGACCCTGGCCTACAACCCGGAGTCGGTGCTGATCCCGGTGGCGCGGGTGGAGGGCATCGGTTTCGCCATGCTCCGCGCCGACAGCGTCAGCGGCGGTTCGATCGTCGGCGGCCAGGGCGGCATGGTGCGGCTGGACGGCAGCCCCGACCCGATCGGCCCGCGGGCGCTGTTCCTGCAGCTCGGCGGCGACGGCGCCGGGCTCACCGGCAATTCGCGCGCGGCGCAGTGGATGATCCTCGACCAGCTCGTGGACGAGGCCCGCGGCCGGATCGGCCCGGACGCGAACAGCGCCCTGCTGACGCCGGCCGGCCGGCGCACGTTCGCGCGCTACCTCGACGGCGGCGGCCGGGTGGTGGTCGCGGTGCAGCGCGCCGCCGACATCCGCCAGCTCGTGCGCTGGGCGCAGCGCCAGAACGTGCGCATCGCCATCCTCGGTGGCGTCGAGGCCTGGAAGGTCGCGCCGCTGCTGGCCTCGGCGAAGGTGCCGGTGTTCCTCGACCCGCTGGCCGACCTGCCGGCGGATTTCGACCAGATCGGCGCCACCCTCGAGAACGCCGCGCGCCTGGACGCCGCCGGCGTGACCGTGAGCTTCAGCCGTTTCGACGATCCGTCGCACTACGCCCGCAAGCTGCGCCAGGCCGCCGGCAACGCGGCCGCCAACGGCCTGCCCTGGGAAGCGGCGCTGGCGGGCCTGACCCGGGTCCCGGCCGAGGTCTTCGGCGTCGGCGACCGGCTGGGCACGATCGCGGTCGGCAAGCGCGCCGATCTCGTGCTTTGGACCGGCGACCCGCTGGAGGTCAGCACCACCGCGGTGCAGGTGTGGCTGGACGGCCGCGCGGCGCCGATGAAGAGCCGCCAGACCGAACTGCGCGACCGCTACCTCGCCCCCGCCGGCGCGCTGCCGCGGGCATACCCGGCCGCCGGCGAGTGATGCGAGCATGGCCATGCTGAGCCTCGCCGTCGCCGCCGCGCTCGCCACGGCCCCGGCCCTGCAGATGCCGGGCCAGTTCCACGGCGGCGAGACCGTCGCCCGCGACGGCGAGCGCTGGCTGGCGCTGTTCGACGCCGCCGCGGGCGCCCGCCTGCGTGCGGTGCGCGTGCGGGTGACGCCGACCCGGGACGCGGTGCTCGACGCTGACGACGGCCCGGTCACCGGGCGGATCGTCGACACCGCCTCGGGCCCGGACGGCGCGGCCGTCGCCTACGTCCGCGGGCCGGGCCTGCGCGAACGCGCGGTGGCACGGGCGACGGTGGTCGAGGGACCGGTCGTCAACGGTCTGGGGACGTCCCGGCTGCGCCTGGGCGACCGCGACTACACGCTGGCGACGCGCTGCGTGCCGGCGGCCGCGATTGGCGATGGCTATCGCTGCACGATCGAACTGACGCAAGGCGACCGTCGCCAGACGCTGGCCACGATGGCCGGCATGCGCGGCGAAGACGATCGCATCCTGCTCGGCGACGAAGCGGCGCCCGGCCTGCTGTTCGCCGGCGATCTCGACGGCGACGGCGCGCTCGACCTGCTGTTCGACGTCACCGACCACTACAACCTCTCGGCGCCGACGCTGTTCCTCTCCGGCGCCGCCGGCGAAGGCGAACTGGTGCGCGCCGTCGCCGAGCAGCGCAGCACCGGCTGCTGAGCCTGCGCGCTTCGATCCCTCCGGAAACGCCATGACCGACGCCACGAACCGCTGGTATTTCGACTTCATCTCGCCCTTCGCCTACCTGCAGTGGCCGAAGGTGCGCGCGCTGATGGCCGAGCACGCCATCCTGCCGGTGCCGATCCTGCTCGCCGCGGTGCTCGACGCGCGCGGCCAGAAGGGGCCCGCGGAGATCCCGACCAAGCGCGAATTCACCTACCGCCACGTGCTGTGGCAGGCCCGCGAGGCCGGGGTGCCGCTGCGCTTCCCGCCGCGGCATCCGTTCAATCCGCTGCCGGCGCTGCGGTTGTGCATTGCAGCAGGCGGATCGGTCGCATCGATCGATGCGCTGTTCGACTGGATCTGGGCGCAGGGCAACGCCGCCGACAGCGCCGAGGCGCTGGCGCCCGTGCGCGAGGCGCTCGGCGTGCCCGCGGAGGCGATCGACGCCCCCGAAACCAAGGCGATGCTGCGCAACTGCACCGAGATCGCGCTGAGCGCCGGCGTGTTCGGCGTGCCGACGCTGGCACTTGGCAACGCGCTGTTCTGGGGCAATGATGCCCATGCGTTCGCAGTTGCGGTCCTCCGCGACCCGGCCCTGCTGGACGAGGCCGAGATGCGAAGGGTCGCTGGATTGCCCGTCGGGGTACAGCGCGGCTGAACAGGGGCGGCCGGTTGGCGTCGTCGGGCACGTTGGGTGGAAAACAGGCGTCGGGGTCCCGAACCATGACGGGAATCGCACGACGCCACGCCACCCCGCTGCTATCGTCGCGACCCCTTGGGAAGCCACCATCATGCGCATAGGTCTTGTCGTCGATTCGGCATGCGACCTGCCAGGGAGCTTCATCGAACGGAATCACGTCGAAATCCTCCCGATTACGGTAAAGATCGGAGACGCGGTGCTCGCCGACCACCGCAACGAGCAGGCCACGCTCGAATTCCTGCACTCGCACGTCGCCGAGCGCGGCGCGGAAGCCGAGACGATGCCGTTCTCGGTCGAGCAGATCCGCGACGTGTTCCTGAAGAAGCTGGTCATCGACTACGACTACGTCTTCTGCCTCACCATCACCCGCACGCGCAGTCCGATCCACGACAACGCGATGCAGGCCAGCTTCGTGATCCTGAACGACTACCGGCCGATGCGCACCGCGGCCGGGCAGACCTCGCCGTTCGCGCTGCGCGTGATCGACACCCAGCAGTTGTTCGCCGGGCAGGGCGTCACCGCGGTGGAGGCGATGCGAATGATCCGCGATGGCGACGGCGTCGCGAAGATCCGCGCGCGCCTGGAGAACCTCGCGATCAACACCCACGCCTACATGGTGCCGAGCGACCTGATGTACCTGCGCTCGCGCGCCAGGACCAAGGGCGACAAGAGCGTCGGCCTGCTCAGCGCCGCGCTGGGCTCGGCGCTGGACATCAAGCCGGTGCTGTACTGCAACCGCGGCGACACCCGGCCGGTGGCGAAGATCCGCGGCTGGGAGGCCGCGGTGCAGCGTCTGTTCGGCTTCGGCGTCGAGCGCGTGCGCGCCGGGCTGATGACGCCCACGGTGTGCCTGAGCTACGGCGGCGACCTCGAGGAGATGCGCGGCCTGCCCGGCTACACCACGCTGATCGACGGTTGCCGCGATGCCGGCGTCGAGGTGTTCGAGAGCGTGATGAGCCTCACCGGCATGGTCAACGTCGGCAAGGGTTCGCTGGTGATGGGCTTCGCCGCCGAGCCGCATACCTTCACCGCCTGACCCCCTCGCCCGCGGGTCGGGACCCCGTGCCGCCGCGATGGCGGCGCGGTATGCTGGCGCACTTCTTCCGCGAGTGGCCCGCATGCGCAACCGCTACTACATCAGCCTTTCCGAACCCGCCACGCTCGCCGACGCGGGCGAGTTCGCGTTCCGCTCGCACGGCGCCGACGGCATCGCCGCGGAACTGGAGGCGGCGCTGCGCAGCGACGCGCTGTTCCGGCGCTGGGCCGCGACCCAGGGCGATCCGGACGAGATCGACACCTCGCTCGCGGCGGTCGATCCCGAGGCGACGGTCACCGGCGCGCAGAACGACCTGCGGATCGATCTGGTGGTGACCACCGGGCTGCCCGGCAGCGTGTTCAAGCATCGCCTGCAACTGCTCGCCGGCCGCGGCTGGCAACTGAGGGACGTCACCGCGGCATGACCCGGCCGCTCCTGCTGTCCTGGAGCGGCGGCAAGGACGCGGCCTGGGCGCTGCACGCGCTGCGCCGCCGTGCCGCCGCCGGCACGGCGGACGTCGAGGTCGTCGGCCTCGTCACCACCCTGACCGAAGGCTACGACCGCATCGCGATGCAGGGCATCCGCAGGGCGCTGCTGCAGGCGCAGGCCGAGGCCTGCGGGCTGCCGGTGATCGAGGCGTGGATGCCGCAGCGCGCGGACAACGGGACCTATCGCGCCGCCTTCGCCGACGCGCTCGCACGGGCGCAGGCGCGCTGGCCGGGACTGCGCGACATCGCCTTCGGCGACCTGTTCCTGGCCGACATCCGCGCGTGGCGCGAGGCGCAGTGCGCCGACCTGGGCTGGACCCCGCACTTCCCGATCTTCGACCCCGCGCCCGGGCACACCGCGCGCGTGGCGCGGGCGATGCTCGACGCCGGCCTGCGGGCGTCGCTGACCTGCGTCGACACCACGCAGCTCGACGGTGCGTTCAGCGGCCGCGACTTCGAGGACGCGCTGCTGCGCGACCTGCCGGTGACCTGCGATCCCTGCGGCGAGCACGGCGAGTTCCACACGCTGGTCCACGCCGGACCGATGTTCGCCGCGCCGATCGACGTCGTGCGCGGCGCGCGCGTGCTGCGCGAGGACCGCTTCGCCTACACCGATTTCCTGCCGGTCGACACGCCCCGGTAAAGCGCCGCGAAGCTGCGCTGCCCGCTTCTGCGAGTGCGATGCCGCATTGTCGCGGTAGAGCGGCCTTCAGGCCGCTGTTTCTGCTTTTTTTCCGCGATGCGCCTTCACCATTGCCGACGCAAACGGCAGCGGCCTGAAGGCCGCTCTACCGGGCGATGCGGGACGGATGGCGATGCACAGCGCGCGCGTGCTGTGCGAGGACCGTTTCACGCACACCGATTTCCTGCCGGCCCGTCGCCCGCCTAGCGCACTGCGCCGCAGACGACGCCGAATCCCGCTTCGGTAGAGCGGCCTTCAGGCCGCTGCCCTTCGCTTTTTTTCGCGATGCGCTTTCTTCGTTAGCGAAGCGCAAACGGCAGCGGCCTGAAGGCCGCTCTACCGGGCGAGGAGGGGGGCGGGGGCGGCTCAGCGCGTGCGGCTGAGCTGGCGCATGTGGAAGATGAAGTGCTCGCCGATGAAGCTGGAGATGAAGTAGTAGCTGTGGTCGTAGCCCGGGCGCAGGCGCAGGTCCAGCGGATGGTCGACCGCGTCGCAGGCTTCCAGCAGCCGGTGCGGCTGCAACTGGGTGTCGAGGAATTCGTCGTCGCCGCCCTGGTCGATCAGCAGCGGCAGGCGTTCCGGCGCGTTGGCGATGAGTTCGCAGGCGTCCCACGCCTTCCAGGCCTCGCGATCCTCGCCCAGGTAGGCGGCGAAGGCCTTCTGTCCCCACGGCACCTGCGACGGCGCCACGATCGGCGCGAACGCCGACACGCTCTGGTAGCGCCCGGGATTGCGCAGCGCCGTGACCAGCGCGCCGTGGCCGCCCATCGAGTGTCCGCTGATCGCGCGCGCGCCGCTGCTGGCGAAATGTGCGTCCACCCACGCCGGCAGTTCGTCGGCGATGTAGTGCTGCATGCGGTAGTGCGACGACCACGGCGCCATGGTGGCGTCGAGGTAGAAGCCGGCGCCCTTGCCGAGGTCGTAGCCGTCGGCATCGGGCACGGCGTCGCCGCGCGGGCTGGTGTCCGGCGCGACCACGATCACGCCGTGGTCGGCCGCGTAGCGCTGCGCGCCGGCCTTGGTGATGAAGTTCTGTTCGGTGCATGTGAGGCCCGACAGCCAGTACAGCACCGGGCAGCGCCGCTGTTCGGCCTGCGGCGGCAGGTACACCGCCACGTGCATCGCGCACTCCAGCGCATCGGAATGGTGGCGGTAGACGTCCTGCCAGCCGCCGAAACAGGCGCGATGTTCGATGCGTTCCATGCGTGGTTATTTCCGTCCGGCCGCGGCGAGCGTTTCGCGCGCCATGGCCGCGATGTCGACGATCGCCTTCGCGTGCTCGTCGCGCGCGGCCTGGCGTTGCTCCTCGCTGTCGTAGACGCCGTTTTCCATGCGCAGCAGCACGATCGAGGTGAACAGGTCGTTGGACTTCGGCTCGCAGGCCTTGCGCGCGGCGGCGATCGCGGCGTCGAGCGAGCCGCGGCGGCTGCGGGCCTGGTCCAGCAGGCAGTCGTAGTACGGCCGGCCGATCGCATCGGCGGGCATGCGATCGGCAGCGGGCGCGCCCTCCGCCCACGCGGGGGCGGCGAGCAACGCGAGCAGGCACAGCGTGGATCGATGCATGGGAATCCCGGTATGGCGTGCGTGGGTCAGTAGTGGATCACCGTGCGGATCGACTTGCCTTCGTGCATCAGATCGAAGGCCTCGTTGATCCGGTCGAGCGGCAGCGTGTGGGTCACGAACGGGTCGAGGTCGATCTCGCCCTGCATCGCCTGTTCCACCATCCCCGGCAACTGAGAACGCCCCTTCACCCCCCCGAACGCAGTTCCCTTCCAGGTCCGGCCAGTGACCAACTGGAACGGACGGGTCGAGATCTCCTGCCCGGCGCCGGCGACGCCGATGATCACCGACTGGCCCCAGCCGCGGTGCGCGCATTCCAGCGCCGCGCGCATCACCTGCACGTTGCCGATGCACTCGAAGCTGTGGTCCACGCCCCAGCCGGTCATCTCGACGACCACCTGCTGCACGGGCTTGTCGTGGTCCTTCGGGTTGACGCAGTCGGTGGCGCCCATCTGCTGCGCCAGCGGGAACTTCGACGGATTGGTGTCGATCGCGATGATCCGGCCGGCCTGCGCCTGGCGCGCACCCTGGATGACCGCCAGGCCGATCCCGCCGAGGCCGAACACCGCCACGCTGTCGCCGGCCTGCACCTTCGCGGTGTTGTGCACCGCACCGATCCCGGTGGTCACGCCGCAGCCGAGCAGGCAGACGTGCTCGTGGTTGGCCTCGGGGTTGATCTTCGCCAGCGAGACCTCGGCGACGACCGTGTACTCGCTGAAGGTCGAGCAGCCCATGTAGTGGTACACCGGCTGGCCTTCGTACGAGAAGCGCGAGGTGCCGTCGGGCATCACGCCCTTGCCCTGGGTGGCGCGCACCGCCACGCACAGGTTGGTCTTGCCGCTCTTGCAGAACAGGCATTCGCCGCATTCGGCGGTGTACAGCGGGATCACGTGGTCGCCCGGCCTCACGCTGGTGACGCCTTCGCCTACCTCGACCACCACCCCCGCGCCCTCGTGGCCGAGCACGCAGGGGAACAGGCCTTCCGGGTCGTCGCCGCTGAGCGTGAACGCATCGGTGTGGCAGACGCCGGTGTGGCTGATCTTCACCAGCACTTCGCCGGCCTTCGGCGGCGCGACGTCGAGTTCGACGATCTGCAAGGGCTGGCCGGGCCCGAAGGCGACGGCGGCGCGGGATTTCATGGCGTGACTCCTTGGGTGGTCGTGTGTCGGGGGGTCATTTGAGGTAGGACCGGACCAGCGTGATCGCCTGGCGGATGCCGGCGTCGTTGTCGGCCAGCTCGCCGAACTCCTCGCGCAGGTGGCTTTCGAGGACTTCGGCCATCAGCCCGTTCACCGCGCCGCGGATCGCCGCAAGCTGCTGCAGCACCGCGCCGCAGTCGCTGCCGGCCTCGAGCGCGCGCGACAGCGCCTCGGCCTGGCCCTGGATGCGACGCAGGCGGGCGAGGGCCTTCTTCTTCTCGGCGGGGCTGTGGGGCATAGTGGGGGGGAGTATACGGATTCCCCGGGCCGCGTCCACCGCGGGTGTCCGTGGCGATACCCGCGGGACACCTCCGCGCCACCGGGTCGATCTCCGCTTGCCGCAGGCGATCGTGCTGCGCACGCTCGGCGCATCGATTCCGATCGGGGGAGACACGCCGTGGCCATGGGGGGCGATGCGCTGGGCCTGCTGTACTTCTGCGGCATCAAGTTCGCCGGCTACACCGCGATGGCGGCGGTGCTGCGCCGGCGCTATCCCGGGGCGACCGCCGCGTCGTGGCGCGTCGGCCTGGCGCGGACCGTCATCGGTCTGGCGGCGGGCATGGGCGTGATGCTGCTGACGGCGCGGTGGCACGTGATCACCGGGACGCCGGCGTTCTATCTCCTGCTGCTGCCGGTACGCCTCGCGGAGTGGCTGCTGGTGCTCTGGTGGTTCTACGAACGGCCGGGGTGGCGCTGGCGGCGCGCCCTCGGCTGGGCCGGCGTCGGCTACGTGTGGTCGTGCCTGCTCGACGTGCCCGCGCTGGCCGCGGTCTTCCTGCAGCCGGGGGGCGTCTGGGTGTGCTGAGCGCGCGCCGGATCGGACCGGCGGCGCGCGATCCCGCATCTGCGGGATGCCGTCGGCGGGCGCGGGCTGCGACCCTGCGCGCCGGTCCCGCCGGGACCATGGCGGAGCGAACCGACCGCAAGCCGCGCCCGCCCGAGCGACATCCACTCGACCCAAGGAGGGTTTCCATGAAGAAGAAAGCCATGCTGGCCGTGGCCGGTCTCGCGATGATGACCGCCGCCACCGTCGCCGCCGCGCCCGCGCCGCCGCTGTCCTACGTCCAGATCCGCTACGTCGGCTCGTCGAACCAGGGCTGGGAGCCGATCGCCGACGCCCAGGCCTCGACGACCCTCGACCACGGCGGCGCGCAGTTGCGCGTGCTGACGGTGGAAGTCGGCTACGGCACCGTCCGCATCGCGAAGATCAACGGCGTGACCCTGCCGTCCACGGCGAACTACCAGACCATCGCCTTCTGCGGCAGCAACTTCCTGACCCCGTGCAGCCCCGGCCAGACCATCGTCGGCTACTCGCGCTACTGGAACGTCGACGGCTACCAGGGCGGCACGTTCTCCTACCAGACCACGTCGATCAATTCGCCGTTCAACACCATGAGCGACACGCTCAACATCCTCTGAGCGTTCGCGCACGGGGCGTCGGCCGCATCGCGGCCGCGTCCCGTGCGTCCCGCTGCGCGGGAGGCCTCAGGGCAGTCGCTCGCACCAGTACTGCAGTTCGCTGCCCTTGGTCGGTTCGTAGACGAAATTCAGGCCGGTGAAGCCGTAGCGCGATCCGCCGACGATGAACGGCGGCCGGTGCTTGGCCTGGTGGATCGGCACCGCATCGCCGGTGACGACGCCGGACACATAGAGGTTGATCGCGGCGTCGCGTTCGGGCGCGGCCACGTACACCGCGCGGAACTCGAAATAGCGACCGATCTTCTGCCCCGCGACGCGATACGGCGTGGTCGTCGGCGCGGCGTCGACGGTGAAATCCTCGCCGCCGTAGACGATGTGGCAGCGCACGCTGTCGGCCAGCGCCGGCGTCGCGCAGGCGAGCAGCAGCGCCACGGCGAGCGCGGACAACCGGCGGTCACGGCCCATGGCACAGCCTCGGTCGGGTGTCGCCGCGGCGGCCGCAGGGGCTTTCGGCAGCGGGATCGGGATGCGGCACGCCGTCGTCGTCCAGGCGCACCACCCGCGTGCGCCACGTGGCCACGCCGCGCGCGTCCAGCGTCGCCTCCAGCGTCCAGCCGGTGCGCGTGGCTTCGGTGTCGAAGCCGTTGAACAGGAAGTTGCCGAGGCTGTAGACGATCGGCTTGCCGTCGTGGATCTCCGCGCCCTGGGTCACGTGCGGATGCGCGCCGACCACCATGTCCGCGCCGGCGTCGAGCATTGCGCGGGCGAACGCGCGCTGGCGCGCGCTGGGCGTGCCTTCCTCTTCCCAGCCCCAGTGCAGGAACGGGATGACGAGGTCGGCGCGGTACTGGGTGCGCGCCGCGGCGATGTCGGCGAGCACCTGCTCGTCCTCGCCGCTCCAGGCGACCCCGGGGCGGCCGACGCCGGCCTCGAACGCCCGCGGCTTGAACTCGTCGTAGCCCAGGAACGCGATCCGCAGGCCGTTGCGTTCGACGACCCACGGCCGGTGCGCGGCTTCGAGGTCGTCGCCGCCGCCGAAGTACGGCATGCCGGCCTGGCGCATCAGCCCCAGTTGCTCGGCGAAGGCGGCCTCGCCGAAATCGCCGGAGTGGTTGTTGGCCACGCTGAAGCCGTCGAAATGCCGCGCCAGCACCGGCAGCGTGCGCGGATCGGCGCGGAAGGTGTAGGGCTTGTCCAGCGCGGCGCCGCCGGTGGCGACCACGCATTCGAGATTGCCCACCCGCAGGTCGGCGCGCGCGAGCCAGGCGGCGGTCGGCGCGAACGGGTCGACGCCGCGGGCGATCAGCTCGCCCGGCGTCTCCGCGACCATGATGTCGCCGACGAAGGCGATCTCGACCCGGCGTTCGGCGGCGGCCGCCGCAGAGGCCGCGCACGCCGCGCCGGTCGCGGATGCGAGGGCCAGGCAGAGCAGGGCGACGTGTCGGCGCATCGCCGGAGTCTCGCACCGGGCCACGCCCGGGGAACATGGGTCGAAGGTCAGGTAGGGATTCCACCGCAAGCCTCGTGCCCCGTGCGACGCCGCGAATGCGATTCCATGGCAAATGCGATTTCATAACACCGGGCCGAGTGGGTATGGTGCGCCGATGCCTGTCCGTCCCCGCAGCCTCGTGCTCGACCGCCTGCGCCGCTCCGCGCGGCTGGCGGCGCTCGTGCTGCTGGTGTTCGCGATGAAGATCGCCTCGACCACCGCCTGCGTGAGCCACGACTACGCGTCCAGCGCCGGCGCCGGCGACCACGGCGCGGTCGTGCAGGCGGTCGAGACCGGCGAGGACGCCGCGTCGTCGCTGCTGCACGCCGCGGTCTGCACCCACTGCGGCTGCCACCAGGCCTCCGCGCTGCCGGCGGGGCTGGCGATCGTGCCGCTCGCGCCGTCGCGCGACCGCCTCGCGTATCGCCCCGGCGCGCCGCCCCGGCCCGCCCCGCGCCAGGAACTGCGCCCGCCCATCGTCTGAGTGACGCGTCTTTCCCCGCGGCGTGAGGCCGCGGGCGTCCGTCCACCCAGAGGATCCTTCCATGCAAGGCGTGCATCCGTCGCGACGACCCGTCGTCGCGCGCCATGCGGCCGTGTTCGTCGTCGCGAGCGTGCTCGCGGCGTCGACCTGCGCCGCGGCGCCATCCCGTTCCGTTCCGTCCGATCTTTCCGTTCCATCCGTTCCATCCGTTCCATCCGATCCTGCGCCGCTTGCTTCTGCGCCGCCTCCCTCGCTACCGCCTCCACCCGCGCCGCCATCGCTGCGTACGGCGATCGACGCCGCGTGGCGGGCGCATCCCGGGCAGCGCGCCGTCGAGGCCGGGCTGGCCGCTTCGCGGGCCCGGCTGCGCGCCGCGGAGCGCCCGCTGCACAACCCCGAGCTCGAAGTCGCGCGCGACGACGGCGGCGCCGAGACGACCACCAGCATCGGCCTGCGCATGGCGCTGGACCTCGCCGACAAGCGCGGCGCGCGGCGCGACATCGCCGGGGCGCGCGTCGATCTGGCCGCGGCCGAGGCGCGGTTGCGCCGGCGCGAATTCGTGCGCGCGTGGCTGGCCGGCTGGGCCGACACCCGAGCCGCGCGCGAACGGGTCGCCGCCGGCGGCGATCGGCTCGCGCTGACCGCGCGCTTCGCCGGGCTGGCCGCGCGCCAGTTCGACGCCGGCGACATCTCCGGCCTGGAGCGCGACCTGGCGCTGCTGGCGCGCGACGAGGCCAGCGCCGAACAGTCGCGGCTGCTGGTCGAACAGGCCGAGGCCGAGGCGCGGTTCCGCAGCGTCGGCGGGCAGCCGGACGACGTCGTGGCGGTCGTCGCCGACGCCGACGATCTGCCGCCGCCCGTGCCGCCTTCCGGCGAGCTGCAGGCGCTGCCCGACTGGCAGGTCGCGCAGGCCGCGGCCACCGTCGCCGAGCGCGAAGTCGTCGGCGCGCGCCGCGAGCGCATCGCCGATCCCGTGCTCGGCGCCTACGGCGGCCGCAAGCGCTACGACCCCGGCGGGCCCGACGACACCGTCTACGGCGTGACCGTCACCGTGCCGCTGTTCGTGCGCAACGGGTATCGCGCCGAAGTCGCGGCCGCCGAAGCCGAGGCCGACGCCGCGCGCGCCGAGCAGGAACGCGTGCGCCTGGCGCTGGCCGCCGACCGTCGCCGCGCCGTCGACAGCTACGCCGCCGCGCGCAGCGCCTGGACCGGCTGGCGCGACAGCCGCGGCACCGATGTGTCGCGCCGCGCGGCGCTGCTGGAGCGGCTGTGGCGCGAGGGCGAACTGTCCACCGCCGACACCCTGCTGCAGTTGAAACAGACCGTCGACACCCGTCTCGCCGGGGCCGAACTGCAGGCGCGCCTGTGGCGCACCTGGACCGATTACCTCGCCGCCACCGGCCGCCTCGAAGCGTGGGCCGGGCTGGAGGCCATGCCGTGAGCCACCCTCCCATGTCGAAGATCCGAACCCTTGCACGATCGACCGCCTTGCCGCTGGCGTGGCTGCTGGTCCTTGGCGCCTGTTCCGATGCGCCCCCGCCGGCCGCGCCGCAGGCCGCATCGTCTCCGGCCGTCGCGGAGGCCGCGGACAGCGGCGGGACAGCCGCCGCCGACGACCACGCCGAAGCCGGCGACGAAGCGCAGGCGCGCAGCCTGAAGATGGACGACGCGGCGCTGCGGGCCGCGGGCGTCCGCCTGACGGTGCTGACCCCGGCCGCGGCCGGCGAACGCCTGCGCACGCCGGGCGAAGTGCTCGACAGCGCCTACGGCACCACCCTGATCACGCCGCGGGTCGAAGCGCTGGTCGTGCGTCGGCATGCGCGGCTCGGCGACGAGGTCCGCGCCGGCGCGCCGCTGGCGACGTTGTCCAGCGTCGAGGTGTCCGACGCCCAGGCCGAACTGCGCATCGCCGAACAGGAATGGCGGCGGGTGTCGGCGCTCGGTCGCGAAGCCGTCTCCGGCCGGCGCATCGCCGAGGCGCGGGTGGCGGTCGATCGCGCCCGCGCCCGCGCGCGGGCCTACGGCCTGCCGGGCACGGCGACCGGCGGTGCGGACGGACGGTTCACGCTGACCGCGCCGCACGCCGGGCGGATCACCGAGGACGACTTCGTGGTCGGCGAACGCATCGAGCCCGGCCGCGCGCTGTTCCGGCTGGTCGACGAGTCGGTGGTCTGGGTCGACGCCAAGCTGCCGGCCGGCAGCGTGCCGCGGGTCGCGGTCGGTGGTCCGGCCACGGTCGTCGCCGGCGGCGAGCGCCTGACCGGCAAGGTGATGCGCGCCGCGCACCGCACCTCGGAAACCACGCGCAATGCCGTGGTCCGCATCGAGGTGCCGAACCCCGACGACCGCCTGCACGGCGGCGATTTCGTCGACGTCTACCTCGACGCCGCGCCGGGCGCCGGCGGGGTCGCGCCGCTGGCGGTGCCGACCGCCGCGCTGGTGCAGCTCGACGGCGACACGGTGGTGTTCCGCCGCGACGCCGGCGGCGCGCTGACCGCTGTGCCGGTGCGCACCGGGCCGACGATCGGCGACGCCACCACGATCGAGGAAGGCCTCGCCGCCGGCGACAACGTCGTCGTCGAGGGCGCGTTCGCGCTGAAGGCGCAACTGCTCAAGGCGCAACTGGGAGAAGGCCATGGACATTGAGGCCATGGACATCGACGCCATCCGCGTCCACGCCGCGAACCCCGACGCGAACCCCGACGTCCGCATCGCCGACGGAGGTGCGCCATGCTGAACCGCCTCGTCGAAGTGTCGCTGCGCTACCGCGTGCTGATCCTCATCCTGTTCGCGGTGGTCGCCTTCCTCGGCCTGCGCGCCGTGCGCAGCGTGCCGATCGACGCCTTCCCGGACGTCACCCCGAGCCAGGTCAACGTCTACACCGAATCGCCGGGCCTCGCCGCCGAGGACGTCGAGCAACTGCTGACCACTCCGGTGGAGTCGGCGCTGGCCGGCCTGCCGAAGGTGAAGGAGATCCGTTCGGTCAGCCTGTTCGGGCTGTCGTACGTCGCCGTCTATTTCGAGGACGACATGGACACCTACTTCGCCCGCCAACTGGTCAACGAACGCCTGCAGGAAATCGGCGACCGCCTGCCCGAAGGCTACGGCAAGCCGAGCATGGGCCCGAACGCGTCGGGCCTGGGCCAGGTGTACTGGTACACCGTCGAGCGCGCGCCGGGCGTGACCCGCGACCAGGTCTCCGACATGGACCTGCGCACCTGGCAGGAATGGACGGTGCGGCTGATCCTGCGCACCGCGCCGGGCGTGGACGACGTCACCTCGTGGGGCGGCGGCGAACGCGAGTTCCAGGTGCGGGTCGATCCGCAGAGGCTGTACGCCCGCGGCCTGGGCTTCGCCGACCTGATCAACGCCATCCCGGCGAACAACGGCCAGGTCGGCGGCAACGTGATGGACGTCGGCCGCGAGCAGTTCCTGGTGCGCGGCCTCGGCCTGCTGCGTTCGGCCAGCGACATCGGCGCGATCGTGCTCAAGTCCGAGGACGGCGTGCCGGTCTACGTCCGCGACGTCGCCACCGTGACCGAAGCGCCTGCGCCGCGCTTCGGCGCCGTCACCCGCGACGGCGAGGAGGTCGTGCTGGGCATGGCGCTGGCGCGCATCGGCGAGAACGCGAAGGACGTGGTCGAGGCGGTCGAGGCCAAGCTCGACGTGGTCCGCGCGGCGCTGCCGAAGACCATCGTGCTCAAGCCGGTCTACGCCCGCACCGGGCTGGTCGACCAGGCGGTCGGCACCGCGGTGCGCGCGCTGGTCGAGGGCTCGCTGCTGGTCGCCGTCATCCTGTTCCTGTTCCTCGGCGAACTGCGTTCGGCGCTGGTGGTCATCGTGACCCTGCCGCTGGCGATGCTGATCGCCTTCATCGGCATGGGCCAGTTCGGCCTGTCGGCGAACCTCATGTCGCTGGCGGGGCTGGCGATCGGCATCGGGATGATGGTCGACGGCGCGGTCGTCATGGTCGAGAACGCGTTCCGGATCATGGCCGAACGCAAGGCGCACGGCGACGCCGTCGACCGCGTCTCCGCGGTGCTGGCGGCGGCGCGCGAGGTCGCCAACCCGGTCGCCTTCGCGATCCTGATCATCATCGTCGTGTTCCTGCCGCTGTTCTCGCTGGAAGGGCTGGAAGGCAAGATGTTCAAGCCGATGGCCTTCAACATCGCCTTCGCGATGGCCGGCTCGCTGCTGCTCAGCCTGACCCTGATCCCGGTGCTGGCCTCGCTGATCCTCAAGCCGCGGGAAGAGCGCGACACGTGGCTGGTGGCGCGGCTCAAGCGCGCCTACCGGCCCCTGCTGGCGCTGGCGCTGGCGCGCAAGAAGACGGTGGTGATCGCGGCGGTCGCGGCGCTGGCGGCGAGCCTCGCGTTGTTCCCGTTCCTGGGCAAGGAATTCATGCCGCAACTGCAGGAAGGCTCGATCATGTGGCGCGTCACCGGCATCCCGTCGACGTCGCTGGACGAATCGATCCGCACCAGCCAGACCATCGCCCGCGCGTTCCGCAAGTTCCCCGAGGTCGAAACCACCCTGGCGATGATCGGCCGTGCCGAAAAGGGCGAGACCGCGGACGTGAACTACATGGAGATATACACCGCGCTCAAGCCGCAGGACACGTGGACCACCGGCCGCGACCTCAAGGGGCTCGAGGAGGCGATGCAGGAAACCCTGGAACAGGTCGTGCCGAACGTGGTGCCCGGCTACACCCAGCCGATCCAGATGCGCGTGGAGGAATTGATTTCCGGCGTGCGCGCGACCCTGGCGCTGAAACTCTACGGCCAGGATCTTGCACAGCTCGACCGGCTCAGCGGCCGGATCAAGGCCGTGCTCGGGCAGGTGCCGGGCGTGGCCGACCTGTCGCTGGAAGCCAACGTCGGCAAGCCGCAGATCCGCATCGCGGTCGATCGCGACGAACTGGCGCGCCACGGCATGAACGCCGGGGAAGTGCTCACGATCGTGCGCAACGGCCTCGGCGGCGAACCGGTGAGCGTGCTGCTCGACGGCGTCCGCCGCTTCGACATCGCGGTGCGGCTGGACGACCGCGACCGCGCGTCGGTCGAGGCGCTGCGGCGCATCCCGCTGCGCACCGCGAACGGCGCGGTGGTGCCGCTGTCGGAAGTGGCGGAGATCGAGGTCGCCGAGGGCTACTCGTTCGTGCGCCGCGAACAGTTGCAGCGCTACGCGGTGGTGCAGATGGACGTGCGCGGACGCGACGTCGACGGCTTCGTGCGCGACGCCAACGCCGCGCTCGCCCGCGAAATCGCGCTGCCGCCCGGCTACTGGATCGAATGGGGCGGCGCGTTCGAGAACCAGCAGCGGGCGCTGGCGCGGCTGGCTGTGATCGTGCCGATCACCATCTTCGTGATCTTCGTGCTGCTCTACACCGCGTTCAACTCGGTGAAGTACGCCACCCTGATCATCGCCAACGTGCCGTTCGCCACCATCGGCGGCCTGGTCGCGCTGTTCGTCACCGGGCAGTACCTGTCGGTGCCGTCGGCGATCGGCTTCATCGCGGTGTTCGGGGTGGCGATGCTCAACGGCATCGTGCTGGTGAGCTTCCTCAACGAACTGCGCGCGAAGGGCCGGTCGGTGCGCGAGGCGGTCGAGCAGGGCACGGCGCTGCGGCTGCGGCCGGTGCTGATGACCGCCAGCGTGGCGATCCTCGGGCTGGCGCCGATGCTGCTGTCGCGCGGCGTCGGCGCCGAGACCCAGCGGCCGCTGGCGACGGTGGTGGTCGGCGGCCTGATCAGCGCCACCGTGCTGACGCTGGTGCTGCTGCCGGTGCTCTACGAGTGGCTGGAACTGCGGGCCGAACGCCGCAGGCAGGCGCCGCCCGGCGCTTGACCGGGAGTTTCGCGATCCCGGGTCGGCGCGGCGCCATGTGTGCCGCGTCGACGCCCGCCGCGTCGACGCCGGGCGCGCGTCAGCCGGTGTTCTGGATGCCCGCGGCGATGCCGTTGACCGTCGTCACCAGCGCTTCGAGCAGCGGGCCTTCCTCGCGGCCGGCGTCGCGCCAGCGGCGCAGCAGTTCCACCTGCAGCAGGCTGATCGGATCGACGTAGGGATTGCGCAGGCGGATCGACAGGCGCAGGCGGTAGTCGTCCTGCAGCAGTTGGGTACGCCCGCGCAGCGCGAGCAGGGCGTCCACGGTGCGCTCGAACTCCTCGGCGATGCCCGGGAAGAACGCGTCGTGCTGCGCGCCGGCGAGGCGCGAATAGCGCTCGAAGATGGCCAGGTCCGACTTCGCCAGCAGCATCTCGATGTCGTCCAGCATCGCCGCGAAGAACGGCCAGTCGCGGGCCATGTCGGCCAGGGTGTCGCGGCCGTGCGCCTCGATGCCGCGGGCCAGCGCGGTGCCGACGCCGTACCAGCCGGTCAGGCCGCTGCGGTTCTGCGACCACGCGAACACCCACGGGATCGCGCGCAGCGCCTCGATGCCGCCCTCGCGCCGCTTGGACGGCCGCGAGCCCAGGCGCAGGCGTTCGATCACGTCGATCGGGGTCGCCGCGCGGAAATACGCCGGGAAATCGTCGCGGTCGTGGACCAGCGCGCGGTAGTGCGCGCGCGAGACCTGCGCGAGTTCGGTCGCGATCGCGCGCCAGCGGTCCTCGCGTGGCTCGGGCGGGCGCGGGCGCAGGCTCGCGCGCAGCACCGCGCCGGTCGCCTGTTCGAGGTTGCGCAGCGCCAGCGCGCGGATGCCGTACTTGCGGTGGATCACCTCGCCCTGTTCGGTCACCCGCAGCACGCCGTCGACCGTGCCGCGCGGCGCGGCGATGATCGCGCGCTCGGTCTTGCCGCCGCCGCGGCTGACCGAACCGCCGCGACCGTGGAAGAACACGATGCGCACGCCGGCCCGCTGCGACAGTTCGTGCAGCTCGACCTGGGTGCGCTGCAGCGACCAGCGCGACGCCAGCAGGCCGCCGTCCTTCGCGCTGTCGGAGTAGCCGAGCATCACCGTCTGCCGGCCGCCGCGGGCGTCGAGGTGGCGGCGATACACCGGGTCGTCGAACAGCGCGCGCATCACCTCGGGCGCGGCGCGCAGGTCGTCGATGGTCTCGAACAGCGGCGCGACGTCCAGCGGCACCTGGCCGCCTTCGACGCAGCCGGCGACCCGCGCCAGCGCCAGCACGGCGAGCGCGTCGGCGGCGCTGCGGCTCATGCTGATGATGTACGGCCCGAACGCGTGCGCGCCGTGGCTGGCGCGCAGTTCGCGCACCGCGCGCATCACCGCGAGCGTCGACTGCGCGCCGTCCGCGCCCGCGTCGGCGGTGGTCGCGTCGTCGATCAGCGCGTGCAGGCGATCGACGCGTTCGGCGACCGGGCGCGCGGTCCAGCCGTCGTCGTGCAGCAGCGCCGACAGCGCGGCGTCGTGGGTGCCCGAATCCTGGCGCAGGTCGAGGGTGGCGAGGTGGAAGCCGAACGTGCGCACGCGCCACAGCACGCGCTGCAGCGCGAAGCGGCCGGCATGTTCGCCGCGATGATGGCGCAGGCTGGCGTCGATCGCCTGCAGGTCGGCGATGAGTTCGTCGGCGTCGGCGTAGGCGCCCGGCGCGCCGGCCAGCGCCGCGGCCAGCCGTCCGCGCATCAGGTTGAGCAACTGCCGGTAGGGCATGTCGGCGAGCCGCGGGCTCAGCCGCGCCGCGACCTCGGGCAGCCGCGCCGCGTAGTCGGCGATCCGCGCCTCGATCGCCGCGTCCACGCCGATCCGGCCGCGGCTCTGGGTGAGGATCTCGGCCAGCGCCTGCAGGTCGGCGCGATGGCTGTGCAGCACGCTGGTGCGCTGCGCGGACAGCGCGGCGCGGATGGTGTCGGCGCCGACGTTCGGATTGCCGTCCATGTCGCCGCCGACCCAGGTGCCGAAGCGCAGCAGCGGCGGCAGTTCGACGCGCTCGCCGTAGACCGTCTCGATCGCCTCCGCGAACGCTTCGTAGAACACCGGCAGCGCGCGGAACAGCACCGAATGCAGGTAGAACCCGATGTGGTCGACCTCGTCGGCGACGGTGGGCCGCTGCGGCGGCGCGTCGGCGGTCTGCCAGGTCGCGGTCAGCGCCTGGCGGATGCGCGCGGTGTCGGCGCCGCGCTCGGCCGGCGTGCGCTGGCGATCGATGTCGGCGATCAGGCGCTCGACGATCGTGCGTTCCTTGAGCAGCAGCGCCCGACGCATGGCTTCGGTCGGATGCGCGGTGAACACCGGCTCGATCCGCAGCCGCGGCAGCAGCGCGCGCAGTTCGTCGAGGGTCACGCCCTCCTCGCGCAGCGCGCGCAGCACCGCGGTCAGCCCGCCGGGCTGCGGCGCGTCGGTCTGGCGCTGGTAGTCGCGGCGACGGCGGATGCGATGGACGCGTTCGGCGATGTTCACCGCGCCGAAGTAGGCGGTGAAGGCGCGGACCAGCGCCGCGGCGTCGGCCAGCGGCACCGCGGCGAGGCGCTCGGCGAGGGCGTCGATCTCCTCGCCCTGCTCGCGGCGCGCGATCGCGGCGCGGCGGACGGATTCGACCTGTTCGAGCAGATCGGCCGAGACCTGCTCGGCCAGCATCTCGCCGACCATCGCGCCCAGCCGGCGCACGTCGTCGCGCAGCAGGGTGTCGGTTTCGGCGAATTCCAGGGTGTCGCGGACGCGCATGCGGAGGCTCGCAGTGGGGATGCGAAGCACCGAGGGTACACAAACCCGGTCGCCCGGGGCGATGTATTCGTGTGCAGGGCGCGGGCGCCTCGCGCCATGCGGTGGATGGCGGACCTGCGTTCGGGTCGCGACTGACGTCGCTCCTACAGAGCAGGTCTGCCTCGTTTGTAGGAGCGACGTCAGTCGCGACCCCGTCACAGGCCAACCCCGCGCTTTTCGTAGGAGCGACGTCAGTCGCGACCCAACGCAAGTCGCGACCCCACGCACACCGGAAATCCCCCACGCCACGCCAAGGCCCTTTCCGATACCCCCGGCCGTCTCCGCCGCCACATTGCTCGCATGACCACCCATCCTGCGCCTTCCGGGCACCGTGCGCTGCGTCGGGGACGGCATTCCGTCCCGGGCGGCGTCTACGCCATCACCGTCGTCTGCGCCGCCCGGGCGCGACGATTCGTGCCCGGGCCGGTCGCCTCCGCGGTCGCGTCGACACTCGAAAATCCGTTGCTGTGGGGGCAGGCCGTGCCCCTGTGCTGGGTGCTGATGCCCGACCACGTCCATTTCCTCGTCGAGCTCGGTCGCGATCGCTCCCTCGGACGCCTGCTGCAGCGGGTGAAGTCGGTGACGAGCACGGTCGCCCGGCGCGTCGATGTCGATGAACCGCCGCTGTGGGCGCCTGCGTACCACGATCGCGCATTGCGCGCCGAGGACGACCGGCGCGCGGTCGCGCGCTATCTGCTGGACAACCCCGTCCGTGCCGGGCTGGTCGAGCGGGTGCAGGCGTATCCGTACTGGTATTGCGCGTGGGAGGCGCAGGGAGACTGGGGGTGAATCGCGTGGTGCGGTGGCTTTGCGCGGTGCCGGGGCTTTCGAGGTAGCGTGCCGGGCCTTCGGGTCGCGACTCACGTCGCTCCTACAAACAAGGCACGCCCGTTCTTCGTAGGAGCGACGTCAGTCGCGACCCCGTCACAGGTCACCCCCGCGCTCTTCGTAGGAGCGACGTCAGCCGCGACCCCACCCCAGGTCACCCCCGCGCTCTTCGTAGGAGCGACGTCAGTCGCGACCCGCCCCAGGCCAACCCCGCGCTCTTCGCAGGAGCGACGTCAGCCGCGACCCCGTCACGGGCCAACCCCGCGCTCTTCGCAGGCGCGACGTCAGTCGCGCCCCCCAGTCTCCGATCGATCGACGCGACGCCCTTGCCCCCGGGGAAGGGGCGTCGGCTCAGTACGCGAACTCGCGGAAGACGCGGTCGATGTCGCCGCCCCAGGCGCCGTGGAAGAGGGCGAGCTTGCGTTCGGCGGCGGTCTCGTTGGCTTCGACGACTTCGATCAGCGGGTCGAGGAAGCGGGTTTCGTCGACGCCCTTGCCGTTGAGCCGCGCGCGGCGGCGCAGGCCTTCGGCGGAGATCTTCAGCGCTTCGCGGGCGAGGTCGCGGACGCTGCCGCCGCGGAACGGCAGCTTCAGCGCGTGCCGGGGCACGCCGTCGCGCAGGGCGTGGCGCTCGGCGAGGCTGAAGTCCTTGACCAGGTCCCAGGCGGCGTCGAGCGCGGTCTGGTCGTAGAGCAGGCCGACCCAGAACGCCGGCAGCGCGCAGATCCGGTTCCACGGGCCGCTGTCGGCGCCGCGCATCTCGAGGTATTTCTTCAGCCGCACTTCGGGGAAGGCGGTGGTCATGTGGTCCGACCAGTCGCGCAGGGTCGGCAGCGCGCCGGGCAGGGCCGGCAGCTTGCCGGCGAGGAAATCGCGGAAACTCTGCCCGCTGGCGTCGATGTACTCGTCCCCACGATAGGAGAAGTACATCGGCACGTCGAGCAGGTAGTCGACGTAGCGCTCGTAGCCGAAGCCGTCCTCGAACACGAAGTCGAGCATGCCGGTGCGGTCGGGATCGGTATCGGTCCAGATGTGCGAGCGGTAGCTCTGGTAGCCGTTGGGCTTGCCTTCGGTGAACGGCGAATCGGCGAACAGCGCGGTCGCGATCGGCTGCAGCGCCAGCGAGACGCGGAACTTCTTCACCATGTCCGCTTCGCTGGCGTAGTCGAGATTGACCTGCACGGTGCAGGTGCGGGTCATCATGTCGAGGCCGAGCCCGCCGACCTTCGGCATGTAGGCGCGCATGATCGCGTAGCGGCCCTTGGGCATCCACGGCATCTCGTCGCGCCGCCATTTCGGCTGGAAGCCCATGCCGAGGAAGCCCAGGCCGAGCGCATCGGCGACCGTCTTCACTTCTTCGAGGTGGGTGCCGACCTCGATGCAGGTCTGGTGCAGCGTCTCCAGCGGCGCGCCGGAGAGCTCCAACTGGCCGGCGGGTTCGAGCGTGACCGAGGCGCCGTCGCGGACCAGCGCGATGGTGCGGTCGTGCTCCTGCACGGCCTCCCAGCCGAAGCGGGTCAGGCCGGTCAGCAGCGCCTCGATGCCGCGTTCGCCGTCGAACGTCGGCGGACGCAGGTCGTCGAGGCGGAAGCCGAACTTCTCGTGCTCGGTGCCGATGCGCCAGGCGTCCTCGGGCTTTTCGCCCGATGCGATGACCGCCACCAACTGGTCGCGGTCGGTGACGGGCGTATCGGCGACATGGCTGGGACTGGACATCGCGACTTCCGGGAGGGGGACCCGCAACGGAGTCGCCGGAGGCGGCGTCCGTTGCGCGGCGGATGCACGAGATGGGGCGGCTGCCCTACCATCGCAAGGTCCCGCACTATAGCCGTCCAGGTGCCGTCCGCCCCATGCGCATTGTCGCCCTGCTGTTCTGTCTGTGTTCCATCGACGCCGCGGCGCAGGGCCCGGTCCCGCGCCTGGAACGGGGCAACGGCCCGGAGCCGGCGACCCTGGACGCGCATCGCTGCCAGGAGGTCGCCTGCGGCAACATCCTGCGTGATCTGTACGAGGGCCTGGTGACCGAAGACGGCGCCGGTCGCCTGGTCCCGGGCATGGCCGAACGCTGGGAAACGTCGGCCGACGGCCGCACCTGGACCTTCCACCTGCGCGACGGCCTGCGCTGGAGCAACGGCGAGCCGCTGGACGCGCCGCAGATCGTCGCCAGTTTCCGTCGCGCGTTCGCGCCGGAGACCGCGGCGCCGTTCGCCGAGCAGTTCGATGCGATCGAAGGGGCGAAGGCGGTGCAGGCCGGCCGCGCGCCGCCGCAGGCGCTGGGCATCGATGCGCCCGATGCGCGCACGGTGCGCTTCCGCACCACGCGCACGATCGCGCTGCCGGCGCTGCTGACCCTGCCGATCGCCTTCCCGGTGTACCTGCCGGCGGTCGCGCGCGACGGCGCGCAGCACACGCGCCCGGGGCGCCTGGTCGGCAACGGTGCGTACCGGCTGTTGGCGTGGACGCCGCAGGCGAACCTCGTGGTCGAGAAGAACGCGCGCTTCCACGACGCCGGCGCGGTGCGCATCGCGCAGGTGCGCTACCACGTCACCGAGGACGCCGCGGCCGAACTGCAGCGCTTCGCCGCCGGCGACCTCGACATCACCGAGACCGTGCCCCCGCAGCCGCTGGCCGCGCTGCGCGAACGCTTCGGCGAGCGGTTGCGCATCGCCCCGTACCTCGGCGCGTTCTGGCTGGGCCTGAACCTCACCAAGCCGCCGCTGCGCGACGATCCGCGGCTGCGCGAGGCGCTGTCGCTGGCGGTGGACCGCGACCGCCTGACGCGTTCGATCACCGGCCTCGGCGAGACCCCGGCCTACGGCATCGTGCCGCCGGGGATTCCCGGCTACGCGCCGGCGGCGCTGTACTGGTCGGGCTGGGACCAGGCGCGACGCGAGGCGCGGGCGCGGGCGCTGTACCGTGCTGCGGGTTATTCCGACGCGCATCCGCTGACGATCGAGCTGCGCTACAACACCTCGACCCCGCACCGCCGGCTGGCGCTGGCGGTGGCGGCGATGTGGCACGAGACGCTGGGCGTGCGCGTGCGGCTGCGCAACGAGGAATGGAAGGTATTCGTGCAGAACCGGCGCCAGCGCGCGATCACCCAGGTGTTCCGCGGCGGCTGGATCGGCGACGTCGCCGACGCGCGCAACTTCCTGATCGGGTTCGCCGAAGACGGGCCGCTGAACTGGCCCGGCTACGACGACGCCCATTTCCGCGGATTGATGGCGAAGGCCGACGCCGCGCCCAGCGAGGCCGCGCGCGACGCCTGGCTGCGCGCCGCCGAAACCCGGCTGCTGCATGCGCATGCCGTGGTGCCGCTGTACTTCTACACGTCCAAGCACCTGGTGTCGCCGCGGGTGGCCGGCTACGAGGCCAATCCGCTGGATCGCCACGCGTCGCGCTGGCTGCGGCTGCGCGAGTGAGCCGCGGGCGCGCCGCGCCGGAATGAGAACCGTCCGCGGCGGCGCGCGAACCGACCGCAGTACACTGCGCCACGCGCGGCCGCCGCTGCCGCGCACCCACGCCACGACCGCGCCACCGCAGGAGCCTCGCATGCGCCGCACCCACCGGGAGACCCACCGCACCGAACACGTCGGCTGGCTGCGCGCGGCCGTGCTCGGCGCCAACGACGGCATCATCTCGATCGCCGGCCTGGTGGTGGGCGTCGCGGCCACCGGCGCCGGCCCCGGCGCGGTGCTCGGCAGCGGCATCGCCGGGATCGTGGCCGGCGCGATGTCGATGGCGGCGGGCGAATACGTCTCGGTGCAGTCGCAGGCCGACACCGAGGCCGCCGACATCGCCAAGGAAACCCGCGAACTGGCCGAAGAGCCCGATTCCGAGCTGCAGGAACTGACCCACATCTACGTCGGCCGCGGCCTGACCCCCGAACTGGCGGCGCAGGTGGCGAAGCAGCTCACCTCGCACGACGCGCTCGCCTCGCACCTGCGCGACGAACTGGGCATCACCGAGGCGCTGCGCGCGCGGCCGCTGCAGGCGGCGCTGTCCTCGGCCGCGGCGTTCGCGACCGGCGCGCTGCTGCCGATCCTCGCCGTGCTGCTGGCCCCGGCCGACCGCATCGAACCGGTCACCGCCGTCGTCACCCTGGTGGCGCTGCTGACCTCCGGCGCGCTGGCGGCGTGGGTCGGCGGGGCCTCGATCCCGCGCGGCGCGCTGCGCGTCGCGTTCTGGGGCGTCGCGGCGATGGGCGCGGCGGCGCTGATCGGCCGCCTGTTCCACGTCCAGGTCGGATGACCGTCGCCGGGTTCCGGCGTTTCGGCGCGCGGACGCTCGAGGCGCTGCTGACCCTGTGGCTGCTGGCCACGCTGTGCTTCGTGCTGCTGCGCGCGGCGCCCGGCGGGCCGTTCGACACCGAGAAGGCGGCGCCGCCCGAAGTGCAGGCCGCGCTGGAGGCCCGCTACCGGCTGGACCGGCCGCTGCCGGCGCAGTACGCCGCGTGGCTGGGCGACGTGGCCCACGGCGACCTCGGGCCGTCGTTCCAGTATCCCGACTACACCGTCAACCAGTTGATCGGGCAGGCGCTGCCGGTGTCGGCGCTGAACGGCGCGCTGGCGCTGTTGCTCGCGCTCGGGCTGGGCATCCCGCTGGGCGTGTGGGCGGCGCTGCGTGCCGGCTCGTGGCTCGACCGCGGGCTGATGCTGCTGGCCGGGCTCGGCCTGGCGGTGCCCAAGTACGTGGTCGCGCCGCTGCTGGTGCTGCTGTTCGCGGTGACCCTGCACTGGCTGCCGGCCGGCGGCTGGGGCGAGGCCGACAACGTGGTGCTGCCGGCGATCGCGCTGGCGCTGCCCAACTTGGCGTACTGCGCGCGCCTGACCCGCGCCTCGATGCTCGATGTGCTCGGCGCCGACTACCTCGCCGCCGCGCGCGCCCGCGGGCTGTCGGAGGCGCGGCTGCTGTTCGCGCACGCGCTGCGCCCGGCGCTGGTGCCGGTGGCGGCGTGGCTGTCGCCGGCGCTGATCAACATCGTCACCGGCTCGGCGGTGGTCGAGCAGGTGTTCGGCATCCCCGGCATGGGCCGGTTCTTCGTCCAGGGCGCGCTCAACCGCGACTACACGCTGGTGCTGGGCGTGGTCCTGGTGGTCGGCGCGCTGATCGTGCTGATCAACGTGCTGGTCGATGCGCTGCGGGCGTGGATGGATCCGCGGCTGCGGGCGCTGGCGTAGCCTGGGTTGGCGTAATATGGCCCGGACGCGTTCATCGGCTCCGACGACATGAAGATCGCCTACACCGCCGCCAACATCGCAGACGCGCACCTGCTCCGGCAATGGCTGGAGGCCGAGGGCATCCAGGCGTTCGTGCTGGGCGAATACCTGCGCGGCGCGGCCGGGGACCTGCCGGCGAACACGGAGGTGTTCGTCTGGGTCGCGGATGACGATCTCGACGCGGCGCGCGCCATCGTCGCGGCGTGGGAGCGCGAAACGCCTGCGCTGCCCGACGACGAGGACGCGGCCGACGAGGCTGCGGCCGGTACGGGCGAGGCGATGGCGGGCAGGGCCGCCGATGCCGAAGCGCTCGCCGCGAAGCCCGGCGGCTACACCCTCGCCCGCGGCATGATCGTGCTGATCGCCGTGGTGATCTGTGGCGTAGTGCTGCTGGGTTGGTTGCGGACGCTCGCAGAACGCCCGGGTTGACGCCCGCGGGGCGGCTCGGCCGCCGCCCGATGCCGCACGCGCCTATTCTTCCTTTTCCCGGCGCTGGCTGATGTATTCCAGCTCGCGCGCCGCGATCTCGTCGTTGGGATTGATGCGCAGGCATTCGCGGTATTTGGCCTCGGCCTCGTCGAGGCGACCGAGTTCGATCAAGGCGTAGCCGATGCCGCGCTTGGCCCGGCCGTAGAGCAGATCCTGTTCGTCCGCGGGCGCGTAGGCGGCGGCCGTTTCGGCCTCGGCGAAGGTTCGCAGCATCGCCTTCCAGTCCCGCTGCTGCTGGAGGACGTTGCCCAGTTCGGCGAGCATCCGCGGGTGGTAAGGCGCCAGTTCGAGGCCGCGCTCCAGGGTCGTCCGCGCCTGCGCCAGCCGCTCCGGGTCGCTCTGCGGCTGGCCGCCCTTGCCGAACTTGTAGGCGTCGTTGCCTGCGCTCAGTTCGACCAGCGCATAGGCCTTCAGGAAATAGGCGTCGGCCCAGGCCACGTCGAGGACCCGGGCCGTCGCCGGGCCCGCGTCCGCCGCGTCGGCGGCGTAGGCCCGCGTTTCTGCATGGGTCCGGTCGACGTACCAGCGGGTCCCGCCTGCGGGGTATTCGCGTTCGTATTCGGCGATGAGCTGGTCGGCCAGTGCGATGGCGCCCGCCTGGTCGCCCTGCCGGCTGAGCGCCTCCGCCCGCCGCAGGCGTTCGGCCCGGCCGGCTTCCGCCGGATCCCGGGCCGAAGGCGCGGAGGGCTGCGCGTGAGGAAGCGCCGTCGCCGTGGCGCCCGACCTGGCGGGCGGTTCGGCGGCCGAGGCCAGACCGCCGGCGTCGCCGAGCAGGGCGAGGCAGAGCAGGAGGCGGACGATGGAGGTCATCGGCGGTGCGGCTCCCGGCGTGCGTGCCGCCCCATGTTCCCCGCGACCCCGGGCGGGGGCAAGGCCGGCGCTACAGCCCCAGCCACCCCGCCACCACCTTGCGCAGCTCCTCCACGCCGGCCTTCGACTCGGCCGAGAAGGTCTGGGCGCTGACCGTGTCGCCGAACGCCGAGGCCAGGTCCCGTCGCACCGCGAGCAGGGTGTTGCCGGCGGCGCCGCGGCCGAGCTTGTCGGCCTTGGTCAGCAGGGCGTGGACCGGCAGACCGCGTTCGGCGGCATAGGCGATCATGTTGCGGTCGTAGTCCTTCAGCGGATGGCGGATGTCCATCACCACCACCAGCCCCCGCAGCGCCTGGCGGGTGCGGAAGTACTGGTCGATGAAGGCCTGCCAGTGTGCCTGCAGGTCCTTCGGGACCTTGGCGTAGCCGTAGCCCGGCAGGTCCACCAGGTACTTGCCCTCGTGCGGCGGCAGGCCGAAGAACACCAGTTGCTGGGTGCGGCCGGGGGTCTTGGACACCCGGGCGAGGGCGTTCTGCTGGCACAGGGTGTTGAGCGCGCTGGACTTGCCGGCGTTGGAGCGGCCGGCGAAGGCGACTTCGGCGCCCTCGTCGGGCGGCAGTTGCCTGGGGGTGTGCGCGGCGAGCAGGTAGTCGGCGCGGGCGAAGGGGTTGGGAAGGGTGGCCATGGGCATAGGATCGCACGGCCGGCGCGCGGGCCCGGTTTGACCCACCCCGGCGGCGCGACGATAATTTCACGGTTTCGGCCCGCGACCGGCATCCGCCGGGCCCGCGCCCCGTCCCTTGGAGTGTTGAGCATGCGTCACGCCCGTGCCTACGGTCTCGCCGGTCTCGCGGTCTTCGCGGTGGCGGCGGCCGCCCTCGCCCAGACCACCGTCACCCCCGCGCCCGACGCCGCGCCGGTCCAGACCGCGCCGCTGGATGCCGCGGCTGCGGCGGCGGAACTGGCCAAGGCCAGCGGCGGCGACCCGCAGGCAGGCGCCACCAAGGCGGGCGCCTGCGCCGCCTGCCACGGCCTGGACGGCAATTCGACCGACCCGGCCACCTATCCGCGCCTGGCCGGCCAGAGCGAGCGCTACATCGCCCAGCAGCTCACCCTGTTCAAGAGCGGCCAGCGCGTGAATCCGATCATGCAGCCGTTCGCGGCCGCGCTCAGCGCCCAGGACATGCGCGACATCGGCGCCTACTTCGCCACCAAGGTCTCGGGCGCCGGCATCGCCGACGACACCGTCGTCTCCGACCCGAAGAGCCCGTACAACGGCATGAAGTTCTACGAGGTCGGCCAGAAGATCTTCCGCGGCGGCGACGCCGCCCGCGGCATCCCGGCCTGCATGGCCTGCCACGGCGCCGCCGGCATCGGCAACCCGGGCCCGGCCTATCCGCATGTCGGCGGCCAGTCGGCCTGGTACACCGCGCGCCGCCTGCAGGAATACCGCGCCCTCCAGGTGTCGGACCAGGACAAGAGCCTCCCCGCGGTGATGGCCGGCGTCGCCGCGCCGCTCACCGACGAGGAGATCCAGGCGCTCGCCAGCTACATGCAGGGCCTGCACCCGCGCGCCGCCGGGACCGCGAAGGCCGGCGGCGAGGGCTGAACGATCGCGACGGCCGGTCCGTCCCCGCGCTTGAACCCGAACGCCGGCACGGACATGCTCTGGGCCGGCGTTTGATTTTCTTTCTCCCTACAGGACACCGTCGATGCCGCGTTTCTTCGCCTGGCTGTTGCTGCTGATCCTTCCCCTGACCGCCTGCGCCCAGGCGCCGGCCGGTCCGCCGCAGGCGGGCGTGGACTACGAGGTGCTCAAGGAGGGCCAGCGCTGGCAGCGCGCCCCCGACGGCCGCATCGAGGTCGCCGAGGTGTTCGCCTACTGGTGCCCGCACTGCGCCCACTTCCAGCCGATGGTCGATGCCTGGAAGCGCACCAAGCCGGCCGACGTCGACCTGGTCTACATCGCCGCCTCCTACGACCCCGACGACACCTACGCCAAGGCCTTCTTCGCCGCCGACCTGGCCAAGGCGGTGCCCAAGGTCCACCAGCCGCTGTTCGACGCGATCCACGAGGCCGGCACGCTGCCGCGCAGCAACGCCAGCGTCGGCGAGCTGGCGACCTGGTTCGGCCAGCAAGGCCTGAACGCCGCGAAGATGACCGCCCTGATGCAGTCCAAGGACGTCGCCGACCGCATGGCCCGCGCCCGGGCCTTCATGGTCGCCAACCACGTCAGCGGCACCCCGACCCTCGTGGTCAACGGCAAGTACGTGGTGCGCAGCCCGCGCCTGGAAGACCGCATGCGGGTGGTCGACGCCCTGATCGCCATGGAACGCGCCGCCGCCGCGCCGCGCTGAGGCCGCCCCGGATACCGACTGGAGACACACCGTAATGAAGAGCCCCCGAATCAAGAGCGCCCCGATCCTCGCCCTGCTGACCGCCCTCGCGCTCACCGCCTGCGGTGGCGACAAGCCGGCCGCCGACGCGACCCCGGCGACCGACGCCGCCGCCACCGCGCCGGCCACCGCGCCCGCCGACGACGC